>ODAJ014737379.1_pt1 | contig 62539 bp, 43 predicted proteins | sample 1539241 | NCBI WGS metagenome assembly ODAJ01 (sample SAMN02144231, study PRJEB22623) | gut metagenome | biome: sheep rumen | host: Ovis aries | place: New Zealand | reverse complement strand
AAATACCCTGGCTCATAGAAGATGCAATGTCCCAGGCGTGCTCCTACAAGGATTCCTATGAAGCAATACAGAAAGAGGGGTTCGAACTTCTCATCTGACAGTTTCTGCTGTCTGTACAGATATTTTACTATCAGGTATGCCAACAGAAGTCCTATTAGCCAGCATGTTGAATACCAACGTATTGCAAGAGGTCCAAGATGAAATATTACAGTATCTGGATTCCAAAGGATATATAATTCACAATTCATAATTCATAATTTTTCAGTTAGGAATGAGGAGTTTGGAATGATGAGGCGGCAGCAAATTCTTCACTTTTCACTCCCCTTCCACTCCCCTTTCACTCCCCTTTTAAAGCCCTAAACATTAAATCTGAAGTGCATGATGTCGCCATCCTGAACAACATAGTCCTTGCCTTCTATGCCCAGTTTTCCTGCCTCTTTGATGGCTGCTTCGGACTTATACTGCATATAGTCATCATACTTGATAACCTCGGCACGAATAAAACCTTTCTCAAAGTCGGTATGTATGACACCTGCACATTGCGGAGCCTTCCACCCCTTTTTGAAGGTCCAAGCCTTTACCTCCATCTCGCCGGCAGTAATAAAAGTCTGCAGGTTAAGAAGAGCATAAGCCTTCTTGATGAGACGGTTTACACCACTCTCTTCAAGTCCTAACTCCTCAAGGAAGAGCTGCTTGTCCTCATAGTTGTCAAAGCCGGCAATGTCTTCTTCTGTCTTTGCAGCTATAACCATACATTCTGCACCTTCTTCAGCAGCCAGCTGCTCTACTTTCTTTGTCCATTCATTACCATCTTTGGCGGATGACTCATCAACATTACAAACATACAGAACTGGTTTGCTGGTAAGCAGGAAGAGATTTTTTGCCGCCAGCTGTTCCTCCTTAGAGTCAAATTCTACCGTTCTGGCGTTTTTTCCTTGCTCCAGGCATTGTTTATAAGCCTCAAGCACATTAAGCTCCACCTTGGCGTCTTTATTGCCCGCAGAAGCCACTTTTTGGGTCTTGGCATAGCGGCTCTCAATGGTTTCGAGGTCTTTCAGCTGCAGTTCTGTATCAATTATCTCCTTGTCACGAATAGGATTGACAGAACCATCCACATGGGTGATGTTCTCGTCTTCGAAGCATCTGAGGACGTGAATGATGGCATCTGTTTCACGGATGTTGCCCAGGAATTTGTTTCCCAGACCTTCTCCCTTGCTGGCACCCTTTACCAAGCCTGCTATGTCAACTATTTCGCAGGTGGCAGGTACAATGCGCCCAGGATGAACTATCTCAGCAAGTTTCGTAAGACGGTCATCTGGTACGGTTATGACACCTACGTTAGGTTCTATTGTACAGAAAGGGAAATTAGCTGCCTGAGCCTTTGCAGATGATAAACAATTAAAGAGAGTTGACTTACCAACGTTTGGTAGTCCTACTATTCCACATTTTAATGCCATAATTTTTCTTTATATTCTTGTTATAATTTTATTCTATTCTAATGAGTGTTGAGCCATAGCTACCTACCTGAACGGCAAAAACACCTCTTTTTCCTATGTTTGGAATGGTGTAGTTAGTTGTATTGGAAGGTATGGTATATTCTCCTACACATTGTCCGTTTGTATTATATATTTGCACTTTTACAGGATTGTCGGAATCAGGTAAAGATATGCTGACATCACCATTTGAGAGAGGACGAACCTTTGCTTCTATGATATGTTGTGTCGATAGTCCTTCTATATCTGTAAGGTTCAATATGTAGAGCAGTCCTTTGTAAGCATCTATCTCTCCATATCCATATTGATTATTAGGATAGCTAAGTGAAGGGTCATTATGCTTTGCCGTATGTGCTATTACATCTATTATCTCCTTAGTTGTAAGATCTGGTTTTGCCTGCAGCCATAGGGCAACAATTCCAGACACTACAGGGACAGACATAGATGTTCCGCTATTAGCCATCCAGTAATAGTCATGATTGTTGTATGAAGACTTAGCAATAAATCTGCTTCTGTTGATTGCAGGAGACGTTTCCTGATAGGTTCTGTTGTATGCAGAGATGATATGTACTCCAGGAGCTACTACATCTGGTTTCGTAATGCCGCTAAGAGCAGGACCTATGGAGGAGAAAGGAGCCTTTACACCATTTGTACCATCTTGGCTGGTATATTTTTGTCCATCAAGGTTAATATAGGAATCGCGCCATGAAGAACTGCCAACACAGATGACACCATTTAGTTCGCCTGGACAATAGGTGTTGCCACCACATGTGGCTCCTTCTATCTTACCATATTGTATATGTATCCTTGCATCAGCATCAGCTCCGGAAATAGTGATAGAATAGTCCTTGTCCGAGAATTTCTTATTGCCCTCATAAAAACCTATGTCATATCCTACTCTACCCTCATTGTATTCATCTTCATAGCAGAAGGTTTCTATTACAAGACTGTCAAGAGAGGCTATAGTATCTGATATGGTTGTTTCGTATTCAGGAGTGAATGTATATGAACGCTTGTCTTCTGGTTTGCTGCTGTCAGTTATTGTGAATGTAAGCGCCTTACTGCTGCTGATTGCAAGGAACAGGGGATTTGTTGAATTCCTTGTCAGCAATCCTCCCACTGACTCTTGAGAAGCTTCTTTATACATGATATATCCGTTCTTACCCTCATTTCCTGCTGAAGAAACAAGAATTTTTCCTGGTCCCAACATCTTTTGCAGATATTCGTTATATAAAGCTTTTTCTCCTGTTATGTCACCATAGCTACCAGCACTATGGCTGACGACACAAGGTTGACCAATAGAATCTGCATAGTTAAAGATGTTTTGGAAGCCAAGCAATTCAAATGCTGACGAATTGTAGAGGTTTCTTTTTTCTTCAGGAATAAGTTCAATATTGTTATCAAAGAAACAGTTTACAAAATACAAGTCTGCTTCTGGTGCCATACCACCATACGGAGTGTCATATCCGCTTCCTGCTGCTGTTCCTGCAGTATGTGTGCCATGAAAATTTATTTTGCTGTCGGTACTATGGTCCTTTACAGAGATAGCTTCTGGCAATAGGAGTTTACCAATAGGAAAATTGGAAAGGGAATCATAGGTTTGATATTCTATACCATCAAGCATGTCCCATACACGCTGAATGCGTGAGTGATTATCCTTTTTTGACAGAAATGTAGGATGGTTATAGTCGAAAGACATATCTTGTATTCCTATAAGGACTCCTGTGCCGTCAAAGGCAGATGGCAGCTCTCCCCCACCCTGGTGAATAATATTGGCATTTACAACAGACCTTGCACTATCGTTGGTTAAAGATGTATTGCTTGGCTCTGACTCTATTCTAACAACTTTGCTGTCCTTTGATAGTTCAATAATCTTAGAAATGGGCATTCGGACAATATGAATATCTCCACGATGGGAAAGGCAATAGTCTTCAACAATATCACCACTACACTTAACGAGAGCAAAGATGGTTTGCTCAGAAAAAGAGTTTGATGATTTTCTAACTGCACTCTTTGAATGATTAACCACTTCTACCTCTTTGACCTTCTGTCGAAGGCTGTGTGACATTTTGCTGTAATCTTGTGCAGGTAACAACAGGGGCAGAAAAAGAATATAAAGGTATAATAGTTTTCTCATAATATAAAGTTAATGTGCCTCTAACCAGTTTTTGCCCCATCCTCCTTCTGCAAGAAGTGGCACAGCAAGATGATAGGCATTTTCCATTTCTTCCTTGACAATATCCCCTACCCTACCCTTCTCTTCTGTTGGAACAGAAAAGATAAGTTCATCATGAACCTGTAAGAGCATTTTTGTTTTCAGGTTTTCTCTCTTCAGGCGTTGATAGACATGTACCATTGCTATCTTCATGATATCAGCAGCAGAACCCTGAATAGGTGCATTGACAGCATTGCGCTCAGCAAAGGCACGAACAGTGCCATTATTTGAATTTATATCTGGCAGATAACGTCTTCGTCCCATTATGGTAACGGCATATCCTGTTTCTCTCACTTTCTGCTTACATTCCTCAATAAAATCCATCACATGAGGGAAATTCTCGAAATAACCATCTATAAGCGCTTTTGCCTCCTTACGGTCTATGCCGAGGTCCTGAGCAAGACCAAATGCTGTTATACCATATATGATGCCGAAGTTTGCACTCTTGGCTTTTCGACGCTCCAGTTTCGTAACCTCTTCTATTGGTTTGTGGAATATCTTGGCTGATGTAGCAGCATGGATATCTTGACCATGAAGGAAGGCTTCTATCATGTTCTTATCCCCTGACAATGACGCCATAATACGCAATTCTACCTGGCTATAGTCGCATGAGAAAAGTTCCTCTCCAGGCTCTGGAATGAAACACTTACGTATCTCTTTACCATCCTCTGTACGAACAGGAATATTCTGTAAGTTTGGATCAGAAGAAGACAATCGTCCTGTTGCAGTAATACATTGATTAAAGGTTGTGTGAATATGACCTGTTCTTGGATTTATAAGTGTAGGAAGAACTTCTATATAGGTGCTGAGAAGTTTCTTCATAGCACGATAAGACAATATTTTCTCAACAATAGGATTCTTTGATTTCAAGGAATTGAGAATCTCCTCGTTGGTGACATATTGTCCAGTCTTTGTCTTCTTGGGCTTCTCCATCAGATGAAGCTTTCCAAAGAGTATCTCACCCACTTGCTTTGGAGATGATATATTGAACTGCCCTCCTGCCAGGTTGTATATTTCTGTTTCTATTTGAAGTAATCTTGTGGATAAGTCTTTTTCTGCTTCCTTTAATGCATTGGTATCTATCCTGATACCATTCAGTTCCATTTCTGCAAGTACTGGAATAAGAGGCATCTCTACTTCTTCAAACAGTTTTAACATACCGGTTTTCTCCAGTTCTGCTTCCAAATTCCCCTTCGTTGCTAACAAAGTGGCAGGTTGTTCCACGTGAAACATTGACTCAAAATAGTCCCTGTTATGATGCAAATCTGGATTTTTTAGATAGTGGGCAACCATTGTGTCCCAAATGTTACCTTTTATTTTTATACCACTATTATATAATACCTGAATGGCATATTTGGCATTTTGGGTAATCTTCTCACAGTTGGCATCAGAGAAAATCATTTGCAGTTTATTCTTCTTCCATTCATTATCTGACTCATAAGATGTCATTATAAGCTGATAAACCGTTTCTTTATCGGTAGCAAATGAAATTGTCTTTAATTTGGCTTCAATTCCGTTTTTTGAGGTTCCTTCAACGCTAAAAGCAAATTTTCTATTGTGAGCCATAAGTCCACAAAAATCCTCCATATCAGTCTCATTTTCAATGATTTTTATGTTTTTTGTGGTGTCTGTAGGGCTCGCGAGAATCGAATTTTTGAAATCTTCTGGGTCATCGGTTGCAAAATCGTCAAAGAGAGACAACTGTTTGTTAACGTTTGTTTGCACTTCGGAATGTTTTTTTACATTCTCGCTCTTATCTTGCTTTAGGCGATGTCCTAAAAATTTTTGTGCAAAGGCTTTAAATTCCAGTTCCTCAAAAATTTCTTCTAACTTTGGTTCATTGAATTTTTTCAATCTCATTTCATTTAATGAGATATCAATAGGAACATCTTGTCGGATTGTAGCCAGATATTTTGATAATCGTATATCATCGGCAGCAGCTTCAACTTTTAACCGAGTGTGACCTTTAATCTTGTCGGTGTTTTCGAGCATTTTTTCGATACTGCCAAACTGTTGAATAAGTTTTACTGCTGTCTTCTCCCCTACCCCAGGACATCCTTGATAGTTATCGCTGGAGTCACCCATAAGCCCAAGAAGGTCTATTACCTGTAAGGTATCTTCAATTCCATACTTTTGGGTTACTTCCTTAGGTCCCATATCCTCATATCCACCTCCGTGACGAGGTTTGAAAACATGTATCTTATCAGTCACCAACTGGGCGTAATCCTTGTCTGGGGTGAGCATAAAAACGTCCATTCCATCGTTTTCTGCTCTCTTTGCTAAAGTGCCGATAATATCGTCAGCTTCAAAGCCCGCAACCTGTAGTATAGGAATATTTAGTGCTGTTAGTATATCTTTTATAATGGGTATTGCAAGGCGTATGTCTTCTGGCATTTCCTGGCGTTGTGCTTTGTATGCCGGAAATATATCATGACGAAATGTTTTTCCGTGATCAAAGGCAACTGCTATATGTGTAGGCTTTTGTTTCTGGAGTATATCACGCAATGTAAAGCAAAAACCTATAATAGCGTTTGTATTAAGCCCTTTACTGTTAATTCTTGGCGATTTCATCAAAGCATAATAGCTTCGATATATAATCGCATATGCATCAATAAGAAATAATTTACTCATGTCCTGTTTTATAGATGTGTGCAAAGTTAATAAAAAAATAGGAAATAGGAATTAGTAATCAATAGTTTTTTTGTCAATTAAAAAATTTTTAGTAACTTTGCATCCGTATTCTATAAAATATGAGTGATATTTTATCTATAATTAATCAACCTATAGAGGCGGAATTAAGTGATTTCACCGCGAAGTATAACGCATCTTTGGAGCATAAAGATGGTATATTAAAACAAGCTCTGGATTATATTAAGCAACGTAATGGAAAGCGTATGCGTCCTATATTGCTTTTATTAACAGCAAAGCTATATGGTGAGGTAACGGAAACAACAATGCGTGCCGGTATCGGTTTGGAGATGCTGCACACTGCTACACTTATTCATGATGATATAGTAGATGAGTCATCTACCCGTCGTGGACAAGCTTCTGTAAATGCTATATATGATAATAAAATTGCCGTTTTAGTCGGTGATTATATCCTTTCGACTGCTCTTATAAACGTTTCTGACAGTAAGGATATTGAAATCGTAAGATATCTCTCTATATTGGGACAGACTCTTTCTGATGGAGAAATACTTCAACTTACAAGTAATGTGTCTGAAAAGATTTCGGAAGAAGCATACTATGAAGTGATTCGAAAGAAAACAGCAGCATTATTCGAAGCTGCCAGTGCTATGGGGGCTATGTCTGTAAATGCTTCGGCAAAATCGATAGAAAAAGCCCGATTATTTGGACAAAAAATAGGAATGATTTTCCAGATAAAGGATGATATCTTTGATTACTATAATTCAGAAGAGATAGGAAAACCAACTGGAAATGATATGTTGGAAGGAAAGTTAACCTTACCTGCTATCTATGCTGTTTTATCATCTGATAATTCTGAAATGAAACAGATAGCAATGTCTGTGAAATCTCGTAAGGCATCTGATGCAGAAATAGCCCGTTTAATCGCTTTTACAAAGGAACAAGGGGGTATAAAGTATGCAGAAGAAAAGATGATGGAAATTCGAGAAGAAGCAATGGAATTTATAAATAACGAGGTACACGATCCCAGTCTTAAATCTGCTTTCATCGCATACCTCGATTATGTTATAGAACGTAATAAATAAGATTATTCTAATTCTTCTATAAGAATATCTGCTAAACGTGATGTTCCTAAGCGGAATAGTCTGTTATTTAGCCATTTTTCTCCTAAAACTTCTTTTACGATAGTATAATAAATTATCGCATCCATCGTGGAATTTATACCTCCTGCAGGTTTAAAACCGACCATTCTACCTTCTTTTTCATAATACTCTTTTATGCATTGGCACATAATGTATGCTGCTTCAGGAGTAGCTGAAATCTTTTCTTTTCCTGTGCTTGTTTTAATATAGTCAGCTCCAGCATTCATTGCCAGAAAAGACGCTTTACGGATGTTTTCAGGAGTTTGCAGGCATCCTGTCTCAAGTATTACCTTCAGAGGGACATCAGGACCGCAGACGGCTTTAATTTCGGTGATTTCATCGGTAACACCTTGTTCATCACCACTCAGAAATTTTCCTACTGGCATTACCATATCTATTTCGGTAGCACCATCCTTAATAGCTAATGCAGTTTCTATTGTTTTTACCTCAAGGAATGTTTGTGAACTTGGAAAACTACCACTCACACATGCGATTTCGATTCCTTCAACCTGAAGATATTCTTTTACTGCTTCTGCAAAACATGGATAAACACATATTGTTGCCGGATGTGGTAAATCAGGTCTTTCATCATCCCATTTATTTACCCTGTCAACAAATGCTATGATACTTTGTTCACTATCTGTACACTTTAAGCTGGTATATTCGATGGAACCGAAGAGAAATCTCTTTACGTCTTGGGTATCATTCTCACTTGCTTTTGCAATAATTTCTTTTAAATCTTTCATTCTATTTAAAATGTTTAATTAATATTTCTGCTCTTGAATTTCCAACTAATGTAATAAGCTCATTATATTCATTATTTTTTATAGCTTCTTGTAACCTTTTTATGCTCTTGTAATGATGGATCAAAAGTTCTTTTGTCTTTGGTCCTATACCGTTTATTTCGTCTAATTCTGAATGTAGAGCATGTTTAGAGCGTTTATCGCGATGGAATGTAATAGCATATCTATGTACTTCATCTTGCATCTGTGTTAGGCATCTAAACAATTCACTTTCTGGCTTCAGTTGAATTGTCATGCATTCGGTATTTCCGTCATCTTTTGGTTTAAGGAATAGTAATTCCTGAGTTCTATGCTTATCATTTTTAGCAAGACCTGCAATAGGAATATATAAATCTAACTCTTTTGTAACAACCTCTTCTACACAATGCATTTGTCCGATTCCACCATCACAAATAATGAGGTCGGGTAGGGGATTGTCTGTGTTGCTGTATCTCCTTCTTACAACCTCTTGCATCGATGCGTAATCATCGGCACCTTCTACGGTTTTAATGTTATATTTTCGGTAGTCTTTTGTCGATTTTTTCATTCCTTTATAAACCACACATCCAGCAACAGCATCCGTTCCTGAGATATTAGAATTATCAAAAAGCTCGATGTGATATGGAATTTTAGGCAAATTAAGCTTTTGTTGAAGATCTTTCATCAGGCGGGTGTATTTCTGTTCAGGGTTTAGCTTATCGCTTTGCTTTAATCTGTCAACGCGGTATTGTCTGCAATTCATGTATGAAAGTTCGAGTAAATGGTGTTTATCACCTCTTTGTGGGACAAAAAAGGTGGTATTAGGGATTTCCCATTTTATTTCAAATGGAACTAATATCTCTTTTGCAGATGACTGGAATCTTTCCCGTATTTCTATAATTGCCGATATTAGGAGATCTTCCTCTGTTTCGTCAAGCTTTTGTTTGTATTCGTATGTAAAGGATTGGTTTATCGCACCATTTTTTACATGCAAATAATTTATGAATAGGGTAGGGGAATTCTCGTTATCCAAAGTGAAGACATCCACATCCGTAATAGTATTACTAACCACCTCACTCTTTGCGCAGAATTGTTCTATCAGCAGAAGTTGTTTTTTGTAGTTTTCTGCATCCTCAAATCGTAATTCTTCTGCAGCCTTATTCATTTCGGCTTTGGTATGCAGGATTATCTCTTGAGTATTTCCTTTTAATATCTCGCGTGCCTGCGATATATTTGTTTGATAATCTTCCCAAGATTGTTTCCCGACGCAAGGTGCTCCACAATTCTTTATGTGATATTCCAGACAGGGCTTATATTTTCCAGCTAAAATTCCTTCTTTCGCTATGGGAAATCTACATGTCCTCGGACGATATAGTTTCTTTATTAAATCCAATACTGCATACATAGATCCCAAATGCGAATATGGACCATAGTATGTACCATATTTTTTGTTTATGGTTCGGGTCTTGAAAATGCGTGGAAAGTATTCTCCCGTAATACAAATTGAAGGATAGGTTTTCCCGTCCTTTAGGAGGACATTATATCTCGGGTTGTATTTTTTTATGAGGGAGTTTTCAAGCAGCAAAGCATCCTCTTCTGTATTGACAACAGTATATGAAATATCATAAATTTTTGAAACTAATACCTTCGTCTTGAATCGGTCAACTTCTGTATGAAAATATGAACTTACCCTGCTTTTTAGGCGTTTTGCTTTTCCTACATAAATAATAATTCCATCCACATCGTAGAACTGATATGAACCAGGTTTTTCGGGCATTGCAGCCACAATATTTTTGAGGTATGACAACCTCTCATTATTCTTATGTTTCACGTGAAACATTGATTTGTTAAAATGTTGATATACAGCTTATTGCGAAAGTCGTGAAACATTCTGTTTATGTATGTTCCACGGGCGTGGAACGCCCAATTTTACTAAGGATTTGGAGCTGTGAAACATCTATCTTTTTAAGAGCACCAACAACACATTAATGTCTGATGGAGAGACCCCTGGAATACGAGAAGCCTGTGCTAATGTCTCGGGGTTTATAGATGTTAATTTCTGGCGCGCTTCGGTGGATAGGCTTTGTATATCTTCGTAATTAAAATGATTGCGGATACGAATATTTTCAAGTCGGTGCATTTTTTCTGCGGTTGCTTTTTCGCGTTCTATATATCCAGCGTATTTAATACATGTTTCTGCTGACCTGGTAACCTCCAATCGATTTGATTCAGGAATCTTATCAATATAATCGCAAAGGTGGGGTAGGGTAGGGTATAACTCGTTAAGGTCAACTTCTGGTCTTGAAATGATTTCGCTTATTAGTTTGCCTTTTATTTTTTTATTATTGCAATATGATATTATATGGTCAACCTTTTCTTGCTTGATTTTCCATAAATCATATCGCTCCCTGGTAGCTAATCCTATGTTATATGCTTTTTCAGTAAGTCTTGTGTCTGCATTATCTTGTCGCAACAGGATGCGGTATTCTGCTCTTGAAGTAAACATGCGATAAGGTTCATCAACACCTTTCGTCACAAGATCATCTATTAGGACGCCAATATATGCTTCATCTCTTGAAAGGGTGAAGGATGAAGATGAAAAATCTTTGTCTGCAGAATTATGCCCTGCATATAATGTGGCATTTATGCCTGCCATAATACCTTGTGCAGCAGCTTCTTCATAACCAGTTGTACCATTTACCTGACCTGCGAAGAATAATCCATTACATTTTTTTGACATCAGGGAATGATAAAGTTGTGTAGGGTCGAAGAAATCATATTCTATAGCATAGCCGGGACGATAAATTCTGATATCTCGTAGAGCTGGAATCTTTTTCAAAGCCTCCAATTGTATTTCCATAGGGAGGGAAGACGAAAATCCATTGAGATACATTTCGTTTGTATTCGTCCCTTCTGGTTCCAAAAAGAGAGGATGATGGTCCTTATCCGGAAAGGTATGTAATTTTGTCTCAATAGAAGGACAATAACGAGGTCCAATGGATTTAATCTGTCCATTATAGAGAGGTGAATCGGCAAATCCTGATTTTAGTATTTCATGACATTCTGGAGTTGTGTTTAATAGCCAGCATGACAACTGCTCCAGGATTGGCTGTTTCAGATTTTCTGTGGACAAATCAAGAAAACTGAATAGGCTTGAAACGCCTTCTCCTGGTTGTTCGGTCGTATCTTCAAAATGTACAGAACGTTTATCAATACGAACAGGAGTACCTGTCTTCATACGAGCGGAATTGATACCGAGAGCATTGATATTTTCCGTAAGATGTAATGCAGCAGGTTCTGCACACCGTCCGCCTGCAATCATCTTCCTTCCAACGTGCATTATACCATTTAAAAATGTTCCTGCTGTAATTATCACACAGGGAGCATGAAGTTCATTTCCCCAAATGGTTTTTACACCGGAAACAGAAGGTATGTTATTTGAAGAATCATTATCTATAATAAGCTCTTCAACCTGGTCTTGCCATATATCTAAATTGTCGGTAGAATCGAGAATTTCTCGCCACTTCCATATAAACTTTCCTCTGTCGCATTGTGCTCGTGGGCTCCACATTGCAGGACCTTTGCTCTTGTTGAGCATTCGGAATTGAATAGCAGTAGAATCTGTAACTATTCCCATGGCTCCTCCCAAAGCGTCGATTTCTCGAACAATCTGTCCTTTAGCGATACCACCAACAGCTGGATTGCATGACATTTGTGCAATTTTATTCATATCCATGGTGATAAGGCATGTATGAGCCCCCATACATGCAGCAGCATGAGCAGCTTCACATCCAGCATGCCCTCCCCCTACAACTATGACATCATAAGAAAAGTTGTCCATTTTTATAAATTTTGGTGCAAAAGTAATCTTTTTTTTTGAATTTCTTACCTATTTTCTTTGAAAATTCGCATTTTCTTATTATCTTTGTGCCCGAAATACGTGCATGAAACGTAAAAACTTATCTTAACTTAACAATAAATATCTTAACAACAAAAGCTTATGTGGTTATTTAATTCTTCAATTGGACGTAAGGTAATCATGTCTGTAACAGGTCTATGCCTTATCTTGTTCCTCACTTTCCACATGTCAATGAATGTAGTGGCTTTGTTCTCAGAAGAGGGCTACAACATGATTTGCGAACTCCTTGGTGCTAACTGGTATGCAGTAGTAGCAACAATAGGACTCGCAGCATTGGCAGTTATTCACATCATTTATGCCTTTATTCTAACTATGCAGAATAAGGCTGCTCGTGGTTCAGAACGTTATGCTGTAACAGAGAAGCCTTCAAAGGTAGAATGGGCAAGTCAGAACATGTTGGTTCTCGGTTTGATAGTTATCATCGGCTTGGTTCTTCATTTAGTGAATTTCTGGGCAAAGATGATGTTCGTAGATCTCACTGGAACTGGAGATTTGGCTCATAGCACAGATGGTGTTTACTGGATTAGGCAAACATTCAGCAATGGTGCTTATGTAGTGGTATATCTCATTTGGATTGCTGCTCTGTGGTGTCATTTGACACATGGTTTTTGGAGTGCCCTCCAAACAATCGGTATGAATGGAAAAGTGTGGTTTACACGTTGGAAGATTATCGGTATAGCATACGTTTCACTACTTTGTGCAGGTTTTGCTATTGTAGTGCTGTGGTTCTTCATTGAAAGCCATTGCTGCTAATAAAAGAAGAGTTGAAAACGGAAAACTTAAAACGTAAGAAAAAATGGCAAAAACATTAAATTCAAAAATACCTCAGGGACCAGTATCACAAAAATGGACAGAATTTAAAGCCCATCAGCGTTTGGTAAACCCTAAGAATAAACTGAAACTCGACATCATAGTTGTGGGAACTGGATTGGCAGGTGCCAGTGCTGCTTCTTCTCTTGCAGAGATGGGTTTCAACGTACTTAACTTCTGTATTCAAGATTCTCCACGTCGTGCTCACTCTATTGCTGCGCAGGGTGGTATCAATGCAGCAAAGAACTACCAGAATGATGGTGACTCTGTATATCGTCTTTTCTATGATACTGTAAAAGGTGGTGACTATCGTGCTCGTGAAGCAAACGTTTACCGTCTGGCAGAGGTATCGAATAATATTATTGACCAGTGTGTAGCACAAGGTGTTCCTTTTGCTCGTGAATATGGTGGTATGCTTGCCAACCGTTCTTTCGGTGGTGCACAGGTTAGCCGTACTTTCTATGCAAAGGGTCAGACTGGTCAGCAGCTGTTGCTGGGTGCTTATTCTTCTCTTTCAAAGGAGGTGCAAAAGGGTAAGGTGAAGCTTTATACTCGTTACGAGATGGAAGACGTTGTTATTATCAATGGTCGTGCTCGTGGTATTATTGCTAAAAACCTTGTAACTGGAAAGCTTGAGCGTTTCTCTGCAAATGCTGTTGTAATAGCAACTGGTGGTTATGGAAATACATACTTCCTTTCTACCAATGCAATGGGCTGTAACTGCTCTGCTGCTATACAGTGTTACCGTAAGGGTGCTATGATGGCAAATCCATCATATGTACAGATTCACCCAACATGTATTCCTGTTCATGGCAACAACCAGTCAAAGTTGACCCTCATGTCAGAATCTCTGCGTAATGATGGTCGTATCTGGGTTCCGAAGAATATCGAAGATGCAAAAGCACTTCAGGCAGGTACAAAGCAGGGTTGGGAAATACCTGAGCAGGACAGAGACTATTATCTGGAGCGTCGCTATCCGGCATTTGGTAACCTCGTACCACGTGATGTGGCATCTCGTGCTGCAAAGGAGCGTTGTGATAAGGGCTTTGGTGTAAATAATACAGGTCTTGCTGTATTCCTTGATTTCTCAGAGTCTATCCAGCGTCTTGGTATAGATGAGATTCGCCAGCGTTATGGTAACCTGTTCGATATGTATGAAGAGATTACAGACGTAAATCCCGGTGAATTCGTTTATTCTAAGGATGGTTTTGATTATTACAAGCCAATGATGATATTCCCTGCTATCCACTATACAATGGGTGGTATTTGGGTTGACTATGAATTGCAGACAACAATTCCTGGTCTGTTCTCTATCGGTGAATGTAACTTCTCTGATCATGGTGCTAACCGTTTGGGTGCTTCTGCTTTGATGCAGGGTCTTGCTGATGGATATTTTGTTCTTCCATACACAATTCAGAATTATCTTGCAGACCAGGAGATATGGCCTAAGGTATCTACAGATTTACCAGAGTTTGCTGAAGCAGAGAAAGCTGTTGACGCAGAACAGGATCGTCTGTTGAATATCAAGGGTAAGCGTTCTGTTGATTCTATCCATAAGGAACTCGGTCATATTATGTGGGAACATGTTGGTATGGGTCGTACAAAGGAAGGTCTTGAAGAAGGCTTGAAGTTACTTAAGGAACTCCGTAAGGAATTCAATGAGAACCTCTTCGTTCCTGGTTCTAAGGAAGGACTTAACGTAGAACTTGACAAGGCTATCCATCTCCGTGACTTTATCCTGATGGGTGAGCTTATTGCTTATGATGCTCTTCATCGTGAAGAGTCTTGTGGTGGACACTTCCGTGAAGAACACCAGACAGAGGAAGGTGAAGCAAAGCGTGATGACAAGAACTTCTTCTATGTTGGTGCATGGGAGTATCAGGGCAATGACGAGACAGCACCTGAACTCACAAAGGAGCCTCTTGAGTATGAGATAATTAAGGTACAGACACGTAACTACAAAAACTAAAAAACATTATGGCTAAAAATATTTCAGTAACTGTAAAGTTTTGGAAACAGAATGGACCAAAGGAAAAGGGTCATTTTGATGAAGAGGTTATGCAGAATATTCCTGACGATACCTCATTCCTCGAGATGCTTGACATGATGAATGAGCAACTCATCAATCAGGGCAAGGAACCTTTTGTATTTGATCATGACTGCCGTGAAGGTATCTGCGGCATGTGTTCATTATATATCAATGGTACTCCACATGGTAAGACAGAGCGTGGTGCTACAACTTGCCAGCTTTATATGCGTAAGTTTAATGACGGAGATGTAATAACAGTCGAGCCTTGGCGTTCAGCAGGTTTCCCTGTTATTAAGGACTGTATGGTTGACCGTAACGCATTTGATAAGATTATTCAGGCTGGTGGTTATACATCTATTCGCGCTGGTCAAGCACAGGATGCCAATGCAATCCTTATCCCTAAGCAGGATGCTGATGAGGCAATGGATTGTGCTACATGTATCGGTTGTGGTGCTTGTGTGGCAGCATGTAAGAATGGTTCTGCAATGCTCTTTGTATCAAGTAAGGTAAGTCAGTTGGCTCTTCTTCCACAGGGAAGACCTGAAGCTGCAAAGCGTGCAAAGGCAATGGTAGCAAAGATGGACGAGCTGGGCTTCGGTAACTGTACCAATACTCGTGCTTGTGAAGCTGTTTGTCCTAAGAACGAGTCAATAGCAAACATTGCAAGACTGAATAGAGAATTCATTTCGGCAAAATTGGCTGATTAATGGTAAAAAGTAAGGGTATCGACGTCTTAAAAGATGTCGATACCTTTTTAACAGCACATACACAAACAATTATTAATATATAGAAATTAAGAATGGAAAAGATTCCTTATAAGATATATCTCTCCGAGAAGGAGATGCCTACCAAATGGTATAATGTGCGTGCTGACATGAAACAGAAGCCAGCACCATTATTGAATCCTGGAACGAAGAAACCGCTGACTTTTGAAGATATGCAGCCAATTTTCTGTGATGAGTTAATCAAGCAGGAGTTGGATGATAATACAAAGTGGTTTGATATTCCTGAAGAAGTTCAGGACTTCTATCGTATGTTCCGTCCATCACCTTTGGTGCATGCGGAATTCCTTGAGAAGGCACTTGACACCCCTGCCAAGATTTTCTATAAGTTTGAGGGAAACAATACTTCTGGTTCACACAAGCTGAATTCAGCCATAGCACAGGCTTATTATGCAAAGAAGCAGGGACTTAAGGGTGTTACCACTGAAACTGGTGCAGGACAGTGGGGAACAGCACTTTCTATGGCGTGTCAGTATTTTGGTTTGGATTGTAAGGTATATATGGTAAAATGTTCCTATGAGCAGAAGCCATTCCGTAGAGAGGTGATAAACACATATGGTGCAAGCATCATACCTTCTCCAAGCATGACAACAGAAGTTGGTAAGAAAATTAATGCTGAGTTCCCTGGAACAACAGGTTCTTTGGGATGTGCTATCTCTGAAGCAGTAGAAGTGGCTACTTCTACACCAGGTTATCGCTATGAACTTGGTTCTGTGTTGAATCAAGTATTGCTGCATCAGACGATAATCGGTTTGGAGGTTCAGGCAGCCCTGAAGAAATACGGTATTAAGCCAGATGTTCTCATCGGTTGTACTGGTGGTGGCTCAAACCTTGGTGGTTTTGCCTCACCATTCCTTGGTGAGATGCTGCGTGGAGAAGCAAAATACAAGATAATAGGTGCAGAACCAGCATCGTGTCCAAGTTTCACAAGGGGTAAGTATGCATACGATTTCTGTGATACAGGTATGATATGTCCATTGGCAAAGATGTACACCGTAGGTTCTCAGTTCATCCCAAGTGCCAACCATGCTGGTGGTCTTCGCTTCCACGGTATGAGTCCAATACTCTCAGAGTTGTATGACCAGGGTCTCTTTGAGGCTCGTGCCTATGAACAGACAAGTGTCTTTGAGGCTGCTGTTCTGTTTGCACGTGCAGAGGGTACTTTGCCTGCTCCAGAGTCTTCTCATGCTATTCGTGCTGCTATTGATGAGGCATTGGAGTGTAAGAAGACAGGTGAAGCAAAGACTATTGTCTTCAATCTTTCAGGTACTGGTTATTTTGACCTCTATGCATACAAAGCATACAATGAGGGTTCAATGATGGATTATATTCCAACAGATGCTGAAATAGAGAAAGCGTTGTCAAAACTACCACAAATTTAAGTTTACTGGAAATCTGAAAAGCAGATATCCGGGGAACTGTGAATGATAGAAATAAGAACTATAACAACAAAGGCGGAAATCGGTAAATTTATCGATTTCCGTACTGAGTTATATCGTAATGACCCCTGTGCCTGTCCATATCTGTTCTCCGAAGAAATGGCAGATTTATATAAAGGGGCAAAGGATGCGCAGCCATATTGGGAATACTGTGAAGCAGAGTATTATATGGCGTATAAGGATGGCAAAACCGTAGGACGCATAGCAGCTATCATAAATCATCGAGCTAATGAGAAGTGGGGACGCAAGAACGTAAGATTCGGTTATTTCGATTTCATCGATGATTATGATGTTTCTGAGGCACTGATAAAGAAGGTTGAGGAATACGGTAAGTCAAAGGGTATGGATACTATAATTGGTCCTATGGGCTTTATAGATCTTGGCAGAGAGGGAATGCTCGTAGAAGGATTCGAGTATGAGCAAACAATGCATGCGAACCATAATTTCCCATACTATCGGGAACACATGGAGGCATTAGGCTTCACAAAAGATAATGATTGGGTACAGAATCTTGTAAAGGTGCCAAATGCTGTCCCTGAGAAGTTTGAAAAAATAGCCAACATAATTAGTACACGATATGGTTTGCATGCTAAAAAGATGACAAAGAGAGAGGCTTTATATCAAGGTCTTGGACGCCGTCTGTTTGAAGTTTTGAACAAGTGTTATAAAGACTTGTATGAGTTTTCGGAAATTGATGATGCTCTAATAGAACGGATGGTTCAGAGTTATATTTCCCTTGCAGACATGAATCTTGTTACATTGATATGTGATAAGAATAAGGGCGATGAAATCGTGGGATTTGGTGTTACATTTCCTTCGTTTACCAAGGCACTAAAGAAAACAGACAGAGGACGTCTGTTGCCCTTCGGATGGATAGGATTATTAAAGACATTATATACTAAATGGTTTCATTATTCGGAAACCGTAGATCTGCTTATTATAGGAGTTTTGCCAGAATATAGGTCAAAAGGAGCTAATGCCATTCTTTTCAATGATCTCATACCATGGTATCAGAAGTATCATTTTAAGCAGGCACTTACACTTGCCATGATGGAGACAAATGATGGAGTTTTGTCTGCATGGCAATATTTGGATGCTAAAACAGTAAAAAGATTGCGCAGTTACAAGAAGAAATTATTGTGATGGCAGAGGAATTAGAAACAGTAAGCTATAGTGAAGAAAATATCCGACACCTGTCGGACGTAGATCATATCCGTACTCGTCCAGGTATGTATATTGGCAGGATGGGTGACGGTTCACATGCAGAGGATGGTATATATGTATTGTTGAAGGAAGCCATAGACAACAGTATTGATGAGTTCCGCATGCATGAAGGAAATCGCATAGAGATAGATATTACAGACAACAAATCTATCACATTACGTGACTATGGACGTGGAATTCCCCAGGGAAAGATGATAGAGGCTGTCAGCCAACTTAATACTGGAGGTAAGTATGACTCAAAGGCTTTTAAAAAGTCTGTGGGTATGAATGGTGTCGGTATAAAAGCTGTCAACTTCCTTTCTTCCAAGTTCGAAGTGCGTTCGTATCGTGATGGAAACGTTCGTACTGCAAAGTTCGAGAAGGGTATCTTGGTAAGTGATAAAACAGAGAAATCATCCGATGAAAGGGGCACTTTTATCTCTTTTGAGCCAGATGATACCTTGTTTGTAAACTACTCTTTTCATGATGATATAGTCGAGACTATGCTGAGAAACTATACGTATCTCAACACAGGTCTTGCAATAATGTACAATGGACGTCGCATCATCTCCCGTCATGGTTTGTCAGACCTGTTGAAAGACCAGATGACAAGTGAGCCTCTTTATCCTATTGTCCACATGCAGGGAGAGGATATAGAGATAGCCTTTACCCATACCAACCAGAATGGTGAGGAATATGATTCTTTCGTCAATGGTCAGCATACTACACAGGGTGGTACACACCAATCTGCGTTTAAAGAGCATATAGCGCGTACCATAAAGGAATACTTTGGAAAATACGAATATGGAGATATTCGTAATGGACTTGTTGCTGCTATAGCAGTAAATGTAGAAGAGCCTGTCTTTGAGTCGCAGACAAAGATAAAGCTGGGTTCTGACAAGATGTCTCCAGATGGAGTTTCGGTAAATAAATATGTCGGTGATTTCGTAAAAAATGAGGTTGATAACTACCTTCACCGTAATCTTGACATCGCAGAAATAATAGAGGAAAAGGTAAAGGCTTCCGAGCGTGAGAGAAAGGCGATGGCAGGTGTTACAAAGCTTGCCCGTGAGCGTGCAAAGAAAGCCAACCTCCACAATAGAAAACTACGTGATTGCCGCATTCATTTCTCTGATGTCAAGAATGACAGGAAAGAGGAGTCCAGCATCTTTATTACCGAGGGTGATTCAGCTTCAGGATCAATTACAAAGAGTAGGGATGTAAATACCCAGGCAGTCTTTTCACTGCGTGGAAAGCCACTTAACTGCTATGGTTTGACCAAGAAGGTGGTATATGAAAATGAAGAGTTCAATCTTCTTCAGTCAGCCCTTGATATCGAAGACGGTCTTGACAACCTCAGGTATAACAAGGTTATTGTTGCTACCGATGCGGATGTTGATGGTATGCATATCCGTCTGCTTACTATTACCTTCTTCCTGCAGTTCTTCCCAGAGCTGATAAAGAAAGGTCATGTATATGTCCTTCAGACTCCTTTGTTCCGAGTTCGTAACAAGCGCAATAAGATAAAGAAGAAGGCTGTTATAGAAGCAGAAGATATAAAGTTAAAGGAGCGTGGCGAGAAACAAAAAGACTACATAACAAGATACTGTTATAGTGACGAAGAACGCCTAAAGGCTATTGAGGAATTAGGTCCAGATCCGGAGATAACACGCTTTAAGGGATTAGGAGAGATTTCACCCGATGAGTTCGCTGGTTTTATAGGTCCGGACATACGATTAGAGCAGGTTACGCTTCGTCAAAGTGACGAGGTTGAAAAGTTATTGGAGTATTACATGGGAAAGAATACGATGGATCGTCAGAACTTCATCATAGAAAACCTTGTAATAGAAGAAGACAGACCTGAAGAAGAGGAAGTTTACGAATGAAGATAGCCGATATAGACCTTGGTGAACGCCCTCTTCTGTTGGCACCGATGGAAGATGTTACCGATATAGGCTTTCGGCGTCTCTGTAAGCGTTTTGGTGCTGCTATGGTATATAGTGAATTTGTTGCTGCTGACGCGTTGATACGAAATATCAAAGCCACTTCCAGGAAGCTTACGATTAGTGCTGACGAACGTCCTGTCGGAATACAGATTTATGGAAGAACAATCGATTCTGTCGTTGAAGCGGCACGCATTGTAGAGGCTGAGGCAGGTCCTGATGTAATAGATTTGAATTTCGGTTGCCCTGTGAAAAAGGTAGCAGGTAAGGGAGCCGGCGCAGGCATGTTACAAAACATCCCCCTTATGCTTGAGATGACAACAGCAGTCGTAAATGCTGTAAAGACGCCTGTTACGGTAAAGACACGCTTAGGGTGGGACAGCAATAATCTCCTTATGCCTGAGTTGGCTGTGCAGTTATCCCAATGTGGAATAAAGGCTTTGACCATTCATGGCAGGACACGTGCCCAGATGTACACAGGAGAAGCCGATTGGACATTAATAGGAGAGGCAAAGAAGCGAATAGATATACCTTTGATAGGCAATGGAGACATCAAAAGCATAGACGATGCAGAAAAGGCTTTTGATAAGTATGGTGTTGATGGGGTGATGATAGGCAGGGCAACATTCGGACAGCCTTGGATTTTCTCTAAGCAGGCTGACTCCTTGTCCAACTCTGAAAAAATAGATATACTCCTTGAATTATTGCAGATAAACCTCGATTTTATCGGAGATGAGTATAAGGCAATCTTGCATACGCGCAGACATTTGGCAGCGACACCAGTCTTTAAGGGCATCCCTGATTTTCGCTCTACCCGTATAAAGATGCTGCGTGCTGACACGGTAAAAGAATTATTGGAAGTAATAAACGAAATAAAAGAAAAATGGATAAGCTAACAATCGTAAAGGTAGGCGGTGCTGTAGTAGAAGACCCTCAGCAACTACAGACACTATTGGATAATTTTTGTTCTATACCAGGAAAGAAACTATTAGTTCATGGTGGTGGCAGAAGAGCTACCAAGGTAGCAGGCAGCTTAGGTATCGAGAGCAAGATGGTCGGAGGACGCAGAATCACTGATGCTGCCATGCTGGAGGTTGTTACTATGGTATATGGAGGACTTGTCAACAAGTCTCTTGTGGCGCAACTGCAAGCTAAAGGTATAAATGCCTTGGGCGTCACAGGTGCCGATATGGACATTATCCGTTCTCACAAGCGTCCACCGGTAGAGATGAAGGATGATGAAACAGGTGAGGACAAAGTCGTTGATTTCGGTTTTGTAGGTGATGTGGACAAGGCTGACGGAGAACGTTTGGCAGCCCTTATCAATAGCGGTATAACACCTGTCGTGGCTCCTCTTACACACGATGGAATGGGAAATATTCTCAATACTAATGCAGATACGATGGCATCAACAGTTGCCAAGGCATTAGCCGATAAGTTTGAGGTAACCCTGATATTCTCTTTTGAGAAAAAAGGAGTTCTCAGCAATCCAGATGACGATGAAAGTGTCATACCCCTCATCACCCGTGAGATATACAAGATGTATGAGGAGAGCGGGGTAATATCTGGTGGCATGAAGCCAAAGGTGGAGAATGCCCTCAGTGCAGTCGAAAAAGGCGTCAGACGAGTGGTTATCACCTTGGCTGACAATATAGGAAAATCATCCGAAGGAACGGTGATACAATAATTCATAATTCTCGAAATTACCCTGGCTTTTGGTTGACCTTAAACGTGACATATTACCCCTAAAGAACATCCTTTATCGTCTTGCTTTGAGAATAACCCTCAACAGTCAAGAGGCAGAGGATGTGGTGCAGGATGTCATCATAAAGATGTGGAAGATGGGGGAGAGGTTGGATGATGTTGATAACCTTGAGTCGTTTGCCCTTCGCCTGACACGCAATCTTTCTATCGACAGGCAGCGCATGAAAGTCAATCAGGCAGAGTCTTTCGATGAATTGGATGAATTTCATGGGGGAATCTCAAATACCATAGAGTCACGATTAGAGCAGCAGGAACGTATAGACTCTATCCGAGATATCATGACCCAGATGCCAGAGAAGCAACGTTCCGTAATGCAGTTACGTGATTTTGAGGGTAAAAGCTATAAAGAGATAGCCCTTGCCCTCGAAATATCGGAAGATCAGGTAAAAGTAAACCTTTTCCGTGCCCGACAGTTTGTAAAATCACGCATTGCTAAAGCAGGAGGTGCTATTTAGCAATGTCCAAGAAATACCGATGAAATCGCATATCATTGTCTAATTCCGGGTGAAAGGCTGTTGCAATCATCCGCCCTTGTTTTGCAGCAACGATATGCTCGTCAACAGTTGCAATAGGTAAGCAGTCATCAGAAAGGATTTCCTCGATGTATGGAGCTCGTATGAAGGTCATAGGCACATCGTTTCCTATTCCTTCTACAGGGCCTGTAGTATGAAAGCTACCCAGTTGTCGTCCATAGGCGTTGCGTCGAACATTGATATCCATTGTGCCAAGAAAGTTATTTGAGAGAAGTATCATTCCAGCACAGGTGCCGAAGGTAGGCAACCCTTCCTGTATAGCCTCTCGGATAGGGTCGAACAGCTGCAGTTCTTTCAGCAGTCGCATTTGTACTGTGCTTTCCCCCCCAGGCAGAATGAGTCCGTCTTTAGGCTGTTGCCAGTCTTTCAGTTGTCTTATCTCGAAAGTCTCGATGCCCAGCTGATGCAACATGTGTTTGTGTTCAATAAAAGCCCCTTGCAAGGCAAGAATAGCAATTCTCATTTTCCTCTTTCAGCCATTAACAGTTCTATTTCATGCTCATTGATGCCCACCATTGCTTCGCCAAGGTCTTCGGAAATGGCAGCTAATAGCTTTGCATCCTTGTAGTTCGTAACTGCCTGCACAATGGCAGCAGCACGTTTTGCCGGATTACCACTCTTGAAGATGCCGCTACCTACGAAAACTCCCTCAGCACCCAGTTGCATCATCAGGGCAGCATCAGCAGGTGTCGCAACACCACCGGCAGCAAAGTTTACGACAGGCAGTTTGCCATTCTCATGTACATACTTCACCAAATCGTATGGAGCTTGCAGTTGTTTTGCTGCCTCAAAGAGTTCATCGTCTCTCATGCTGACAATCCTTCTTATTTCACTCTGCATCATGCGCATGTGGCTGACAGCCTGCACTACATCTCCCGTGCCTGGCTCTCCCTTGGTGCGAATCATGGTGGCACCCTCTGCTATGCGTCTCAATGCCTCGCTGAGGTTCTTTGCTCCACAGACAAAGGGTACTTCGAACTGTGTCTTGTCAATATGGTATATATCATCGGCAGGGGATAGAACCTCACTTTCGTCGATATAATCGATTTCTATTGCCTGTAGTATCTGTGCCTCAGCAATGTGTCCGATGCGGCATTTTGCCATTACAGGGATGCTGACAGCCTCTTGTATGCCGCGAATCATCTTCGGGTCGCTCATTCTTGATACACCACCTGCTGCACGAATGTCTGCAGGAATTCTTTCCAATGCCATTACTGCGCATGCGCCTGCTTCTTCTGCTATGCGTGCCTGTTCTGGAGTTGTTACATCCATTATAACACCGCCTTTCAACATCTGAGCCAACTGACGGTTAAGGGTTTGTCTTTCGTTCATTGTGCTTTGTCTTGTGTTTATGTTTTGAAATCGACTGCAAAGGAACAACTTCTTCCCGATACAGGCAAAAAAAGTTCCTATCATGAAAAGAAAAACTGCAAAAAGGAAAAAATATGGGTGCATAGTTACCTGAGAAAATTCGTTTTTTAATTCCATCAGCAAAGGTACTACATTTTTCGCGTGCTTTAGAATATCAAGCCTCGTAGCGTGTGAAAATCTGTTAAATTCGAAAACAATACATTTGAGAGGCGGAAATGTATTGTTTAGCTCAACCAAATGTATTGTTTACAATTTGCATGTGAAGCTCTGCTCTTGCCACAACGCCACTTTGCCACTTTGCCACATTAAGGTAGTGGCAAATATGCAAGAAGGATGGCGAAAAATGGTGAGTAGAGTAATTAGAATATTATTATAATTTATTATAATAATATTCTAAGGCATAAGGATGCGTGTATTCGGCAGATGCTTAATGTGGCAAAGTGGCAAAGTGGCGTTGTGGCAAAATTCTAATTTTCGCGATTTCATCGAGGAATATGTATGGTGAAGAAAGTGCTTTTGTTATTTTGGAGCATGGAAATTGTAAATATGACCCCTCAACAGGAGGTATAATATGTGCTTTTTTCTGTAAAAATTCATACTTTTGCGACAGCAATGGATGGAAAAAGCGTCCATTTTTAACCATCAATTTAATAATTACACCTAAAATTATTTACTATGAAAAGGCTTATCTTAATTAGTTTGGTGGCATTAGGTATCATTGCTGTGCCACAAAGTGTTTGCGCCCAGGGTTTCCTGAAAAAGTTATCAAAGGGTCTTGAAAGTGTAAACAAAGGATTGGACAAGGCAGGCGACAAGGTTTCAGTAGCCACAGGACAGGCTGTGACGCAAGAAAATGGCGTGTTTGTGATGAATCCTGTAAGCAAAGCTATGAGTGTAGAGGTAGTGAAGGCTGTCGGCCACAGTATCAGTGAGAACTTTGGCGATGTAGCCTTGGTATTGCGTGTCAATGTTAAGGAGCCTGTTAACAGCATCGCCCTTGGCGGCAGCTGGGGACAAGGCAAGACACAAGCATTTGATGCCGATGGCAATGTGTATAAGATGAATATGCCAAGTGTGTCTGACAGGTATGATGTTACTGAGGGGCTTCCTGTCAAGATTACATGTAATCCTTTCCTGAAGGTACGCAAGACAGCAAGTCTGGCGATAGTGAAGATTGTTGCCAAGTGTGGCGATGCCAGTGGAGAGATTACGATTAAGAATGTACCCATAGAGTGGGACCCAACTGAAGAATAAACATATAATTAAGGGGGAGTTAAAAAAGGAGTTAAAAGAGGAGTTAAAAAAGGAGTTAAAAAAAGGAGTTAAAAGAGGGAGTTAAAAAGGATATAAAAATTTTACTATTATGAGAAAGAAAATTAAGAAATATTTTGCCCTTGTGGCAATGATAGCATTTGCTGCCGTCGGTATGACCAGTTGTGGTGGCAGCAGCGGTAGTGACAACGAGGCAGACGAGATTCCAACAGATGGGTTGCTTGGCGACTTGCCTATGCTTACGGCAAAGTATTGCAACAAGATTGTTGACCTAAGAGAAAAAATGTTCTCTGGTCAGCTGACAGAAAACGAGCTGAAGGAGGCTCGTGCAGAATTTGACGAGACCGAAAAGGAGCGTGATGCAAAGCTGCTGCTGGCAAGACAGGCTCTTAACGGCAAGGAAGTGCCTGTTGAGGTGCAGGAAGGCTTGGCTATAAGCATTAGTGGTACCTTGAAGATTGACAGCGAGAATAAAGGGCAGATATTTGCCGTAGGTACAGGTGAGACTCAGAAGAATTTCACCTATGAAGAAATACCAAACATCTATGTCATCCCCATTGATACCGATGGTAAGGCTATAGCAACCCACAGAGGCGGATTTTGGGAAGCAGAAAGCGGAAAAGGTGCGTTTGACTGGAAAAAAGGCGAGAAGTTCGTGATGAAAGCCACTGTGTCTGTAGGTAGTACCAGTGCCAACAGCCGTAATACCAGTGAAATGAAACGCTGGGCAAAACTGGCTAAGTTTGTCATCATGGACAGCAAGAGTGATGCTTACAAGAAGCTGAAGGAGCAACTTGAGGCAGACAAGAAAGCCGAGGAAATAGAGGCTGCAAAAGAGGTTATCGGAGAGAAATAAAATAGAAGTATCGACAGGAGAAGTCTGATGGAACAATACATTTCTGTCAGACTTCTTTATTGTGATTATAAAAAAAAATCGTACCTTTGTAGCGCAATTACGATTTTAAGATGACAGACGGACTTAATATATCAGCATTCTTCATAGGTTTCTCAACCGCAGCCTTTGCCTTGTGCTCTTTCTTTATTCTTGTATTGCACAAGGAGCGCACGAGATTCCAGAAGGTGTTGGGATGGATAATGGCGGTATGGGCTGTATGGAACTTGAAGGACATCATCATCACTTTTCCGGAGATGTACACGGAGAGGGTGTTGGATTGGATAATGCTGATAGATGGGTTCTCGGCACTTACCTATACCGTCTTTGTCTTTGAGGCGACAATGCCAAGGTGGACGAAGCTGCGAAAGATTATTGCGCTCTCCATACCTTTTGCACTGTTTGCAATAGCCTATGGCATCAGTCCCTCAGAAACGGTTATCTACGCCTATACTGTATTCCTATGGTTCTATGCCTGGGGCGTTGTGATAATAGGATATATAAAGGTAAGGCGTTATCTGAACTATATCAGGCTCAATTACTCAAACATCGATAATATCGATATCTCGTGGCTTAAGCCAGTGTTCCTCTTTGCCATAATAAGTCAGTTGTCATGGCTGCTCACATCACTCTACGCATCTGTATATGTAGATATACTATATTATTTTTCCTCTCTCATCCTTTGGGGTATGGTGTTATACTACAGTTGGCACTTCCAACCTGTCAACATACGTGTTGAGAAGAGCATACCCTCAACCATCGCCCCTGAGCCTCCACTGGGGTTGAGCAAGGAGGCATTTGTAAATATGGTGGTATCAAAAGAGCTGTATCTGAACAAAGACCTTACGTTGGGTGACTTGGCAAATGCTTTGAAAACCAACAGGACATATATGGGTAAATACCTGAATACAGTGTGTGAACAGCCGTTTTATGACTTCATAAACCAACTGCGCATTGAAAAAAAGAGTATTCCCCTGATGCAGGAACATCCGGAATATACACTTGAATATATAGCAACAGAAAGCGGTTTCAGCAGCATTTCCACCTTCCGTCGTGCCTTTTATAAATTTACTGGCAAGACTCCGAGTCAATATTTTGATTGATTCTGCTGAAATTCTGTTGGTGAAAGCCCTTTGTGTTTTTTAAAGAATCGGGAAAGCTGGGCTTGGGAAGAGAATCCCAGTCGGAGGGCTATATCCTTTAGGGGCTTGTGGGTAGAGGAAAGCAGGGCAACGATTTCAGCCATTATGCGCTCGTCAATAATTGTTTTAGGAGAGCGATTTACTGTGCTGCGGGTAACCTGCCCAAGATACCTCGGACTGACATTGAGCTGCTCAGCATAGAAGGCTACATCAGAATAGTGGCTGTGATAACGTTCCACGGTAGCGAGAAACTGATTGTAAAGGTCTTCGCACCGGCTGTTTCCGTCAGCATATTCCGCAGGCAGCTGTCTAAGAAACTCCTGAGCATGGAGCATGGCGATAGTTTCACTTTCCCCAATACACAAATAATAAGCCAATGCGGAAGCCAGTTGATTAGCCTGTCCGTGTCGTCGAGGGGTTACAGGGAGGTCTGTCGAAGACAGCACTACGGTACATAGGGGTATCAGTAGCCGCTCTATTGTTTCGAAGACTTTGGGGTTAATAAGCCTGTCGCCCCGAGAAGAAGTCTGCACAGGAGCATAGATAATATGACGCGGTTTATACTTCTGTAATACCTCTGCCAGCATCTCCACCACATCAGAGCGTCGCAGAAGTCCTATTTTTACCACCTGCGGCTGCAAGTCGTTGATGATAGCCTCTACCTGCTGGCGGACAACATCAAGGGGAAGGTCATAAAACTCCTGTATGCCGAGAGTATTCTGCACTGTTATGGATGTGATAGCAGACACTGCCCTGCCACCCAAGGCATTTATTAGGCGTATGTCTGCCTGAATGCCAGAGCCTCCTGTACCATCGCTTCCTGTAATAGTGAGTATGGTTGTGTTCATGTTGTCTCCTTAATTTTTTTATAATCTGCGTGCAAAGTTACGATTAAGTTTGTAAACAACTAAAATCCGTTAACTTCTTTTAACACCGTTGCCTGTAACATTTATGCAACCTTATCCGTCTTTTATCTGAATATCCAAAAAAAGAAATGGACTACAAGTACATAGAACAACTTCTTGACAGTTACTTTGAAGCAAAGACTACTCTTGAAGAAGAAAACATTCTCCGCGCATTCTTTGCACAAGAGAATATTCCGGGTCACTTGCGTAAATACGTAGAGTTTTTCCGTGAGCAGTCGTTTGGCAAAAACGCTGAAACCCTCGGTTCTGATTTTGATGCCCGCATCATGCAGGAGGTAGGAATGACAAATACGGAAGCAGCAGAAAAGGCACGCAAGTTCTCATTCAAGCCACTATGGCGTGCTGCAGCATGTGTAGCAATAGTTCTTGCCCTCGGACAAGCAGCACAGATGCCTTATTCTGATACAGAGAAGCAGCAACAGGAGCAGATGGCTCGCACATTTGAAATGTTGCAAAAGGTGCAGCAGGATCAGAATTCAGTGGCACAGGGAGACAGCATTGTTGACCAGACAAAGACAGTAAATTAATTTTCTATGCTTTAAGATATAAACTAACCAAACAATCTCTTTAAAACACCAAAAGCCCCCTAAGCTGTGAAGCTCAGGGGCTTTTTCTTTTAGAAAAGGAGAGTGAAAGGGCAAAAAAAAATTTCGTTTTCGTTTTCGATTTCGTTAAATTTATCGTACCTTTGCAGCCGTGAAAAGATTTCTATCCCTTTTTCTAATGTTTTCTTTTCTTGCCATGCTCCCGGCAATGGCACAAAAGAACAAGGTGAATCCAGAAGACCGCAAGGTCGATATGGATAGTCCCACATTTGTCCCAATGGTCAGGGTAGGAAAGATTTTAGAAGGCACAGACAGCATCAAATACGTTGAGATGAACAATGTCTATGTCTATGGTCCTATGGTATTCAAGAATGAAAAGCAGCGCCAGGCATACAACAGGTTGGTGGCAAATGTGAAGAAAGTGTTGCCTATAGCAAAGGAAGTAAACAGGGCGATACTCGAGACATACGAATACCTACAGACATTACCTAACCAGAAAGCGCGTGAAGAACACATGAAGTATGTGGAGAAGAGCATAAAGGCAGAATATACTCCACGAATGAAGAAGTTGTCACTATCGCAGGGAAAACTGCTGATAAAACTGATATATCGTGAGACAAACTCCTCCAGTTACGAACTTGTAAAGGCTTTCCTTGGCAGTACCAGGGCTGCCTTTTATCAGGCATTCGCTTGGATGTTTGGAGCAAGCCTGAAAAAAGAGTATGACCCTAATGGCAAGGACCGCCTGACAGAACGTGTTGTACGCCTTGTTGAGGCAGGACAATTATAAGAGTTAGGAGTTGCCTTTGACTTTTGACCTTATTCCAAATAGGTATATCCGTATAATCCGGAGCGATAGTTTGAAAGAAAGTCTTTTCCTTCTTCAAGGCTTATCTTGCCCTCCTTAACAGACTTTGTTACCCAAACCTCTAATTGGCGCACTAATTTCTTTGGATTATACTGAACATAATCCAGCACTTCTTCTACGGTTTCACCGTCAAAAATCTGGTCTATATGATAGTGTCCATCCTGCATAGAGATATGGACAGCATTAGTATCGCCAAAGAGGTTATGCAGGTCACCAAGGATTTCCTGATAGGCACCCACAAGGAAGATACCCAAATAGTATGGTTCGTTTTTCTTCAGGGAGTGTACAGGAAGAGTGCTTGAGACATTTGAACCTGTTACGAAATGTGTGATTTTACCGTCGCTGTCGCATGTTATATCCTGTAGGGTTGCCTGGCGGGTAGGACGTTCATCAAGTCTCTGCAGAGGCACAACAGGGAAAAGCTGGTCGATAGCCCATGTATCAGGAAGGCTCTGGAAGAGAGAGAAGTTGCAGAAATACTTATCGGCAAGCAGCTTGTCAATGCCACGTAATTCTTCAGGAACATGCTTTAGTGATTTTGTCAAGGTAAGAACCTCGCGGCAGACACTCCAATACATTGATTCTATCTCTGCCCGGGTTTTCAGGTCAACCATTCCCATAGAGAAGAGACTCAAAGCCTCTTCATGTATCTGTTCTGCATCATGCCAATCCTCAAGCATAGAGCGGACATTTATCTTGCACCAGATATCATATAGCTCTCTTACCAGCTGATGGTCAGTCTCCTTTGCCTCAAATTCTTCTGGCATCTCAGGCAATGAGGCTGTTTCCAGTACATCTATCACCAAAATACTATGATGGGCAGACAAGGAACGTCCTGATTCGGTTATAAGGTTAGGGTGGGGAAGTTCGTTTTTATCGGCAGCATCGACAAAAGTATATATACAGTCATTAACATACTCCTGTATGCTATAATTGACGGAAGACTCAGAGTTGCTGGAACGTGTTCCGTCATAATCGACACCTAAACCGCCGCCACAATCGACATATTCTATGTTGTATCCCATTTTGTGGAGGGAGATATAGAATTGTGCTGCTTCGCGAAGGGCTGTCTGTATGCGACGAATCTTTGTTATCTGTGAGCCGATATGGAAGTGAATCAGTTTTACACAGTCATGCATCTCCAAGTCATCGAGTTTCTGGAGCGCCTGCAGTAATTCTGAAGCCGTAAGTCCGAACTTAGAGGCATCGCCTCCGCTTTCTTCCCATTTACCCGAACCGGAAGAGGCAAGTTTTATGCGAATGCCGAGATTAGGCTTGACACCCAGTTTCTTCGATGCTTTCGCAACAATATCGATTTCATTGAGTTTTTCTACAACGATGAAGATGCGTTTACCCATCTTCTGGGCAAGAAGTGCCAGTTCTATATATGCCTGATCCTTGTAGCCATTACATATTATAAGGCTGTCACTTTGGCATTGTACGGCTATGACTGCATGAAGTTCTGGTTTTGAGCCAGCCTCAAGACCCAGATTGAATTTCTTGCCATGAGAGATTATCTCCTCGACGACAGGTTGCATCTGGTTGACCTTGATAGGGTAGATGACAAAAGACTCTCCCTTGTAATTGTATTCCTTTGCTGCTTTCTTGAAACAAGAAGCAGTTTTCTCGATACGGTTGTCAAGAATGTCTGGAAAGCGCAACAATACTGGTGTGGAAATATCGCGAAGCTGTAATTCGTCGATTATTTCGCGCAAATCTGCCTGCTCACCATCTTTCAAGGGGGAGACACACATGTTTCCTTTTTCATTGATATTGAAATAGGAAGTACCCCATCCGCAGATGTTATAGAGTTCTTTCGAATCTTCTATGGTCCATTTCTTCATATGCCGAGTGTTGTCTTAATTTTTTCTGTTGTTTGCTGTATCTTATCGTCGTCTTCCATGCAGGGAATATCGACGATGTGAGTGGCTTTCATATAAAACTCTTCTCTCTTCTCTACATTTTCCTTAATGTATTCAAGAAGTTCCTCATCACTCTTACCAAGTAGCAGAGGTCTTACTCCTTTTCCCATTTTCAGGTGTCTGAACAATACCTCGGGCTCTCCTCGCAGATATACCACATCTCCTTGCCCAACCATATAATCCATATTGTCGAAGAAACATGGAGTGCCTCCTCCGCATGCTATTACGACATCCTCAAATTCTGCTACTTCATGAAGCATATTTCTTTCGATGATGCGAAAACCTTCTTCTCCGCGTTCATCGAATATCTGCTTCACTCTTTTTCGCATGCGGGTTTCTATATACCAATCCAAATCATAGAATGGTATTCCAAGGTCTTTGGCGAGGATTTTACCTATGGTAGTCTTACCAGCCCCCATGTAGCCGATAAGAATGATTCTGGTCATAATTCTTATTTACGTTCTTTTTCCTTATTGACAATATTTATACATTCCTCATAGGAAAGTTCTGCAGCCTTGCTGTGCAGAGCCTTAGGAAGTCTGTAGTTCTTTCCTTCGTAGGTGATATAAGGACCATATCTGCCGTTCATAACCTCCATATTGGCATCTTCCTTGAAGGTTTTTATGTGGCGTTTCTTTTCTTCATTTCTGCTCTCTTCGATTAAGGCAACAGTTTCCTCGAAGGTGATTGTCAAAGGATCTGTATTCTTTGGAAGGGTAACATATTTCTTATTATGCAGTATATAAGCACCAAATCTTCCTGTTCCGATTATAACATCCTTGTCTTCAAACTTTCCTAAGTTGCGAGGAAGCTTAAAGAGTTCCAAAGCATCTTCAAGGGTTATTGTTTCAAGGGACAGTTCCTTTGGCATCTGGGCAAAGCGTGGCTTTTCTTCATCTTCTGCAGAACCAATCTGTACAACAGGGCCATAACGTCCGATTTTAACGGAAACAGGTTTGCCTGATTTAGGCTCTGTGCCAAGAAATCGTTCGCCAGCCTTGTGCTCCGAACGAGCCTTCATGGTTTTTTCTACTGTTGGCTCAAAATGCTTGTAGAATTCTTTCAGCATCTTATGCCAGTCTTCGCTGCCTTCTGCAATAGCATCAAACTTTTCTTCTACATTGGCGGTGAAGTTGTAATCCATAATCTCAGGGAAGTATTCCATGAGGAAGTCATTGACAACAATACCGATGTCTGTTGGCAATAGTTTTCCCTTTTCATTGCCGACAACCTCTTTCTTTGTTGTTGAGGTGATAGTGTCTTTTTCTGTCAGAGTATCAATGGTGAAGTTCTTGGCTTTACCCTTTTTGTCGCCTCTGGCAACATATTCTCTTTGTTGAATTGTTGATATTGTAGGGGCATAGGTAGAAGGGCGGCCGATACCTAATTCCTCCATCTTGTGTACCAATGATGCTTCTGTATATCTCTGTGGACCCACTGTGCAGCGCTCTGCAGCAGTTATCTCTTCCCTTGTTATCTCCATGCCTTTCTTTATAGATGTAGGCATGATATTTTGTCCTATTGTCTCATTTTCATTTTCATCTTCATTACTCTCGTGATAAGCTTTCAGAAAACCTTCAAAAGTAACGATTTCACCGCTGGAAACGAATGAGAACTTACTTGATTTTGTCTTGATGACAATAGTTGTCTTCTCTATTTCGGCATCTGCCATCTGTGTTGCGGCAGTACGTTTCCAAATGAGGTTATAAAGGTTCTTCTCCTGTGTCGTACCATCAATCTCCTGCTTGTCCATATATGTAGGACGAATAGCTTCATGGGCTTCCTGGGCACCTTTTGAATGGGTGGTATAGTTACGCGATTTGCTATATTCCTTACCGAAAATCTGGGTAATAGCAGCCTTTGCTGTGCTGATGCATAGTTTGGAAAGGTTAACGCTATCAGTACGCATGTAAGTAATGTGTCCACTCTCATAAAGTCTCTGTGCCACCATCATTGTCTGTGAGACGGTAAAACCGAGCTTTCTTGCAGCCTCTTGTTGCAGAGTGGAGGTTGTAAATGGTGGTGCAGGAGTGCGCTTGATAGGTTTCTTTTGTATTTCAGCTATAGTGAAAGTAGCATCCTTACATTGCTCTAAGAATGTCAGAGCCTCTTCGTGGGTAGAGAAGCGTTTGTCCAATTCTGCCTTTATTTCTGTACCATCAATGTTAAAGGTAGCAGTAACTCTATAGAAGGTTTCGGGGGTGAAATGTTGTATTTCCCTTTCACGCTCTACGATAAGTCTTACGGCTACACTTTGTACGCGACCTGCTGAGAGGGATGGCTTCACTTTACGCCAAAGGATAGGCGAAAGGTTAAAGCCAACAAGACGATCCAACATTCTGCGCGCTTGCTGGGCATTGGCAAGATTCATGTCAATATGACGAGGATGCTCAATAGCTTCCAAGATGGCGTTTCTTGTGATTTCGTGGAATACTATTCTGTTGGTATTCTTTGTGTCAAGACCCAATACTTCACAAAGATGCCATGAGATAGCTTCTCCTTCGCGGTCTTCATCGGAAGCCAGCCATACCTTCTTTGCCTTCTTGGCATTACTCTTAAGTTCTGAAACTACTTTTTTCTTCTCTTCAGGAATCTCGTAAACAGGTTCCAGAGTTTTCATGTCAATGCTGATTTCTTTCTTCTTCAGGTCACGAATGTGTCCGTAGCTTGACATTACTTTATAGTCTTTACCGAGAAATCTCTCAATAGTCTTTGCCTTAGCAGGACTCTCTACAATTACTAAGTTTTCTTGCATATCTGTCTGCTTTAATTTTTAAAGTTGCGGCTGCAAAGTTATGAAGAAAGCTTTTAAACCACCTTATTATATATATGGTTTTTGCAAATAAATAAAAAAAAGTCCGAAAAGTTTTTTTCTTTTCGGAATTCTTTCTAATAAAGCGCACGCGATTGCGCACACGCATACACGTATATGGGCGTATATTTAGTTGTTAAAATAGTAAATGAAGATAGCAATACCCTCAAGAGCTTTTTTGCCAGTTTCCTTAATGTTCATGGTAAATTTCACTTCTGTCTTCACGGCACCACGAAGATTGGCAATGCTTTGCAGGGATGTTGTAAGGTTGAGACTCTGACCTGAAAGAACTGGTTGTCCGAACTTCATCTTGTCTATGCCATAGTTTACAAGCATCTTGACATTCTGCACATCTACTATCTGCCCCCAAAGATATGGCAGGACGCTAAGGGTGAGATATCCATGAGCTATGGTTGTTCCAAACTGGCTTTCTGTCTTTGCACGCTCTGTATCTATGTGAATCCATTGATGATCCAGAGTAGCATCAGCAAAAAGGTTTATTCTCTCTTGAGTAAGCTGAACATAATCGGATGTTCCAAGGATTTTGCCTTCATACTGTGCAAAATCTTCATAACTGGTAATTGTTAACATAATATGATTATCTTTTTGGTTGATTTTCTGTGGCAAAGGTACTAAATTTCTGTGGTTCAATCATTATTTTTAGGTATTTTTTTTGTTTTTCGTTGTTATTATCCCATTTTTTTTCTACTTTTGCACATCCAAAAGATGACACTTGACAAAATACATATTGGTCAGTATGCCCGAATAGAGGAGGTAGGAGGCGAAGGAGCCCTTCGTCAGCACTTTCTTGATATGGGACTTATCCCTGGTGCTATTGTCTCAATAGAGAAGTATGCCCCTATGGGTGACCCCTTGCAGATACAACTGCATGGTTATTCCTTAACCTTGCGAAAGGCGGATGCCGCTAAGATTTCTGTTGTTACTGATGTCAAGACTCCAGAAAAGGTAGAAGCGGCGCATACTATAATAGAGCACCCAGGTCTTGGCGAGGGTGGGCGTTTCCATGATGCTACACATGAAAATCCGCTGCCGGAAAATACTTTGCTAAGGTTTGCTTTGGTAGGAAATCAGAACTGTGGCAAGACAACACTCTTCAATCAGCTTACAGGAGCCAATCAACACGTTGGCAATTTCCCTGGTGTTACCGTTGACAGGAAAATGGGTGTCATTCGTGGTTATAAGAATACAGAGATAACAGATTTGCCTGGAATATATTCCCTTTCGCCCTATACACAAGAGGAAATAATAAGCAGGGAGTTTATCATAGGTCCTACCAAGCCTGATGCTTCCTATAATCCTGTTTCTTGCATCATCAATATTGTTGATGCCACAAACATCGAGCGAAACCTATATCTTACCATGCAGTTGATGGAACTGAACATACCGATGGTTCTTGCCCTCAACTTTATGGATGAAATGGAAGGAAATGGCGGAACAATCCTTGTTAATGCGATGGAGAGGACGTTGGGGTTGCCTGTAATTCCCATCTCCGCGAAAAAGAATCAAGGTGTAGGTGAACTTATTGACCATGCTATTCATGTAGCACAATATCAGGAAGCACCGGCTCGTCAGGACTTCTGTTCCCCTCAGGAGAATGGTGGTGCAGTACATAGGTGTCTGCATGCCATAATGCACTTGATAGAAGATCATGCAGAAAAAGTTCACATCCCTATTCGCTTTGCTGCTGCAAAGTTGGTAGAGGGTGATGCTTCTATAAAGAAGGTCCTGAATTTATCGCAGAATGAGAGCGAGACAATAGAGCATATCATGAAGCAGATGGAAGAAGAGCGAGGTATGGACAGAGCTGCAGCAATGGCTGATATGCGCTATTCTTTCATAGAGAAACTTTGTGCCGATACTGTTGTGCATCCCAAGAAAAGCAAGGAAGCCATTCGTTCTGCAGCTGTCGATAAGATTCTTACAGGTAGATGGACTGCTTTGCCAACATTCCTCGTCATAATGGCTGTAATCTTCTGGATTACTTTCGATGTATTGGGAGGAACTATGCAGGGGTGGCTTGAGGAATTCGTAGATTGGTTTACACAAATAAGTGATGAGACACTTGTTTCCTGGAAGGTAGAAGACTGGGTTCGTTCTCTTATTATTGATGGTGTTTATGCTGGTGTGGGAACTGTGGCATCTTTTGTTCCTATTATTGTTGTGCTGTTCTTCTTCCTCTCAATGCTTGAGGATACAGGATACATGGCACGAATAGCCTTTGTGATGGACAAGCCATTGAGAAAGATAGGGCTTTCTGGCAGAAGTATTGTCCCATTGCTTATGGGATTCGGGTGTTCTGTTCCTGCTGTAATGTCTTCAAGGACACTGCCTTCCGAGCGAGACAGACGACTTTCTGTTACATTGATACCTTTCATGTCTTGTACTGCAAAGTTACCTATATATGCATTCTTCTGTGCTGTCTTCTTCCCAGATAATGCTGCATTGGTAATGTGTGGATTATACCTCCTTGGTATTTTGGTGGGCATTGTTGCGGCAATAATAATGAAGCATGGAGTTTTTAGAGGAGAGGCTGTTCCTTTCGTTATGGAACTTCCGAATTATCGTCTGCCTTCTGTAAAGACTACAATGATGCTTTTGTGGGAAAAGGCTCGCGACTTCCTGCAAAGAGCCTTTACTGTAATCTTCTGTGCTACCATTATCATATGGTTCCTGCAAAGCTTCTCATTCCAGTTGCATGTTGTGGAAGATGCTTCAGAAAGTATTCTTGGTGTTACAGCATCAATAATATCTCCCCTCTTGTCACCAATAGGGCTTGATGACTGGCGCATTGCCACTTCTCTTGTTAGTGGCTTTATGGCAAAGGAAAGTGTAGTATCAACATTGACAGTATTGTTCGGTGAGAGTACACCAATAGCAAGCATCCTGTCAATACCACAAGTGATATCGTTGCTAATATTCTGTCTGCTATATACTCCTTGTGTCGCTGCTATAGCCTCTATTCGTCGCGAACTTGGTAATAAGGATGCTTTGGCAATAGTCTTCTTCCAATGTCTTATAGCTTACATTGTTTCTTTCATAGGTTATAATATCGCACTTCTATGAATATGATTTCTATCCTTCTTCTTGCAGCTGTATGCATTGCATTTCTACTGTCTGCAAGATATGTTTTTCGCTCTGGCGGAAAGAAATCGTGCTGTAAGAACTGTGATGGGAATTGTTCTTGCTGCTAAATTCGCCTTTTTTTGCACTTTTTTATACGACTATGCGCAGGATTTAGTAAATAAATGTTAAAAATAGAGTTTTTCCTTTACAAAAGTTTGCAAAAAGGTAATAAAGTTTCTATCTTTGCGCTCAGAAATAGTTTGTAACTATAAAAATTGTTTATTAATTTAAAATTGTAAAAGTTATGAAAAAGATTTTTATGATGGCAGTAATGGCTGTAGCAGCCCTCACTGCAAACGCACAGCAGGAAGCAGGTACTTTCTCTCTCCAGCCAAAAGTTGGTTTGAACGTTTCAAAAATCACTGGTGATGGAACAAAGGCAAAGGCAGGTTTTGCTGCAGGTGTTGAAGGAATGTATCAGGCAGCTGATAAGTTTGGAGTATCTCTTGGTCTCTTGTATTCTCTTCAGGGTACAAAATATGAAGGCGAAGATAAAGCATACAATATGCACTACCTTAACATTCCAATCCTTGCTAACTATTACGTTGTTAAGGGTCTTGCTGTTAAGGCAGGTATCCAGCCAGGTTTCCTTGTAGGTGCAAAGCACGATGGTAAGAGCTTCAGTGATGATTGCAAGAAGTTTGACTTCGCTATTCCTGTAGGTTTGTCTTATGAGATTTCTAATATTGTTTTCGATGCTCGTTACAATATCGGTCTGACAAAGACAGCAAAGGGTGATGATGTAAAGAAGACAAAGAACAGCGTATTCCAGTTCACAGTTGGTTACAAGTTCGCTCTCTAAGACATAATACTTAGGATACATAGATAATAATATTACAGCCTCGTTAGTGTAAAAGCTAACGAGGCTGGTTTTTTGTTCCCAAATGTGGGAATGATTGTTTTCCAGTAGGGGAACAATTTTTTTTGCGCCTTGTATAAATTCTGTTTCAAGCCCTGAAATTTATATTCCAAGCCTTGAAACTTATATTCCAAGCCCTGAAACGGAAAAGGAATAGGCAGTGAAAAACAAAAGCCCCGTTAGTGAAATGCTAACGAGGCAGGATAGGTTTTTGTTTTTGAGGATTTACTCTTTATATTTCGAGAGTTTGTCTTCCCAATATTTTTTTACATCTGACCATTTGTAATAAGGACCTTTAACAGCCTTGAGGTCAGGAACATCTGCTTCCTCTTCGTTGAGGAGAAATTTCACGAGGACATCGTCAACACTGGCATCAGGAGTAGTGGGGCGATAGAAAACCATCTGTATGTTACTTGCCATTGGGAAGATTTTGTAGCTGTACCACTTGTTTTTCTCCAAGTCATCGAGGCTATCGTATATAGTGCCAGCGCCATTGAGGTTCATAAAGCATGCAGTGGGCATAACTACCACCTCGTGACCAAAGCGCATGTGAGCAGAAGGAACAGAAAGGCGGGCATTGCTGTCCTTGAGGAGTTTTGGAAGAGAGGCATCCGTCTCTTCTATAATATTCTTTATAAGATTGCGCTGAACATATATCTGTGTTCCGCCATTCAGCATTGAAGGTCCGTATTTTACGTACCAGTCGGCATTTCTGCCAAGCCATATATTGTAAAGTTCATCATTGGTAAAGATGTCAAGCAGGGAGAAATTCTTTCTCAGTTCAAGGCTCTGCTGGTCTTGAGCCACTTTCCACAGTATTGTTTCGATGAAATCATGTGGTTTCTCAACGTTTTCTTTCCAATAGTCTTCAGTCTTGAAAAGAGTATTCAGAACGCGAGTAGCATCAAACTTGCTTTTTCTGAAGGTATTCAGAGCCTTCTCTGCTTCAGAGCCGCGTGGAGCCCTTTGTTTCTGGAGTTCCTTGTCGTCCTGAATAATGTAATACATATCATGAGCAGAAGCATCCATCTTTATATTAAGATTTGGGTTTCTGCCCTGCAGTTCTGCCATTTCGTTTGCCATAGAAAGGATGCAGCGAATAATGGTGCTGCTCTTGGCATCAATGACATTGTCCTTTCCGAATATTTCTGGAAAGCGTTCGCTGAGTCTTCTGGCAATCCCCCTATGCTGCTGGGCTCCCAGTGGGGTCAGTTCTTCTATGCGCCCTTGGGCATCTTTCCTGATAGCAATACATTTCTTAAGAACATCCTCTCCCTTTTCTGTCAGCTGACCGGCATCATGAGCTGCCTGAAGTACCTTTACAGGAGTGTCATAAGCTGATTTTCCTATAAGATATCTGGAGCCGTGACGACCGTAATGGGAGAAATAGCACACTTCGTATCCCTCTGGGGTAGGGGATAGCGGTTTGGTAGGTTCTTGGTAGGCTGTATAATTGTCGCCTCCAAGGTAAGGATTGATTTTAATCTCTTCTCTGGCATTTTGTGCTACGACACAAAGTGCAAATAATAAAAGGAATAGGGAAGAATAGGTCTTTTTCATAAGATTTTATGTATATTTGATTAAGAAGTGTTGACAAAAGTAATATTTTTTTGCGATTATTGTTGTTTTTTTAATATTTTTTTGTAATTTTGCAAACAGAATTGTATAAATGTAACACAAAAAATCAAAAAGTACTTATGAAAACCCTTTTGTTATTCTCGGCACTACTATTCTGTGTAGGAGCGAGTGCAGAGGAGAATCTTATTCCAGAGGAAGCTGCCCCAACTGTTGAGGAAGCTTTGGCAAACAGCGAAAGCCCTTTGGAATACCATTCTTCCAACATGTTTGAGATTCCTTCTCAGAAAGTAGTCCTTGACCCAAACCTTGCTACAGCATTAGGTAGCGAAGCAAGCAGGAAAGCTGCAGAAAGTAAGTATGGTGTTTATACCCCACTTAAGGAGTGGGAAATAACATCTGTACCACTTCTTGCATTTGGTTTTATCGCCAAGGCAGATAAGAAGAACTTCCGTGCTGCCCGTAACAACTTCATCCCTTCCTACAAGAATCGTATGGATGACTGGTTGCAGCATGTGCCACTCATTGCTACTACAGCCATGAACTTTGCAGGCTATGAAGGCCGTAGCGACCATTGGCGCTATCTGGCAAGTGGTGCTATGTCTTACGGATTCATGGCATTGTTCACAAATGCCATAAAATATTCTGCAAAGGAGATGCGCCCAGATGGTTCTACAGCCAACTCTTTCCCTTCAGGACATACAGCTACAGCCTTCGTTGCTGCAACCATTATGCATAAGGAGTATGGTTTGACACGTTCTCCTTGGTGGTCAGTTCTTGCTTATGGATGTGCTACAACGACAGGTATCATGCGTACCCTCAATAACCGCCACTGGATAAGCGATATCTTGGTAGGTGCCGGTATTGGTGTCATTTCTACTGACTTGGGCTATATGTTGGGTGACTTCATTTTTAAGAAGAAGGGTATCCTGCGTGAGCCTCGTCAGGGTGCTGGCGACATGTGGCAGAACCCAAGTTTCTTCAGATTGGAACTCGGTATGCAGTTTACAAATAATCTGAATTTGCCGACAAACACATCTTTCTCCACATACACTAATCTGTATGATTTAAATAGTGGAAAAGAATCCTTGGCGGGCGATTATTTCGAAGTAAAACGCAATGGTAATCCTTTCCGTATTCCTGACAGTTACAATGCTAAGGAGCGTACTTACAAAAATTATGGCGATGCTGGTCCTGCATATAACGAAGGAGTTTCACCAAAGATTAAGGTTGGAACTGGTACCACGGTAGGTGCAGAGGGTGCATACTTTATTAATAAGTATATAGGTGCAGGACTTCGTGCCCGTATTACGACAGCTCCTGTTACAGCAGAAGGCTTGTATTCTTATGACGACAATATGAACCGTCGCTATAACTCTTCTTCTGTATCTGATGTATGGTCTCTTGTTGATGTAAATCTTGGTGTATATGCTGCATGGCCTATCAGCCCAAGGCATAACCTGAACTTCAAAGCCCTTTATGGACGTCGCTTCTTTGGGTCTTTGGATTTGATGGCTGCCTATGATACACGATTTGTCAATAAGCAGACAGGAGAATCAAGAGATGTTACCATATATGGTGATGCTATGTATATAGACAAGACAAATAGTGACGATTTTACCGTTGGTGTCCACTATACATATTCTCTGAAGAATGGTGTTGCTGTCAGCGCATTCTTTGACTATGATATATCAAAGCCAGAGTTTGATGTTGAATACAATCCTTACAACATGGATTCTCAAAAAATGGCATCTACATCATCAAAATTCAGTTTCAAACAACGTATAAATTCCTACACCCTTGGTGCCTCAATGACGGTGCTGTTCTAAAAAAGTTAAGATTATGAAAAAGATTTCGGAAATATTGAAATATGCATCTTGCTTTGCGTTGTCATTGATGCTTATGACAAGTTGTGACAAGGAGGCAGATAAGTTAAAGATTGAGACAGAGACCCTGAGTTATTCAGGTACATTCTATATGTACATGCATTCTACAGACATGTTGAGCTCTGAGGAGGAGTTGTTTAACATTGATATAGATACTGTACCAGGAAATATTACTATTGATGCTTCCAGTGAGGGATATTCGGTTGTAAAATTTGTACCTGGACGTGAGATACGTTTGACAACTTCTTTCTTGCAAGAAAAAGAAGGACATACCCATAAAGTTCCTATGGGAATATATATGGAAAGTCCGGTTACCCGGTTATACAATGCAGTAATTGAAGATGCCAATGTAACAGATGAGGAGAAGAGTAAATTGGAAGAAATTCTCATCAGCATAAAAGATACAATGACAATAGCACCTTTTACAACTTCAAGAGTTCCATTGATTCAACAGGGTGCTGCCATTGTTACTTATGATATCGAGCAGAATTCCTTCTATAGCTCTTATACCCTTGGAGATGTAGCATATTCACACAAGAGTAATATTTCTACGGCTATAAAGTATGTATCGGAGAATCTTCTTTCCAAGATGGCATCAAAGACAATTGCAGAAGCTGCTATCCAGAAAATTCGTTCCATTGCTTCGTCAACTACTGGAAAGATGAGCGACACTTGGGGCAGGCTGTCATTCCAGTACATGAACAGTTACTGTGATTATGAAATGCAAATAAAATCAGAGGAAGAACGTCCTAACGAGATGCTCATAAATATTTCTAAAGTGTTATATGGTGAAGACGAGAATGGCAAGCCGTACAAAGATCTATGGCTCGTAATAGATTACATAGGACACATGGGAGATTCTTCTTTTGATTGGGAAGAAAGAAGAGAAGAGTGAAAATAAATGCAAAATTCACTTTGCAAAATGTCGTAAAATAAAGCAAAATCCTTGCTTTGTGTCATAAAAAGTCCTCGGAATGTTCTTATTTTCGAGGACTTTTTTGTACCTTTGCGCCAAATTCGCATTTTTTAATAAGAAAAAAGTATAATTATGGCAACACTTGATTTAACAAAGTATGGCATCACTGGCTCAACAGTGATAGCACACAATCCTTCGTATGAGACTCTGTTTGCAGAGGAGACAAAGGCTGGCTTGACTGGCTATGACAAGGGTCAGAACACTGAACTGAACGCTGTTAACGTAATGACAGGTATCTACACAGGTCGTTCTCCTAAGGACAAGTATATCGTTGACGATGCTCAGAGCCACGATAAGGTATGGTGGACAACAGAAGAATATAAGAATGACAACCACCCAATGTCTGAAGAGGTTTGGGCAAGTGTAAAAGATATCGCTATCAAGGAGCTCTGCAACAAGAACCTTTATGTTGTTGACGCTTTCTGTGGCGCTAACGAAGCTACTCGCCTTGCTGTCCGTTTCATCGTTGAGGTTGCTTGGCAGGCTCATTTCGTTACAAATATGTTCATTCAGCCAACAAAGGAAGAGCTGGAGAAGTTTGAACCTAACTTCGTAATCTACAACGCTTCTAAGGCAAAGGTTGAAAACTACAAGGAACTCGGTCTTAACTCTGAGACTTGTGTTGCATTTAATACCACAAGCCGTGAGCAGGTTATCATCAACACATGGTATGGTGGTGAGATGAAGAAGGGTATGTTCTCTATGCAGAACTATTACCTCCCACTTCAGGGTATCGCTTCTATGCACTGCTCTGCTAACACAGATATGGAAGGTAAGAATACTGCTATCTTCTTCGGACTCTCTGGTACTGGTAAGACAACCCTTTCTACCGATCCAAAGCGTCTCCTCATTGGTGATGACGAGCACGGATGGGATGATGAAGGCGTATTCAACCTCGAAGGTGGATGCTATGCTAAGGTTATCAACCTCGACAAGGAGAGCGAGCCAGACATCTACAATGCTATCCGTCGTGACGCTCTGCTTGAGAACGTTACTGTTGACGCTAATGGCAAGATAGACTTCGCTGATAAGAGCGTAACAGAGAATACTCGTGTATCTTATCCTATCGATCACATTGAGAAGATTGCTCAGAAGGTAAATGGCAAGAGTGCAGGTCCAGATGCTAAGAATGTTATCTTCCTCTCTGCTGATGCATTCGGAGTATTGCCTCCAGTATCTATCCTGACACCAGAGCAGACAAAGTACTACTTCCTCTCTGGCTTCACAGCTAAGTTGGCTGGTACAGAGCGTGGTATCACAGAGCCAACTCCTACTTTCTCTGCTTGCTTCGGACAGGCTTTCCTTGAGTTGCACCCAACAAAGTATGCTGAGGAACTCGTTAAGAAGATGGAGAAGAGTGGTGCTAAAGCTTACCTCGTTAACACAGGTTGGAATGGCACTGGCAAGCGTATCTCTATCAAAGATACTCGTGGTATCATCGATGCAATCCTCGGTGGTGCTATCCTCAAGGCTCCTACAAAGAAGATTCCTTACTTCGACTTCGAGGTTCCAACAGAACTTGAAGGAGTAGATACCAATATCCTCGATCCTCGTGACACTTATGCTGATGCAGCAGAGTGGAATAAGAAGGCTGAGGATTTGGCTGCACGTTTCATCAAGAACTTCAAGAAGTACGAAGGCAACGAAGCTGGTAAGGCTCTGGTTGCTGCAGGTCCAAAACTCTAAAAAGTTGAATCTAAATTACATAAAAAGTAAATCTTCCCCGCAAGGTATTCCCTTGCGGGGGATTTTTTAGTCATGACAACAATATTTCTATTTTTATCCATACTGGCAATAGTATTCTCAAAAGGCTACTTCAAGCATCGTTTGAGTGTTTTTGCAAAAGGAGCAGGACGTGAGAACCTACTCTTGATGATATGGATATTCATACTGGCAGGTGCTTTCGCAAATAGCGCAAAACAGATGGGCAGCATAAATGATATGGTAAATCTTACACTTGCCATAGTACCATCTTCTGCTATCCTTGCAGGGTTATTTCTCGGAGCAGCTGTTATATCTTTGACCATAGGAACCAGTGTGGGAACAATAGTGGCAATGATGCCTATTGCTGTTGGTATTGCCAATCAACTACACGAGTATGTTCCCTTTGTAGCTGCTATTGTCATTGGTGGCGCCTTCTTTGGAGATAATCTGTCATTTATTTCTGATACCACTATTTGTGCCACTCAGTCACAAGGTTGTAAGATGAACGATAAGTTCCGCACGAATATCCGCATAGCATTACCTGCTGCCATCGTTGTCTTCATAGCATATATCTTTTTGGGAAGTGAAATAGCCTCAGAGGCTATTGTTGGTGAAATTAATTTCTGGAAAGTATTACCATATCTCGTTGTGCTCATCGCAGCTATTGCTGGCGTCAATGTCCTTATTGTTCTCGTATCTGGAATATTGCTTACAGGTCTTGTCGGCATAATAAATGGCGACTATACCATACTTTCTTGGTCAAATGCAATGGGAGATGGTATAATGGGAATGGGGGAACTCATCATCATCACTATGCTGGCGGGTGGACTTCTTGAGGTTATTCGTGCCAATGGAGGAATAAAATTCATTATGGACAAAGTATTGCGTCATGTTCATTCACAACGTACAGCAGAATTGTCAATAGCCTTTATGGTGAGCATTGTTGATATGCTAACAGCAAACAATACTGTTGCCATTATTTCCGTCGCAGGAATATCGAAGGATATTTCTGTTAGATATCACCTCGACAATAGGCGGGTAGCCAGCATTCTTGATACCTTCTCATGTATCATGCAGGGTATAATACCTTATGGAGCACAGATGTTGATGGGTGCTGCTCTTGCAAATATTTCTTCCGTCGATATTATGCCTTATTTATATTATCCATATGTATTGGCTATTTTTGCTACTGGAAATATAGTTTTCCAAGGAACTTTTGCAAGAAAACAGATAAAATAGGACGGAAAAATCGTGATTTTATTTAAGAATATTAGTAAAAATGTTACTTTGACACATAGGGTGATATAAATGGTACAAATAAGAAAGGCTATATAAAATAAGCTTTGTAATTTTGCATCCAGAAAACCAAAGATGGTAAGGTTTGTAAAAATTATATTGTAATAGTTAGTTAATAGTAGTTTATTTTTATCGGTGGGGTCAGCGTTGTGAAATGGTGACCTCTTTTTTTCGCCTTTTTGTAATATACCTTATATATAATGAAAACATTTCTATTTATATTTATCTCTGCTTTTTTAGAAATCAGTAGCATTTCAGCTGAGAAGTTTGTAAACCCTGTACTCTATGCAGATGTTCCAGATCCTGATGTTATTCGTGTGGGGGACGACTTTTACATGGTAAGCACAACGATGCATCTGATGCCTGGGGCTCCCATTATGAAGTCTCGAGATCTTGTGAATTGGGAAATCGTTAGCTATGTCTTTGACAAACTTACAGATACTCCTAATTACGACATGCAAGGCTGTACAGCTTATGGTAGGGGACAATGGGCAACTTCATTGCGTTATCACAAGGGTCGTTTCTATGTTCTTTTTTCACCTAATGATAAACCCTGGAAGTCATATATCTATGAAGCAGATTCAGCAGAAGGCCCTTGGCGAATAGTGTCAAGACCTAAACATTTTCACGATAATTCGCTGCTCTTCGATGAGGTGAATGACAAAGTATATGTCTTTTATGGTACAGGGCAGGTGAGACAGCTGAAGAATGATCTCAGCGATGTGGAGCCTGGAGGTATAGATACAAAGATTTTCGAGCGAGATGAGACGGAGAATGGTCTGCTTGAGGGAAGTCGTGCCATAATGCATAATGGACGCTATTATCTGCTTATGATTAGCTGGCCTCGAGGAGGCTTGCGTCGTCAGGTGTGTTATCGAGCAGACAAGATAACAGGTCCGTGGGAAAAGAAAGTTATTTTGGAGGATAATTTCGACACCTATGGAGGAGTAGGACAGGGAACAATTGTTGACGGTCCTGACGGACGTTGGTGGGGCATCATATTTCAAGATAGAGGTGGAGTAGGGCGAGTACCTATTCTGATGCCCTGCCGTTGGATAAATGGGTGGCCAATGCTGGGAGATGAACAGGGACATATAGCAAAGGTAATGGATAGACCTATTAGTGGGCAAGAGTCAAAGTCTATAGTTGCTTCAGACGATTTCAACAGTAATATATTGAAATTAGAGTGGCAATGGAACCATAATCCGATAGACAAAGCCTGGTCACTCAAAGAACGTAAAGGATGGTTAAGGCTGAAGACATCGCGCCAAGTGGAAAACCTATATGTGGCTCCAAATACTATTTCACAGCGTATGATAGGACCTAAAAGTATAGCAACAGTAAAGATTGACTTCAGTAAGATGAAGGATGGTGATTGTGCAGGTTTTGCTGCCTTTAATGGACATTCTGGAGTAATGACAGTAGAGCGAAACGGGAAAGACTATATTCTGACAATGACTAATCAGACAGTAAATCTTCGGGATAGTGATAAAGCTGTGACAAGTGTTGACAGTGAAGAGATAGAGCGTATAACCCTAAATAAAACGACTTTGTGGTTACAAATAGAGGCAGATTTTACAAACCATAAAGAATGTGCATCCTTCTCATTTAGTGAAGATGGAAAAATTTTCCGAAAAATAGGACAAGACTTTAGAATGCGTTTTGACTATAGGCGGTTCTTTATGGGAACAAGATTTGCTATTTTCAACTATGCTACCAAGAAAACAGGTGGTTATGTGGATGTAGATAACTTTGATATTGTTGTTAAAAATGATGTCAAAGAAAAGATGTAAAAAGATATGGTTTTTATGTTTCATGTTACATATCTTTCAATATGGTACATGAGAAAAAGTTAATGTTATATTAAATAATGGGAGAAAGTGATAAAAATTAGTACCTTTGCACCATAAAACAATAAATTGTTAAACTTAAATCAATATTTCGAAAGAAAAATATCTATGGGCAAAGCGAGATTTATACGAAGGGTTGTTGCAGTTGCAATAACATTGGCGTTGACTTCGTTGAGTGTTTCAGCGGCAGAGAAATTTGTGTCTTTTGACAAGGGAGACAAAATGCTTTGCAAAAAAGGCGAGACATTCGGCATAGTGGTCAGCAATAAAGATAATATTGCAGTAAAAATAGCAGCAAAGAATCTTGCAAATGACCTGAAGGCGGTTATAGATGCAAATGCTGAGATAATATCAGAGAAATCAGCAGAATCAGTAAGAATAGTCATCGGAACTGTAGGAAAGAGCAGTGTTATTGATGCCCTTGTGAAGGAAGGTAAAATTGATGGTAAGGAACTCAGGGGAAAGATAGAGAAATATATTATCACCTTATGTGACGGAAATCTTGTGATAGCAGGTTCTGACAGACGTGGAACTGTATATGGCATATATGAGGTGTCACGCCAGATAGGAGTTTCGCCTTGGTATTACTGGATGGATGTTCCTGTTAAAAAACAGAATACTATATATATAAACAGAGGCGTTTTCACCGATGGGGAACCCACTGTCCGTTATCGTGGTATCTTCCTCAACGATGAGGCTCCATGTCTTACTACATGGGTTAAGAATACTTTTAAGACAAATTTTGGAGGACATGAATTCTATGCAAAGGTATTTGAATTGGTCCTTCGTCTAAAGGGCAATTATATTTGGCCTGCTATGTGGTCTTGGGCCTTTTATGCAGATGATCCGCTAAATATGAAGACAGCGGATGATATGGGTGTGATGATAGGAACTTCGCATCATGAGCCAATGGCACGTTCGCAGAAAGAATGGCATGGACATTCTGACGATCCTAATGCTGACGCACAGGATCTGAAGAGCCGTCAGAACGACACACATCAGTGGAACTATGAAACCAACAAAGAAGGACTTGACAAATTTTGGCGTGGTGGAGTAGAACGCAATAAGCATACAGAAGATATTATTACTATCGGAATGCGTGGTGATGGTGATATGGCGATGAGTGAAGATAGAAACACAAAACTCCTTGAGAGTGTTGTGAAGAATCAGCGCAAGATAATAAGTCAGGTTCATGGCAAGCCTGCCAAGGATGTGCCACAACTATGGGCTCTTTATAAAGAGGTGCAGGATTACTATGATGATGGCATGAGGGTTCCTGATGATGTCATTATGCTATTGTGCGACGATAACTGGGGTAACGTGCGTCGTGTGCCTAATGCAAAGGAGCGCAAGCATCCAGGTGGATGGGGACTCTATTATCATGTGGATTATGTTGGAGCACCACGTAATAGTAAGGTGCTTAACTGCACACCAATACAAAATATGTGGGAGCAGTTGTCATTGGCTTACGAGAATGGTATAGATAAACTATGGATTTTAAATGTCGGTGACCTCAAACCTATGGAGTATCCTATACAGTTATTTATGGACCTTGCTTGGCAAGGAACTGGGAAATATACTCCTACTACACTTGTTTCAAATCATACAGTCCCATTCTGTGCAAGTATTATAGGCGAAACGGAGGCAAAAGAGGCAGCTGCCATCTTGAATAGATATTGCAAATTGGCTGGACGTGTGACTCCAGAGATGCTGGATGCAAATACATATAACCTTTCCTCTGGTGAGTGGGCTCAAGTGGTAGATGAATGGAAAACCCTTGAGTTGCAAGCATTGAGACAATATGCAAGGGTTTGCCCTAAAGCTCGTGACGCATATTTCCAGCTGATATTGTTCCCTGTACAATTCATGTGTAATCTGTATGACATGTATTATGCTCAGGCAATGAACAATAAGTTGTATAAAGATGGTGATGCTGCAATGGATTATTGGGCAGAGAGATGCGAAAAAGCCTTTAAGCGCGATGCGGAGCTCATGAGGCAATATAATCAGGATATTGCCGGAGGAAAATGGGATGGCATGATGATACAGAAGCATATAGGATATACTTCATGGAACGATAGTTTCAAAGCGGACATACAACCAAAAGTATATCGTGCGGAAAATGTCACAAATGTCTTTGACGAAAATTCTAAGGGCTATGTGGCAATGGAAGCTGAGCATTATAATAGCAAGACAGACGGACAGGGAGCACAATGGACTGTGATACCTGATATGGGTCGCACTTTGAGTGCAGTAACGTTAATGCCACAGACAGGTGACGTAAGGAATGCATCACTGACATATAAGTTCATTTATAAAGGAAAAGCAAAGAAGGCAAAGGTGCATATCGTTACCAAGTCAACGCTGGATTACCTCAATAAAGGTGGTTTGACCTATTCTATTAAAATGGATGAAGGAAATCTTGTATCCGTAAACTTTAATAGTGATATGAATGAAGCTCCTGAAAATATATATGACAAGTATTATCCAACGATTGCCCGTCGTGTTATAGAAAAGGTGGTAGAGGTTCCTGTGTCTGAAACATCTGACTCAATGCATTCTCTGACATTTATTCCTAACGACCCTGGTATCGTGCTTGAGAAGATAGTGGTGGACTTCGGAGGATATAAGAAACAATATCTCTTTGGAAAGGAAAGCCTGAGAAAGTAAAGTATATAGTTTAGAATTTAAAGTAAAATAAATAAAGAAATGTTATTAGGATTTGATGTAGGTTCATCAAGCGTCAAAGTATCGCTTGTAGATGTTAAGACAGGAAAGACAGTAGCATCTGCATTTTGCCCTGATAAGGAGGCTCCCATCAAGGCAAAGAAGGCTGGATGGGCAGAACAAGACCCAGAAAGTTGGTGGCAGTATGCCAAGCAGGCATTATGCAAAGTGGCAGAACAGAGCAGCAAGCCTTTGTCTGAAGTAAAGGCGATAGGTATTTCATATCAGATGCACGGACTTGTTTGTGTAGATAAGAATGGCAAACCATTAAGAGATGCCATCATTTGGTGTGACTCTCGTGCTGTTCCCTATGGCGAGGAAGCTTTCAAAAGCCTTGGAGAAGAGAAATGCCTTTCACATCTGCTGAACTCTCCAGGTAACTTTACTGCTGCAAAGTTGGCGTGGGTGAAAGAAAATGAGCCAGAGGTATATAATAATATATATAAGGTAATGTTGCCTGGTGATTATCTTGCTCTCAAGTTAACAGGTAAGATTACAACAACAGTCAGCGGTCTGTCAGAAGGTATGATGTGGGATTTCAAGGAGAAGAAGCCTGCAGAGTTTCTCTTTGACTACTATGGATTCCGTCATGACATCATTGCGGATATAGTACCAACGTTTGCCGTACAGGGTAATGTTAGTGCAGAAGCTGCAAAAGAATTAGGCATTCCAGAAGGAACCCCTGTCAGCTACAGAGGTGGTGACCAACCTAACAATGCTCTCTCATTGAATGTCTTGGAGCCTGGAGAAATAGCTGCTACAGGTGGCACGTCAGGTGTCGTATATGGTGTGTTAGGAGATGTGAACTATGACCCAAAGAGCAGGGTGAATACCTTTGCTCACGTAAACTATACAGAAGACAAGACGCGTCTTGGGGTACTATTATGCATAAATGGCACAGGTATCCTGAATGCATGGATGAAACGTACTGTCGCACCAGAAGGTATTTCGTACGCAGAGATGAATGACCTTGCCGAGAGTGTGCCAGTAGGAGCCGAAGGTCTGTCGGTTATTCCGTTCGGAAATGGTGCAGAAAGAGTCTTGGAGAACAGAAACCCTGGTGCTTCATTGCACGGGATAAACTTCAATATTCATACAAAGGCGCATGTTGTGCGTGCCGCTCAGGAGGGTATAGCCTTCTCTTTTGCATACGGAATGGAAATAATGCAGCAGATGGGAATGAACATTAAAACCATCAAGGCAGGGCATGCAAACTTGTTCCTGTCACCATTGTTCAGGCGCACCTTAGCAGCTGTTACAGGAGCAACGATAGAACTGTATGAAACAGACGGCAGTGTGGGTGCAGCGAAAGGTGCTGGTATAGGAAGTGGCATATATAAAGACAGTAATGAGGCTTTTGCTACTTTACGCTTGATAGAGACAGAGAATCCTGTTTCCGACACGAAACCTTATAAAGAGGCATACGAGCGTTGGAAAGAAGTAATGGAAAAATTGTAAGAACAACAATAAAAAATTAAAAACGTAAAAAAGTTTAACCTAAAAAAACAAAGAAAAAAATGGCAAAAGAGTATTTTCCTCAGATTGGTAAGATTCCATACGAGGGTCCAGAATCAAAGAATCCAATGGCATTCCACTATTATGACGCTGAGCGCGTAGTAGCAGGTAAGAAAATGAAAGACTGGATGCGTTTCGCAATGGCATGGTGGCACACACTATGTGCAGAAGGCGCTGATCAGTTTGGTGGTGGTACAAAGACATTCCCTTGGAACCAAGGTTCTGATGCTGTTGAGATAGCAAAGCAAAAGGCTGATGCTGGATTTGAGATAATGCAGAAGCTTGGAATTCCCTATTACTGTTTCCATGACATCGACCTTGTAAGCGAAGGTTCTTCAATAGAGGAGTATGAGGCAAATTTGAAGGCAATCACCGACTATCTGCAGGAGAAGATGAAGGAAACAGGCATCAAACTGTTGTGGTCAACAGCAAATGTATTCGGCAATGCACGATATATGAATGGTGCTTCTACAAATCCAGACTTTGATGTTGTTGCACGTGCTATTGTGCAGATTAAGAATGCTATTGACGCCGGCATTAAGCTTGGTGCTGAGAATTATGTATTCTGGGGTGGCCGTGAGGGTTATATGTCACTCTTGAATACAGATCAGAAGCGTGAAAAGGAACATATGGCAACAATGCTGGGCATGGCACGCGACTATGCTCGTAGCAAGGGTTTCAAGGGTACATTCCTGATTGAGCCAAAGCCAATGGAGCCATCAAAGCATCAGTATGATGTAGATACAGAGACTGTTATCGGTTTCTTGAAGGCTCATGGACTTGATAAGGACTTCAAGGTGAACATTGAGGTGAACCATGCTACTCTCGCTGGTCATACATTTGAGCACGAACTGGCTTGTGCTGTTGATGCTGGTATGTTGGGTTCTATTGATGCAAACCGTGGAGATGCCCAGAACGGATGGGATACAGACCAGTTCCCAATTGACAACTATGAGTTGACTCAGGCATGGATGCAGATTGTCCGCAATGGTGGTCTCGGCACAGGCGGTACAAACTTTGATGCTAAGACACGCCGTAACTCTACCGATTTGGATGATATCTTCATTGCTCACATCAGTGGTATGGACGCATGTGCCCGTGCATTGCTTAATGCTGTAGAAATTATGGAGAAATCACCGATTCCATCAATGCTTAAAGAGCGTTATGCTTCTTTTGACAGCGGTATTGGTAAAGACTTCGAAGACGGCAAGTTGACCCTTGAGCAGGTTTACGAATACGGCAAGAAAGTTGGTGAGCCAAAGCAGACTTCTGGTAAGCAAGAGCTTTATGAGACAATAGTTGCTCTTTATACAAAATAGTTTGATAGTTTATTAGTTAAATAGGTGTTATTAGGTTAGTAGGTTGACCTTATACCATTGAATATTAAAAGAAATGAGAAGTATTAAGAGTTTTCTCATCCTCGCATTATTGACTCTCACCGCATTTGGTGCGGTGAGAGCTCAAGAGCGTCGTCCGATAGATTCACAGCACCCACTGTGGATAGTACATATTGATGTATGGAATGCTGCCGACCCGCAGAAAATCATAGACCTTGTGCCAGATGATATCAAGCCATACGTGTGTATGAATCTTTCCATGTCTTGTTCATATGATGTGGAAAGAGGTGTATATCAAAGGCCTCAGAGTGCCATAAAGACATATAAGTCATGGGCATCTGTGTGTCAGAAGAATGGTATGTGGTTTATGTGTCAGCCAGCATCAGGAGGACATACTCACATACAGGACGATGACTTGGAGACTTTTGAATACTTCTTCAAACAATATCCTAATTTCCTGGGATGGAACTATGCTGAGCAATTCTGGGGTTTCGACGAGGCAGGAGACAAGAGCAGCAGTTCGCAAACGAGCCGTATAGCCCTTTTCGCAAAACTGGTGCCGATGTCACACAAGTATGGTGGTCTTCTGACTATCAGTTTCTGTGGTAATGTCTGGTCACATCCTTTGAATCCTGTGGGAATGATGAAACGTAACAGCGACCTGTTAGAGGCATGCCGCAAATATCCGGAGGCTATACTTTGGTTGTATAAATATACGACTTCATCGTGCTTTTATAACAATGAAAGTGTAAGTTTCGGTCCTTTCATTGCAGGTTTAGCAAAGAACTATGGCGTGCGCTATGACAACTGCGGATGGAATGGGGCACTGGATGATATTGCAGGAAAGAACAGCGGATGTAAATATCCTGTTGCAGCTGGTATTGGTACTGTAATGGAGCAGACATGTCAGAATGGTGGTGCTGTATGGGATGGTCCGGAATTGATATGGACAGAAGATTTCCAAAATCTTAATAATAGCACAGACGCTGCAGGATATACACAACGTAACTGGGGCAGGTTCCCCGGTTTCGACAATGCTTGGATAGACATGTTCCGCAAGATTATCGACGGTACAATGTATATTCCGACCCGTGAAGAGGTAGTTGGAGAGACAAAATATGTCATTATCAACGATGTCACATCCGGTAATGACGAAGACAAATATGCTGCATGGGGTGACCTTTACGACGGACTCTATAAGCAGACAGACCCATTCAACCCTAACGGAGGACAATGGATGAATAACTATTGCTACTTCAAGAGCACAGGACGTTACAAGGCAATACCTATCGTGCCGGGACTGTATGACGATGTGGCAAAGAACATACCTAATCAGGTAAAGAAAACTCAAAGGTCAACGGCATTTCCTTCTATAGCACAAAAGACAGCCAAGTTTAACCTTGCCTATGAGCAAGTAAGCACCGGTGACCTTTTCGTATCACGTTTTAAAAATCAGCTGGTGACATATACACCTTATACATATATGAATGTCAAGAAAACTGCAAGGGCAAACATTCCACTGAAGTATAACACCTGCAGCAGTCTTGACTTGGTATATGGTAAGTTGAGCAGCGGCATAATACGTGAATATGAAGACCATATAGACTTCTATCTCAACAACTATCGCAACGATACGACGGTGAATGTCGTTGACAGGATTACGGTCAACGGCGCGACGGCAGAACCGACTTACACCATGACAAAGCGTGCAGCCGCAACAGCATCTGCTTCTGCTACATGGAATGCTGAAACAAATGTATGGACGATAGAGGTTGCCCATAACGGTCCTGTTGACCTGACCATAAACTGTGCCGGTGCCGGAACAGACCGCCGTACCGACGTGGCTCCTTCTGTTGCATTAGAGACACCAAAGCAGCCAGAGGCATACGATGGTGAAGTTATATTAGAGGCAGAAGACCTTAATTACAAGAGTATCAGCCAGTGTGTCACATTCCCTTATGCTTCTCATCCAAGTGTGAGAGGTCATTCCGGCAATGGCTTCATGATAATGGGCACAAATACTGCGGGGGCTCTGACTGCAAGATACAATGCTTCTGCGGATGGCGACTATGACATAACACTGCGATATACCACCAATGGCAGCAAAGGTGGCGGCATGAGGATTAAAAGGGGAACTACCTCGAAATATCCTGTAATAGAGAATACTGCCGTAAACGAATGGAAGAAGTCAACAGTGACACTTCCTTTAAAGGCTGGAAATAATACGATAACCATCACAAATATCGGTGGTGTCAACGCATATCTTGACCAGGTGATAATCACCCATGCAGGTGAGGAAGCAAAGCAGTATGCTGTCACCATACGTGAGGCAGCAGGCGGCTATGTGGAGCCCGACGTTAATGAGGCAGCAGAAGGTGAGGAGGTAACCCTGTCTATACATCCAAATGACGGTTATGCCCTTTCAGGATGGAAGATAATACATGGTGATATAACCATATCCAAAGAGGCTACATTCACTATGCCAGACGATAATGTTACCATAGAGCCTTTGTTTAAAGATACAACGATTGTCTATAACCTTGACTTTACGAATGTGCTTGCCGGCACATTGCCTCCAGGCTGGATAGTAACTCAGGAGAATGATGCTATCCATTCATATCCAAATTCTTATTCCAGTGGCTCTCGTGTAATGGCGGGATTCCCAGGGTTATATCCAAAAGCCTTATATTGGAGATTTAATGACTGTCAGTATGGTACTCAGGCAGGCTATCCTTTGACACTGAAGGCTGGCAAGTACAGACTGATATATACCATGGCAGCATGGAATGGAACTTCTAACTACAAGGCACAGATTCTAAGTGGCAGTAATGTAATTGCCACTGGCTCGACATACGCTTCGGCTCCTAATGCTGTAAATTCAACAGGAACAGACCTTAGCAGTGCTACGGTAAGAGTTCTTGAGTTTGAGGTAAAGACTGCAGGTAATTACATCATTAAGTTTGCCGGTGTAAACAGCGGATGGGAAGGACTGCTGCTGACATCATGCAAACTAAAACTTGTTCCGCAATCTACAGGCATCAAGGAAGTAGAAGGACAAAGGTCAGAGTTCAAAGGTCTTGACGGTAAGTATATAGAAAACAACAGAATAGTCATAATAAAGAATGGTAAGAAGTATAACGCTGCTGGTGCTCTTCTTGGCGATTAAGGTAAGTGCACAGGATGTAGGCTCTTTCTATGAGAAGAACACGGCACTGAATTTTAATGACGGAAGGAATGTTGCCGGTGAGATAGCACAACCATCTGGGTTTAATCCAAACTTTCACATTTACCTCTGTTTCGGTCAATCGAACATGGAGGGAAATGCGAAAGTAGAGGAGCAGGATTTCATGGGTATTTCCCCACGCTTTCTGATGATGGCAGGAGTTGATATGCCCAATACCGGGCGTAAGCAGGGCTTATGGTATGTCGCCGTGCCGCCATTGTGTCGTGCATGGACAGGTCTTACGCCGGCAGACTATTTCGGTCGCACCATGGTAGCTAATTTGCCCGATTCCATCGTGGTAGGAGTTATAAATGTTGCTGTGGGCGGTGCAAGTATCGACCTCTTTGACGAGGACAAGACGGACAGTGTGATAGCAAAAAGCGCTGACTGGTTCAAAGGTTTCTGTAAAGATTATGACAACCAACCCTTCCGCAGGCTTATGCAGTTGGCAAAGAAGGCACAGCAGGTGGGAGTGATAAAAGGCATCCTCTTACATCAGGGATGTACTGACAACACACAAAAGACATGGCCGGCACGGGTAAATCTTGTGTATAGCCGTATGTTGAAGGAACTGAATCTGAAGGCAGAAGATGTACCTTTGTTGGTTGGTGAACTACTTACCAAGGTGGATGGCGGCTGTTGCTATCAGCATAATGCTATCATAGATAATATTCACGAATATATCCCGACAGCATACCCTATATCTTCTTTGGGTTGTCCGGGGAAACCAGACAAGTTGCATTTTACTGCTGAGGGCTATAGAATACTCGGCAAGCGTTATGCTGAAAGAATGTTGCAGTTGCTGAGGACTATTGACCATTGAAAATTGAGGATTGAAAATTGAAGATTATAAATTATAAATTATGTATTGTTCTTGGCTTGCTTGCTTTTGCAAATCCCATGCATACAGAGGCAGCCAATGTAACTACGGGAACTGTGTATATAGGTACTAACCCTACGAGATTGCAGAGAATTGATGGTTTCGGTGGAATCGGCATGAACGGTCAGTGGGGTGATGTATATACCCAGGAGAAGGTAAACCTGCTTTGGGGACAGGGAGAGGGACAGGTAGGACTCAACATCATGCGCCTGCGCATCAATCCTACCGAGTCATTATGGAACAGAACCGCTCCAGAGTACAGCAATCCTGTCAAGTGGGCAAGGAAGATAAATCCGAATCTTCAGGTGTTTGCAACCCCTTGGACGCCGCCGGCAGAATATAAAAAGAGCGGTTTCACCGAGAGATACCAAAATTCTTTCGGTACATGGGTCTATCCCCTCGTGCTGTCACCATGGGGCGGGAACAGCTCTTCCGGCTCGACAATCCTCGACGAGAAGATGTCAGAATATGCCGCCTTCTTAGAGCGTTACCGTGCCGCCATGGAGAAAGCCGGTGCCCCGATAGACATTATTTCCATACAGAACGAATGTGACTACACCCCGACAGAGGGCGGAAACAGTGCAACATATGAAAGTTGTATCTATACCCCTCAGCAGATGGCTGCCATGTTAAAGGCTGCGCGTGCTGCCGTTGACCCGAAGTGTAAGATAATGGGTCCCGAGACATTCGGATGGGGGCAGAAAAATTACAATACCACCCTCCTGGGGCTTGCCGATGCCACGGATAACATTGACATCTATGGCAACCATTTCTACGGTTCCAACGACATCTCCTTTGCCAAAAGCATATACGACAAGGGAAAGCCCCATTGGATGACGGAGTATCTCATAGATTACGGCAAAGACTACGACGGCTACGGCTATGGTTCGTATGGCGGCGAGTTTAAGTTTGAGTACAGGATGATAGAAAACATAGAAATCGCCATGCAGAATTACTATACGGGATACGTATATTACAATATGCTCAGTGATTTCTTTGCCAGTAACCACGGTGGCAGCGAGACACAGCTTTGGAAGCGTGCATGGGTGTTTAGCCACTATGCAAAATATGCTACCGGCAAGCGTCGCATCAAGCCCACGCTGGCAGGCTTCGAGTCAGTTCCGCAGCCAAACAACCAGACGAAGAAATTCGAGAAGCTCATTGGCGGTTCGGCATACATCAGCGACGACGGCAATACGGTGTCAGTCTTTGTGCTCAATCCTACGACGTCGGCAGTGACGCTGACTGTTATGTTCAACCCATTTGTCGCAAGTCAGGTAACAGCCGTAGTGACAGGCGAGAGCGTAAATGCCAAGAAGATTGACGTCACGGACGATTACGACCAATCGAAGAAGCGACTTGTCACCACGTTGCAGCCAGGAATGTTCTATACCTTCGTCTTTGAGAAGGAAGCAGTAACGCCCGAATTTGAAATTGCCACCTCACCCAAGACGGCAGGCTATGGCAATCCTGTAAATCCATATCAATATATTGCCGACCCGACGGGTGTAGAATACAACGGGCGTCTCTATGTCTATGGCACCTATGACCAGCAGCAGTTTGACTACACCAAGGGACTCGTATCCAACAATTACGGTAAGATAACCACCCTTGTCTGCATGTCAACCAGCGACATGGTAAACTGGGTAAATCATGGTACGATAGACGTCAAGGCGGCAGCTCCTTGGATTAACTGCGCCTGGGCACCCTCTGTCATCAGTCGCGAGGAGAGCGACGGTCAGACACATTTCTACATGTACTTCACCAATGGCGGCGGCGGTATAGGCGTTCTCACCTCCACGTCTCCTGTCGGACCGTGGAAAGACCCCCTCGGCAAGGCACTTATTGACGGCAGCACGCCTGGCATAGGCACTATGAGCAGCATCATAGACCCGGGAGCAGCCATCAATCCGAGCACCGGAGAGGCATATCTGGCGTTTGGCGGCGGCGACGTGCAGCAGTCGGGGTCAGAACTGTTCCCCGGAAATGCCAGGATAGTGAAGTTGGCAGACAACCTCATTTCGTTTAACACATCAGACATAGCAGTCATCAACGCCCCATGCCATTTTGAGGCAAACGAGCTCAACTTCATAGGCAATGCGTGGGTATATAGCTATTGCACCCGTTGGACAATATCCGGCGACTGGTCAAGCTACAGCAGCATCACGGCACCGACGCCATGTTCTATAGTCTGGATGTCGTCAAAGACCCCGCTTGACAACAATTGGACGTACAAGGGCGAGATACTGCCAAATCCGGGTCGCATAGGCTACCCCTTCGGAAACAACCACAGCCACATACAGACATTAGGCAAGAATTACTATATGCTATACCATACCCAGTGGCTTGAACACAAGATGGGCTATGACGGAGGTTACCGCAACCTCCAGCTGAGCAGCCTGGGCGTTAGGCTCGTTGGAAAGACCCCTTACATCAATGCCCTGACCTCTGAGTCGGCTGGCATCAAGGGCGTGTCACAGCTGACGGGAGTCCGTGTAAATCCTTACGAGGAGCAGCAGGCAGAGATGATGAACAACGGTGCCGGCATAAAGATAGAGCCGACCGACGTCTGCGGCAATACCGTTGTCAATATGCCAAGCGGTGCATGGATGTCGGTATATGGTCTGAACTTCTCTCCAACCGAGGAGAGGGCAAAGAGCGTCAGCATCAGTGCCTCCGGTTCCGGAACCATAGAAGTCAGGAAAGCCATTGACGGCGAACCTATTGCCACGATAGAAGTCTCTGAAGACAATATAAAGGAAGTCACCAGCGTGCTGACAGAAGAGTTGGGCAATATAGTCAACAACATCTACTTCGTATGCACGAGCGGCAATGTGAAGGTTGACAGCTGGCGGTTCAGCGACGAGGTGACAGGTATTAGGGAGATAGGAGTTAAGAGTGAAGAGGTCAATGGTCAATGGTCAATGGTCAATGGTCAATATTCAAACGGCAAATATATAGAAGATGGCAAGATTATCATTATCAGGAACGGCAAGAAGTATAACGCTGCTGGCGCTATTCTGCATTAGTCTGACGGCAACGGCAGGCAGTGTCACATTGCCGGCACTGTTTCAGTCGCACATGGTGCTGCAACGTGGTCAGGACATCCCGGTATGGGGGTGGGCTGGAGCAGGCGAGACGGTCACGGTAGGGTTTCGGGGTAAGAAATATTCCGCAACGGCAGGTTCTGACGGCAGATGGCAGGTAACCATTCCCAGACAGAAGGCAGGCGGCCCCTATACCATGACGATAAACGACAAGACCCTCTCTGACGTCATGGTAGGCGACGTATGGCTATGCTCCGGACAGTCGAATGTTGACATCAATATAGAGCGTGTCTATCCGCAGTATGCAGCAGACATTGATGCGTACACCAATGACAAGATACGCCTGTTTCAGGTAAAGACAAACCCCTCCCCAGCCCTTCCGAGGGAGGGAGGTCAAGCGTTAGGTCAATGGAAGACGGCATCCAAGCAGAATGCATGGAAGTTTTCGGCATTGGGATATTTCCTTGCCCAGAAGATATACAATGAGACAGGAGTGCCGCAGGGCGTGATACAGTCATCCCTCGGAGGGTCGCCGATACAGGCGTGGCTGTCGATTGATTCGCTGAAAAATACCGATTACTACAGCACATACCTCCTATATACCGACTCAGCGTACATTTCCGACCAGACAAAGGCAAACAACCGCGCCAACGACGTATGGTTTAACACAATGAACGCCACAGACCCCGGGCAGACCGAGGGATATACGCTGCCAGGCTATAACGACGCCGCGTGGAAGGTATGTAACCAATACGACAACGCTACATGGGCAAAGCATAACGGACGCCCCATCATAGGCTCCGTATGGTTGAGACAGCACGTCAACATCGACAAGGCACACGCCGGTAAAACCGCGAAATTACTGCTTGGCACGCTGCACGACATGGATTATACCTTCGTAAACGGAAAGCAGGTCGGCGTAACCTATTACCAGTATCCGCCACGGCGATATACCATTCCGGCAGGACTCCTTCATGAGGGCGACAATGTCATAGCGGTGCGTATAATAGTAAAGAGCGGCACTGCCAATTTCTTTAAGGACAAGCCGCACGAGATAGCGTTTGAAGACGGCAGCACGGTGCCATTGTCCCTGGACTGGAAGACGAAGACCGGTTCACTGATGCCAGAAGGTCCCTTGGGAGGTAAGATAAACACCAACAACCAAGCCTCCGTCCTGTATAACGGCATGATATACCCCCTTGCCCCGTTTGCCCTGAAAGGTGTTGTGTGGTATCAGGGAGAGTCGAATACGGGCAAGCCGTTGGAATATGGCGGTATGCTCAAGAAGATGATAGGCAACTGGCGCACTATATTCGGCAACCCGACATTGCCGTTTAACATAGTGCAGCTGGCAGGTTACATGGACTATTCGGCAAAGCCCCAGAACAGCACGTGGAGCCAGCTGCGTGAGCAACAGCGCATAGTAGCCGCAGAGGTACCATATACCACCATTACGGCAGCCCACGACCTTGGCGAGGCGTCAGACATACACCCCCTGCGGAAGCGTGAAGTGGCAGAGCGTTGTGCCGCTGCCTTGCTGAACGGAACAGAGAGCCCGCAGCCCGTCAGCACGGAGCATCGTGACGGCAGTACGATAGTCGTTATGGACCAGCCCCTTCAGGACTGTGACAGCGTCGGTGACTTGGAGATTTTTGCCAACGGCTCATGGCGCAACGTAGCGGGAAAGGCGCACGACAGGGAAATCATCATCCCCGAAGTAGGCGAAAAGGTGCGCTACGCATGGAAGAGCAATCCTATAAATGCCAGGCTTATGGGTAGGAACAACCTGCCGGTAGTGCCGTTTGAGAGATAGACAGGGTCAAGACCCCACCCCAAGACCCCCTCCCGACCTCCCCAAGGGGAGGGGAAAGTGAAGAGCGCAGGATGCTTGATTGCATGCTGCGCTCTTGGTAGTATTGGGGGGTATTGGTCCTATGGGGCCTATAAGCCCTATATGCCTTATGAGCCTTCCCCCCTCCCCAACTGGGGAGGGCTGGGGCTGGGGCGTAGGGTCGTTTAATTCTTGCCTGGCTCGTAGGTGTATGGGCTGTCGCTGATAGCACCTACTACTCCGCCGATGGTCACAGTGCC
>ODAJ014743827.1_pt1 | contig 62612 bp, 50 predicted proteins | sample 1539241 | NCBI WGS metagenome assembly ODAJ01 (sample SAMN02144231, study PRJEB22623) | gut metagenome | biome: sheep rumen | host: Ovis aries | place: New Zealand | reverse complement strand
GCGGAGAGAGAGGGATTCGAACCCCCGGTGCCTCTCAGCACGCCGGTTTTCAAGACCGGTGTAATCGACCACTCTACCATCTCTCCGAACACTCTGTGTGAGTGACTCTTGGTAAAAGCGCTGCAAAGGTACGAATAAAATTTGAAAGTAGGAAACCGAACGTTGAAAATTTTATTCAACAGGACGTTTTTTGTTGCCAATGCGTATCAGAAGGAGGCCAATGGCCACCCAGATGAGTTCGCGCAGACGGGTGATCAGACCTGTCAGCACGCCATAGGCCGCATTCATGTGAAGGCTGTCGGTGACAATGGCCAGTCCGCCTTCCTTGCTCCCCATCTGCATGGGGATGAAGAAGAAAAGATTGGCAAACAGACTGGCAAAGGCTTGCATCAGGACACAGTCCCAGTAACTGATGTCGGAGGTGAAGATGAAGAGTATGAACTGAATCTCGAGGCAACCCAGCATGCGGGCGGCAAACTCCAGCAGCAGACTGCCGTAGAAGGTGGTGCGGCGCTGGGCATGGAGGGCAGCAATCTGGTTGTCGACCTCACGAATGCCCTCGTCATGCTCCCGAATGTAGCGCCCTACCCTGCTGCCTATCAGGGGCCAGCGAGCAAGGAGACGGAGCGTGCGCATGGCCAACCCGTTGCGATAGCTGGAACGGAAAAAGAGGAGACCGGCCAGGCAGAAGGCGATGATGAGCAGCAGCACGGCCAGGACGGGCCACGAGAGGCCGCGACCGTAGCGCAACAGGAACAGCCCCACGCTGAAGAGCCAGAAGCAGAAGTGGGAGAAGATGTGCATCATGGCATAGAGGATGACACTGCTGGCGGCACGGGCACTGCCCACCAGGGGCGAGAGTTCCATGATGCGATAGGGTTCGCCACCCAGGAGGCCGACGGGAGTGACGCTGTTCAGGGCGTAGCCGGAGATGGTGTACTTCAGCACTCGCCAATAGCCCAGGCGGCGCTCCGAACCGTCGTTGACAATCATTTGCCACGCGCGCGCATTCATCATATATATGGGCAGCCACAAGAGCACAACAGCCGGAAACCAAATGCCGGCACGGCGCACATGGCCGACAATCTCGTCCCACGACATGTCGAACGACAACAGCATGACAACGACTGCTGCCACACCGATGAAAAGGAAGATATTGCGGTAGCGGGCAGGCACCGTGGCAGAGGGGGGTTACTCGTCGCGATGCGGACGACGTTCCTGACTGCCCTCGTCGCGTGTACGAGGCGAGGTCTGTTCCGACGGGGTGCGGAAACGCGGGGCACCCACCTCCTCACGACGGTCGTGATAGAGCTTGGGCAGGGGATTCTGCCGGGCCTCGTCGTAGTTCTGGCGGTTGCGCCAAATGTCGAGTGCGGTGTATATGGCCTGGCGGAAGGAGTTCTCGTCGGCCACGCCCTGTCCGGCTATGTCGTAGGCTGTGCCGTGGGCCGGGCTGGTGCGCACGATGGGCAGTCCGGCCGTATAGTTGACGCCATTCTCCATGGCCAAGGCCTTGAAGGCCGTCAGTCCCTGATCGTGATACATCGACAAGACGGCATCGTAGTGCTCGTAGGCCCGCGTGCCGAAAAATCCGTCGGCGGCATAGGGGCCGTAGGCATTGATGCCCTGCTGGTTGGCCTGTTCGATGGCGGGCATGATGATATCGTTTTCCTCGTTGCCCAGGAGGCCATTTTCTCCGGCATGCGGATTGAGTGCCAATACGGCAATGCGCGGCCCCGTGAGGGCGAAATCGCGGCAGAGCGACTGGTTCAGAATGGTCAGTTTCTCGAGGATGTTCTCTGTAGTGATGGCATCGGCCACCTGGCGAATGGGCAGATGTGTGGTGACGAGTGCCACGCGCAGGCTTTGGTTCATCAGTATCATCAGTGCCTGCTGCCCCTCGCCCACGCGGTTCTGGATGTACTCGGTGTGTCCGGGGAAACGGAACTTGTCGCTCTGGATGCTGTGCTTATTGATGGGGGCTGTGACGAGGACATCGATTTTGCCTTCGCGGTAGTCGGCCAAAGCCCGCTCCAGCGACTTCAAGGCTTGCTGTCCGGCCTCGGGAGAGGGCTGTCCCAGCTCAATCTTGACTTCCGTATCGTCCACTACCACCAGGTTCAGACGATCGTCCTGAACCTCGTCGGCCTGCTGGATGGAGGCAAAGTTTGTGCTCAGCGACAGGCCCTTGCGATGGTAGGTGGCAATGCGGGGATTGCCGTAAAGAACGGGCGTGCACAGCTCCAGCATCGTGGGGTCGGCAAATGCCTTCAGTATGATTTCGTAGCCCACTCCATTCGTGTCTCCCTGGGTGATGCCTACTCGGATTCTCTTTTGTTCCATATCTTTTTATTTTTTAGTATTTTTCTCTTCGTTTTCCGTCTTCTCTTCCTCGTCGACAGCGGTCTCTATCTCCGACTGCTGTTCCTCGGGCAGAAGCAACATGTAGAGCGAACCTTCCATGCGACGCATCAGGCCGCGCTTCATCTTTTCGGGGGCAAAGACAAAGCCCTCTACCACCACTACGCGATTGTTCTCGGTGTCGACTCGCGAATGGCTGACGAAGGGGCCGCCCATGCCGTCGTTGCGCATGAACCACAGGCCGCGGGCCTCCATGGCATACTTGTGGTGGACGACAATGGGGCGTATGGAGGTGAAGGCCGTATCGGTCTGCACGAACATATCGGGGTCGCTACCGGGCATGTTGATGCGCATCACGGAGTCGCGCTTGTGCAGCATGTAGCGTTTGTTGAACGTCTCCGGACCTTCGTAGGGATAGGAGTACATCATGATGCTGACCATGCCCGTGGCCGTGTTGTTGGTGGTCCACATGAAGTCCTTGCCACGCTTGAAGTTCTTCAGCTCCTCGGGCGCCCTCAGTTCGCAACCGAATATTTCCTTGGCCAGGTCGAAGGTCAGTTTGGAGTATCTCTTGCTGAGGTCCTGACAGAGGCGGTTCATCTCCATCTTCGTGAAGAAGTCGATGATGTCCTGCCCGTGCTCGGTGACATACTGGGCAAAGTCCTGCTTCGAACCGCTGCGGATGTGCAGTATCACCTGGCCGTTGGCATAGACGTTACGCACAAACTTCATGCGGGTCTGGGTGTAGATGCTGGGATTTATCTCCACCTCGATGATGTTGCGGAAGATGCTGAGCGTGCGGTTCATGTCATTCGGCCCCACCTGGGAGATGTGGAACGAGCGTTCGGGCTGTGGCAGTCCGGGGATGTCGGTGTCCAAGACATTGAACAGGGCACGGCCCTCGGGAGCCTCCCAACTTTGTTTGTCCATGACCACAAGCACTTCGTAGGGGCGACCGCTGGCCTGGGGCGTGGCCAAATGGCCATTTTCGCATGCCACCAGTGCCAGCAAGGCAAATACCGTCAGTAATGACTTTATTATTCTCATATTTCGTTCTCCTTTTTAGCTGTATTCAACAATCCACACGCAGCCATGATGTCTTCGCCCCGACTGGCACGGATGGTGCAGGTGACACCATGGAGGGTCAGGTAGTCGCGCATGCGTTCCATGGTCGGTTCCGAGGCACGGCGGAAGGGCGAGTCGGGTATGGTGTGGAAGCGGATGAGATTGACACGACAGCCCAGCGGTGCGAGCAGCCGGACCAGCTCGCGCATGTGAGCCTTGGAATCGTTCAGTCCCTCGAAGACGATGTACTCAAATGACAGGCGACGCTGTCCGTGCCAGTCCTCTTTGCCCAATTGCGGAATGAACTCTGACAGCGAATAGCTGCGTTCGGCAGGCATAATCTCGGCCCTCTCCGCAGGGAAGGAATTGTGCAACGACACGGCCAGGTGGCACTGGCTCTCGCGGAGGAAGCGTTCCATGCCCTTGCGCAGGCCCACGGTGCTGACCGTGATGCGGCGCGGACTCCAGGCCATGCCGTAGGGGGCAGTCAGCACTTCGGTGGCGCGAAGCACATTGTCCAGATTGTCAAAGGGTTCGCCCTGGCCCATGAAGACCACATTGGTCAAGCGGTCGCGCTCGGGCAGGCTGTATATTTGGTTCAGGATTTCTCCGGCCGTAAGCTGTCCGTCGAAGCCCTGGCGGCCTGTCATGCAAAACTTGCAGGCCATCTTGCAACCTATCTGGCTGGAGACGCAAAGCGTGGCCCGGTCGCCGTCGGGGATATAGACACTCTCCACGAAATGCCCGTCACCGGCTGGGAAGAGGTACTTCTTTGTCCCGTCCACCGAGGTCTGACACACCACGGGTTCGCTGCGGCCCACCACATACTTTTCGGCCAGACGCTCGCGACCGGCCTTCGACAGATTTGTCATCTCGTCGATGCCGGTGACACACTTATCATAGAGCCAGGCGGCTATCTGCCCGGCAGCGAAGCGCGGCAGACCAATCTCGGCTGCCACCTCGCGCAAATCCTCTATATTCTTTCCCAATAGGCTTTGCATGGTACAAAGATACGGACATTCCGCAAATATTCCAAATAAAATTCAATTTTCACTAACTCTTTTGTTTCTATATGTTTTTTTTTGTACTTTTGCAGCCGACATGCTTATAATTAACCTAATAATTAACCTAATTAACCAACTTTATTAAGCAACACATGAAAAAAATTCTACTCATCATGGCATTGGCGCTGACCGCGGGCTTCAACGCCCATGCCCAGGAAGAAGGGGAAGAAGTCACCACTCCCATCCACAAGGGAGTGCTGACCGTCACCCTTAACGATGCCAAGTCCCTCGTGGCCGACAGCCACTACACCCAGGGTCAGGGCGACCTGCAGACTGCCATCGCTACTGCCGAAGCAGCCTTCGAAGGCCTGGCCGACGACGTCGCCGTGCGCGAGGCTACCATTGCGCTGCGCAGGGCCATCGACCACTTCGTCTACTTCAACGACCATGTTGATGCCACCGACCGCATCGAAAACCCCACCTTCAACAAGGATGGCAACAATTCCAAGACCGTGACCTCCTGGACGGTTACGAACTTCAAGCAGAACCGCCGCAGCGTGAGCTATCCCACTACCCGAATCAACGAGGAGGGTATTGAGATGAGTATGACCGACTTCGTGGAACAGTGGGTCAATGCCACGGCTCTGACGGGCTCTGGCGACATCAACCAGACCATCAACAACCTGCCCGCCGGACACTACCGACTGACCGCCGACTGCTTCGTGGTAAGCCAGAAGGACGCCAACGTCGAGGAGGCCACCGGTGCACAGCTGTATGCCAACGATACCGCCATCGACCTGGCTATGACGGACGTGCTGGACGGCGTGAATGCCGCTGCCTTCAGCATCGACGTGGACATTGCCGAGGGAGAGGCCCTGACCATCGGTTTCCGTTATGCCGACCTCAATGTCAACTGGCTGGGCTGGGACAACGTTACTCTGATCTTTGTGGGCAATCCCGACGACTACAACAGCATCGTGAATGCTGAGAAGATTGCTGCCGCCCGCGAGGCTCTGCAGGCATCGCTGAATGCCGCCAACGAGGCTCTGGGCAAGGCCGAGGAACTGCCTCTGGGCCGTCCCGACTTGCAGACTGCCATCGAAGCTGCCACGGCAGAACTGGAAAGCAACGAACTGGATGCCCTGGAAGTGGCCAAGAGCAACCTGGATGCTGCCCTGAAGGACTTCAACGGCTACAACAAGTATTTCTCTAACCTGCAGAAGGCCATTGCCAATGCCGAGGCCCTGATTGCCGCCGGCGAACTGACCAACGAGGTAGAGGCATTCCAGGAAGCCATCAACCAGGCCAAGGAGGACATTGCTACATCTCTCCAGTATGCCGACTCTCCCACCGAGGCCATCGTTGTACTGGAAGAGGGTCTGAAGGACCTGCAGAAGGCTGAAGCTACTTTCCGCATCGCCAATGCATGCTACTCTAATCCTGCCAACGTCATCACCAATGGTGACATGGCTTCTACCAACGGCTGGGAAATCCTTGTTCCCGGTGCCAACCCCGGCCTGCACATCAACACCTCGGGCAACGTCGAAGGCTTCAGCAAGCCCTTCATGGAGTGCTGGGTGAAGAGCACCAGCACCGAGATTGGCAACTACGGCCAGGAGAACTATGCCAAGCAGACCGTAAGCGCACTGCCCGACGGACAGCCTCTGCCCAAGGGCTACTACGTACTGAAGGCTGCCGTCGTAGCCACCCAGCAGGGCGACACTTCGGCTGAGGTGAACGGCGTTTCGCTGAAGCTGGAGGACGAGGAAGTGGCCGTAAGCACCGGCAATGGCGTATCGAAGACCTATCTGCTGGGCTACGACAAGCAGGAGGTTGGCGGCGAACTGACCATCGGTCTGTACATCGACGCCGAGACCAATGCCAACTGGATTGCCTGGGACGAGGTGGAACTGCAGTTCGTAGGCGACAAGGACAAGTATCTGGAAGAATATGGCATCGCCGTGCTCGGTGAGAGCCTGAGCAAACTGAAGGAGGCCGTTGCCGATGCTAACGCCCTGATGGAGAGCGTAGACCCCAACGGCATCGACATCGAGAGCACCGACCTGTTCAGTGTAGTGGACGAAGCCCAGTACATCATCGACCATCCTACAGACAAGGATGCCACTAAGGAATACATCGACCAGTTGCTCGAGGAGATTGCCTCCACAAAGGCTGCATTCTACACCAGTGGTGTTTCGCCCAAGGAAGGCAACTACTTCGACTTCAGCTCGTTCATCAAGAACGCTGACTTCAACACCGCCCCGACCGCCGAGGAATGGGAAGTTGTTAGCGGCATACTGCCCACTGGTGATGATTGTCCGAATTGGTGGTTTGGCAGTACGGGACCCGAAGAACTGATTCATGAGTTCCAGCAGACCATCTTCGGAATTCCCGCCGGCAACTACCTGCTCGACGTACAGGCTGCCGTTCGCGTGGGCATGACCTACAGAACAGACGAGTACAAGCAGGAGAACCTGCCCAACTACCTCACCTCTTGTCAGGTATATGCCATCACCAGCGAGAGCAACGACAGCACCAATGTTTATCCCTTCTTCTATGAGAACGAAGAGAAGGGACAGACCCTGGAAAGCATGCTGGCCATGACCAACGAGTATGACTACCGCCACGGCAACGGCACCCTCATCGACACTATGCTGAAGGAGAGCGGCCTGTTCCACAACTACGTTCCCTTCACGCTCACCGATGAAGGCGATGTCACCATCGGCTTCCGCATAGAAGTTGCCAGCAAGAACGGTTCCATGCCCTTCATCGACTTCTTCCACCTGCTGTACTTCGGCTACCAGGATACAAGCGTCTACACGGGTATCACCTCTGCCAATGCCGATCAGCCCATGCGCCACACAGGTATCTACAACCTCAACGGCCAGCGCGTACAGAAGGCCGTCAAGGGTCTGTACATCATCAATGGCAAGAAGGTCGTGGTTAAGTAATCACAACCTGTTACAAACAAAAAAGCCCCGGAAGCGCGATGCTTCCGGGGCTTTTTTGTTTTTGCTTATGCGAATCAGTCCATGTGGAACAGTTCGGGCAGGGGGATGGTCACCGGCGAGTTGTCGGGGTTCACCTCCATGATGTCGGCCATCATGTCCCACCAGCGCTGGGTAATGGGGTCCACGTTCTCCGTGTCCTGCGAGCTGCCCTCTTTCGAGCACTCCTGATAGGCAAAGAGGATGTTCGTGTCGCGGTCCCAGTAGATGCTGTAGTTGACCACGCCCTGGTCCTTAATCATTTGTTTCAGTTCGGGCCAGATGGCGGCATGCCGTCTCTGGTACTCTTCCTCGAAGCCTGGCTTCAGGAACATCTTGAATGCAAAGCGTTTCATCTTCAACAAGGTCTTTTCTTAGGTAATTTGAACACATCCTGCACCTCCTTCATGGCCTCGTCGGTCATGCCGTCGGGCTCCGAACCCATCGAGCGTGCACACATGTAGATGTTGGCTGCCTTACAGAGCACGTCGGTCTGGTCGAAGGCGTCCATGATGTCGGTGCCTACGGCCACGGTGCCGTGCTTCTCCCACAGCACCACGTCGTGGGTCTTCACCTGCTCCACGGTGGCCTCAGCCAGCGACACGCTGCCGGGCAGGGCGTAGGGCACGATGCCTATGCCCAGGGGGGCGAAGGCCAGTGTCTCGGGAATCATCGACCAGAGCACGCGCGTCATCTCGTCACCCTTCAGGAAACGCTTGATGTGCGACATGGCCACGAGTTCGATGGGATGGGTGTGCAGGGTAGCCTTGTAGGTGCTGCCTGTCTCCAGGAGCAGGTTCTGCAGGGCCAGATGCGTGGGCAGTTCCGATGTGGGCACCACGGGTTCGTCGGCAATGATTTCGTACGAGGCGCAGTCGTCGCAAATGCGCACGATGCTGCCGTTCTGCATGGGTGCCTTGGCCAGGTCGCGCATGCGCTTGCCCGTACCCTTGCAGTAGAAATACTTACCCTTCAACTGAGGCAGCACCATGCCTATCTGCACCACAGGTGCTATGGCCGGCATCTGTCGGCACTCCTCGTCCATGTATTCCGTCACGTTCACGGTGATGTTGCCGCCGTTTCGCTCGGCCCATCCCTTTTGCCACAGGTAGCCTGTAACCTCGGCCACCTTGTCTATCTCGGCCTTCAGTGCAGGCCGACCTTCTAAAATTGATTTCATATTGTTTAGCGTTATATCGTTATACAAATGTTGTCAGACCATATCGCCGTAGCGTTCTTTGGTTATCTGCTCCAACGACTTGCCACGCGTGTTGGGAGCACCGATGACGCCCACTACCAGCGAGATGAGCAGCAGTCCTATCATGCACCAGGCGGCCAGGGTAAAGCCTTCGCCGTTCTCGCCATAGATGAGGGTGAACACGAGTCCCCAGATGGCAGAAAGACCACGCACCAGGAAGAACATCATACCCTGGGCTCCGGCACGGAACTTGGCCGGGAACAGTTCGCTGCCCCATAGGGCATAGAATATCTGCACACTGAGACCACCGTTGATGCCCCACAAGATGGAGAATGCCCAAAGGCTGCCCATGCCGTTGACACCGCCTATGATGACAAGCCACGTGGCCAGTGCGGCCAGGAGTCCCAGTACGTAGAATATCTTATGCGGCATCTTGTCTATCAGGAACGAGAGCACAAAGGTGACACCTACCACGAATGCCCATCCGGCACAGGCGAGCATGTTGGCGTATTCATTCGTGACACCGCCCGCCGTCTCGTAGATGTGGGGCTGGAAGAATCCCATCACCGAGGCCACGAGATTCCAGGTCAGGTAGATGGTGGCCAGAAACAGGGCCGTGCGCAGGGCTATGCGGTTAGAGAACAGCACCTTGATGTTTTCTATCAGACCCGTTTTCTTGCCCGAGGCCTTGTTCTCCTCGAACTCACTGCTCTCCTGCAGACCGCGCTGCAGGTTCCAGGCGATGAAGGCCACCACAAACAGGGAGAAGAACACCACGCGCGAACTGAACACGTTCAGTGCCTCGGTGCTCAGGTCGGCACCGCCGAACGTATGGGCCAGCGATTCCACCCAGCCAAACAGGTAGCCGCCGGGAGCAAAGAGCATGCCCAGCAGCAGGATGATCATCGGGCCAAAGCCCCACGACATTTGGGAAATGCAGATGTTGCGTCCGCGATTGTTGACTTCCGAACTCTCTGAAATATAGGTCCACGAGGCGGGAACACCCACGCCCACCGAGATGCCGGTGATGAGGAATCCGCACAGCAGCATGGGGAAGTTGACAGAGAGCATGACCAGCAGCACACCTGTCATATACACCAGCAGGTTGTAGGTGAAGATGAACTTGCGTCCGTACTTGTCGGCCAAGAGGCCGCCGATGATGGCACCGATGGCGGCACCCAGGCAGTTGGCACTGATGAAGTTGAGCCAACCGAGATGCACTTCCGAGAGTCCCAGGTACTGCTGCCATAGGGTCAGTCCGCTGGCTCCGGCCACAATAGCTCCGGCATCGAGATAATTAGTGAGAGACACTGCGATGGTGCTCTTTAGGGAAGACCCTCCCCCCTGCCCCTCCCTTGTTGGGAGGGGAGTAGAATGATTCTGAGATGATGAATTATTATTCATTGAAATAAGCTTCTATTTGTTGTAATACATATTCAATATCATATAAAACCTCTTCGTTCGTAAACCGCATCACATGAAAGCCCATCTGTTCAAGATTACTCTCTCGAATAGAATCATCTTCTGCTTGTTGGCGTTCCGCATGATAGCCGCCATCTACTTCGATAATCAGTCCTCCATGCCGTGATGCAAAGTCTACAATATAATCACCAATAACATGCTGACGCATGAAATCCTCCCCTAATGCACCCTTTCTCAAATGTTCCCACAGATATTGTTCTGCCAGTGTTGCATTCTTCCTGTTTTCGCGTGCGTAGGCACGCAAAATTTCATATCTGTCTGGCGACGCCGTCTTATAGGATGCCTCTTTTTTAGCCATTTGCAATGGTAACTACTCCCCGCCCTGCAAGGGAGGGGCCGGGGGAGGGTCTAACGGCAGACCACGTCGCATTCGATGTTCAGTATCTTGGCCACCTTTAGGATGGTGTCGATGTGGTGACCCACGGCGGCAGCCATGTGGTGGGTGGGACCTGCCTCGCTCCATTTGTTCACGAACTCGCGGCAGGGCAGGGAGAACTTCGTGCGCATGTTGGTGTCACCAAACATGAAGATGGGCCCCTCCTCGTTCACACCTTCGGCCACGACGAACTTGAACACGCCGTCCTTGTCCTGCGTGATGGCCAGATAGGTGACAGGGCCCGTGGGGGGATAGAACTGTGTCAGGTAGCCGCCGCCCGTCTTGCCGTGGAACACGGGCACAATCTTCATCGTCGGTTTGTGGGCCTGCGAGATGTCGTAGTCGCCCGAGCCAGAGTGGCCGATGATGCAGATGTCCTTCGGGAAGTCGATGCTGTACATCTCGGCCAACGTGCCTGTGCCGGAGATGGTTTTCAGTATCGACATGGCCATGGCCACCTTCATGTCGCCCTCCACGGCGCAGGCCGTATGCTGCTTGATGAGCATCGAGAAGGCGGGGATGAGCATGGAGTCGAGCTTACCGGCCACGCCCTGGGCAAAACCTGCGTAGTGGGAGGCTATCATGCCCAACTTTTCATCCTTCACCCACTGTTCGAAGGCCACGACGTACTTGGCCATGTCCCAAACCTTCTCTATCGTGCCGCCGCCCTCTATCTCGAAGGTGTCCAGGATGTCCTGAGCCTTCAGGCGGATAGCCTCCTCGTCGGTGACGTTGTCGGCAATGGCCCACATCTGTTCCCAGTCGAATTGCTTGGTATAGACAAACATGCGGTGATAGAGATTCGTCTCGTCGATGTAGAGGTCCATCATGCCGGGATAGGGGCGACCGATCTGTGCAATGTTGGTGTCGCGGAAGCGGCGGCGCACCTGAGCGGCACGGCACCAGTCCTCGATTTCATGCTGCACCTCGGGGTCACCGCCCTCCACCACGCCGGTGATGACGGCCGAACGCTTGCCAGCCCGGTTGAGGTCGGCCACCATCTCGCCAATGGCACCACAGGCATAGAGTTCGCCCAGCCAGGTGGGTATGTCCGTCTTGGCATAGTCCGGAGCCAGTTTCTTCTGCACGTTCACGATGACCACGGGCACGTCCAGGTCGCGCACGGCTGGCAGCATATTGTAAGAGGTGCAGTAGGTGAGCATCTGCAGGATGACCAGGTCAACGTCGGCAGCGCGGAACTTGTCGCCAGCTGCCATCGACTGCTCTTTGGTGGTGACCATGCCGCCGTCGATGATTTCTATGCTGTCGGGCAGCGTCTTCTTGAAGGCTGCATACTGGGCCTCGAACTCGGGCACGAGCTGAGGGAACTGTGGGAGATAGGCCTGCAAGGCGATGGAGAACACGCCCACGCGGGCTTTGGTTTCAACTAAAGGTTTTGCCATAATCTTGTTCGTTATAGTGTTATTACTTTTATTTCGATATTTCGAGGAAACGCTTGTAGGCCTCGTCCCACGCTGCAGTGTGGTTCGGCTCGTAGGTCTTCAGTTCCACGCTGCGGGTGACGATGCGCCGCATTTCGGGCAGCGAGGCCACGCCACCGTCGGCCTTCACCTGCACCAGTGTGTTGCCCAGCGCCGTGCCTTCCGACGGACCGGCAATGACGTTGAGTCCTGTGGCGTCGGCCGTCCACTGCATCAGATGTTTGTTGAGCGAACCGCCACCGATGACATGGAGCCGGCGAATCGAGAAATCGGCCATTCCATCGAGAATTTCCAATACCTGGCGATAGCGCAGAGCCAGCGAACGGAAGATGCAGCGCACGTAGTCGGCTGGCACCTGGGGCAGGGCCTGTCCCGTGCGCTGGCAGAACTCGCGGATGGCCGCCGTCATGCTGTCGGGATGGGCAAAGAGGGGGTCGTCGGGCTGAATGAGTCCGTCGAAGGTGGAGGTGTGGCACAGGGCGTTCAGTTCGTTCACGTCGGCAGGCACGTCGCGGAACTCCTTGCGGCAGTTCTCGAAGAGCCACAGTCCGCAGATATTCTTCAGGAAGCGCGTGGTGCCGTCCAGTCCGCCCTCGTTGGTGAAGTTATATTCGAAACTCTTGTCCGTGATGATGGCATGCCGGCTCTCGATGCCCAGCAACGACCATGTTCCGCACGAGAGGTAGGCATATTCCTCGTCCTCGGCCGGAACGGCTGCCACTGCCGATGCCGTATCGTGACCGCCCACGCACACCACCGGCACCGCACCCACTCCTGTGGCTGCCTGCACCTGATTGCTCAGCACGCCGGCCATGTGTCCGGGCTGCACCAGGGGGGCGAATTGGTTGCGACTCAGTCGCAACAGACTCAACAGCTGTTCGTCGATGTCGCCCGTCTTCGGGTTCAGCATCTGGCTGGTGCTCAGCACGGTGTATTCGCATACGGCCTCGCCCGTGAGCATGTAGGTCAGCGCATCGGGGATGAACAGCACCTTCTCGGCCTCCTTCAGGGCCACGCAGCCGTTGCGCTGCAGCGTCTCCAACTGGAAGAGCGAATTGAAGGGCATGAACTGGATGCCAGTGCGTTCGTACAGTTCGCGGGCCGGCATGTAGTCGGCAAAGAAGCGCTCCACGGCCCCGTCGGTATGGCTGTCGCGATAGCAGTAGGGCAAGCCCAGCAGCTGGCCGTCCTTGCCGAAGAAGGCAAAGTCGCAGCCCCAGGTGTCGATGCCTATCGAGGTCAGCCGGATGTTCTCCTCCTTCACCTTCCGTAGGGCCAGGAGAATCTCGTTATACAGATGGGGAAGATCCCAGAAGAGGTGGCCCGAGATGGGAATCTGGGGATTCTTGAAACGGGTGAACTCGCGCATCTCTACGCGCTGGCCGTCGAAGGCCGAAAGAACTGTGCGCCCACTGGTTGCGCCCAAGTCTACTGCAAGGAAATATTTCATGGTATTCATATATGCGTGGGGATTATTTCACTACTTTATCATCTTCTTCTTTTCTTATTCCTTATTTATATGATTATCTAATGGCAAAGTTACACATTTTTTTCGTAACTTTGTGCACATAAAGCGAAAAATCATGAAAAAAGCAAGCATCGATTGTTTCCTCCCCTACGAAACTGAGGGACAGGCAAAAGAAACTCTGGACCAGTTGCGCGCCGACGACAACGTGGCCAATATCTTTCAGCTGACGGAACCTCCCTTCAGTACCCGCGTATTACAAGACATCGCCCAAAAGGCAGAGGCACGCTACACCCTGCTCTACACCAAGACGTGGCCCCTGCAGTTGGGCTACCAGGCTCTGACACGCCTCGTGACCATAGCCGACGACAGCGGGGCATCGCTCGTCTATGCCGACCACTACACCCTGCTGCCCGACGGCCGTCAGGAGCGCCGCCCGCTCATCGACTACCAGCTGGGGTCGGTACGCGACGACTTCGCCATGGGCAGTGTGCTGCTCATCCGCACGGAGCAACTGAAGGCTTACTTCCAGCAGGAGATGCTCCACCCCTACCACCATGCCGGACTCTACGACCTGCGGCTGTTTCTCTCGCTCAGCCAGTTGCCGCTCCACGTCAGCGAGTATCTGTACACCGAGGTGGAGACGGATACCCGCCTGAGCGGCCAGAAGCAGTTCGACTATGTCGACCCGCGCAACCGCGCCCGCCAGGTGGAGATGGAACGGGCCGTAACGCGCCACCTGCGCCACATCAATGCCTACATGGCCGCCGGAGAGTACGACCAGATCGTGCTCGACCGCGAGCCCATGCCCGTGGAGGCATCGGTCATCATACCCGTCCGCAACCGTGTGCGCACCATAGAGGATGCCGTACGCTCGGCACTCGGACAGCAGACCGCCTTCCCCTTCAACGTCATCGTCATCGACAACCACTCCACCGACGGAACCACGGAATTGCTGGAGCAATTAGTCGGAAACGACGCTTCGCTCATCCACCTCATCCCCGAGCGCAACGACCTGGGCATAGGCGGATGCTGGAACCTGGCCATCCACGACCCGCGCTGCGGACGATTTGCCGTACAGCTCGACTCCGACGACCTCTATTCCTCGCCGCAAACCCTGCAGCGCATCGTCGACACGTTCTACGAGGAACGGGCCGCCATGGTCATCGGTTCGTACCGCATGTGCAACTTCCAGCTCGAGACCCTGCCGCCCGGACTCATCGACCACCGCGAATGGACCGAGGCCAACGGCCGCAACAATGCCCTGCGCATCAACGGACTGGGTGCGCCACGCGCCTTCTTCACCCCCATCCTGCGCGAGATACAGATTCCCAACACCAGCTACGGCGAGGACTATGCCTTGGGACTGATGCTCAGCCGGCGCTACCGCATCGGGCGCATCTACGACGAGCTGTACCTCTGCCGCCGGTGGGAGGGCAACAGCGACGCCGCTCTCTCCACCGAGGCCGTCAATCGCAACAACCTCTACAAGGACAGCCTGCGCACCCTGGAAATCCGCGCCCGCCAGCAGTTGAACCAACTCTGGCAGCACAGCGTAGATGCCGATGAAATCGAACGTTTTCACGCTTCCGAGATAGCCAACTGGCCCTTGGCCGCAGAAAACTATGCTGCGCTGGCCAACGTCCAGACCCGCGACTTTGAGGTAAAGGGCGAGGACGCCTTCCACCCCTCCCTGTCGCTCACCATACAGTGGAACCCGGCACGCATCGTCAGCACGGGGGCCAAGGTCGACGCCCGCACCATCAGCGAGCGCCCCTGCTTCCTCTGCAACCACAACCGCCCAGCCGAGCAACACTCGCTGCCCACCGAGCGGCACTACGAGATACTGCTCAATCCCTACCCCATCCTGGCCGGGCACCTGACCATACCCACACGGCGACATCAGCCGCAGGCCATCTTTGCCCACTTCAACACCCTGCGCCATCTGGCCTGGAACATGCCCCGCCACATCGTCTTCTACAACGGACCCGAGTGCGGAGCATCGTGCCCCGACCACTGCCATCTGCAAGCCGGACACCGGGGCCTGCTGCCCCTGGAAAGGGACTGGAAGCACTACGAGACCCAACTGGAGAAGCTCTACCCCATCACCACCCAACAGGAAGCCGAACTGGAGGAGGCCGGCAACAAACGCGGCTGCGGACTCTACCTGCTGCGCGGATGGGCCTGCCCCGTCTTCGTCATACGTTCGCTGCCCACCGAACCGGATAGTATCCTCTGCCAGCGGCTCTACGAGGCACTGCCCATACCCGAGGGGTCGCCCGAGCCCAGGATGAACGTCATCGCCTGGCACCAGGAATGGGGCAACGGCCGCGACGACGAAATCATCACACTCATCTTCCCGCGCAAGAAGCACCGCCCCAACTGCTACTACGCCCAGGGGGCAGAGCAGAGACTCATCAGTCCGGGCGCACTGGACATGGGCGGCCTCATCATCACCCCGCGCGAAGAGGACTTCCGCCGCATGACGCCCGAAAAGGCCATCGACATCCTGCGCGAGGTGACCATGACGGAGGAAGAACTGCAGCCGGTGATAGACAACCTGTCGGGCTACGCAAGCGCCTCACCAGAAGAAAACAGTAATACGGAGGCCGCACTCTCCGCCGACCACACCTCACCGTCCACAGAGCCCGAAGTGTCGGTCGGCATCATGACCACCGAAGTGCTGAAATTCCGATTAAATGGGGAATTTCGTGCCAAGGGCGCCATCATCACGGGCGAACAGGAGGTAAGCATCGAGGACGGCGCCCTGAAGTGGAACGGCAACATCTATCACGACCTCACATTCCGCCCACAGGGCGACGACAGCACCTTCAGTCTCCACGGCGTCACCATCGGACGCCAGTTCCACTGGGAACGGCAGGAGACCCAGACCTTCCGCGGCAAACTGCAGTTGGTGGTGGACGAGAGTAAGGTGGTGGCCATCAACCAATTGCCCGTCGAGACCTATCTGGCCAGCGTCATCAGCAGCGAGATGAAGGCCACCTGCCCGCTGGAGTTTCTGAAGGCCGCGGCCGTCATCAGCCGTTCGTGGCTGTTGGCACAGATGGAGAAGCGCCAGAAGGGACCGGCCCAGGCCTTCTTCCAATTCAAGAAGACCGACACCGAACTCATCCGCTGGCACGACCAGGAGGAGCACACCATCTTCGACGTCTGCGCCGACGACCATTGCCAGCGCTACCAGGGCATCACCCGGCAGGTGAGCAGCGAGGTGCAAGGTGCCATCGACGCCACACGCGGACAGGTGCTGACCAGCCAGGGGGAGGTGTGCGACGCACGCTTCGGCAAATGCTGCGGCGGCATGACCAACGACTTCGAGAACTGCTGGGAGGACAAGCCTCACACGTATCTCCACTCTGTAGCCGACCCCTACTGCGACACCCACGACAGCGCATTGCTGGCCACGGTGCTCAACGACTACGACCAGGAGACGCCCGACTTCCACGACTGGACCGTCGCCTACACCCAGAAGGAACTGCACGACCTCGTCACCGAGCGCCTGGGACGCGACCTCGGCCCCATACTGCGCCTGGAGGATGTGGAACGCGGACGCAGCGGACATCTGGTGCGGCTGCGCATCGTGGGACGCGACGGCGAGTTCACCATTGGCAAGGAACTGGAGATACGCCGCACCCTGAGCAACACCCACCTGAAGTCGTCGAACTTTACCGTAACTTACGAACCCGCCGACGCCGCAAGCGCCGACAGCATTCCCCAGCGCTTCGTGCTCCACGGCCACGGTTGGGGCCACGGCGTAGGGCTGTGCCAGATAGGCGCTGCCGTCATGGCCTCGGAGGGTCACCCCTACGACGACATCCTCCGTCACTACTACGACGGAGCCGAGATTACGAAGGCTTATGAATAGGATATCCTAAGATTTCCTAGGTCTTCCTAGGATTTCCTAGGACTTCCTAAGTATGCCTAGGTTTTCCTAGGACTGCCTAGGATTTCTTGGGACTCCCCGTCAGTCCAAACAGCCCGAGCACTGCCACGAGCATGGTCTGCAGCGAGTGGACGATGAGCACAAACATGGCGCCATCGTTGCCGTCCACGCCGTAGAGCATGAGCACGGTCTTGACGGCAAAGTGCCACGGACCGGCCCCGTTGGGCGTCGGGACGATGACGGCAAACGTGCCTACGACAAAGGCCACCAGGGCAACCGTAGGTCCAAGGTCGGCCGTGAAGTCGAAGCAATAGAACGTGAGATAGAAGTGGAGATAGTAGGAAACCCATATCCCCACGCTATAGAGCCCGAAGATTCCCTTGTCGCGCACCTGACGGATGCTGAGCAGACCATCGACCAGGTCGTGCAGCACCTGCCGCGAACGGTCGAACACGCGCAACCGACGGAGCAGGAAGTAGACCATGACCGCCACCAGCAATGCGCACAGGAAAGTCACCAGCCAACCGGCCCACGAGAAGTCGAAAACAAGCGATTCCATCGACAAACCGGTGCGTCGCATGAAGTGGACAAAGACGGGCACCTGGCAGACCACGGTGACCAGTGTGAGCAGCAAGATGATCACGACATCCACGACGCGCTCGGTGACCACCGTGCCCAGGGCGCGGCTCATGCGTGTGCCTTCGTAGCGATTGAGATAGCCACAACGGAGCAGTTCGCCGACGCGGGGCACCACCAGACTGCTGGCATAGGAGAGGAAGATGGCCCGGACACAGGACATGCGGCGCGGATGTTCGTCCATGGGGTCGAGCATCTGTCGCCAACGCAGTCCGCGGAACACCTGGGCCAGCACGCCGAAGGGCATGGACAAGAGCATCCATTCCCACCGCATGTCGTGGCGCAGTGCGTCTACGACCTCGTCCCACAGGAATCCGCGGTACATCCACCACAGGATGGCCCCACCGAACACGATGGGCAGTACCACGCGCAATACATTATTTATCGTACTCCTCATCTTACCACTAACATATCTTTTTCCACAAACCTTTTTACCACAAACCTTTTCACCACAAACCTTTTTCACCACAATTCTTTTCAACGCAAACCTTTTCAACGCAAACCTTTTCAACGCAAACTTTTTCACCACAATTCTTTTTCACCACGAATTTCTCGAATTTCACGAATTAGCTCCGCCCTCACATCAGCTTCTCATTCACATTAGCTTCGCCCTCACTCACGCCGAAGGCATAAATTCGTTTAATTCGTGCAATTCGTGGTCGTTATTAATTCGTTTAATTCGTGCAATTCGTGGTCGTCTTAATTCGTGCAATTCGTGGTCGTTATAATCCGTTTAATCGTGGTCGTCATAGTTTTTTCTCTTCAATCTCCCGTGTCAGTGCCACGAAGTCCTGTACCGACAGCTGTTCGGGGCGCAGGTTGAATCGTTGGTCCTGTAGCCATTCGCCCCCGTCGATGCCGAGGTCGGTGAGCAGTGGTCGGAGATTGTTGCGCAGCGTCTTGCGTCGTTGGTTGAAGGTAGTCTTCACCACGCGGCGCAACAGTCGTTCGTCGCAACCCAGGTCGCTCACCCCGTTGCGTGTCAGTCGGAAGACGGCCGAGCGGACCTTGGGGGGCGGATTGAACACGCCGGGCTCCACGGTGAAGAGGTACTCCACGTCGTACCACGCCTGAATGAGCACCGACAGTATGCCGTAGGCCTTCGTGCCCGGGTGGGCGGCGATGCGCTCCGCCACCTCCTTCTGCACCATGCCCGTGGTGCAGGGTATGAAGTCCTTGTACTCCAGCATCTTGAAGAAGATCTGGCTGGAGATGTTGTAAGGATAGTTGCCCGTCAGCACAAAGGGCCGTCCCTGGAACGTACGGTCGAGGTGCATCGTCAGGAAGTCGTCCTCGATGATGCCCTCCTCCAGTGCGGGGAAGTGGTCGCGCAGGTAGCGCACCGACTCAAAGTCTATCTCCACCACCTTCAGTTCGCGCCCCTTGCCGGTCAGGAACTGTGTCATCACGCCCATGCCGGGCCCCACCTCCAGGATGGGCACATCGGGGTAGGCATCCACCGTGTCGGCAATGCGACGGGCTATGCCCAGGTCGGTCAGAAAGTGCTGACCCAGGAACTTCTTTGGTCTTACCTTTTGCATATCAGGGGGCGAAGTTACTAAAAATCCTTCACATTCGCAAACAAAAAACGCCCAACAAACACAGACTTCGTGCAAGGGATGCGAGGGAAAGTTCCGCCATCGGCGATGTCCGTACATCCATCGTCGGCGTCCGTACGTTCATCGTCGACGGACGCACATCCACCGCCGATGGCGGAACTTTCTCTTGCGAGGTTGTCAAAAACCTGCAGGTGGCGTGTCGATTTCCGTGCGCGCAGGCGAATATAATAATATGGAATACGCTGTAGGCGGGCTGGCAGGAAGGAAATGTCGGTAATACGTCGCAATGTCGACAAGAAAATGGAAAAAATTCCGAATTGTTTTGACGATAACAGACTTTTTTTCTATATTTGCCCCGATGAAAACATGCGAAAGAACTTTTTATTAACCATAATTACTAACTAAATCCTTAAAGCAATGAAGAAAAAACTACTTTCATTGGTTGCCATGGCTCTCGTAGCCATTGGCATGCAGGCACAGACGTGGACCGCTCCCGTGGCTCCGGATTCTCCCTATGAGAAGATAGACTACGTGGCCGACGGCACCACGCTCTACTACCTCTACAACGTTGGTTGCGGACAGTTTGTAACCGGTTCCAACAGCTGGAGCACACAGACCTCACTGACAACGGACGGCAATCTCGGCCTGGAAGTTGTCATTGAGCCGATTGACGAGGTGGAAGAACCTGACTACGCTGGCGCAGTCAAGGTGAGACTGAACCCCAACAAATCGCAGACGGTGAACGGCGCCAACGGAAGCCGCTCGTTCACGGGCACCTATCTGTTCCGCGACGGCGAGGAGCACGGCTTCATCGACCGCAACGCTCAAGGCAGCTGGTACTGGATCTTCACCAAGGCAGAGAGTGGCCACTACTACTGGCAGTCGCACCCCCTGCAGGGCTTCAACGGCGACGGCAACCAGTATGCCGGCGGCAAGAACCCCGGTGACCCCGTCAAGTACAACCTGACCCTGGAAGACCCCAACATCGAATGGCAGTTTGTTGCCGTTGAAGGCTACAACCCCGACGTAGCTTCTTCGCTGGCTGCAGCCTTCAAGGTGTACGACGCCAAGAAGGCCCTCTACGAACTGGCCGTTGCCATCACGGAAGAGGGCCTGGAAGTGGACTACAGCAAGTACGACGCAGCTTACAACGGCTCTGAATTGGAGGCTCTGGAGACTGCCTACGCTGCCCTGTATCGCGAGTACATGGAGGCCAAGGTGGCCATTCTGGGCGAGGGCGCAAGCCCCAGCAATCCCGTTGACTTCACCAGCCTGCTGACGAATCCCGACTTCTCAACGGGTGACATCAAGGGATGGGTTTGCACCTTCAAGAACAACACCAACGCCACGAACATTGGTTTCCAGCATGGTTCGCATGACGGCATCGAAGGCTACCACAACGAGGAAGCCGACGTGCACATCATGGACTTCATCGAGGCTTGGGCCAACAACGGCACTAAGTTCAACCCCAACCAAAGCTTCAGCACACTGGGCGATGCCGAGCTGCAGCAGACCGTTCAGTACCTGCCCGCAGGTAAGTATGCCTTCACGGTTGACTGTGTAGCCGTACAGCAGTGGGAAAGCAGCCAGAACCCCGTCACCGGTGTTCAGCTCTTCGCTACGGGCGGCGACATCGACAAGTACACCGAGATTGCTACCGGCAATGGTGTGCCCGAGCACTTCGAAGTAGTCTTCGCCAGCACGGGCGGCGACCTGGTTCTGGGTCTGCGCACACGCAACACCACTGCCAACTGGATTGCTGCCGACAACTTCACGCTGGAATACATGGGTCCCGTTGACCCCTGGCAGATTACCCTCGAGAGCTATCTGGAAGAAATCGACGAGAAGGACCTGTACAGCGACATCGAAGCCATCAAGGCCAACGCCGAACTGAAGGAGGCCCTGGAACAGGCTCTCTCTACAGCCCGCGACGTGGTGACCGAGGATGAGGCCGACTACCAGACCGCATACAAGACCCTGCTGACAGCCGTAGAGAACATCAATGCCTCTGTTGCCGACTACAAGCGCCTGGAAGTGCTGAAGAACAAGGCCCAGACCGATGCTGACGCCTACGCCGAAGTCCCCGACCTGGGCACCACACTGGTAACTCTGGCCGAGCAGTACGAGGCCGCCTACGAGGATGGCAGTGTAACGAAGGAGAAGATTGACGAGTGGATGGCCAACTACGACGCCAACCTGGCCAAGGCCGTTCGCGACGCCCTGCCCACCGCCACCGAAGAGAAGCCCCTGCGCATCAACCCGCTGGGTCTGAACCTCGACTATGCTGAGAACAACGACACCCTGGGTTGGGTGGTCAAGACCGGCAGCCTGAGTGGCGTCTACAAGGTGAACAACCACAACGGTGAGGTTTGGCAGAACAGTTACTCTGCACTGCAGACCATCGCCAACCTGCCCGCTGGTAAGTACGTCATCAAGGCTCGCGCCTTTGAGCGCACCAGCAGCAACGCCAACGGCTACGACGCTTATATTGCCGGTGAGGACAACGTAACCATGTACCTCGTGGCCAACGAGAACAAGGTGAAGGTGAAGAACCACGCCGAGGGCGCCATAGAGCAGTCTGAGGCTCCCGCCGCCGGCTATGTCGAGACCGTTCCCGCCGAGACCGACGAGGACGGCAACGTGCTGAGCGAAGGCTCTGGCATCTGGCTCCCCAACTCGCAGGCTGCTGCCGAATGGGCATTCAACAACACTGAGTTCTACCAGAACGAGGTTAGCACCTACCTGGTAAGCGAAGGCGACCTGACGTTCGGTACACGCAACGACGCCATCACCGAGGGCGACAACCAGTGGAACCTCTGGACCAACTTCGAAATCTACTACTACGGTAAGAGCCAGAACGCTCTGTACGAACAGGTACAGGTGCTTGCCGAGCAGGCCAGCGCTATGCTGAACGACCCGACCCTGGTGCCCATCACCGCAGGTGAGGACAAGCTGAACACGGCCCTCAACGCCGCCGAGGGTGCCAAGCAGACCGACAGCGAGGAGACCCTGACCGGCATCATCAACCAGCTGAACGAGTCTATGGCTTACATCAACGAAGGTCAGACGCTGGCCGAGAAGTTGATGGGCATCTACAACGTCTACGACGAGAAGGCTGCCACCACCGACATCATCAGCAACGACGAGACATTCTTCGCCCTGATGGATATGGAGAGCGAACTGAGCACCTCCATCTCGCAGGAAAGCTTCTCCAGCAACGAGCAGATCCAGGCATGGATGGATGCTCTGCCCGTGGCATGGGTGGCCTACGTAATGGGTCAGCCCGAGGCCGCTACGGCCAGCAGCGAGAATCCGCTCGACGTCACCGGCATCATCTTCAACGACAACTTCGACAACGGCAATGCCAACTATTGGACCGTGGATGCACTGGGCCAGAACAATGGTTACCAGAACAACAGCACCTACACCAACGACACCGATGCTGAGAATCCTCTGCCTGAGGAAGAAGTCGTAACGCTCGACCAGTTCATCGAGTGCTGGCGCAGCGGTGCCGTCCTCACCGACGGAGCCATCAGCCAGAAGCTGGCTGCTGCCCTGCCCGAGGGTACATACGTACTGCAGGCCGAGGGTCACGCTGTTGCCCAGATGGGTTATCCCGAGGGCGGCATCCAGGGTGTGAACCTGGGCGTTACCGACGGCACCAACACTTGGTCGACTCCCATGGCCGTGCCCGAAGGTGCTACTGACGCACGTCCCGCTCGCTACCAGGTAGAGTTCAAGAGCGACGGCAAGACTCCCGTCACCATCGGTATCTTCGTGAAGGAGACCAATGCCAACTGGATTGCCGCTGACAACTTCAAGCTGTTCTACATTGGCGCAGAAGGCAATGCCGTAGAAGGCATCGCCGCCGAGGCCAACAACAGCAAGTCGTTCGCCATCTACAACCTGGCCGGCCAGCGTGTTGCAAAGGCTGTCAAGGGCCTCTACATCATCAACGGCAAGAAGGTCGTGATTAAGTGAGAAACGAACTGAGGCTTGCTCGAGTCCGTTCGAACGTGAACGAACTCGAGCATAGCTCAAGGTCGTGATTAAGTGAGATACGAACTGAACATCTCAGGCCTGCCCGGGTTCGCCCGGGTCAGCCTGAGGTTCGGATAAGGATAAAAAAAAATCCCCGCTGCTCATGCGTTGAGCAGCGGGGATTTTTTGTCAGTGCCCGGAACGGGACTCGAACCCGTACGGCTGTTAGGCCAAGGGATTTTAAGTCCCTCGTGTCTACCAATTCCACCATCTGGGCGGCTAACGGGTGCAAAGGTAATAAATTAAATTAAGAATAGAAAATTAAAGATTAAAAAATAATCCTTAGCCTATGGATTATTTATGTTCAGCGTATTGTTTCCGTAATACACGCGGTAGCGATAGAGGGGTTTATTAGTCTCTCCCTGGGTGCCTGCGGCGTGGCTCACCTGGCCCGTATTATTGAGGTCGTAGGTGAGCTGGCAGCGACGGCAATAGGCATAGCCGCCCTCCTGCAGCGTGAGGCGCGGTGCTATGGTGCGGTATTCCCAACAATTCCGACAGACCAGGTCGTAACAGGTGACCACGCTCTGCATCTCGCCCAACTCGGGGATATTGGGCAGACCGACGATGAAACCGCTGATGCCCATGTAGAAGCCCGAATATCCTTGCATCTGCAGCTGGTTGGCAAAGCCTTGCGAGCCGTCGGGCTTGGTGAAGAGGAACCTTTTGCCGTCCGCCACAACGGTACACCACTCGCCCATCGACTCGCAGGAGGAATACAACTGCGAGATGCTGTTGACGGGAGAGAAGGAGAAACGCGCCTGCAGGTTGCAATACTTGTTGGTCACCAGTTCGCCCGAGCAGGAGGTTAGAAGGAAAAATAGGGTCCCAACACATCCTAAACTCCAGACCCCTCCTAACCTCCCCTTGTAGGGGAGGGATGGTATGAACTTGGATATTTGAGGAATTCTAATCATCATCAGTATCTATTCCTCCCCTACAATCAGTAACTATCCCTCCCCTACAAGGGGAGGTTAGGAGGGGTCTGGGGGTTAGGAGGTTTGGTGTTTAGGATTGGTTAGGAGCTCTTGTTCAGCATCGATGGCTCTCTGGAAGTCGAAACTGTCCCAGACCTGCTGCATCAGGGCACGGATTTGCTCGGTGCAGAGATGGCCGATGCTGCCTTCATGGGTATGGTGGACTTCCTTGCGGGGCTGGAACCGACCGGCCTCGATGTCCATGCCCACCTTCTTGTAAGCATCGCGGAAGGGCATGCCCTCGGCTGCCAGGCGGTTCACCTCTTCGACGCTGAACATCAGGTCGTAGCGGGTGTCAGAGAGGATGTCCTCGTTCACCTCCATGCGGCTGATGATGTAGGTGGCCATCGACAGGCAGTCGCGCAACTCCTGGAAGGCGGGCAGGAAGACCTCCTTCAGAATCTGCAGGTCGCGGAAATAGCCGCTGGGCAGGTTGTTCATTATCAGGGTTATCTGCTGGGGCAAGGCCTGCAGTTTGTTGCACTTGGCGCGTGTCAGTTCGAAGACGTCGGGGTTCTTCTTGTGGGGCATGATGCTGGAGCCCGTGGTGCACTCTTTGGGCAGGCGGACGAAGCCGAAGTTCTGACTATTGAAGAGGCAGGCATCGAAGGCCAACTTCGACAATGTGCCGGCAATTCCGGCCAGTGCAAAACTGACGTTCCGCTCCGTCTTTCCGCGTCCCATCTGGGCATACACCACGTTGTAGTCCATCGAGTCAAAGCCCAGCAGGTCGGTGGTCATCTGGCGATTCAGAGGGAAACTGCTGCCATAGCCGGCTGCCGAGCCCAAGGGGTTGCGGTTGGTGATGCGGTAGGCGGCCTGCAACATGACGAGGTCGTCGACCAGACTTTCGGCGTACGCCCCAAACCACAGACCGAAACTCGAGGGCATGGCCACCTGCAGGTGGGTGTAGCCGGGCATGAGCACATGCTTGTAGCGCTCGCTCTGCTGCTGCAGTTCGTCGAAGAGGCCCCTGACATCCTCGGCCACGAGGCGCAACTGCTCGCGCGTCCACAGTTTCAGGTCGACGAGCACTTGGTCGTTGCGGCTGCGTCCGCTGTGAATCTTCTTGCCCATGTCGCCCAGACGGCGCGTGAGCAGGAGTTCGACCTGCGAATGCACATCCTCGATGCCCTCCTCTATCTCGAAACGGCCTTCCTCGGCATCGTGGTAGATGCTGCGCAGTTCGGCCAGCAGGGCGTCCAACTCGTCGCGGGTGAGCAATCCGATGCTCTCCAGCATGGTGATGTGGGCCATAGAGCCCAGCACGTCATGGCGAGCCAGATAGAGGTCGAGCTCACGGTCTCGTCCAACGGTGAAACGGGCAATTTCTTCGTTAATGTCGTAGCCCTTGTCCCAAAGTTTTTCCATCGTTTTCTATATTTTTATAAGCCTAGGATGTCCTAGGAATGCCTAGGTTGGCCTAGGATTGCCTAGGAATACCTAAGACTGCCTTGGATTTCCTAGGAATTCCCTATCATAGCCAACATGTCGGCCAGGCGCTCCACACCGTCCTGCAACTTACCCTTCAGCATCTGCTTCATCAGGAAGTTGAGGTCGGCACCCAGGGTCACCTTCATGGCGCACTGCACGTCGGAAGCGGGCAACAGTTGAATCCATAGATTGGCCGCAATGGGCGAATTATCGGTCTGGAACTTCACCAACTTGGGCTCCTCGCGTTCGATGATGCGCAGCGAGACGGCTCCCAAGGGACCTGCCTCCACCGTAACCGAGTCGCGGTCGAACTGCATGTTTGCCACGAGGCGCTTCAACTGTGCCAGTTGTTCGTCGTTGACCTTATCGCCGGCCTGCTGGCGAATCAGCTGCTCGAAGGCAGGGTCGGCCAGGCGGTCCTGGATGACGGACAGATGGGTCAGGTCGCTGAATTTGGCATAGACATGCCCCACCGGAGCATATATCTTCTTAACTGTGCTTTCGTACTTGGTCATTACTTCTTCCAGTTTGCAGGATCCTTACGCCATTCATGCAGAAGTGCCACGTCGGCCTCGGCAATGTAGCCGATACGCAGCGCCTCGGCCACCACGGCCTCGTAGTTGGTGAGGGTCACCAGGGTCACCTTCGCCTCCTTGAAGGCGCGCTCGGCTTCGGGGAAACCATAGGTGTAGGCAGCCACCATGCCGATGACCTCGCAGCCGTTCTGGCGAATGGCCTCGACGGCCTTCAGACTGCTTCCGCCCGTGGAAATGAGATCTTCAATGACCACCACCTTCATGCCCGGCTTCAGTTCGCCCTCGATGAGGTTCTCCAGTCCGTGATCTTTGGGTTTCGAACGGACATAGACAAAGGGCTTGGCCAGGAGGTCGGCCACCAGAGCGCCCTGAGGTATGGCACCCGTAGCCACACCGGCCACGGCATCGACTTCGGGGAAACGCTCCATGACGATGCGCGCCGTCTCCACCTTCACAAAGGTGCGAAGTTCGGGATACGACAGCGTCTTGCGGTTGTCGCAATAGAAAGGCGAATGCCATCCACTGGCCCACGTAAAGGGGTTATTGGGCTGAAGCTTAATAGCCTTAATGTTCAGCAACTTGGCTGCAAAGATTTTCTCTAACGTCTTCATATCTTTATCTTTGGTTTCTTAATTTTGGCGCAAAGGTACGAAAAAATAGCGTAATACACACCATGCGCACGAAAAAATACGCAGCATGCACGCGCAAAAAAGATTAATCGTCAAGCATCCGGAAGGCCAGCGACGCCTCGAACCCCTTGCCCACGAGGTATCGGGCAAGTTTCGCCCGTCGCTCATAGTCGCTTCGCCCCTGGATGGACGGCCACTTCTGTTCGACCAGCCGATGCAGTATGCTCTCATATTCGTCTTCGGGCAGTTCGTCGATGGCCGCCTGGCGAACGTCGGAAGAAATGTCCAGCATGCTCAGCATCTGGTCTATCTTCACCCGCCCCCAATGGTTATAGCGCAGCTTATCGAGGGCATAGGCCCGGGCAAACCGAGATTCGTCGATGTAGCGCTCTGCCACCAGCCGCGCCAGCACCCGCTCGCGGACTTCGGCAGGCAGTCCCCAGCGGTAGAGTTTCTCCCCTATCTGGCTGGTGCAGTATTCGCTGCGACTGCAGAGCGATGCGGCTCTGTTGAAGGCCTCACTTTCCGATGGAATCGTATCTTTTTGCATAAAAGGTGTAAAGAAGGTGTAAAATAGGTGTAAAGATTTTAATGGTTGCGAGTGGCCACGACGAAGCGGTCGCAACCGAACGAATCGGTCTCGACACACACATCGCAGAAACCCAACTTTTCGATTAAATGGGATGTTTCTGCACCTAAGGCCTGATTTATTTCCAGGAAAAGCCTGCCACCATCGGCAAGATGCGACTGGGCGTAGCAACCGATGGCCCGATAGAAGCGCAACGGGTCGTCGTCGGGCACAAACAATGCCTGGTGGGGCTCGTGCTGAAGCACATTCTGTCCCATCTGGCAAGCCTCGCTTTGCCGCACATAGGGCGGATTGCTGATGATGATTTGCCAAAGGCGGTCGTCAGCCGGGGGAGCAAGGATGTCGGCCTGTTCCAGCACGACTCCGACCTCGGGATACAAATCGACATTTCGGCGAGCAACGGCAAGGGCCTCCGGGCTGACATCCCAGGCCGTCACCCGGGCCCTGGGCAGTGCCAATGCCAAAGACAGCGCTATGCAACCGGTACCCGTACCGATGTCGAGTATGGCTCCGGAGAAATCGGCCGTGGCATAGCTGCATGCCCGCTCCACCAGTTCCGCGGTTTCGGGGCGCGGAATGAGGGCACCGCGACCAACCAGAAAGCGATGTCCGCAAAAGAGGGTGGAACCAAGAATGTATTGGATGGGTTCGTGATGTAGCAGGCGATTGACAATTTCCTTGGCTTTTACGATGTCATCTGCCGATAATTCACTATCTTTGCCGAGCAAAACATCGGTTTGACTGAGTCCGAAGCCGTCCTCAAACATACGGCGGACCAGCGCACGAGCCTCGCCTTCGGGATACATCCGAGTGAGGTCGTCGACCATCTGACGATAGAGTTTCATGCTGCAAAGGTAGCTAAAAATTAAGAATTAAGGATTAAGAATTAAGAATTATTCCGTGGAACAGCGCAAAATAGACGAACAGTATATGCGACGCTGCCTGCAATTGGCACGATGCGGTCGCGAGGGGGCTGCACCCAACCCCATGGTGGGGGCGGTGGTGGTGTGCCAAGGGCGCATCATCGGTGAAGGTTACCACCAACGTTGCGGCGAAGCACATGCCGAGGTGAACGCCATACGCTCGGTCCGCGACAAGGATTTGTTGCGACAAAGCACCATCTACGTGAGCCTGGAGCCCTGTGCACACTATGGGAAAACACCACCATGCGCCCAGCTGATTATCGACATGGGCATCCCGACCGTGGTGGTGGGCTGTCGCGACCCCTTCCCGAAAGTGGACGGCCGCGGCATAGACATGTTGCGCGAGGCGGGCATCGAGGTGCGGACAGGAGTGCTCGAGGAAGAATGCCTTTGGCTGAACCGCCGATTCATCACCTTCCACACCCAGCACCGACCCTACATCACCCTGAAATGGGCCCAGAGCAAGGACGGACTCCTCGACCGCAAGCGGCAGAGCAACGAGCAACCGGCCGCACGCCTCTCGTCGCCTGTCACACAAACCTTGGTGCATCGGCTGCGCGCCCTGAACAATGCCATACTGGTAGGGCGCCGGACATGGGAACTGGACCATCCCGGCCTGAATGTCCGCCACTGGGTGGGCTCGGACCCGCTACCCATCGTGCTGAGCAGCAAAGGCTGTTCGGTAGGCAGCGACATGATTGACATAGAAACCACTGACCTGCACCCTCTGATGAACCACCTCTACGAAAAGGGCGTACAGACCCTGATGGTGGAAGGCGGCACACAGACGCTGCAGGGCTTCATCGATCAGGGACTGTGGGACGAAGCACGCATCGAGACTTCGCCGCTGACGCTCGGAGATGGCATTCCGGCGCCACAGATATCGGGCAAAATGGGCGAAAAACTGTTAATTGGGGGCCATACAGTCGCATATATCTATAAAAATTCTTAATTTATCGCTCTAAAAGCAAGTTACGTTTCGCCGAACGGAAAAAATGTCGTACTTTTGTAGGCCGAAAACGAACGCGCGTACATATACACATGAAGAAATATATCTACACACTATTGGCAACATTGTTTGTGCCATACCTGCTCACCTCATGTTCTAAGGACGACGACAATGAAGTGGAAGCCAGCGAGAACTGTATCATCACCAGTTTCACTTTGGGACAGCTCAAACGTTCCATGTACCTGAAGACAGTGGCAGGCATGGACAGCATCTACACGACAAGCTTCTCTGGTGCATCCTTCCCGCTGACCATCAACCAGCTGGAACAAACCATCGAGAATCTCGACTCGCTGCCCGCACGTACCCGTCTGGACAAGGTGCTGACGACCGTGAAGTTCGACGGTGCTCTCTTCTGGCGCAAGGCCAAACTGGCCGAGGACGAGGACACCACGTGGACGACATACAGCAGCAAGGACTCGCTCGACCTGAGCCAGCCCCTCCACTTCCTCGTGCTTTCGGCCACGGGTCTGTCGAGCCGCATCTACACGTTGAAAATCAACGTCCACCAGCAGCGCAGCGACAGCACCCAATGGAACGCATTGCCCCAAACGAGCGCCCTGGACGGTGTTGCCGAGCGACGTGCAACGATATGCAACGACAAGCTGATGGTTATCGGTAAGAATGCCGCCGGAGCCACCATCCTTGCCGAACGGCCTGCCACACTCGCGGGCGACTGGGCAACCCACCCGACCACTGGGGCCGAGAACGCTGTCCCCTCTACCCTCCAGAACAGGGATGGCAAACTGTTCATGAGCACCACGACAGGTATCGTCATCACCAGCACCGACGGCATGACATGGACCCCCACGGCCGACGACAAGATGGACGGACTTGTATTGGTGGCAGCATCGCCCGACCGGCTCTACGCCATGGCCAACGGAGGTATCTACAGCAACTCTTCCCTCGGATGGGTGGAAGAGGCCTGCGACGACGACAAGGCCAACCTGCCCACAGGCGAGCTGAACAGCGTATACTACCGCATTTCCAACAGACAACAGCGCCTGATGCTGATAGGCAGCCGCAATGCCACCGACCCGACGGCCACCATCTGGAGCAAAACGTGGGACGACGGCGAGGAAGGAATGGAAAAATGGATTTACTACACACCCAACCAGACGGACAAGTACCGCTGCCCGATGCTAAAGAACCTGAACATCGTGCGCTACGACAATGGTCTGCAGGCCCTGGGCGGCCGCAGTCGCGACGGACGATATGAGGCCATGGACAGCATCTTCCACAGCAGCGACAACGGCGTAACGTGGAAAACCTACATCAACAACGACATGAACGTCGACTCGGAACTGCGCACGCAGGCACAGATGGCACAATACATCTCCGCCACCGTAGACGATGACCAATACCTGTGGCTCATCATCGACAGCAACGTTTGGCGCGGACGTATCAACCGCCTGGGCTTTCTGCGCAGCGACAGGGACTGAGGGCTGATTGGAGGGATTAGGGATTAGAGATTAGAGATTAGGGAATTGAGATTAGAGATTAGAGAGTAGAGATTGAAAAATAGGAAACCCTTGAAGCGACTGATTACCATACTTGCATGCGTGCTTGTGGCCTTCACCGGAAGGGCACAGGACGACGAGGAATATCAGATGGAGATAGGCGGCGGCGCGGGTCTGGACTTTTACCTGGGCGATGCCAACAAGACTCCCTTCGACCACTCGAGCGTCATGGGCGGTTTCCTCGTGCGGCGGATGTTCAATCCCCGAATGGCCCTGAAGGCCGACCTGGCCATGGGACACCTGAGGGGAAACACGAAGGGATACTACATCCCCACGAACGCCGGCAGTCAGACCCCAGAGGGAGGTGTGCCCGTGAGCTTCAACTTCAAACGCAACGTCATCGACCTCGGCGCCCAGTTCGAGTTCAACTTCTGGGGCTACAGCATGGGCGAAGCCTACAAAGGCAACAGCCGCATCACACCCTATGCCGTTGCGGGCATCGGACTGACCCTGGTCACCGGCGGCGGTGCCGGTCTCAACGCTGCGCTGAACTGCCCCATCGGCGTGGGCGTGAAGTACAAGCTGAAGAAGCGACTGAACATCGGAGCCGAATGGACTTTCCGATTCACCACCAGCGATGCCTTGGACACAAGCAAGGCATGGAAACAGCTCGACCACCCCTATGCCATTCAGAGCTCAGGACTGAAGAACAAGGATTGCTACTCGTTCCTGATGCTGTTCCTCACCTACGACATCATGGCAAAATGTAAGACTTGCCATAATAATGATTAGGGGGAGTGAAGGATTAGGGATTAGAGATTAGGGATTAGGAATTGAATTAACGATAAAAGACAATGATATGACACTATTGGAGCAAATAGACAAAGAGCGAATGCCGAAGCACGTGGCTATCATCATGGACGGCAACGGAAGATGGGCAAAAGCAAAGGGACTGCCTCGCACAGCAGGTCATGGCGAGGGCGTGGAACGCGTGAAGGAAATCACGGCCGAAGCCACCCGACTGGGCATCAAATTCCTGACCCTCTATGCATTCTCCACCGAAAACTGGAATCGCCCCACTTCGGAAATCGAGGCTCTGATGACGTTGCTCATCGACCATCTGGAGGAAGAAACCTTCATGAAGAACAACGTGCGACTGATCACCATCGGCGAGTTCACCAAACTCCCTCCCAAGGTTCAGGAGCGCGTGCAGGCCTGCATCGACCACACCGCCAACAACACCCGCATGACGATGGTTGTGGCACTGAGCTATTCTTCGCGATGGGAACTGACCGAAACCATGCGCCACATGGCCCAGGAAGTGAAGGAAGGCCGACTGCAGCCCGAAGATATCACGGAGCAGACCATCAACGAGCACCTGCAGACCAGCTTTATGCCCGACCCCGACCTGCTCATACGCACAGGCGGAGAACTGCGCATCAGCAACTACCTGCTCTGGCAAGCCGCTTACACCGAACTATATTTCACCAATAAATTCTGGCCCGACTTCCACGAGGAGGATCTGCATCAGGCCATACTCGACTTCCAAGGCCGTCAGCGCCGATTTGGCAAGACCGGCGACCAGGTGGAGGAGGAAAAGAAAGTTGAAAGTTGATTAGACACTGAATGAAGCAAAGATATCTAACACTGCTACTACTGCTGGCAACGGTCTTGCCCCTGTCAGCGCAGAGCCTGAGCAAAGACCTGGACCCCGTGGTCGACTACGGCCGCACGCCACGCGAATACATTCTGAAGAACATCACTGTCGGCGGCGCTCCCAACTACGACGACTATCTGCTGATAGGCCTGTCCGGACTTCAGGTGGGCCAGAAAATAACCATCCCGGGCGAACAAGTGACCAAGGCCGTGCGCCGATACTGGCGTCAGGGACTCTTCGGCAATGTATCCATCAGATTGGACAGCGTAGTTCACGATTCGGCCTATCTCCACATCCAACTGACTCCCCACCCCCGCATCTCCGAAATCAAATACTCGGGCGTGAAGAAGAGCGAACGCGAGGACCTGGAGAAGAAACTGGGTCTGATACAGGAGAACCAGATAACGCCCAACACCATTCCCCGGGCCGTCACTCTGGGTAAGAAATACTTCGACGAGAAGGGCTACAAGAATGCCGAAATCAACATTGTGCAGCGCGACGACCCCTCCAAGCCCGGACGTGTCATCCTGGACGTGAACATCCTGAAGAAGGACAAGGTGAAGGTCAACCACATCTACATCACCGGCAACAACAACCTCCCGGAGAAGAAAATCAAGGGTACGCTCATCTCCAAGGGCGTGCTGAAGACCATACACGAACGCCACAACATAGGCAGCTGGTTCCGCTCGAAGAAGTTCGTGGACAAGAAGTACAAGGAGGCCAAAGACAACCTCATCAGCAAGTATGCCCAACTGGGCTACCGCGACGCCATCATCGTGGCAGACAGCGTGGTGCCCTTCGACGACAGCAGCGTAGACGTGTACATCGACGTCGAAGAAGGTCAGAAATACTACCTGCGCAATGTGGAATGGGTGGGCAACACCCTGTACAAGACCGACGACCTGAACCGTTTGCTCCGCATGAAGAAGGGCGACGTCTACGACCAGAAGTTGCTGAACGACCGACTGTCGGGCGACGAAAACTCCATCGGCAACCTCTACTACAACAACGGATACGTCTTCTATCAGCTCGACCCCGTGGAGACCAACATCGTAGGCGACTCCGTCGACCTGGAGATGCGCATCTTCGAGGGCACGCAGGCGCACATCAGTCACATGCGCATTAATGGTAACGACCGCGTGTACGAGAATGTCGTCCGCCGCGAACTCCGCAACAAGCCCGGCGACCTGTTCTCGAGGAAGGCCATGGAGCGCTCCTACCGCGAAATTGCCTCTATGGGCTTCTTCGACCCCGAGGCCATCGACCCCAAGGTAGATCCCAACACCGAGAACAGCACGGTGGACATGACATGGGGACTGACCCCGAAGTCGAACGACCAAATCGAGTTCTCACTCGGTTACGGGCAAACGGGTGTTATCGGCAAGATAGGCTTGAAGTTTAACAACTTCTGCATGGCCAACCTGTTCAAGAAGAATGGCATCCGCCGCGGCGTGATGCCCCAGGGCAACGGCGAGTCGTTCAGCATCAGCGGACAGACCAACGGCCGCTACTACCAGGCCTACAGCGCATCGTACATGAACCCATGGTTCGGCGGCAAGCGCCCCAACACATTCTCCGTCAGCGCCTACTTCTCCAAGCAAACCGACATCAGCGACCGCTACTGGAACTCGGCAGCCTACAACAACTACATGAACAGCTACATGGGCTACGGCTACGGAGGCTATGGCTACGGCTACGGAGGCTACGGCTCCAACTACTACGAGAACTTCTACGACCCCGACAAGTACATCAAGATTCTGGGCGTCTCCATGGGTTGGGGTAAGCGCCTGTCGTGGCCCGACGACTACTTCCAGTTTATGGCCGAACTGGGCTACACCCGCTACATGCTGAAGGAATGGCAATACTTCTACATCCCCAACGGCAACTGCAACTCACTTGCTCTGACCCTGTCGTTGTCACGTTCGTCCACCAACAACCCGATATTCCCCAGCAGCGGCAGTGAATTCCTGCTCTCGCTGTCGCTGACTCCGCCCATGAGTCTGTTCGAGAACAAGGACTTTGCCAACCTGGCCACGAACAGCAACTCGGTGACCTTCGAGCGCGAACTGCAAGACAAGTATCGCTGGATTGAATATCACAAGTGGAAGTTCAAGGCCCGCACCTTTACGGCCCTGACCCGTGGCAGCAAGTGTCTGGTGCTGATGACCCGCGTGGAGTTCGGTGTCCTGGGCCACTACAACAAGAACAAGCGTAGCCCCTTCGAGACCTTCTACATGGGCGGCGACGGTATGTCGGGCTACTCCACCAACTATGCCACCGAGACCATCGGTCTGCGCGGCTACGACAACGGCTCCATCACCCAGTGGCAGCGCTACGGCTATGCCTACGACCGCTTCACGCTGGAGCTGCGCTATCCCCTGATGCTGGGCAACTCGGCCAACATCTATGCCCTGACCTTCGTCGAAGGCGGTAATGCGTGGAACAACATCCGCAAGTTCAATCCCCTCGACATGAAGCGCTCGGCCGGTGTCGGCGTCCGCATCATCCTGCCCATGGTGGGTCTGCTGGGTATCGACTGGGCATACGGTTTCGACAAGGTGAACGGCAGCAAGCAATACGGCGGCAGCCAGTTCCACTTCGTCTTGGGACAGGAGTTCTAACGGATAAAAAATAAATTAAGAATTAAGAGAGAAGAATTAAGAATTAATAAGAATCAAGAAGAATTAAAAGGAACGAATTGACAATTAAGAATACTATGAAACGATTATTCATCATGCTGATGGTGGCACTGGGTGCCGCTACAGCCCAGGCACAGAAGTTTGCCCTCGTTGACATGGAGTACATCCTGAAGAACATTCCGGCCTACGAGCGTGCCAACGAACAGCTCAATCAGGTTTCGAAGAAGTGGCAGGCCGAGGTGGACGCCCTCCAGTCGGAGGCCCAGAAGCTCTACAAGGACTACCAGAACGAAGCCGTCTTCCTCTCCGAGGAGCAGAAGACCAAGAAGGAAGAGGCCATCGTAGCCAAAGAGAAAGAGGCCAGCGAACTGAAGCGCAAGTACTTCGGACCCGACGGCGAGCTCTTCAAGAAGCGCGAGAGCCTGATGACTCCCATCCAAGACGAAATCTACAATGCCGTCAAGGACATCTCCGAGCAGAAGGGCTACTCCCTGATTCTCGACCGCGCCTCCGACGCCGGCATCATCTTTGCCTCGCCCAAGATTGACATCTCCAACGAGGTCCTCACCAAGTTGGGATACAACTAAGGGGGAATAAAAATTAAGAATTAAGAAATAAGAATTAAATAATTAAAAACACCAAAGTAAATTATGAAAAAGATTTTGATCGCTATCCTGATGCTCGCACCCATGAGCGTCTTTGCACAGAAGTTTGCACACTTCAACATGGGCAACGTACTGCCCGAAATGGCTGAATACAAGACCGCAATGGCCGAATTGCAGAAACTGACCACCCAGTACCAGGATGAGCTGAAGCGCCTGCAGACCGAGTATCAGACCAAGGCCGAGGAGTTCCAGAAGCTGTCGTCGGACGGTGCCACCGCACAGGCCATCCTGCAAAGCAAGGCCCAGGACCTGCAGAAGATGGAAGAGAGCATCCAGACCTTCTACCAGGCCAGCCAGGAAGACCTGCAGAAGCAGAACACGGCTAAGATGGAGCCCGTGCAGGCCAAGGTGGTAGCTGCCATCAAGAAGATTGGCGAAGTGGGCGGCTACGTCTACATCGTAGACCTCTCCACAGGTGCCATCCCCTTCGTCAACGAGGCCCTCAGCACCGACGTCACCCCCCAGTTGAAGTCTGAGCTGGGCATCAAGTAATCTGCCTAAGAACAATATAAAAGTACGATTGCCATGAGAAAATTAATCTATGCACTCATACTGTTTGTCGGTTGCCAGTTGGCAATGGTCAATGCTGCCAGTGCGCAGGTGAAGTTCGGCTACCTCAACTATAACGCCGTGCTGCACCAGCTGCCCGAATACGAAGAGACACAGAAGAGCATGGCAGAACTGCGTCAGAAGTACGAAAAGGAGGCCACACGCGGCGAAGAGGAGTTCCGCAACAAGTTTGCCGACTTCCTGCAGGGTCAGAAGGACTTCCCCGAGAACATCCTGCTCAAGCGCCAGGCCGAACTGCAGACGCTGATGGAGGCAGGCATCAAGTTCCGCCAGGAGAGTCAGAAACTCCTGCACAAGGCCGAACAGGAACTGCTCGACAGCGCCCGCACGCGTCTCGACCAGGCCATACAGGCCGTAGGCATCGAACGCGGACTGGCCGCAGTCATCAACACCGACCGCCACCAGTGCCCCTTCGTCAACCCCGACATGGGCGAGGACGTCACCGACGCCGTGCTCACGCTTCTGGGTCTGAAGGAAGCCCAAAAGGCAGACGAACAGAACGGGAAATAAGACAACACATGGTTAACGAAAAAGGGCCTATTGGCGTCTTCGATTCGGGCTACGGCGGACTCACCGTCCTGCGCCAGATCAGGCACCTCATGCCCCACTACGACTATCTATACCTCGGCGACAATGCGCGTGCCCCCTACGGCACGCGCTCGTTCGAGGTGGTCTATCAGTTCACCCTCCAGGCCGTCCGCCAGCTGTTCCAGATGGGTTGCCCGCTGGTCATCCTGGCCTGCAATACGGCCTCGGCCAAGGCCCTGCGCACCATACAGCAAAACGACCTGCCACACATCGACCCCTCGCGGCGCGTCCTGGGCGTAGTCCGTCCCACGGCCGAATGCGTCGGCGACATCACACGCTCGCGCCACATAGGCATCATGGCCACCCCGGGCACCATACGCTCGGCCACCTACGACATCGAGATACAGAAACTGCACCCCGACATCCACGTCACCGGACAGGCCTGTCCCATGTGGGTGCCACTCATCGAGAACATGGAGCACCAATCGGCCGGGGCCGACTACTTCGTGCAGAAGTATATCGACGAACTGCTCCGTCGCGACCCGCTCATCGACACCATCATCCTGGGCTGCACCCATTACCCCCTCCTGCTCGACAAGATACGGCAGTTCGCTCCCCCTCACATCCAGCTCATCAGCCAGGGCCAATACGTGGCCCAAAGCCTCAGCGACTACCTCCGCCGCCACGCCGACATGGCCCAGCGACTGACCACCGGCGGCCAGTGCCGCTTCCTGACCACCGAACAGCCTTCGGCCTTCGCCGAAAGCGCGACAGCGTTCCTGGGCAGCACCATCGAGGCCGAACACATCTCCCTACAATAATATTTATACGTGCGCACATACGTATACGCGCGCACATTATATCGTCTGAGCTCCAACCATAGTATTGTCTGAGCTCAAACCTTAGTATTGTCGGAGCTCAAACCTTAGTATTGTCTGGGCCCCAACCATAGTAGGGACTAAACGGAGGCCTCGGCAGAGCGGAGGATGCAGTCGGCCGCGTGCTGCGGAGCACCGGGTGCGCCCAGGCGGCGGGCCACCTCGTCGTAGCCCCGGAGCATGGCCTCGCGCCCCTCGCCGTCGGGCAGTATGCGCAGCAGTTGCTGGCGAGCCTGGTCGGGAGTCATGTCGCTGCCCACCAGTTCGGGCACAACCTCGCGCCCGGCCACCAGATTGACCAGAGAGATGAAGGGCACCTTGATGAACAGCCACCGCAGCAGGCGAAAGACGAAGCCCGCCTTCAGATAGTAACAAACCACCTGGGGGACTCGGAAGAGCGCCGTCTCCAGTGTGGCCGTGCCGCTGGTGACAAGGGCAGCCGTGGCATGCTGCAGGATGCGGTAGGTCTGTCCGTAGAGGATGCGGACCGGAGCGTCGCCCAGCACCTGACGATAGACATCGTCGGTGATGCCCGGGGCGCCGGCCACCACAAACTGATAGCGGTCGGAGAGCGGTTCCACGGCCTGAATCATGCGGCGCAGGTTGTCGCCAATCTCCTGTCGGCGACTGCCCGCGAGCAGGGCTATGACGGGACGGTCGGGAAGTCCATTTTCTTCGATGAAATGGGGAAAATCTGACACATTATGTTCCTTGTACTCCGCCACCTCGTCCAACGTGGGATTGCCCACATAGGTAATCATCCGCTCGGCATCGTGCCTGCGGTAGAAGTCGACCTCGAAGGGCAGAATCGACAAGACCTGGTCCACATATTTGCGTATGTCCTTCATGCGCCACTCCTTCCAGGCCCACACCTTCGGCGAGATGTAGTAGACCACCCGCGTACCAGGCAACCGCTGCGAGGCAAACTTTGCCATGCCCAGGTTGAAGCCCGGATAGTCGACCAGGATGAGCACATCGGGCTGCCAGGCCAGGACGTCGCGGCGGCACTGTCGCATGCCACGCAGAATGGTGCCGACATGCGTGATGACCGGGACGAAACCCATGTAGGCCAACGTGCGGTAGTGGCGCACCAGGGTGCCCCCGACGGCCTGCATCAGGTCGCCTCCGACAAATCGGAACTCGGCCTCAGCATCCCGCTGGGCCAGTGCCTTCATCAGGTGTGAGGCATGGAGGTCGCCGCTGGCCTCACCGGCAATCAGGTAGTACTTCATAGGCCCGCCAGTTGGGGAAAGACGTCATAGGCCGTCATGTCGAGACGGATGGGCGTGATGGCACCATAGCCATGGTCCAGTGCCCAGTAGTCGGTGTCCTCGCTGTGAGGTTCCAGGTTGAGGAAGCGGCCGGTGAGCCAGAAGGCATTCATGCCGCGCGGATTGTTGGCCGAAATCCACTCCTGCACCCAACGTCCGCGACCCATGCGGCAAACGCGCATGCCGGCCAGGCGGGTCACCTCGGGGAAGTTCACGTTCAGGCAGACATCCTGTTTCAGTCCGTTTGCCAGCACAAAGTCGGCAATGCGCACTATCTCCTCGCTGTACGGCGAGAAGTCGCAGTGGTGACTGAGCGTGCGCAGACTGAAGCCGATGGAGGGGATGCCCTTCATGCAGCCCTCGATGACGGCCCCCATCGTGCCGCTGTAGTGGATGCTGCACGAGGCATTGTCACCGTGGTTGATGCCCGAGACGATGAGGTCGGGCTGGCGGGGACACACCTCCTCCAGGGCAATCTTCACACAGTCGACGGGACTGCCCGAGCAGGCATACACCATCAGGTGGGGCCGCTCCATGTCGGCCCGGCGGCGCAGGGTGACGGCCTGGGTGCAGGTGATGGCGCAGGCGGCACCCGAACGTGCCGAATCGGGAGCCACCACGATGACCTCGCCCAGGCGGAGCATCAGTTCCGTGAGCACTCCGATGCCCTGAGCCGACACTCCGTCGTCATTTGTTATCAATATCAGCTTTTGTTCCATAAAAATGCAGAATTAGGGCTGCAAAGTTAGCAAAAAAGTGTTAAGTTATCAACAAAAACGTTAAGTTATCAACAGATTCGGCAATCTTTCCTCATAAAATGAGGAGAATTGCAAAGAAAATCGTACTTTTGCCAAAATAATTAGTATCAAATAAGGATATATGGCAAAAATTATTGCTCTGGCCAATCAAAAAGGAGGTGTTGGCAAGACCACTACCAGCATGAATCTGGCAGCCTCTCTGGCTACGCTGGAAAAGAAAGTTCTGCTCATCGACGCCGACTCCCAGGCCAACGCCTCGTCGGGGTTGGGTGTGGACATTTCACAAATCGACACCTCGCTCTACAACTGCCTCATCGACAGGGTGGATGCACGCGAAGCCATCTACACCACCGACATCGAGGGACTGGACATCATCCCCTCGCACATCGACCTGGTGGGCGTGGAGGTGGGCATGCTGCAGCTGCCCAACCGCGAGAAGGTGATGACCGAGATGCTGAAACCCATACGCGACGACTACGACTACATACTCATCGACTGCAGCCCCTCGCTGGGCCTGACGGTTGTCAATGCCCTGACGGCGGCCGACAGCGTCATCATCCCCGTACAGTGCGAATACTTTGCCCTGGAGGGACTGAGCAAACTGCTCAACACCATACGCATCATCAAGATGAAGCTGAACCCCAACCTGGAAATCGAAGGCTTCCTGCTGACGATGTACGACAAGCGACTGCGCCTGGCCAACCAGGTGTACAACGAGGTGAAGCGCCACTTCCAGGAACTGGTCTTCAAGACCGTCATACAGCGCAACGTGAAGTTGGGCGAAGCTCCCGGACACGGCATGCCCGTCATCCTCTACGATGCCGATTCGGCCGGCGCCCGCGACTATCTGGCCCTGGCCAACGAACTGGTGAAGAAGAACGAGAAGAACTGACAAGGACGCTGAGCCACAGCCACACATTTTGTAAACCGAAAAAACTGAGAATCTGAATGGCAGTACATAAGAAATACCCTGCTCTGGGGCGCGGCCTGGACGTGCTGATGCGCACCGACGAGGTGCACACCGGCGGTTCGTCGAGCATCAACGAAGTGGCCATAGCGGCCATCAAGGCCAACCCCAACCAACCGCGACGCGAATTTGACGAAACCGCCCTGGGCGAACTGGCCGACAGCATACGCGAGATTGGCATCATACAGCCCATCACCGTACGCGACATGGGAGACGGCACATTCGTCATCATCGCCGGCGAACGCCGTTGGCGCGCAAGCCAAATGGCAGGCCTGGCCACCATACCCGCCTACATCCGCACCGTCGACGACGAAAACATGATGGAGATGGCCCTGGTGGAGAACATACAGCGCGAGAACCTCAACTCCATGGAGATAGCCCTGGCCTATCAGCACCTGATGGAACAGTACAACCTGACCCAGGAACGCCTGTCGGAGCGCGTAGGCAAGAACCGCACCACCATCACCAACTACCTGCGACTGCTGAAGTTGCCCGCACAGATACAGATGGGACTGAAGAACCGCACCATCGACATGGGCCACGCCCGTGCACTGCTGTCGCTGGACGACCCCACCCTGCAGCTGAAGGTGTACAACGAGTTGCAACGCTCAGGCATGAGTGTGCGACGCGTCGAGGAGATGGTGAAGGAACTGACACAGGGTGTCACCGTCAATGCCGGAGGCAAACGCCTGAAGGCCAAGGGGGCATCGCTGTCGGCCGAGTACAACGAACTGAAAGAGATGATGTCGGCACTCTTCAAGTCGAAGGTGCAACTCACCTGCAGCGACAAGGGACGAGGGAAAATCACCATCCCCTTTGCCAACGAGAAGGAACTGGAACGCATCATCGACCTCTTCGACCAACTGAAGCATTGAGACCACTGGGCGTAACATACGGCAAAGCCCTCGTCCTGATGCTGCTGGTCCTCTGGTCAGACAGGGGACTCGCACAGGTGGCGAGCGACTCCCTGCAGGTCGACACCATCGTGGCCGACACCGTCGCAACGGACACCATCGTGGCCGGTCCGGGACGGCTCATTGCCAAGACAGCCGCCATCGACAAGGCTCTGCCACTGGACACGACGGTAGTGGACAGCCTGCTGGCAAAGAGCCTGAAGAAGTTGCAGGACAAGCGCCACTTCCGCCCCGAGCCCATCAGGGCCATGTGGCTGGCACTCGTCATCCCCGGTGCCGGACAGGTCTACAACCGCAAGCTGTGGAAACTGCCCATCATCTACGGAGGATTCCTGGGATGCACCTACGCACTGACGTGGAACAACCAAATGCTGCGCGACTACTCGCAGGCATACATTGACATCATGGACAACGACCCCAACACCAAGAGCTACGAGGCCATGCTGCCCCTGGGCTACGACATCTCGGGAAAGGAAGAGCGCTTCAAGACGATATTCAAGAACAAGAAGGACCACTTCCGCAAATATCGCGACATGAGCATCCTGGCCTTCGCCGGGGTCTATCTGATTTCGGTCATCGATGCCTACGTCGACGCCGAACTGTCGACCTTCGACATCAGCCGCGACCTGAGCCTGCGCTTCGAACCGGCCGTCATCCACACCGGAGTGCCCACCATGAGGCACCAACGACAAAACAGCTACGGACTATCGTGCTGCCTTACATTCTAAACGTAAAGAACTATGATGAAGAAATTATACATATTGGGACTGAGCCTGGCACTGGCCACCGGTGCCATGGGCCAAAACGAAATCACCGTCCACGACGACCGCATCGGACAGGACGAAGAGATTGGACTGCCCGAGGGCATGCAAGCCAACGAACTGGACAGCCTGCTCAACGAGTGGAACATCAAGAACTACCTCACCTTCGACGAGAACTGCGAGACGAGCAGCGACAACCCCGTCTTCGAGAAGGAAGTCTACATCACCCGACTGAGCCGACTGCCCAACGTCATCGACATGCCCTACAACGAGGTCGTGCGCAAGTTCATCGACCAATATAGCGGACGCCTGCGCCGTTCGGTGAGCATCATGCTCGGCGCCAGCAACTTCTACTTCCCGCTCTTCGAGGAAGCCCTCGAGGCCAACCAGGTGCCCCTGGAACTCAAGTACCTGCCCATCATCGAGAGCGCTCTGAACCCCGGAGCCACCAGCCGCGTGGGCGCTGCCGGACTGTGGCAGTTCATGCTCTCCACGGGCAAGCAGTACGGACTGGAGGTAACCAGCCTCATTGACGAGCGCCGCGACCCCATCAAGTCCAGCTATGCCGCCGCCCGATACCTGAAGGACCTCTACGACATCTTCGGCGACTGGACACTGGTCATCGCCTCATACAATTGCGGACCGCAGAACGTCTCCAAGGCCATCAAGCGCGCCGGTGGCGTCAAGGACTACTGGACCATCTATCCCTACCTGCCCGCTGAGACGCGAGGCTACGTTCCGGCCTTCATCGCCGCCAACTACATCATGAACTACTACTGCGAGCACAACATCTGCCCCGTCAACACCCGGCTGCCAGTCGGCACCGACACCGTCATGGTCAACCACGACATACGCTTCGAGCAGATACACGAACTCTGCGGCATCGATATGGAACAACTGCGGGCCCTCAATCCTCAGTACCGAACCACCCTGGTGCCCGGCGATGCGCGTCCGCTGCCCATACGCATGACCACGGAGGCCATCAGTGCCTTCATCGAGGCCGGCGACAGCATCTACAACCACCGCGCCGACGAACTCTTCAGCAAGAAGGAGAAGGAAGTGGCCACACCCACAGCCCCGGCATCCAACCAGCGGAGCCGCAGCACCAGATACGTCAAGGTGCGCTCCGGCGACAACCTGGGTGCCATAGCACGGCGCAACCATACCACCGTGTCTGCCTTGCGCCGACTGAACGGACTGCGCGGCAGCACCATCCGTGCCGGACAGCGGCTGAGGGTGAGGTGATAAGGTGATAAGGTTAAAATGTTAAAAGGTTAAAAGGTTAAAGGGTTAAAAGGCTTATGGACGAGCAGAAAATCAGAGAGCAAGAGGACGAACGCATGGTGAACGAGGCGTTCCAACATCTGTTGGACACATACCTGAAGAGTCACCACCGCAAGAAAGTTGACCTCATCACAAAAGCCTTCAACTTTGCCCGCAAGGCACACGACGGAGTGCGCCGTCTCTCTGGCGAACCCTACATCATGCACCCCATAGCCGTAGCCCAGATTGTCAGCGAGGAGATCGGACTCGGCAGCACCAGCATCTGCTCGGCACTCCTCCACGACGTGGTCGAAGACACCGACTACACCGTCACCGACATCGAGAACATCTTCGGACCGAAGATAGCGCAAATCGTGGACGGACTGACCAAGATATCCGGAGGCATCTTCGGCGAGAAGACCTCCAGCCAGGTGGAGAACTTCAAGAAACTCCTCCTGACCATGAGCGACGACATACGCGTCATACTCATCAAAATCTCCGACCGCCTCCACAACATGCGCACCCTGGGCAGCCAGCTCCCCCACAAGCAGTACAAGATAGCCGGCGAAACCCTCAGCATCTATGCCCCCCTGGCCTACCGACTGGGACTGAACAAGATAAAGGAGGAACTGGAAGACCTCAGCTTCAGCTACGAGCACCCCGAGGAGTGCGCCCTCATCAAACAGCGCCTCGACGAGATGCACGGCAACCTCAAGAGCATCTACGACGACTTCGTCAGCCCCATCAGCGCCGAACTCGACCGCCACGGCATCAACTACACCATCAAGGCACGCATCAAACGCCCCTACAGCATCTGGAAAAAGATGCAGACGAAGCACGTATCCTTCGAAGACGTCTTCGACATACTGGCCGTGCGCATCGTATTCAAGCCCAAGGACCCACGCGACGAAGTGGCCGAGTGCATGCAAATCTATGCCTACGTCTCCTCGCCCTACACCGAACACCCCGAACGCTTCCGCAACTGGCTCCGCACCCCCAAGAGCAATGGCTACCAGGCCGTCCACACCACCCTCATGAGCAAGGCCGGCAAATGGATAGAAGTGCAGATACGCAGCGAACGCATGGACGAGATAGCCGAACAGGGATTTGCTGCCCACTGGAAATATAAGGACGGCGAAAAGACATCCGAGGAGAGCGAGAGCGAACTCGACAAATGGCTCCTGACCATCAAGGAGATACTGGACGACCCGCAGCCCTCGGGCATGGACTTCCTGGACACCATCAAACTCAACCTCTACTCCAACGAACTCTTCGTCCTCACCCCCAAGGGCGACGTGCGCAAGATGCCCGTCGACAGCACCGTCCTCGACTTCGCCTTCACCATCCACACCTTCGTCGGCACCCACTGCATCGGAGCCAAGGTCAACCACAAGCTCGTCTCGCTCAACTACGTCCTGCGCGGCGGCGACCAGGTGGAGATACTCACCTCCAAGGACTCCCAGGTCAAGCGCCAGTGGCTCGACATCGCCACCACCGCCAAGGCCAAGAACAAGATTCAGGCCCTACTGCGCCGCGAGGACCGCGAGAAGCAGAAACTGGGCGAGCACCTGCTCACCGACTTCCTCACCTCCCACGAGATGGACCCCAGCAGCATGAACGTAGACAAACTCTGCAACCTGCACCAGCTGAAGAACCGCGAACAACTCTACACCGCCATCGGACGCGCCGACATCACCCTGGGCGACGCCGACATCAACCACCTGCGCGAGAAGAAGCAATCGAAGCAATGGAGCCGCTACCTCAAGAAAATCTTCCACCGCAACGGCCAGAACACCACCGAACCAGCCACCGCCGAAGCCCCACAACCCAAGATAGACCGCAAGAAGCCCCTCATACTCAACGAGGAAAACATAGGCCACTACCTCATGGGCGAATGCTGCCACCCCATCCCCGGCGACGACGTCCTGGGATACTTCGACGACTCCGGCCGCATCACCATCCACAAGCGCCAGTGCCCCATGGCCAACCGGCTGAAGACGGCCGACGGCAACCACATCCTCGCCGCCCGGTGGGACACCCACAAGCACCTCCGCTTCCCCACCACCATACGCATCGAGGGCATCGACCACACAGGCGTAGTGCTGCAGATAGCCACCATACTCTCCCAGCAGCTCAACGTCAACATGCGCCGCCTCACCATCGAGGCACACGACGGCATATTCCAGGGCGAAATCAACCTGGAGGTGCACGACGTCGAAGACGTACGCATCATCTGCCGCGACCTGAAGAAAATCGAGGAACTGAAACTCGTCACACGCATCTCATGATACACAGAAACCTTTTGCCTCTCCTGCTGGGCCTATTCATTCTGCTCTCTTGCCAAGAAAAAAAACAAGAGAAAGCCGACTTGGTGTACAAGACCATAAAGGTGGAACGCACCAGCCAGACCGTGAAGGTGGGCTACAGCGCCACCATGAAAGGTAAGGAGATTGTGGAGATACGGCCACAGGTGAGCGGACTGATTACCAAGATACTGACAACTGAAGGACAGAAAGTACACAAGGGACAGACTCTCTTTGTGATAGACCAGGTACCCTATCAGGCTGCCCTGAACACGGCCGAAGCAGCCTTGAAGGTTGCAAAGGCTGCCGAGCAGACGGCCAACATCACCTACGAAAGCCGCAAACAACTGTATGACAAACAAGTCATCGGCGAATACGACCTGCAGACGGCCCATCAGGCTCTGCTGTCGGCACAGGCACAGGTAGCCCAAGCACAGGCACAGGTGGTGAACGCCCGCAACAGCCTCAGCTACACTACCGTGAAGAGTCCCGTCAGCGGTGTGGCCGGCATGATACCGTATCGCGTAGGCTCGTTGGTGAGCAGTAACATCAGCGAACCGCTGATAACCGTGTGCGACGACAGCCAGATGTGGGTCTACTTCAGCCTGAGCGAACGCGAAGTCACTGACCTGACCATGCAGTACGGCAGTCTGGACAAATTCATACAAACCATGCCCGACGTCGCGCTCCTGCTCAGCAACGACAAGGAATATGGACAGAAGGGACGGGTGGATGCAGTCAGTGGCATAGTGGATGCCAACACGGGGGCCGTCGCCCTGCGCGCCGTCTTTCCCAACGACGACCACCTGTTGCGCAATGGCGGAACGGGTACGGTGGTGATTTCCACCGTCAGGGACAATGTAATCGTCATCCCGCAGACGGCCACCTTCGAGTTGCAGAACAAAGTGTTTGTCTATCGCGTAGTGGACGGCAAGACGGCGCAAACCCCCATCGAAGTGGCTCCGCTGGACGACGGCACGAGTTATATTGTGGAAAACGGCCTCACCGAGGGCGATGTAATCATTGCCGAGGGGGCCGGACTGATGCGGGAAGGTACAGAAGTAAATAGTAAAAGCAAAAAGTGAAGGATGAACGTAAAGACCTTCATAGACAGGCCCATATTGTCCGGCGTAATCTCGGTCTTCATCGTTGTGCTGGGCCTGATAGGGCTGCTGAACCTGCCCATTGAGCAGTTTCCTGAGATAGCGCCTCCCACGGTCAGCGTGCGTGCCAACTACACAGGTGCCAACGCCGAGACGGTTCAAAAGAGCGTCATCATCCCCCTGGAAGAGAGTCTGAACGGCGTGGAGAACATGATGTACATGACCTCCTCGGCCACCAATACCGGCTCGGGCAGCATCAGCATCTACTTCAAGCAAGGAACGGATGCCGACATGGCTATGGTGAACGTGCAGAACCGCGTGGCTTCCACCCAGGGGCAGTTGCCTGCCGATGTCACGCGCAGCGGTGTGACCGTCCGGAAACGACAGACCAGCAACATCAAGAGCCTATCGCTGTATAGCCCGACGGACGCCTACGACACCGACTTCCTGACCAACTACATGAAGATTAACATCGAACCACGCCTGTCGCGTGTGCCGGGCGTAGGTGAGGTGAATGTCTGGGGAGCCAGCTACAGCATGCGTATATGGCTCGATCCGCTGCGCATGGCTGCCTACGGACTGATGCCGTCGGACATAGACAACGTACTGGACGAACAAAACATCGAATCGCCGACCGGCACGCTGGGCGCCGACTCGGAGAACACCTTCCAATATGTGCTGAAATACAGAGGACGGTACGAAGAGGAGCGCGACTATGAGAACATGGTCATCAAGTCGATGCCCGACGGCAGCATATTGCGCCTGAAGGATGTGGCACGCGTGGAACTGGGCATACAGAACTATACCATACAGAACAGCACCAACGGACATGCCGGTGCCAACTGCATGATAGCACAAACGCCAGGCTCCAACGCCAACGAAATCATCAAGCGCATCGATGAGACGGCCCTCGAGATACAAAAGGAACTGCCGCCAGGCATGGAACTGGTGGACGTGATGAGCACCAAGGACTTCCTGGATGCCAGCATCCGCAATGTGGTGCGCACCCTGGTGGAAGCCATCATCCTGGTGGTGCTGGTGGTGTACCTCTTCCTGCAGAATCTCCGCAGCACCTTCATCCCCTCCCTGGCCATCGTGGTCAGTCTGATAGGCACCTTTGCCGTCCTCTATCTGATTGGCTTCAGCCTGAACCTGCTCACCCTCTTCGCCCTCGTGCTGGTGATTGGCACCGTGGTGGACGATGCCATTGTGGTGGTGGAGGCGGTACAGGCCAAGTTCGACGAGGGTTACAAGTCGCCCTATCTGGCTTCCGTAGATGCTATGAAGGGACTTACCTCGGCGCTTATCACGACAACGGTGGTCTTCATGAGCGTCTTCATCCCGGTCTGCTTTGTGGGTGGCACTACGGGCGTCTTCTACACCCAGTTCGGAGTTACGATGGCCATAGCAGTCATCATCTCCACCATCAATGCCATGACGCTCTCACCAGCGCTCTGCGCCCTGATGCTTCGTCCGCGCAAGGCCGAAGACACCAGCTTCTCGGCTCGCTTCCACGATGCCTTCAATGTCAGTTTCCAACGTGTGGTAGGCAAGTACCAACGTGGTGTGTTGCGCATCTTCCGCCACCGCTGGTTGCCTTGGGTGTCCGTGGTAGTGGTATGCATTCTTCTGGGCTATATGCTCAAGACCACACGCACAGGTTTCGTTCCCAACGAGGACATGGGTTCCATCAACGTCAACGTGCAGTGCGCCCCCGGCACCAGCATGGCCGTAACGGGCAAGATAACACGCGAGGTGGAACAGCGCATCAAGGACATCCCGCAGATTCGCCTCTACAACATGACCATCGGCCGAGGTTCCACCTTCGACCAATCTTCGTCGGCGGGTTCGTTCAACATACGCCTCAAGAACTGGGACGAACGAAAGGAGGAGGGCGACGACATCAACTCTGTCATCGACGAGATATACCGCCGCACGGCCGACATCACCCAGGCACAGATACGAGTCAGCACCCGCCCCATGATTTCGGGCTATGGAGCCACCAGTGGATTCGAACTGCACGTGCAGGACCGCAAGGGCGGAAAGATAGAAGACTTGATGCGCTACACACGCATACTCATCGACTCGCTCAACTGTGAGCCGGCCATCTCCCGCGCATTCACCACCTTCGACACCAAATACCCACAGTACCGCGTGGAAGTAGATGCCGCACGCTGCAAGCGCGACGGTGTCACACCCAATGCCGTCCTCAGAGTGCTGTCGGGCTACGTCGGAGGCACATATAGCAGCAACCTGACACGCTTCACCAAGCTCTACCGCGTGATTGTGCAGGCCTCTCCCGAATTCCGTCTCGACGAGAAAGCCCTTTCGAACATGCGCGTCAGAAGCGAAAGCGGACAGATGATTCCCATCACGCAGTACATCAGCATGGAGCGTGTGTATGGCAGCGAAGGCCTCAACCGCTTCAATCTCTTCAGCAGCATTGCCGTAATGGGACAGACGGCCGACGGCTACAGCAGCGGCCAGACATTGGAGGCTATACGGCGCACTGCAGCCAAGGTCCTGCCCGAAGGCTATAGCTACGAATTCGGAGGCATGTCGCGCGAGGAGGCTTCACTGGGCAATACCACCGCCCTTGTGTTCATCATCTGCGTCATCTTTATATACCTTATATTATGTGCCTTGTACGAAAGTCTGTTCATTCCCTTGGCCGTCATCCTGAGCGTTCCCTTCGGTCTGCTGGGCAGTTTCCTCTTCTCAAGGATTTGGGGACTGGAGAATAATATCTACATGCAGACGGGCCTTATCATGCTCATCGGCCTGCTGGCCAAGACGGCCATTCTGCTGACCGAGTACGCAACGGAGCGTCACCGACAAGGCATGAGCATCCCCATGGCAGCCATGTCGGCAGCACGTGTGCGTCTGCGCCCCATCCTCATGACCTCTCTCACCATGATATTCGGCATGCTTCCGCTGGTCTTTGCGCACGGCGTAGGCGCCAACGGCAACATCTCCCTGGGTGTGGGCTGTGCAGGCGGCATGCTGGTGGGCACCATTGCCCTACTCTTTGTCGTGCCCGTGCTGTACATGCCCTTCCAATGGATGCACAGCCGGTTTGGGCACAGCATAAAGGGATGAGCAGGATCTCCTATTCCTTCAGCACATAGTGCAGGATACACTCAACAGCAGCACCAACGACCGCAGGCTGAGGAAAGAATGGCGGTTCTTCATCGTGATAAGAAAGCTCAAAAAAAGGTTTACAGCCCTCAAGGGTAGCAATTCTTGCCCGAATGGCAAAAGAAAAGGGCCGAAAGTTTGAGTATATGGGGAACAATGTTTAACTTTGTCCTGGATATAACCTTAAAACAGTGGATATAACCTTAAAAACAGAAGTATCGAAAAGGATATGAAAAACATTCTCACCACAGCTTTGGCATTGGCCATGACGGTCTCGGCGGCCCGGCCGGCCACCATCATCGTGACCGTGCGGGACGTCCGCCAACAGACGATAACGGGCTTCGGTGCGGCCTGCTGCGACGGTGCCATGTGCCCCTTCGGCACCGACACCCGACCCGTGCAGCTGCTCTACGGACCCACTTCGAGAATCGGCCTGAACATCATGCGTATGGAAATCTCGCCCAACTTCAAGGGCGACATCACGGCGGCCGACGTGGGATGGGACACCCCCTACGACTGGCAGGGCTCGCTGCCCTCGGCCAAACTGGTGAAGCAGCGCGGGGGCATCGTCTTCGGCACACCATGGTCGCCCCCTGGCGAATACAAGACCAACGGCCGCGCCCAGGGCGGCAACACCGAGGACGAGAATGCCATACGGGCCGAACTGCGCGACGACTGCTACGAGAAGTTCTTCCCCTGGCTGAACACGTTCCTGGCCTACATGAAGTCGAAGGGCGTGAAGGTGGATGCCGTCTCCGTACAGAACGAGCCCGACTGGTGGGTGAACTACTCCGGCTGCCTGTACACACCTGAGCAACAGCTGAAGCTGGTGAAGAACTATGCCCACCTGCTGGACCGCGAGACTTACCCCGGCGTCAGGCTCATCAGTGCCGAACCCCTGGGCTTCCGGCCCGACTATTCGAACATGCTCCTGAACGACCCCGTGGCTCGCGAGCAGGTCGACATCATAGCGGGGCACATCTATGGTCATCCGCCCTTGGTGAACATGAAGAATGCCGCCGTCCTGGCTGCCAAGTATGGCAAGGAGGTGTGGATGACGGAGCACTCCGTGAGCGACCAGATAAAGAGTCTGCCCGACTGGCACGAGCAGCTCATCTTTGCCGAAGAACTGAACGAATGCATGTTGGCCGGATGCACGGGCTACATCTATTGGTACATGCGTGCCCACTGGGCCTTCGTGGGAACGGGCGAGACCAAGTATGGCGCCGCCAACCGGAAGAACCAGCTGCTGCCGCGCGCCTTTGTCATGTCGCACTTCTCGAAGCACGTCACCGGCTCCACCCGACTGGAGACCAAGGCCAACGTGACCACCGGCACCAACTCCTTCTTCGAGACCTCGGCCTACATCAAGGGCGACTCCCTCATCGTGATGGCCATAGACACCACCAAGAATGCCTATGACCTGAGGCTGCGCCTGCCCTTCAAGGTGAAGAGCGGCACCCATGTGCTGTCGACCAGCAACGAATCGCTCTGCAAGGAGTCGCCCATCAGCATCGACGAACCGGTGAAGGAGATTGTGGTGAGTCTGCCCGAGCGCAGTCTGAACACCTACATCTTCATGATAGACCGCGAGGGGACGGGCATCGAGGACATGCAAGCCGACGAGCAGGAGACCGGGGAAAACAGATACTACGACCTGCAGGGACGCCCCGCTGCCACGCCTCAGGGTGTGGTCATCGAGCAGCGCCCCGACGGCAAATGGCGCAAGGTGCTGATGGGCAACCGACGCCGATAGGACAGCAAAAAAAATAGAAACAGCCATGAGATATTTCCTTAGACTCAGGCGCAGGCAACACTGGCACGTGTTTGTCTGCGCCATAGCTTTACTGCTCATGCCGAGCCCCGGCGCCACTGCCCTGGCACAAGATGCGGCGAAAGGGCCCGACCTGGAATACGTGTGCGAACTGCGCGTGACTTGCGACCCGCCCATGACCGTCGGGCACACCTCGCACGGCGACCGCATAGTGATTCCCATCACGGGCGGAACCTTCGAGGGACCGCTCATGCAGGGCACCGTACTCAGTGGCGGAGCCGACTATCAGTTGGTAGACCGCGAACGCAACCGCACGGAACTGGAGGCCATCTACAACATCCGCACCGACGACGGCACACTCATCCACGTTCGCAACAAAGGTTTGCTCTGCAACGGCCCGGAGGGATTCTACTTCCGCACGGTGCCCCACTTCGAAGCACCCGAAGATAGCAAGTACGACTGGCTCAACCGGGCCGTCTTCGTCTGCGTGCCCGAGGGCAAACGCGATTACATTTCGCTGAAGGTATGGAAGGTGAAATAAGAAAAAGAAGAAGAAATAAGAAAAAAATCGAAAAAAAAGTTGAGCAAGCTGTAACTTTTCCCATGCCTCGTTCGTCTTCAAAGAGAAGACACATCAAAACAAGGTATGGACTATAAGTACATCGAACAACTGCTCGACCGGTATTGGGAATGCCAGACGACACTGGAGGAAGAAGCCATTCTGCGCTCCTTCTTTGCCCAGAACGACATTCCTGCCAGCCTGCTCCCCTATCGCTCCATATTCATGGCCGAGGAGCAGATGGCTCACGAGCATTTGAATGACGACTTCGACCAGCGATTGATGGCCCGCATCGGCATGGCCGACAAGCAGTCGGCCCACGAGGCTCAGGTCATCACCCTTGCCCAGCGCCTGGCCCCCCTGTGGCGTGCGGCTGCCGTGGTGGCAGTGGTGCTCACCATCGGCATGGCTGCCCAGCAGGGATTTCAGCAGCGTGGCCACGAGGATGCGGCCGTTCAGAACGTGGCATCGGCCTCCGTCGGCACGGATTCCATCCAGCTCTTCGCCGAGCCCCAGCTGTCGCCCAACACCGAAGCAGCACTGCCGGCCAATCGCGCAGACAGTCTGAACCACAGTAACCAATGATACTTTTTCTCTTTCGTTAATTAATAAAACAACCAAATGCTTTTTTAACCGCAACAAGGGCCGCCCGTGAGGGTAGCCCTTATTGTTTGTGCCTGGGTGAGAACCCTGGCTCGAAACGAAAAGAAGCAGGACAACATCCTGCTTCTTAAGCGGAGAGACTGGGATTCGAACCCAGGGTACAGTCGCCCGTACGCCGCATTTCGAGTGCGGTCCATTCGACCACTCTGGCATCTCTCCAATGCTATACCGATAGGCACATCGTCCTAATCGGGTGCAAAGGTACTATAAAAATTCAACAATTAAAAATTAATGATTAAAAAATATCGCGAATGCACACTTTTTATCCCTTTCTTGCACCCGAAAAACATAAAAGATGTATATTTGCACACACAAACATAAAGATATATAGCTTACCATGAAAGGAATTGTATTGGCAGGCGGCAGTGGCACACGCCTCTACCCCATCACGAAGGGAGTGTCGAAACAGATGTTACCCATCTACGACAAACCCATGATTTACTACCCCATTTCCGTGCTGATGCTGGCAGGCATTCGTGAGATTCTGATTATCTCCACCCCCTACGACCTGCCCGGTTTCCGTCGTCTGCTGGGCGACGGCAGCGACTATGGCGTTCAGTTCTCCTATGCCGAGCAGCCCAGTCCCGACGGATTGGCCCAGGCCTTCATCATCGGCCGCGACTTCATCGGCGACGATTCGGCCTGCCTGGTCCTTGGCGACAACATTTTCCATGGTGCCGGTTTCTCCCAACTCCTGCACGAAGCCGTGCGCACGGCCGAAGAGGAGCACAAGGCCACCGTCTTCGGCTATTGGGTGAGCGACCCCGAGCGCTACGGCGTGGCCGAGTTCGACAAACAGGGCAACTGCCTCTCCATCGAGGAGAAGCCCGAACACCCCAAGTCGAACTATGCAGTAGTGGGACTGTACTTCTATCCCAATCGGGTGGTCGACGTGGCTGCCAGCATCAAGCCCTCGGCCCGAGGCGAACTGGAGATTACGACCGTCAACCAGGAGTTCCTGAAGGCAGGCGAACTGAAGGTGCAGACGCTGGGCCGCGGCTTTGCCTGGCTCGACACCGGCACCCACGATTCGCTGTCCGAAGCCTCCACCTACATCGAAGTTCTCGAGAAGCGTCAGGGCCTGAAGGTGGGTTGCCTGGAGGGCATTGCCTACCGCCGCGGCTGGATCAACGAGGAGCGCATGCGCCAGATAGCCCAGCCCATGCTCAAGAACCAATACGGACAATATCTGCTCAAGGTCATCGACGACGTAAGGCGCTTTGGTCGTATAGATGAATAAAAACGGAAAAAGGGGGTGTGTCAAAAATGAAGGAAGTGCGCTTCGCGCAGAAATCTTACAAATCTGTCCAAATCTTACAAATATTGACATCAGATTTGAGAGATTTGGTCAGATTTGTAAGATTTCTTCGACGAGCGAAGCGAGTAGAACTCGATTACTCGCCCAAAGGGCGACTGAATTTATATTTTTTGTTATAACCCTAATTCCTTAATCAGTCGGTCGGCATGCCCCCACTTGTCGATGAGGTAGAGCACGAAGCGGATGTCGACGCCGATGCAGCGCTGGAGGTCGGGATTGAAGGTGATGTCGCCCGACATGGCTTCCCAGTTGCCGTCGAAGGCCAGACCGATCAGCTCGCCCTTGCCGTTGAACATGGGCGAACCAGAGTTGCCGCCCGTGATGTCGTTGTTCGAGAGGAAACAGAGGTGGAGGTCCTTGTCCTTGGGGTCGGCATAGCGGCCAAAGTCGCGTTTCTTAATCAGTGAGACGATGTCCTCCTCCAGTTTGTAGTCCTCCACTTCGCCCTGCCGGGCAGCCTTGTCCAGGAGGCTCTGTGCATTGGTGTAGTAGTCGAAGTGCTGACCGCCAGCCGTATAGTCCTGGATGAATCCGTAGGACAGTCGGAGCGAGAAGTTGGCATCGCTGTAGTGCGGCCTTTCCTGGTCGCGCTCCAGAATGGCCTGCGTCAGCATGTGCTCGTTGTATTCGATGGTCTGACGGTCGCCGCTGATGCGCTTGGCAATATCTGTCTGGAAATCGCGAATGCCCTCGTAATACCCGAACATCGGGTCGGTGTCGCGAAGCGTGCTGTCGGCAAGCAGTTTGTCGAGACAGCTGATATCGGTCAAGGTAGTCTTAGAGAAGATATCGCGGGCATAAGCCTTTGTGTCGCCACGGAAGAGGCTGTCGATGTCCTTGTACAGGCTGGGCAGATACTGAGACTTCACCTGTCGGCGATAGTTGTCGAGCAGGGCGGCCATCGTCTCTTCATCCACGCGGGCATCATAGTCCTTGTAGAAAGCCTGCAGTTGTTCGCGTGCCTGGGCAATCTCTGTCGAATCCATGTCATTAGGTTTCGAGGCAAGGATAGCAGCCACTCGGCGCAGTTCGATGCCACGCAGGAAGGTCTCGGAGAAGAATCCGTAGGCACGCATGGCTTCGAATCGGTTGCCATAGGCCAGTTCCAGTTCGTCGAACATCGTGCCGAAGCGGTCGGTCAGTCGGCGGTCCTTCTGGTACCACCGGCGGATGTCCTGCTCCAGCTGCTGCTTCTGTCCCATCACGTTCAGTTCCTTCACGGCCTTGTTCATGCCGATGGAATTCTTCCAGTAGTTGCTGGACGAAGCGAACTTCGAGGCATACTTGATGGCGATGGCGCGGTCCGAGTCCATCCACTTCTTCCACACTTCCTGCTTCTTGCCACGCACGTCTATCATGCTGACATTGATGCCGTTGACGCGTTCGTTGATGCCGTACGACGAGAGGTAGCGGTCGGTGCTTCCGGGGTAGCCCACCGTCATGCAGTAGTCGCCCGGCTGGAAGCCGTCCAGCGATACCTTGGCATAGCGCTTCGGCTTCAGGGGCACGTTGTCCTTACTGTATTCGGCCGGATTGCCGTCCTTGTCGGCATAGATGCGGAAGACGCTGAAGTCGCAGGTCTGTCGGGGCCACATCCAGTTGTCGGTGTCGCCGCCGAACTTGCCCAGAGTCTGCGTGGGGGTGAATACGAGGCGTATGTCGTTGTAAACCTTGTACATCGAAACGTAGTAGGCATTGCCACCGTAGTACGACTTCAGCAGGCAGTAGCGGTCGGGATTGGCCTTCGTGTATTCCTTTTCCACGGCCGACATCACCGAGTCCAGATTCTGGTGGTCCAGCTGCTTGGGGTCCACCTGGGGATTTGCCTTGTAGATGGAGTCCATGGCCATCATGACGCGACTGGTGCACTCCTCGGTGCGGTCGAGGAATCGCACGAAGAATCCCTCCACGGGCCGTTCCTCCTCGTAGCTCTTTGCCGCGAAGCCGTTCTTCAGGATGTCGTCCTCGGGCGTCGAGAGCTTCTGTATGCCGGAGAATCCACAATGGTGGTTGGTAAACACCAAACCCTCGGGACTGACCACCACGCCCGAACAGAAGTCGCAGAAGTCCACGACGCAGTCCTTCAGGCTCTCTCCCCCGGGATTATAGAGTTCGCGGGGCGAGAGTTGCAGTCCCAGGTTTTTCATCACTTCGGCCGTACGCAGGTCGATTCGGTTGAGCATCCACATGCCTTCGTCGGCATGAACCGCCATACTGGCTGTCGCCAGCAACAGGAAAAATAGTTTTTTCATATCATATATTTTTTATTATTTAACATGAATTATCATGTAATGACCACGAATTTTTCATGAATATATCATTTATTCTTCATCTTCAAAAACATCATCCTGATAAACAATCTCCATATCCTTGTCCAATAGGATGCACTCATTGGTGTCCTCAAAATACGCATATCGCTCACCCTGCAACCTTGGTTGACCAAAATTGATGAGGAGCCCTATGGGTTTCTTTGTCAAACGCAAATAGTTGAAAAGTTGGGCACGATGAGACGAGACAATTTTGCTCACAGACTTCAGTTCTACGATAATATCATCTACAACCAAGTCCATCTGATAATGCTTTTCCAGCAACCGACCTTTATAATAACATGGCAAATGTTTCTCCGTCTCATTGTCAACGCCACGTTCCATCAGTTCCCAATGAAGAGCCTCATTATAAACGGGTTCCAACAATCCCCAGTTCATTTCACGATGAACAGCCATCGCTGCCCCGATAATCTGGTACACCTTTTCCTTATAATCCTTGGGATTCATCTGTCTATATCATTAAACTGGAATCATTATTTATGAATAATTCGTGGGCATTCGTGGACATTCATGTTAAAACTTCTCCGTGGGCATTCGTGCTGACAGATGGCGTTTGTTCACTTCTCAGGATGCAGGAACTTCATCCAGTCCTCCTTCTTGAACTTGCGGCCGCGGGGTTCCGTATAGCCACGCTCCTCGCGGCTGGGTTTCTGCTTTTTATCCTTCTTTTTCTTCTTGTCAGGCTTAGTCGGTGCATCGAAGAATTCGGTGGGATATTGTTCTTTCTTGCCCTTCTTCTTCGGCTTGGCGGATTGGGCGGATTTCGTGGATTTGTCATGTGAACCGCGGTTGGGCGCATCGGCCCAGTCCACCACAATCTCGCGCCCCTTCACCCGCGTGCCCTTCAGGGCCTTCATCACGCGGTCGGTATCCTCGTCGGCCACCTCCACGAAGGAGATGTTCTTCAGTAGGTCGATGCGACCTATCTCCACCTTCTGCCCCTTCACCCGGTCGTTGATGAGCTTGATGATTTCCTTGGCAAAGAAACCGTCTATCTTGCTCACCGAGAGGAACAGCCTGGTATAGCCCTCCTCGGCTGTGTGGTCGCCCTTCTTGCGCCTGCCGCTGCTTGCCTTCTCGCTTTTCCCCGTGCCTCGTTCCTTCCTCTCGCTCACCTCCTCTATCTCGGGCGCACTGGCATAGTAGCGCAGGAATCGGCCGAACTCGCGGCTCAGCAGTCGCTTCACGATGTCGTCCTTCTCCAACCATGCCCAGCGCCTTGTCACCTCGTCCATGAAGGGAGCAATCTGCTCCTCGTCCACCTCCACGCGCTCTATCTCGTCGATGACATGGTAGAGCTGCTTGCCGCAGATGTCGCGGGGCTCGGGCAGCGCCTGGCGCACGAACTCCTTCTTTATCACCTGCTCTATTTGCTTTATCTTGTTCTTCTCGCGGATGTGCACGATGCTTATCGACGTACCCTTCTTGCCCGCCCGGCCCGTTCGGCCGCTGCGGTGGGTATAGTTCTCCACGTCGTCGGGCAGACCGTAGTTGATGACATGCGTCAGGTCGTCCACGTCCAGTCCGCGAGCAGCCACGTCGGTGGCCACAAGCAGCTGCACCCTGTGCTGTCGGAATCGCTGCATCGTCAGGTCGCGCTGCTGCTGCGAGAGTTCGCCGTGCAGGGCGTCGGCGTTGTATCCGTCGCGGATGAGCCAGTCGGCCACCTCCTGTGTCTCCAGGCGGGTGCGGCAGAAGACGATGGCATAGATGCGCGGATAGTAGTCCACCACGCGCTTCAGAGCCAGGTACTTGTCCTTGGCCTGCACCATGTAGTAGATGTGGTTGACGTTCTCGGCGCCTTCGTTGCGGCTGCCCACCTGTATCTCGTGGGCATCGCTCAGATACTTCCGGGCAATGGCCTCAATCTCCCGACTCATCGTGGCCGAGAAGAGCAGCGTCCGGTGCCCCTCGGGCACACCCTCCAGGATGGCGTCCAGGTCCTCCTGGAAACCCATCGAGAGCATCTCGTCCGCCTCGTCCAGCACCAGGTAGCGCACCTCGTCCAGCACGGCCACCTTGCGGCGCTTCATCAGGTCTACCAGTCGGCCCGGCGTGGCCACGATGATGTCCACGCCATGCCTGAGGGCACGAATCTGCGGCTCGATGTTCGCACCGCCATATACGGCCAGGATGCGCACCTCGGGCATATACTTGGCAAAGCCCTGCAGGTCGTCGGCAATCTGCAGGCACAGTTCGCGCGTCGGCGAGAGTATCAGCACCGAGGGCACCATGCTGTCGCCGCGCTGTGAACTCTGCAGCAGCTGGAGCAGGGGCAGTCCGTAGGCCGCCGTCTTTCCGGTGCCCGTCTGGGCCAGGGCCACCAGGTCGCCGCCCGTTGCCGTGCCCTCGGCCTCTGCGGCCTCTGCGGTGCCCTTCAGCAACCACGGAATCACTTCCTGCTGCACCGGCATGGGATGTTCGTAACCCTGTTCTGCTATGGCCTGCAGCAGCTCTTGCCCGAGGCCCAAATCCTTGAAGTCTGTCATCTATATCTGTGTGTCTGTGTGTGTGCTGTTTACAAATCCTCCTGCGGGCGGGCAGCCACGGCCTCGCGTATGCGAGTGCGGGCCCGGTGGAGATACACCCTGACCTGCGTCTCCGTCAGTCCCGTGGCCTGGGCAATCTCGTCGTAGCGCAGCCCCTCCATGTCGCGCAGCTGCACCACGGTGCGCTGCACCTCCGGCAGTCTGTCGATGAGTCTTTTCACCATCTCCACCCTCTCGTCGGGTTCCTCGGTGCGCATGGCCTGCCTCTGATGCTCGGCGATGTCCTGCTCCCGTTCGGCATGCAGTTGCCGCTGGCGCACATGGTCGATGGCCATGCGCTGACAGACCGAGAAGGCAAAGGCCCGCAGGTTTTCTATCTCGTCCCAGCGGTCGCGCCTTTCCCACAACCTCACCAGTGTCTCCTGCGCCAGGTCCTCCGCCTCGTGGCGGTCCAGCGTGATGCGCAGGGCCAGCCGGTAGAGAGGGTCTCGCAGGGGCATTATGTCGGTGTGGAAGTCGGTCATGCTATGCGGGTCTCTCCTATCCTCACCTCCGCCACGCCCTGGCGTATGGCCTCCAGTGCATTCTCCACTTTCGGTTTCATGCCGCCCTGTATGACACCCTCCTCGCAGAGCCGTTGGAAGTCGGCCTCCGTGATGTTCGGTATCAGTGTCTCCGGGTCGTCGGGATTGCGCATGACGCCCCGTTTCTCGAAGGCGTAGCGCAGGCTCACCTCGTAGTGCCGAGCCAGAGCGCAGGCCACGGTTTGTGCCATCGTGTCGGCGTTGGTGTTCAGCAGATGGCCCTGGCCGTCGTGGGTCAGCGGAGCTATGACGGGCACGATGCCCTCGCCCAGCAGCCGGGCCAGTCGCTGGCCGTCGGCACGGTCCACGTCGCCCACCCATCCGTAGTCGATGCCCCCCTTGGGCGGCCGCCTGTGGCTGCGTATGATGTCCATGTCCGCCCCTGTCAGGCCCAGGGCATTCACCCCGGCCGCCTGCAGCAGGGCCACGATGCGTTTGTTCACCAGTCCACCGTACACCATGGTCACCACCCCCAGCATATCCTCGTCGGTGATGCGTCGGCCCTCCACCATGCGCGTCTCCATGCCAAGCCTTTCGGCCATGGCCGTAGCCGAGCGTCCGCCCCCGTGCACCAGCACCTTGGGGCCCTCCATGGCAGCAAAGTCAGCAATCAGTCTGGCAAGCGATTCGGCGTTTTCCACCACGGCTCCGCCCACCTTCAGCACTGTAAGTCCCATACTCATTTCTCCTTTCAGACCGCAAAAATACGGAAAATCGCAGAACTTTACAACTTTCTCCCTCATTTTCACCCATTCCGGCGGACAGAATCTTACTTTCGCCCCTCCTATGCCCCGATAATCCACTGCAGGGCATCGCCGCCGTTGGAGGGTTTTCCTCCGTGCCCCTTCTCGTATGTAGACCAAGATGGAGAGTTCCCATTTCTATTCATTGCAGCATTGGTAGTCGGAGGATTCTCAAATGTAATGTCTAATAAGGATAACATTCACAACTTCGCTCAGGGCTTGGCATTTTTCGGCCCATAGAATACATCTAAGGTAGAGTATTACTTTAAAATAGATGTTACCGGATTGGACGTCATCCAAAATAGTTCATATAATTTTCTTATTCCTGGAAGAAATTCATTAACTTTGCATGGAAGAATTGTAGATAGTGGCATTTCTGTATTCAAAATAAAATAGTAATTTATGGTATACTACATAAGTGAGGGAGACATATTCAAAATACAACAAATAAAAAACTATGCCCATGGCTGCAATTGTGCTGGTGCTATGGGGAAAGGTATTGCCTTACAATTCAAGAACCGATTTCCTGGAATGTATGAACAATACAGGAACTTGTGCAAAAAAAATGAATTTGTCGTAGGAGATGTCTTTAAATACACCTACGAAGAGGGAATAATATACAATCTTGGAACCCAGAGAACATGGAAGGAAAAGGCTGAAATGGAATATATCGAAAAGTCTTTCCATAAAATGATGGAAATGGCAACGAATGATGGAATTACCGATATAGCAATGCCTGCTATTGGTGCCGGACTTGGAGGTGGTAACTGGATAGATATTAAGAAACAAATAAATCTAATTGCGTCCAATTACCCTTCAGTTGACTTGTATGTTGTCGAACAATATAATGATATTGAAACGAACCAGTGTTATATAAAAGGTGATTGGAGAGAGGATAATATTACATACTACATTCATTTTATTGGTGACAAGGCTGTTAGGCAAGTCGAAATACAGGATGCACAAACAATATTTCTATCATTGGAACATCCCGTTTGTGGAGATTATATTCTGTACGACCAGAGTTTAAAAACGCTTGATTTATCTTCTACTGTTTACATTACAAAAAATGAATTTGAAAAGATATGGCAAAGCGAATAGTAACAAAAATCGGAGACATCTTTTGTGTCAAGTTGGACGATGGAAGACAACGCTTTTTCCAGTACATTGCCAATGACTTGTCTAATCTTAATAGTTCTGTAATTCGAGTGTTTAAGAAGATATATTCTTCAGACTATATACTCAACACAGAGGAAGTAATTAATGGAGACATTGACTTCTATACTCATACAGTCCTGAAATTTGGAATCGTTGAGAACATGTGGAAAAAAGTTGGGAAAAATCCGAATGTAGGTGATACTGAGCATATTTACTTTCGTATGTATATCCATGATGCAATAGACCACCGCGAAAGAATATGGGAAATGTGGCAAATAAACAAACGTTGTGAAACTATAGGTAAACTGACCAAACAATACAAAGAACATTCTGACATTGGATTGGTATTTTCGTATATAAGCACTTATGAGAGAATTAAAACCGGAATATTACCCGGAACTATGTTTACACCTGATGAATATTAGGCGTATGGCTCAATTTGCAGGATAAATTTGAGTAGTAGGTATTCAATAGCTCAAATTGCAGGATGACTTTTGCCGCCGTTCGCTTG
>ODAJ012096877.1_pt1 | contig 63032 bp, 87 predicted proteins | sample 1539241 | NCBI WGS metagenome assembly ODAJ01 (sample SAMN02144231, study PRJEB22623) | gut metagenome | biome: sheep rumen | host: Ovis aries | place: New Zealand | reverse complement strand
CCGCTATCTTCAATTAATTTATTTAAAACTTCATCAACTAATAGCAAATGTGCATGGTTTCCTGCATCGCCGCCAATAATTCCTACTTTCATACTTTTACATATACCACCTGGTCAATATAATCTTCAAACCTAGTATCTGGTTTTCTAAATTGATTCTTCATTCGATACATACTATCATCAGGTACTCTTGTAATACCGTGTCTATTTGCGTTTCTTATCATACAAGTCTCAAAGGGAGTATTTAATACCACTACAATCACTTTATCTGGTTTAACACTAAGACTATTGATTAATTTACTTCTACTACCTTTAGATATATGAGTAGCATCCGCAATAACCGTACTTCCGTTTATAAGGTGCATACTTATTCTATTACAAAATTCTTTATACACCTCATGCTCATGGTCAAAATAATGAGCTTGGTCTGTAACATATTCATATCTAACTTCATCTCTTGAAACGTATTTCCAATCAGGATGTATTTCAAGTAATTGTTTTGAGTATGTACTTTTTCCACATCCAGGTATGCCACACATGATAATTAATGTTCCACTCAATCTAAAACACCCCCATTATTGTTTACATGTATTCTAAAATCACTCCACCTTAATTTCCTAGTTCCATCTTTATTAAAATTATGTAGTTTAAATTCTAATTCAAAATCTTCTAAAGTATAACCGCTACCAAACTCTCTTACTTCTACCATATTTGTTTTCTTTTGACAATAAAGACAATACATATTTTTTAAATGTCCAGGCTCTCGTTCCCTACCTTTGTTTCGTGGAATGGGAATGTTCTTTCGTCCACACTGGGTACAATACATATCACTCATTGTTATTTTTGCCATAATGTTACCACAACCTTTCTATTTTTTAATCATTATTTTCTATTTATATTATAACAAAAATTTTTAAGAAAAGCAAAAATTGTCCCTATTAATATACATTAATAGGGACAAAATAATATTAACCGTGATATTTTAGTAAGAATTCTGGACTAACACACTTAAAACTACGAACTCCATCACTAGAACGGAAAACGATACCTTCTTTTATTTCACCATCTAAATCTGATTTTCTACTGTTTACATAATCTCTTAATTCTTCAAGAGTATCTGGTAATACATAATACTCAGTAATAATTGGTACACAAGGGATACCATAATTACTTAATACCTTAGTCATTTCACATGGGTTTAATCTACGATGAGTACCATCTTTGAACCCATATATTAAATTAAAAGCCATTAGTTTATGTTCTTTATTAGCTAATCCATAAGTTCTCTTTTGAACACCATCACCATATGTTTCTCCCTGAAGGGTAATATAATCTAATTCTGGCATTGTGTCCATTATCATATTTAAAACATCTTTAACATGATATTTCTCACTCATTTCAAGATAGATATTTGAATCATAAAAACATTTTTCTGCTTTCTCAGGAGTATCAAAGCATACGTTTCGTGAGCATACAAAGTAGTCTCTTTTACCGAATTTACCTTTCTTTAGGGTGAACGTAGAGCTTGAACCATCAATTTTCTCGGTAGCAATCCAAGACACTTTTTCTTCAAATAGATAAGGAAGATTCTCTATTCTTTCTTCGTCAGTCTTTACCACCCATGAAGGCCATCCGCCTTTCTTATCTTTAGCCTTTCCGAAGAAAAGGAACATAACCTTTTTACCCCACTCGCGCTTCATCATCCATCTAGCCCAGTTCTTCTTAAATAGTTCAGGGTGGCGCTGAGCCATCTTCTTATATTTATCTGCGGAAGGAGCTTTTCTTTTATTATCATCTGCAACTGCATAAGTTATTCCAAGCTGTTTTGTAAGGAAGCGAGATTCATTGTCTGCATAATGTATATTATGCTTATCATCTTCTACATAAGCTCCAAGATGGTCTGGATCGATAGCTTTATTTTCTTTCCATCCAAAATCAGATGGATGCATAAGTAAGCCCTGTGAATAAAACTGCTTAAACTTCTGTGTCTTTACTTTATAATGATATTTAGAAAGAAATTCAAAAGGTTCTCTTTCAGGTGTTTTAGAATCAATCTCTATATATATACCAAGGTCGCCAGGTTTAAAAACTCCTTTACGAACCATAGTTTTCCATCCACCAATGACTGCCGCCTCGACTCTATCTTTACCTTCTATTGGTTCTATTGCATCTACATGAACCACATAAGCAAGTTCTCTTTCCTTGTTTGCGTTAAGCATAATTATCACCTCTTTTTTTATTTTCTAAAATAATTATACTAAAAATTTTTAAAAATTACAATTTTACTCATATCCAAGTTCATCTAATTTATCTACTATTGTATCATCAAAATCCATTGGAATTTCGATATATTTTGCAAGATAATTAGCTTTATCAATTTCTACTTGTTTCCAATCTATTTGATTAAGAATATATCCACAAATTGGATTCTGTAACTGATCAAAAGCAAAAGCTTTTTCAAGCAATTCATCCAATTTTTCACTTTCAATTAATGTAATATCATTTGTCATTTATTTTCTCCTTTAATCTTTGAACCGCTGTAAAGCACTCTGTCGCTGAGTCTGTGTTAAATGTTGATAATCAATTTTTCGTTCTGACCTTATCTCTTTTTTCTATTAGCGAAAGTAATTCTTTATATTCATCAAAAGTAATTACACCATCAAAGCACATTTTACATAGTTTCGCTCTTAGACTTTTCTTATGCAGTCTAACGTGCGTATCTTTTTCATTAGTAATTTCTTCTTTTATTTTTTTTATATATTCATCCCATGATGTTTCGTCATAAGTGTTATCATGTATTGTTTCTTTATTCATTATTCTTCACCCTCACTTTCTGCCTTATATGGCTCTGGTAATGGTTTCCACGCTATTGCTGTGTTTGCATCATAATGCTTTTCATATTCATCATAAACACTATCCCACAGTTTATTCTGTTTATAATAATATGCTATATCTACATATTTATTATTATTATTATTATAAGTTCCGGTTATAAGATAATATCCACTTTCTTCAGGTAATTCTTCACTTATAGGAATCCACATTGCTTGCTCTAACGCTTTAATAGCTATATATAGTGCTTCAACTTCCCATGGTTTATAATTTACCATATTATTAACTACTTTATTAATTGCTTCTTCATTCGTCATTATTTTTCACCTTATATATTTATTTTTTTATCTATTTATATTATAAAATATTTTTTCTTAAAATGCAAAAAATTGCGCGAAGTGCTTAAATTCTAGCAGTTTGTGGTCGTTTGCTAGAATTTAAGCACATTCGCGCTATCCACCATATATATTATTTGCTTCGTTCATCTTTTCATTATATACTGTTGTAACAGTCCATTGTGATTCATCAAAAGGTCCAGGTGTTGTAATATTAACTCTACTTTTGTATAACAATCCTTCATATATACAATATTCATTAACGCCATATGTCTTTAAAGGTGAAAATTCTTCAGTTGAAGTACTAAGATTTAAAATCACAGACTCCGCAGGTAGTTTATATGCAGGCGCCCTAGAAGTAGAATTATTACTAAAAACAATATATTTTTGTCCATTTATTTTAAATATACTACCTGGAGGGTTTATATCTCCTGTTACTTGGACTCTAAAATTTTGACTCCAATCACCAAAATTCATATATGCTCTAACCAAAGTCATACTCATTGAAGTAGGTAGAACTAATTTCATAGGTATTTGAGATACATTATCTCCATATTCATAATTATTATGCCCATTATCTAAACACCATCTTAATTTTTCGTCAGGGTTGTCTCCTGTAACTGGCGCATTCCATCCATAATACCAGTGACCATCAGCTTCCGCAGGAGAACATACGACTAATCCATTATTTAATAAGCTGTTTCCATTATAACAAGAAAAAGTTATATCAGAGATATTAGTCCCTTCAGGAACCATTCCCAAATATAATGCGCAACCATCATTAGCTAATGGTATAAATACAATCGCGCATACATTCCTATTTACAGTTTCTTCATCTATTGTTTCAGTCATATCAAAATCTACTAGATTTTTAATAAAAGCTGATTCTCCATCTGTACGCTTAAAAGTAATTATATTATTTTGTAATTGCCAATAACACTGAGTATCAGATTCTGCTGCGTCCCATAACATTTTATTTCCAGATATTGTAAAACCTAAATTTGTTAAATAAGATTTAACTTCATTAATATTACAACATAATGTTTTTTTCATTTCTGATTGTATTGCCATTCATATCACCGCCTTAACTTGATGGTAACTCAACAGCAAGATTACTTGCAATACCATAAAAATTTCTACCATTAAAACTAAAGAATTGTCCATTAGTACCTATAATAGTTGTTTCTATTGCTGGATATTCTAACATATCTGTAAAATGTGGTTTTGGAGATGTTGATACAATAAATAAATTAGATAGAAATCCACTTTCAAAAGGAACTTTAATTAAAGTGCATACATTTTCTTTATAATCTGTATAATTTGTAGATGTATCTCTTAGCTTATTTAATGAATCGGTAGTTAAAGGCATTTTTTGCCTAAAACTAATTGATACATTAGACGGGCTCCATAGTAATGAAGCATCACCATTACATATATATAAATATTCGTTATTTACATTATTATAAATACCACATATGCTATTTGATATACTATATATATTATTTACAATAGGAACTTTACATTTATAATCCATAGATGGTAAAGAAGGTGTAGTATTATATGTACCATATGTTGCTGATAAACAATATGATAACATATAAAATCCATTATTTTTTAAAGGTATAAAGAAAAAAGCTTGAGTTGGAGGAATTGCAGTACTGTAAAAAAGTCTTATGCTGTTAGATTGTGAAGGATATGCATAAAAAGAATAATATATATTAACGCCACCTACATATCTGCTAAAATATGAATCTATATCTGATGTATCATATTTCCATTTAAAATTAGTGACAGGAACAGTTGTATCTATTTCAGAGCCATCTCTATTAACAAATCCGCATCCTTTAATAATATTAGTAAAATTTGCTGGTAATTTAACATCATCTATATCTATTACTTGTCCAGCAGTATCTTTTTGATAATTAGATTTAAAGCTATGTCTTGTAAATTGCATTGTGTTATCAACTCCTATTCTACATAAACTTCTTTAATAATATATTCTGCACTAGAAGTAGATGCAAAATAATTTTTATAATTTTCGGCTGTTGGGTAGCTAATTACTGTTTCTTCAGAAAAGCTTCCATTTACATAGGTTGATCTTCCATCTCCAGTAGATATAACTGTAGGAAGTGAACTATCTGCTGAACTTAATCCTATTTGATAGTTAATTGTAGTACCTGCGGTTGCTGGTGCTACTTTTACACAAAATGTATGTCCAAATAAAGCTGTGCTTATTCCAGTTATAATACCTTCTATATCTTCTTCATTATTACTTGATATATTAGTTTGATTAGTTGTCATACTATATTGACTAAAGCCTCCAGCAACAGCGCTGATATTACGTCCTTCTCGATATAAATATAATTTAGCATCAGCATAATCCTCGAAAGATATTGTCTTAACATTTGAGCCATACACCGCTATACCACTATCTAAATCATTATCTTCTGACGCTGTTCCCGAATAACTTGCGGATTTTGTTACACCATCCCAGTCTGCAACAGTAATGTTAACTGGAGATACTTCTTGATGAGCATATTGCATTGTTGCAACCATATCACGAGTAAAAGCGCTTCCTGATTGTAAAGTACCTTCTGATGAAGTAGCATCAAAAGGAATAACTTGAGTGTCTCCCGTACGGATATACCCATAAGAACCTAAATCTGTAACTCCAAAAGTAAATAATTGTTCTTCACCATTATATATAGCTTTAAGTCTATTTTCTAATGCTGTTATTCTTTTACCATAATCTTCAACTAGAGATGTTAGATATACTTGATAACTAAATAAAGCATTATAAATTGCTTTATTTTCAACAGGATTAATTGAATCTGGTAATAATGAAGTATCTAAAACATAAGCTTTTTCAGTTAACCAATTTAAAAAATCTTCTTCTGTACCAGTATGACCTTGTTCAATCCAAATATCATAGGCGGACTTGCCTTGGTCACCTTTTAATGCGGCGGTCTGTTCAGGGGTAAGTATAACTTCTCCCATTGGTCCTTGAGGACCTTCCGGACCAGCAGGACCTTGTTCTCCACGCTCTCCACGTGGTCCGCGCAACGCTTCAATTTGTTCAGGTGTTAAAGATTCAAAAGTTATAGTACCATCTCTACCTTTAACATTAATACCTGTATTTTCATTATTTACATAAATCCAACCATTAGTATCTATATAAATGTTATCTCTTTCCCAAAAGTTATCGTCGCCGCCATACTCTCCATGTGGCATATTAGTCATATCTTTTTTATATATATCTAATACTTCCCAATAGTCTGAAGATTTTGCGGGCTGGTGTCCAAGGTTTCCTTGGACAAGGCTCGTATATATCATACCATTAGAACTAACGGTATCACCTTTATTATAACTATATGTACTATCCCAATTTAGAGGTAAGGTATTATTCTTCGTTATTGCCATTTTCTTCTACTACCTCCTCTTCTGTTTCAGTTTCAATTTTCTTAATATATAATTGTCCATTCGTTATACCTATAGTATATCGATCTTCTGTAATGTCATCTGTTAATATATATAAATTACTTATTAAATTTGTTAAAGTTGTATTAATTGAATTTATATGAGCTGTATTCTCATCTATTTCAGTTTGTAAAGTATCTAATCTAGGAATATTTATACCTACATAAGGAGTTATACCAACAGAAACAAAAGCATTATAAATAGCATTAGAATCCATAACTTTATTGCTTCCGGAAGTTGGTACAGTATCAAATAAGAGAATATCTTGTTTATTACTTAGGACATTCCCTGATCCATCTTTAACCTCTCCCGCCGCCTCTATATCACCATTTTTCTTAATAATAAAAGCATTATTGGCATTTTCTATTGATGAACCATAGCCTACTTGTAGTAAATCATCTGCATCTGGTTCATTATATTTACCAAATATTATTTGGTTATTAGAAGCGCTAGTTAATCCTTGACCAAGCAGAACATTGTATTCATAGTTATTGTTAGTAATACCTAATCCCGCCTTTAAAGTTTTTAGTCCAGGATTCCATATAAACTGACTTAATTTAACACTTTTTTCTAAATATTTATCTTTATCAACAGGTTTATATGATAAAATAGGAAAATCAACATTACCTTCTCCTATTTCTACACTTGGTTTGTTAGCTATTGATTCTTTAGCTGTTTCTATTGCGCTATATATTGCACTACTTGTTACAGGATTGTCAGAATTTCTTAATACAGAAGTTTCTACTGTATAATTATCTAAAAAATTTTTATAATTATTATTAAAATCATTTGTAGATAAACCTTTACCATTTTCCTTATCTACTTTGTCAGATAATATATTACCAAAGCCATCTTCTATATCACCTTTAGTTTCTACACGTCCGCCTTTAGTAATATTAAAAACAGTACTTCTTGCATTATCTCCTGTACCATATCCTATTTCAAATATATTATTTGAATCATTTGAATTATATTTACCTATAACAAATTGATAATCAGATTCTGCAACACTTCCTAACCCTGCGGTAAAGCTATAATTACCATTTGCTGTTGTATTATATCCAGATGCAAAGCTACCCGCACCATTAGCTTCATTCTGTAGCCCTTCATAGTTTACTATAAGAGAACCTGTTCCTTCTCCTTGACGAACAAGAGTATCTAAATATCCGCTGAGAAAGTCATAAAATTCATCAATAGGATGTTCTTCTTCTGTGTATCCATTCTCTTGTAACCAAAGATGATATGCGTCTAAACCATCTGCGCCATCGCGACCATCTATACCGTTGCGGCCGTTGGTTCCATCTACACCGTCACGTCCTTTAAGTGTTTCTATTTCTTCTTCCGTTAAAGAATCAAATGAAACGTACCTCGGTGCACCTTCAGGTCCCCGCACATTTATTCCTGTATTTTCATCATAATAAAATATATAACCATTTATATCTATTGTTAAAGGATAATATTCCCAAAAATTAGTTGTTGGTCCAGTATTTTTAGGATCTTTATCCATGGTAGAATTTTCTAATGTCGAAGGAGAAAAATAAGGCTCTGATGGTATAATCAAATGTCCGCTTTCATCTATATCAGGAGTACCTGGTAATGCAGTAGGTACTCCCTGTGAGTTATATAAATCATAATTATCTGTATTAGGCATTACCAGGTTTCCTCCTTATTAAATTTCTACTTCTTGAACTGTAATCTCATTAGTAATAATACAGTTCTTAATAACTTTAATCATACCAAGAGTATGATCATTTAAAAGCTCAGCAACTTTAGCTTGAACTTCTTCTATTGTATCAGCAGTATAAACATCTCCGTTATCATTAACATAATATTTATATCTGTCTGCTGATGTATTTGTTAATTTAATTAAAATTGAATACATTTGAAAATCCTCCTTTTTAACCTATATTATATAAATAAATATATGCAGTAAGATTAAATAATACTGTCCTAGATTAAAAATTATAAGTGTTTAATTTATTTAATAAAACTTCAGTTATATAATAATCTGTTGTAGAGATATTATAATCCCCACCAAAGAAAACTCCTCTTTCAGGCAAATTAGGATGTAAAGTTATTTCAAACTCTCCACTAGGATAATCAGTTTTATTAATGTATTTATCTCTATTTGCTCCTGCTGCGATAATTGCATTTAAATCTGTAGTTGGAATACAAGTTCCTGTTTGGTAACTTATTCCAGAATTTGAATATCCTTTAATAGTAATTGAATAATCTATATAATTAGATAGACCACTAAGATTTGATGTAACAATACCAGCATGACTTCCTTGACAATGTAGTTCATTATCTACTATTGTTCCATTATAAGAAGTGATTGTAACTAAGTTTTGATTTAGCCATTGTCCATTTTCAAACAAGGATATTTGACTATCAGATGGTTTAGTTTCACTAGATCCCCCTACATCTGCATATAGGGTATTATTATAATAAATCCTATTAGGAACAATTTGAAGTCCCTCTGTAGGAGAATAATACTCTGTTGTTTGTTCTTGTGCTCCGTCTATAAGTACAACTCCCCAAAACGTACCGCCTAAGTAATCTCCCGCGTCTGTCCAACTTCTGATTTTTTGTCTACTTGGATCTGCAGGATATACAAATCCTATCCTACCATTTCTTGCTGTATTATTTGCATCTGTCCAAGCATATGAACGCATATAACTACCAGTATATGATTTTGTTGGAACATATGGAAGTAACTCTTCTGGAATGACATCATCCTCAGTAGTCTTAGTATAACCATTAAAGAACCATAGTATTTCGCTTTTATCACTATTAGCTCTAACTATAATTTTACCATCATTATAATTAACAAAAGTATATCCGCCATCATGTGTCATATAAATATTACCATTTTGTCTTTTAGCAAGAGGAAGATTATTATATTCTGCTTGAGTTAATTCATTAACACCTATATTTTTAAATTCTATATCATTATGGTAAATCTTAGTACCCTCATAAGCAGGTATATCATATACACATTCAAAGTCTACTGTTGAAGTACCCATGTAGGAAGTAACAAAGCCTGCTGTGAAAGTGATGTATTGTCCATCATAGTAATTTCCTGTGTACCAATTCTCTGGATTACCATTGAATGTCCTTGTGTATCTTACAGTTGTAGAATCTACTACCTCAACTTTACAGCTATACCTACTATCATGTGTCGTCTGTCCTTCGGCAGATAGGAAATTCTCTCCAACTTCCCATTTTAATTCAGCATTTGCAAATGTAACACTTAACTGTCTAGTTGTAGTTCCACCACTTTCTTGCTCATTAATAAAATATGCAGAACCATTTGTTCTTTCACTAATAGGTAAGTTGTTATATTTTTCTTGAGTTAAATCAATTAGATTTGCAGAGCCTCCGCCACCTCCGCCTCCACTCCATGTTTCGTTATTCCAATATATTGTTCTTCCACCTTGTCCAGCCGAACATAATCTAATATTAGATAAAACCATATTCCACCCACAAGCTGTTACAACAATATAATAAGTACCTGTATACATAGATACGTCTATTTCTTCTTCTGTAAAAGTTTTATTTGCATCATTTATGTCATGATATTGGTTATATTTTGTATATCCAATACTACTATGATATGTAAATCCTGTTGGAGCAGTATCTTTTATTCCTATCCCTAAGTTTCTGAGATCATTATGCTGACTCATTTTAGAACCATAAGTCTCTCCAGTTACAAGTTCATATTTAATTGTCTCTACATCTGTTAAATCAACAGGCGCATAATAACAACATTGTCCAATATAACCTCCAGATGTGTATCCTAGTGTTGTTTGAGTAGTTGAATCAAAAGTAAGTGTAGCATCTGACTCTACAAATTTAGTTGCTCCTGTGTACATATCGACAGGTGTTATATCTTCATCTGCGGTTACCATATACATTTTTGTTTGATCTTCTTTTTCGGCGATAGGAAGTAATGTATAATCTGATGCGGGAAGACCTATAAAGTTTGCTGAACCACTGCCTCCGCCAGGCAAGTCATATACAATGTTATCAATTTCAATAGTATTAAGCGTATCTGTTGCGGGATCCGTTGGGTTAGGTATCACAGATGAACCTCCACCGCCAGTATTAACAAAGGCCCGTCCGTTTAACATAATCTTTCTTGAAGTTGACTCTACCCATACATAAGGGTCTTCATAAAGGTTGGTTTGCTCGTCACCATCATCAGCTTTAACAACAGCATAAAAAGTTCCTGCTAAAGTCATATTCCAATCAACAGTCCAACTTCTTATTACATTTCTTCCGAGTGACCTTGACCAACCTATCCATCCAGTATGAGTATCACTATCGGATGTGTCATAAGTTTTGCTTGTTGTAGACCCTAGCGTTGATACATCTGGAGTATATGGTTGTAGTTCTGATGGTACAGACCACTCACTTGCTGTTTTAGTAAATCCATTAAAAAACCATATTATCTCTTCATCTGCTTCACCTTCATGATACACCCTAACTACAATTTCGTCATTTTCCCCATACTTATGATATGTATAATTAGAGTCAAGCTCTTTTGTGGCTGTGATGAAATATACTATACCATCACTATTTTTTGTGCTTGGTAACGCATCATAATCTTCTTGTAATATATTCACGATTGGTGCAAGCAATTCATTTGACACACCATCTATTGAATAGTCAGCTATTTTAGTTCCTCTTGGTAAAGATGGAGTGATTGATACATTTGAACCACCGCCTCCGCCATTGGTATTAGCATATTCTGTATTCATAAAATAAATCTTATTATCAGAAGATTTACTTACAAAAGTTAAATCTGACATTATAGCATTCCATCCTGAAGATGCCCATACAATATATAAAGATCCTGTTAATTCTGATACATCAAATTCTTGTTCTCCATAATTTGTATTTGTATATTTAAACTTTAAATAATCTATTGCTTGACTTTCAGAATCATATGACCATCCGCTCGGAATACTTGTAAATAAATAAACTGTATTTACAAATCTTGCATTTGTTTGTTCTTCTACATTTGAGTTATTATGTGCATAACAAGTTGTAGTTTGTATATTAAATTTAATAGTTATAAGATCAGTAACATCAATTGCTATTGTTCTCCAGTCTCCTCCAATAGTAGTTCCACCATTCCAAAAGGATTCAATATTTGTTTCTGAAGCTGTAAAGGACATTGAGTCTTGTTTATATGCAGAGCCTTGTGTCATATCAAAAGAATCTTCACTCGATCCTCTACCTTGCACCATATAAATGCTACCATTTGTTTTTTGCGCTGGTGTCAATGCTTTATACTCAGACAATGTTTTTTCTATCGCGGAAGATCCGCCCCCTCCGCTAGGAAGATTATAAATAATTCCATCCACTTCAACAGTATTCATAGTGTCAGTAGGAGTTCCTGTAGGGTTAGGAGTTACAGTAGAACCACCTGATGGTGCATATAATGCTCCTGATAATCCATCTATTTCAAAATCTGCAATTTTTGTACCTGAACTTAAAGCAGGAGTTATTTCTACATCAGATCCGCCGCTTGCGGTAGATGAGATAGTCTTTGCGCCAGTAGTAACATCTGTTTCAATCGTAATATTAGTTCCCGATACTAGGTTAGGTGTCTTAATAGGCGTTACTTCTCCATTAATAGATATTAATCCTAATGTTTCACCAGTTGCAAAATTAGAAGTGTATTCTACATTACTTCCGCCACCACTACTTGAAATCTCATTTGTTACTGGATTAATAGTGATATTCTGTCCTGCGGTTAGCTTTTTTTGATAAGTAGCTTCCGCATCAGCTTGTTTTAACATTAATTCTTTTTCAGTTGGCATTTAATCACCTCTTATCTCAAAAAAATAAAGGGGCGTATTATATAATACGCCCCTTGATATTATATATAATATATATAAATATATTATAAAACTTTAAAGAGAATTGTCCTGCTGTTCTTGCTCATGAATTATATCAGTCATATCATAATTCATTGAAATCTTATTTAATTGAAATTGCTCTGCGTCAACTAATTCTAATTTTACGTCGTAAATTAAACACTTAATTTCTTCAGCATCATAAAATTTATCTAATTTTATTAGCTCAGAATAAAGCTGCTGATATAAATCATATGTTTCACGTTCCCATCTAACCCATTCTTCAAGTCCTTGTTGAACAGCATTTTGTTTAGTTTTCATATCAACATCTTGTCTACTATATTGAAGCCAAGAGGTAGGTATAATTTTAGGTTGCGGGAACTTGCTAGTTGGCAACAGTTTATTATAAGTTGTAATATAATAATGATATATTCTTCTATATGCTTTACTTTCTTCATCAAAATGTTTTTCATGGTCTTTACTATATCCACATAAACCTAAAAAATCATAATATGAAATAAATTGTTCGTGCATCATTATACCTTCTAGCATATGATTTGTTAAAGTAGAAAAAATTTCTTCAACTGTCATTTAATCACTCCTTAACAAACCTTAGTTACGACTATATTCGTAATAACATAATCTACAGGAACACCTGTGTTAATTACCCTAATAAAAGTAGGGCTTGAGCAACAATTACAAGTATTATCCTGTTTAACTTGTACAAGAGATAAGAATGACATATTATCTATATCAGTAGTTGCGCCAGTAACTGCGGATTGCGCCTGAGGTTGTAACACACCATCCTTCGATAACTGAATGGACATGACCCCTGCGGCAGTAGGCGTCCCCGCCGCATCCACACTTACCATATATACTCCACTTTTGTTTAATTGAATAGAACCAGGTGCATCTAATCTAGCAGTGCATCCTTTTTCTATTGAAACATTATTAAATGGTATAGTAGCATTTGTAGCTACATTAATATTTTCTGAGTAACCTTGTAACATCGTTCATTTCCTCCTATATATAAAAAATGCGGGCGTACCATGTTCAGTACACCCGCCGTCTTATGGCGTACTAAATACGCTCGTTTTTACTTACATCATTCCGCAGTTACATCCGCAGAAAGGACTAACGCCCGCATTGTATGTCCAAGCGTTAGGGTATCTTACAACTCCCGCCATAGCGTTCTGAAGTTGAAGATCGTTGATTTGGTTCTGCATATCAGCCATTCTATTGCCAGTGATAAGATCTCTTACACCTTGAATTTGTTCAGCAATATTAGCATTGATAGAAGCTGTATTCATAGCAGCATCATATCTGTTTTGAGCAGCTGTTTCTTGAATCAGCATTTTAGTAGAGCAGCAGCAGTCATTCTGATTAGCTATTGCGTTAGCCTGTGTTAAAGCAACTCCCGCAATATCTCTCTGTAATTCACCATACTTATCTTGAAGTACGTTTACAGTATCATGGAATGTTTGATTTGTTGCAGCTACAGCCTGAGCAGTTCCGCTGGTGACAGCAGCAAGAATGTCTCTCTGATTAGCCATACTATTCTGATTGTCAAAACCTCTGTCTACTTGTGCTTGAGTAGCTAAATTCTCATAACCGATAGCGTTAGGAAATCCATTATTGCCCCATCCGCCAAATCCTCCACCCATAAGTGCAAGAATGGCAAAAAGCCAAATAAATGAATTATTACCTAATCCACCATCATTGAGAAGTGCTACATCAGAAGCTGATAAACCTGTTCCTTCTCCCATTTCGTTCTCCTCCTTAAATAATAAATATATTAATAAAGCTTAATGCTTTATTTAAACATATTTAGAATGCTGTTAGGATCAACACCTTTTTGTTCTGCTAATTTATAAAATAAATCTTTAGCATTTCCGCCATTATTGTTGACCATATTTACAACATTTTTCATTTCGGGCATATTGTTAATATATCCAATAGGATCCGTCATCATTTTAACCCTTTGAAAAGTCTGTTTCAAGTTATTTAGAACTTGTGACTGTCCGCCTAACGACGGCTGGTTGAGTTGTTGGAATAGTTGCGTCATTCACCACTACCTCCTCTCTTTGTGGAATTAATTCAGTGATTAATTGTTGCAATTCATCTTTACGAACATACTCAGATAAATTGTGAGAAGGTTGTTCTTCATCTACTATTTCAGTGATTTGAAATTTTCTTAGTTTAGTTGCGCCAAGCTCATCTGCTATTTTAATATACATTCTATTTTCAATTTCACTATCTAAGCAAATGATTTTTGAATTAGGTGGTAGCATAAGTGCTTTCGCGCCCTCTATTCCTTGAACCCATAGTAAATTGTTTGAAGGCGATTGATTTGTCATATTCATATTATTTCGCCCATTAAAAAAAGGGGAATAATCTTGAGTACCATAAGGTGTACCTAGATTATTCCCGTATTGATTCATATTGTTCATCATTCGTTCAATTCCTCCAGTACTCCATATGGAGCATATGACGGTTTTTATATAGAATATATATAATGACCGTCCATATACTCTATACCGTTATTTATATTAAGTTAGATAATTTCGTTCTTTTCTCTAACTCTCTACTGTATTTAGAATTTTCTGCTAGTAAATTTATGAAGAAAGTCCTAAAAATTTTATGTAATTTTAAGGTTTGTTAAATTTTGTGCAAAATGACGAAAAAGCGTCATGCGGTTCTTTTCCACATATAGACACTTAAATATGGTGGCATATTATCCAAGTCTTGATTTGTTACAGATACAGTATGTGAGTGAGTAAGCGTTGCTTGAGTACCTGTAAATGTAGGCTGAGTTACACTTTTAGTAGATGGGGTAAAGCTGTGTTTGGATGGCTGAGTAAAACCGTGATTATGGGCTTTTCCTCCACCATTGCTACTATGAGTATGTGTTGCATCGATATTGACCTGCGCTGTTGACTTTGCCCCCGACCTTACTGTCAAATCAAATTCAGAACGATATGAATTATATGTTGTCCCTCTACTACAAATTCCGGTTCCTGTATCAATAAGACCTGCGGTTGATGCACCGTGAAGATTAAACGCGCCTGTTAAACTTTTAGAACCATGATTATGACTAGGTATTTGATCTATGGTAAGAGTGTGATTATTTACAGCACCACCGCTATGAGTTAATTCTATAGCGTTCATAGTAACTGCAGTTCCTTTATTTGTACCTGCAGGTGTATAAGTAATATTACCACCAGTAACAGATACCCCTACTCCTGTATTTACCGACGCTGTACCACCTGTTGAACCTGCTGAATAAGTATCGCCAGATGCCAACAAGAATGTATCTTGAATTCTTTCCCATGTTGTATTTGGAAATAATGTGGATGGATCATCTGCTGTTACACTCATATAGACATAGCCAATAGGAAATGGACATCCAATTTTGGAATTTAATTCATTAACAGCTTGACATAAATTATCAGCATCAGTGTCCAAGTCAACAAATCCTATTTTATTAAGAATAGCTTTACTAATTCCGCCAATTAAACTATTATTTTTTATTAAGCTCATTCCTAAACTCTCCTTTCTTAAATATCATTTCTTATTTCAAAGAATATAAAACCAACTCTACATGTAGGTGCAAGAGTCCCTTTCCAAAAAGGGAAACCTGAAACAGATAGTGGGTTTGATATATATATAGGGAAGTCACTTACCCATCCATCAGAGAAACCTAATGTTTGCCAACAGAAAAATTTATATCCTGTATCTAAGGTTACATATGAAGATAAGCTCATACCCATTGTCATATCTGTACAGTTAACTAAAATTTTTTTAGCTTTAATATAATCATTTGCTCTTGATTGTAAAATACTTACATTTTGTTTTGTGTTACTTATTTCATTCATAGCCTTTACCGCAGTCCACTTAGTATCATCAAAATCCTCTGCGGTAGTCACTGCGGTAGTACATTTATATAATTTAAAATCATAAACACAGTAATCACCTACTGCATAAGTTTTTGTGTTATCATATGCAGGAGCTACTTCAAATATGCTATAATCTCCATATGTTCCATCATCATCATATATGTTATATGTAACGCCATTTTCTTTTTCAGCGGTTGTTAATGCTTTATAATCTGCCATAGTTATATCACGCATACTTTGTACACCATTTTTATCAGTTTGCAATCCCGCAATATACTGATTACCATCCCAATCTAATGTACGGGCGTTGGAACGAACATCAGAAGTACCGTTACCTACTATTTCTACGTAAGCTCCACGTTCAGTTGCGGCAGCTGCACTAGCGTCTGCAATATTGTATTCACCGAATACATGTTGTGCTGCATGATTTGCTACAGTATAACTACCCTCAGCATGCGCGCTTTCTCCGCTTGCTGTGGTCTCGCCACCTTCAGCGTGTGCATTTTGATTAGTTGCTTTTGTACCAAAACCTTCAGCGTGTGAATAAGCACCGCTTGCTGTTGTATAGTAACCTTCAGCATGACTACTGTTACTTTTTGCATAAGTTCCAACACCTTCAGCGTGTGCGTTACTACCACTTGCTATTGTATTAGCGCCTTCAGCATGCGAATAATTACCACTCGCTGTTGTACCACTACCTTCTGCATGTGAACTTTGACCTTCTGCGCGTGAACCTTGACCTTCTGCATGTGAACCAAAATTTGAAGCAGATGTTTGGTTGCCCTCTGCATGTGAATAAAATCCAGAAGCTGTTGTATAACCACCTTCTGCATGACTGTACTTACCTGATGCTTGAGTGTCACCACCTTCAGCATGTGAATAATCACCACTTGCTCGAGTCTGCGCACCTTCGGCGTGTGAGTATGGACCAGATGCAGTGATATTATTTCCTTGTGCAAATGACTTTTCACCTACTGCTGAACCAGTCACACGAGTACCAAATGTCACAGCACCTATACTAGGGTTAACTGTAAACATTGAATTCTTGCCAGCACCTTCGGTATGTGTTACATCATTAGCACTACCACTAAATAATATCCTATAATAAGCATTAGTATTTGACTCAGTTTGTGTAACTTTTTCATCTGTACCGCCACTTTCAGCTATCGCTGTATCTACATATTGTTTAGTAGTTACATCCATGTTATTTGTTGGCGCGGCGCCGACGGTTAATTTTCCTGACAGAACCTCATTACCATCCCAATCAAGGGTTCGCGCATTGGACAGTTGAGTAGATGATAAACCATTACCTACTATTTCAACGTAATTACCACGGGCGTAGTTACCAGCTGTACTAGTGTCTGCAAAGTTATATTCACCGAATACATGTTGTGATTTGTGATTTGCTATTGTATTTTGACCTTCTGCATGTGATTGAAGCCCACTTGCTGCGGTACCACCGCCTTCAGCATGAGCACTGCCACCGCTTGCTGTTGAACCGGTACCTTCGGCATGTGCGCCTCCTCCGCTTGCTAATGTCCCGCCACCTTCGGAATGAGCATAATCTGCAACCGCGCGTGTACCACTTCCTTCGGCGTGTGCACTTACTCCGCTTGCTTCAGTACCACCACCTTCAGCATGAGCAGATTTACCAGTCGCATGTGTATTATCCCCTTCGGCGTGTGATTGTTGACCGCTTGCTTCAGTACCACCACCTTCAGCATGAGCACCTGTGTTACTTGCTATTGTTCCACCACCTTCAGCATGCCCATAATTGCCAGTCACCGTTGTAGCAGTACCTTCAGAGTGTGAATAATCACCAATCGCTCTTGCACCAGCGCCTTCAGAATGACTACTCACACCACTAGCTGTTGTATTTTGTCCTTCAGCATGAGAATAATATCCAGAAGAGTGTGTGTTAAATCCTTCTGCATGAGAATTATTTCCTAATGACCAAGTATTTCTTCCTTCTGAATGACATCCTTCTCCAGTTGCACAAGTTTGGTATCCTTCAGCGTGAGAACCAATTCCAACTGCTTGTGTACCCCTTGCACTTGTTCCATATCCTTCTGCATGAGCACTAACTCCAGAAGCTGTTGTATAGTGCCCTTCTGCATGTGCATGATAAGTTATGGCTTGAGTATGATCCCCTTCCGCATGAGAAGCTATCCCACTAGCTAAAGTATTATACCCTTCTGCATGAGAAGAAGTGTTAGTTGCTGTTGTATACTCACCTTCTGCGTGAGCAGCTGTACCATTAGCTCGAGTCTGCGCACCTTCAGCGTGAGCAGCTGTGTCTTCAGCCGTAGTTGCAACACCTTCTGCATGCCCATACTCTTTATAAACCCTAGTACCATTACCTTCCGCATGACTAGCAAATCCTGATGCACAAGTAGCTTGACCTTCCGCATGACTATTTTGTCCTGATGCACAAGTACCAGTTCCTTCTGCGTGAGAGGGGCCACCACTCGCTATTGTGGCATATCCTTCTGCATGTGCATTTGTTTGTGAAGCTGCTGTATAAGTACCTTCCATAACACTTTTCAAATCAGGATTATACCTAAATCCAGCACTTTTATTAGCACCTTCAGTTGTAGTTGCAGTAGAAGCAGTTCCGCTTAATAAAACTTCATAATTTCCATTTACAGTAGATTCTGTTTGAGTAACTTTTTCATCAGTAAAAACAGCGTTAGTAGGTACATCAGTCTGTACTTTAGTATCAAATAAATTTTTTATTTTAGTAAAAATTCTTTCTGCAAAATTTAAATGTCCATCATTTGGCATACCTTCATAAGTTGACATTTTAATTATTCACCTCCTATGGAGTAGGATTAAATACTGCATTATAAGCATCGTCTACGATGTCTGTTATTTCTTGATTTGTTAATAAATGTATATCAGTATGTTGTACATATCCACTTAAATCAATAGCAGTTGTACCTATTTTTTCATATCCACTTGTTGCGGGAGTCGTTGAACTATCCGTATACCAGATGTACTCATCATATATATTAGGGGCGGTTCCCGCATTAGGTACCAGATAAATTACACCATTTTGACCAGTTGCAGGTAAATCTTCATAACTAGTAACTTTCTCAAAACTAATTCTTTCAAATCCAGCGAGTGCAGCTTGAATAAGAGTGTTTACATCGGTATTACTGATTACACCCTTAGTTGTAGCGCCAGCAGCAGGAATATTAACTGCCTTACTTGCATCCGGAGTCAGAGCTGTACCGTTAACCTTAACGGTCTCAATCGTATTTACCTGAGCGCCAGCCGCTATTCCACTTAATTTATTCTTCTCAGTGGTTGTGTAATTATTGTCTGTATGAACATAATTAGCATCCGAAACGAAATTACTATCATTTGTGATGTCACTGGTTTTTGTTGGTACACTCACATTAACCGCTTTGTTTGCATCTGGAGTAAGTGCTGTACCATTAACCTTGACAGTTTCAATAACATTCTTTTCACCAAAATCTTCATAACTTACATGACTACTACTACCATCACTACCTGTTAATACAATCCATTTATTAGTTGTATCTAAAGAAATAGTATAAGTAGTGTTTACATTATCAATATATGGCTTTAATTTAGTTAATAAATATTGAGTGGCATATAGAAAACCATCATCATCTAATAAATTATATAATATGTTTGGCATTTTTAATTTCCTCCTCCGAATATTAAATCAAATTGTTCATCTATGATTTGCTTGATGCGCGTATTTGCTATATCATTGCGCCCAAGTTCTTCAAAACTTTTATCTTTTTCTAAAATAACTCCATTAACACTTGGTCTATTTAACAAAGCTTCATAATCTGTTGTGCTTCCGCCATATTGATGCCAATTAGTTCCATCAAAAATAAATTGTTTATTTGCATCACTATATAAAATAACCCAATCTCCAGGTTTTGCAGTAACCCATTCATTATTTATATTAATAGGATTGGTAGTATCACCATCTTCAAGATCAGTTAAGGTAATACCTAAAAATTGTCCCATAGCATCAATCTCTTCTTGGAGTTTTTTAATTTTTTTATGTAATAATCCATAAGTAATTATATCCATTATATCATCACCCACTCCCGCTTTGAAGTTAGCATATAAACTTCTGAGTTCTCAATGCATATAGCAACACTTCCTACGCTACATGATTGTTCGTCTGTGGGAAGGGTTTGTACATCCGCAACAGTATCAATAACAAATTCTGTATAATATGAATTATTATGGTCTTGTTGCTTTATACGAGTGTAAGACATTTAGTACCCTCCTTTTATATTTAATCTATAATAAATATAAAAAAAGCTAAAAGTTGATTAAACTATTTTGTCTTTATGTGATAATTCAAACAAAATAGTTGAAATCAACTTTTAGTTCTGTGTTGCGGTTTTGCTGATGGCTTTCGCCCCGAGCTGGCTCCCGCACCCTTAACCAATAAAAAAATGCGGATAGCAATTATCTATCCGCATTAATATTACTTATTATACTTATCCGCAATCGCCTTAGCTTTACGAATAGTGTTTTTATTTGTTAGCTTCTTTTGATTATAAAGCTCTAACAAACGAGCATCTTCTTTAGTCTTTTGTTCATATCTTGCTTCAGAATCTTCCTTTAAATCTTTTACAGAAAGCTTTTCTGGTGCATGCTTAGCCATAAAGCTACGCATCTTTGAATAATTATCTTTTGCCATAAATACACACCTCTTTACTTTAATAACTTAATTATAATAATTACATAGACCTTCGCCTTACTTACATTATCTTTTTCTTTATTAGACTAATGAAACGATAAGGCTGAGCCAAGTTAGCTACTCCTTGACTTCTTATCGTGCGGAAACCGCTTAAATTCATAAGGGATTGCTTACCCTTAACTTTCACGCGCCATTCAGCCTGTTATCATTAATTGTTCTACACCAAAGAACTTTCATCTTAAATTAACTTGATAAATGTTCGTGGAATTGCGCTACTTGTACCTGACACCTTCTCTTATAGGCTATTGCTAACCATCAACCACGTTTCATCCTCTTATTTGGCGTTACAAAGGTTTGCGGCGGCGCCAACCTACCACCTAACTTTGCTTATTCTCCCCCTGGAGCGTCTATTACGAAGACGAGAAGACCAGAGTCCTAAGAAACGATAACTTCAGTACCAATCACTAGAGGCTTGATTTATTGATAATCAAGTGTTAGATATATCGCTATAAACAACTTAAAGTTTTTCAAAGTATCCTTATCAAACTTACTATCTCTTGATTAAGTGACTGTCTCAGCAGCATGGTATTGCTTCTTCACTGAGTTATGTTATTATTATAATTAAGTTATTAAATTTTCAAAGTTCATTTACATTTTCTATATTTATTATATCAAAAATTTTTTAAATTGTCAAATCAGTTACTCGGCGCGGGTTGTGTACAGATACCGCAATACTGTTGGGTCTACATATGATAACATATGAACATTTGCCTAAACGCAACTGATTTGATTTTGAGCTGGGGTATCAGGATTCGAACCTGAACTGTGTGAGTCAAAGTCACATTTGCTGCCATTACAACATACCCCATTATATATCTATTTGCCTTTACAGACGCATCTGTGTTTGCTGACTACCAATAGTTTGGCGGAAGTAGTTTTCATCCTTCGATATGTCCTAAGACATAACCTGCTATTCGTACACCCAGAGGGAGTCGAACCCTCACGCTTTTACAAAGCCCGAGATTAACCAATGCACACTCTATCGACTATGCACTCGTTAAGTCTCGTATGTCTACCTATTCCATCATGGGTGCAAGTTGCGGGGAGCACGTCCAAGGATACTTCGAACAAGTTCGCCGATACTTTGAACGTCAGCCCGCGCTCCTTGTATCTCTTTCTATTATAATCCCTGTGCTATTATGTTTACACCACCAACCTGGGAAGAAAGAAATGCACAGCTATTAAAGGAATTAAGGTAGATATTCCACTGTGCATCAATGTTATAATACCTCGATAGCCTGCCGAGAGCGGACAGCAATCCCGCCACACCCATAGGTCTAGACGCTATGTGGGTTTCAGTTTGATTTTACCCTACTCGGTTATCTACCCTCTGAGGTTTCCTTTTTCGATAAGGAAGAACGAACAATTTAGCTTCTTCATACTTTCTCTTGAAGATAGGGGATGAAAACAAATTACTAAACAAAACTACCCTTGTTTTGTACCTTCAGGACGAAGGTTATAGCGGGACTGGGACTTGAACCCAGAACGCCAGATAATGACTCTGGAAAGTTTCCATTACTCTATCCCGCGTTATTAAGCCTATGATTTATCACGATAGCATAGGCACTCCGAGCTGTGAGAAACGCCACTACAGCGTTCCGTTCTATGTCAGGGGTCGTAGATACGTTTAGACGGGAACGGACAAGCCACTTTTAACCCAAATTTTTATATTTTATCTTAGGTAGAGTCCCGTTTCCTCATTTAATGCTAATTAACCACTTCTGCTAAGGGGATTTCAAAATTTAGCTCCCTAAGAAATAATATTTCTTTTTTCATCTTACATATATATTATATCAAAAAATTTTATAAATTTCAAATATATGATATAAGTGAGCCACTCGCATCCCACCACCTTGTTTCATGTGCCTAAGCCTTGTCCGCTATTATATCATATACCTAAAGAGTGACGAGAGGGGGAATTGAACCCACCACCATCGGGTTGAAAGCCCAATATCGTATACCATTTGACTACCTCGCCTTAAATGCAACTTTCTTTCGCTTCTGCTAGATGGTTTATGGTAAGTTGCCACCTTTATAAATCTCCACGTTCACTGATACCATCCCAGATTCCGCTTCATAGACATCTACACTTAGACGGTGAGCGCCATATTAGGAGTTGCACTCCCGCCCTTACTGGCGGAAGCCCATCCTATTTAATGTAAGAAAGGAAGCAACTCTTTACTTTACGAAGCTGTTGCCGCACCGTGTACTTCATTAGCACAATCATCACAAAGTTCATTAGTCAAAATCTTGTTTCTGCTAACTATTTGTCAACTTCATATCTCGTTCTACGACTTCCACATATAGTCGAAATTCTGCGCTATTGGTACTGTTGTATCGCCCTTTGGAGGCGACCTGGGACGTCAGGCGGATATTCTCTGCGGGGTTGGGATCCGTCTCTTCCGCAAGTTTGTATTGTTGATTTAAACAGGCTCCTAAGGATTTGAACCCTAACCTTAACGCTTTGGAGGCGCCCATGCTACCGTTACACCAGAAGCCTATTGAATTGGTTTACTTATATGCCCAAACCATAATCACATATAAGAAGTGAGTTTCTCTGATACTCTATTATCTTCTCAAAACAGTATTCTGCTGACATCTTTAAGTTTTTTAATAAAAGAAAAACTAGTGAGGAAAGTAGAATAAAACCAATCTCTAAAAAAACTTTACTCTTTTACTATCCGAGCAGGAGAGTTTTAATGAGTTTGCTTTCTCATTCATTTTCTATATATATTATAGCAAAAAATTTTTATTTTTGCAAGTAGACCGTACAGGATGTGCGCCTGTGACCTCACGTGTATCAGACGTGTGCTCTAACTGACTGAGCTAACGGTCTATATATGCGGAGCACAACCTCCGCCGCAGAGTGATACACCCTGGAGTTCCTCGGATTTTGACTCTCACTGGCACCGAGTGGTGGACCTCTATGGGTAACTTAATCCCAGCCCGCGCGTTGTTAATAATCTGACGGATTGCACACATCTTTAGAGGTGCTACTCATTTTGAACAGGAATTCCCCACCTCAAGGCATTAGTTACCCAGTGTTCCTTTTATTCTCTTCACAGATTATCTTGAACTGGCACGGTAGGATTCGAACCTACGAAAACTGGCAGATTAACAGTCTGTTCGCATACCACTTGCGGACGTGCCAAAATTAAAGAGGGGAAGGAAGAGTTGCGGGAAGTCACTCCGCCTCTTACTACTTGGTCTTACATCCTCAGCGTTTCCGCCTTGTAGCCTAACTTCCACTGGAGTATTTTTCAACTCACTCTCTTTATTTTCTATATATATTATAACAAAAATTTTTTAAAAAATCAAAATTGCTTATAAGGATAATATTTAAAACTCCATATTTTATTGTTTATTTTTATTTTAGTATAATCCACTTTTTCTTTATATGGATTGTTACCATTTTTCTATGTATCAGTATCTTTAGTAATGAAATTATTAGCTATTTGCCATATGTCATATTTAGCACCAAGTCTCAAATAAGGAATATATTCTAATGTATAATCCTTATGATATTCATCTTTTTTATCATATCCACGAACAACTACATAAAGTAATCCGCCGCTACCATCTTCAAATCTTTCAAAATAGCTATCCATTATATGAAAAACAAATCTACCATTCCATAAAGGATCTTCTTTTATTGACTTATTAACTTCTTTTATAAGCTTGTTTACTCTCTTTTGGTACTTCTTTCTTAATTTATTTCTCATAAATTATCACATCCTTTTTATTTTCTATAATAATTATAACAAAAATTTTTATAATTTACAAAAGATAAAAAAGAGTGCCGAGTTGGAGTTGAACCAACTATATTGCTTTTGCAGAGCAACCGCCTTCCGCAGACATTCGACACATATTCCTACTTACCATGTGTTGAATTCGTCCGGACTCGTCCAACCTTGCGGAAGGGCTATCATATGGTTTTCAGAATTAAGTAGGCAGGGAGGGACTTGAACCCCCAGAAGCCGAAGCCACCTGATTTACAGTCAGGACCGCTACCAGTTACGGGATACCCGCCTTTAAAATACTAAATCACATCGGCTCATTACCCGTGTACATCGGGGACATAACCGAACCATTACCGAACAATACAGGTATTGTCTTTTCTGGTGCTCTCGATTTAGCTGCTTTGTGCATGATTTAATATGTCTGCCTGTGGACCTGGGCGGAGTCGAACCGCCGTCTTGAACTACTATTCTACAACCTTTTTACGCAATAGACTTTAAGACAGTCAACTTATAACAATGGCGGTTTATGCGCACTGCCGTGTCCGCCGCACTCAACTGTTTCAGTTTTCAATCCTCAAGGTTTACAGAAGACAGATTACTCTACACCTCTTTTGGAACCTAATAGGCTTAGGCAGCCATAGCGTAATTATTTGCGTTTATATTTAAAGGTGACTTAACGATGTCGGTCGTGCGAGATTATAGCTATCATAACCCAATCGATACCCGTTACAAGCCCTTAGTTATTCTTACCTCTTACAAAAATACCTAATTCTCTATTGCAACGAGGACAGTTAAATTCTATAAATTTATCATGTTCAAGTCTTTTAATTTGAATACCTTCTTGAAGTGATAAACATGAGCATATTGCATATTCAAAATTCTTATAATCTAATCCATCTTGGACATTTATAATTTTCATAATTATTATCTCTCTTTCATTTTTCTATAATAATTATAACAAAAAATTAATAAAAAGGCAAAACGTAGCGTGAGGGGCTCGAACCCCCAAGGCTATTACACCCGCCTGATTTCAAGTCAGGTTCCTCACCAATTCGGATACGCTACAAAATGATAATATTACGAATCCATTCCGATATGGACCTTCCCCATACCACACATTATACGATGCGCGATTCTATAATATCATCATGTCGCGGAGAGGAAGATTCGAACTTCCGAAACGAGATTCGTTTAACAGATTAGCAATCTGCCGCTTTCAACCACTCAGCCATCACCGCAAAATATAGACAGTTTCTTTTTCTTCTCGATGAAACTGTCAAACACGAGGATCTCTGTCGGGTCATGACTCCCGCAGCACTAGATATTTTCGACTCTTTATACTCTCTGAAAATATCAAATATGTAGAGTGGTCACAGCGTTCTCTAACTGATATTTAAGCGTGTTTAGGAAGCTTCTACAAAGGGGGACTACCCTTTGCGTCCAAAGATACGCACCAAATTTTTATAAGGGTGTCACTAAGCAAATCTTCTCCCTGTTTTACCCCTTACCATTCATACCAACTGTCGCTATCAATATGAACTAGGACATAAGTTATTCTCAAGTCAGGCTACGACATTAACACCTTCCTTGACGCTTGTGAGCATCATATGGGAGTCGAACCCATATTACCAGTTTGGAAAACTAGAGTCCTGAACCATTAGACGAATGATGCATAAACTAGAATATTATCGCGAAATTATCTAGGAGATGATTAACCGTTAACCTCACAAACGTATCTTTTCCACTCAAAAGACCAGAGGGGTTCTTACGTTGTCCCATCACGAACTGCTCACGCCTAACGAGTTTAGCAGTCAAAACCCGGATACTTTAACAGCGTTTTCCTACTGGTACGAGCTCCCGCCCAGACTCGAACTGGGATTGATAGATTACAAATCTACTCGCCTACCATTAGCGGACAGGAGCATGTGCGGGTACGTTTTAGGCTACCCTCCCGCTTTAATGCCACGTCGGATTCTCAATTAGGTCGGACGCGCGACCTTTTTTACTTATTTCTTTATCTTACATAAATATTATATCAAAAATTTTTAATAAACTCAACCAAAAATTTTATTCATAAATATCATCTCTTTTTACTTTGTTTAATTCAGGGATCATCTTTTTGAATTTACGACCAGAAAAAGAATAATCATCTGCCCAATCATCATTAAATTCATATACTACATCATCTTCATCTTCGCTTACACAACCAAAATATTCAATCTCCATAATATCATAATATTTACCAAGTTTATAAAGAGCATCTGATTCATCTGAGCCAAATATAATACCATATCTTCTTTCAACTCTCTCTTTATCCATATTATACTGTAATATTATATATTCATATATCATAAATTATCACCACTTTCTTTATTTTTTCTATATATATTATAGCAAAAATTTTTAAAAAAATAAAGCGGAGCCATACTGGTAGCTCCGCATTATTATTAGTTTGCATAATATACATTTGCAGATTGGCGTCCAAATTGGATACAAGCATCATAGCTGTCCATATAAATATCAATAACGCCGCCGCCCATACCGCCTGTATCTTCAACTACATAAGTACCATAGCCTTCAATATAGACAACAGTACCTAGTGGTAAAGAATTACAAGCGCAAGTATATCCAGCTGTTGGATAATTTCCATTAGCACAAGGGTTTCCTGTCCAAGTATATGCTGTTAATTGATATACCCCTATATATCCATTTCCTGAACCTTCATCATTAAAAGTGGTTTCTGATGTGGAATCAGATGAACTTGGAGTAGATGTGATAATAACAGGTTTATCTTCTGTAATAACATTATACCACATAAGATATAGTTCATCTTCATATTCTATAACATCCCAACCATTTTCAGATATACCTACACGTTTAATTTCTGTTCCCGCAGGTATAATAGTTTCATCTTTATAAGTAGTATTAGGTGACATTTTTCTTGCAAAGGCATTACAAGAAGTATATCGATCCTCATCAACCTTGATAGAGTCCCATATGATAGTTTTGCCAGGAGACTCTATATGATAGCTATCTTCTGTTTCAGTTATTTGTAATTCAACACCCATTTCATAGCAATCCTTATAAGAGTCGTCTATTTCTCTTTCCGATGTCTCTTCTTCTGCTGCAAATACTTCAAAGTTAGTTCCGCCACATAGTAAAATGCCAGCCGCAAAAATAAGACTGGCAATTATTTTTGTTGTTTTCATTGTTATTTCTCCTTTTTCTTTCTTAATGTTTCTTGTTACCTTGAAACCTATACAAAGAAAATATCGAAAAACGCAGAAACTGTCACTTTCTTCTCACGCATTTTTCCCAGTATATTAGATATTTTTCTAAAGTTTCAAAATGTTTTCTTATCCAGGAATCTGCGGGAGCTTGGTTATAGGCGTCTATAGCCTCCTTCCACGTCCATATCCAACAATAGTCACATATGTCCCAGGACTCAAAAACTTTTTTGTATGCTTTACCATTAGGTATATCTTTAGTATGTCTTACCTTTTTATTAGCATACTTTTTCATGCCTTTATTATTTTTATCTTTGACTCTTGGATGCTTTTTATAACTTCTACTCATTGTAAATACCTCCTAAATTAAGATACTTACTTAAGATGCTCTTTTATCATAATAGCTTCCTCCTAATTATAAAGACTGATATATATAAAATCTATATAAGATAGATTTATTTAAATTGACCAATTTTTATTTCGTGCAATACGATTTATATCTAATGTATATTTATGTGCATATTTATAATTTTCTGATTTCCAAGAGAACAGTAATAATGATTTACCATTATTGCTTTCAGGAAACCAAGCATCTATATCCGCATGATATTCATTTATTAAAAGAGAAATATAATCTGTTAAAGATATACCTAGCATGCGCGCAGGATGCCACCAAGCTGAACTATCTTTTGCTAAATCAGAAGTATCAGCTACATACCATTTACCGCTTGAACTTTGCCATTCTGTAACTTTTAATAAATGAGCCATAATATTCTCCTTAAATTCCTAACCTTGACATGAGATCTGCTATGTTCTGTTTCTCTTGTTCTGAAGGGGCTGCGGCGGGGGCGTTTACTGGTGCGGAAACCTCGCCTTGACTCTCCACGGAATCGCCATCGCCGCCAACATTAGTCTTTGCACAAGTAAGTGCAACCTTAATCTCAACTCGCATACCATCTTCTTCCATAGGTATACGTAACTCTTTTCCATAAATAAATGCATCAGGATAGATTTCCTTAATTTTATCTATAACCTTTTGCTTTGACTCACTGCCTCTAGCCATCATTTTTCTCCTTTTACTTATTTTCTATATATATTATAACAAAAATTCTTTAAAAAAACAAATTAATCATTTAATTTCTTTACATCAATAATTCTATCAACTTTTTCAAGATGTTCGGCAAAACTACGCATAGCTTTACATAAATGACAATCACTTCCAGTGATACATCTCTTTTTACACATTAATCTATATCGTCCATAATCTGGAGGGAGTCTACGACTATCAAGACTTTCATTAAATCCTATAATCAATTCTTTAAGATCTCCAAACCAATATCCTCTATTATACGCTTTAAAACAAACATCTTGAATAACCATATCACCAACAAAATCAAATCCTGATACATATGGATAATAAACTGTGACATCTTCAGGTCTAATGAAGAATTTGGTTAATGCAGGAGAGCTTTCCCATGCGCTTTGTGCTTGATTGGCAATTACGCGTATACCCACGTCCCCGCAAACTTTCTTAACATCAGGAAGATAAAAACCTAACATATTAGTAATTCTTACTTCAGAAGGATTTAAAGCTAATATAAACTGCAACACTTCCCAATTACCAACTAAATCAGTAAACATATATTTATTACAACTATCTTTAATAGCATTAAATTTAATATCATCTACTAATCTTTTGTCATCAAGGATCATATCCACTGGTAATTGTAAAGTCCAATTATCAAATTGTTTTAATTCCCTAATTCTTTTTAAAGCTTCTTCATTAAAATCATCAAAATGAATCTCTAAATATATCTGCTTTTCTTGATTAGTTTCAATAAACTTTTCTAAATTTTTGCTTTCCGCATGATAAATTATATGTATTTGATGTGCATCATGAACAAAATCGCTATCCGCCCCATCATATAACAAACAAATTTTTTCTTTAATTTCCATTATTTCTCCTAACACAGAAAGGGTAGAACTATGCCTACCCGTCTGTCATTTATTTAGTTGTATAAAGACTACTCTTCATCTTCAGCAGGAGCTTCAGTTGTATATGCTACAGCTTTCTTTCCCTCTTCATTCTTTATAGTAACCTTAAAGATTTCGCCTTCCTTTACAAGGGCAGTTGCTCTATAAGTAACCTTAGCCTTTGTTATCTCAGGAAAATCTGGCTCAAGAGCATTAGCAATCTCTTCAGCTGTTGCAGGCTTCTCTCCTATTGCAGCCTTAACCGCATCCTTCAGCTCATCTCCCTCAGCCTTCTTAGCAGCTCTACGCTCCTTCTCCTTCTCAGCTCTCTTATCAAGAGCAGCAACCTCACCCTCAAGAAACTCAACGTACTCTGCTACGTCATCTCCAAAATTCTCTGTGAGTGTTGCTATAATTCCATTAAACATATCCTTCTTTGTTATCTTCTTCTCTGCCATAGTTGTATTCTCCTTTTTTCTTTTCTATATTATTTACCTTTTGTACTTACATTATATCAAAAATTTTTATTATTTGCAAGGGGCGGGGCTCCGTGGCTTGCCGCCCCAGATATTCAGTTTTAACTAAGCGAGAGCATATACTGTCACTTTACGTCCATCAACCTTAGCCTTATCTCTAGCTACCTTACCTTCTTTTACAAGCTTACCAGCGTAATGAGCAACTCTACCTGGAGTAGCATCTTCTGCATCGATTCCCGCAACCAGCTCAGCAAGAGTGATTGGTCTGTCAGCATCAGCAAGAGCCTTTTCAATTCCTTCTCTATAAGTTACATCCTTCTCTGCGTTCTTCTCAGCACGCTTCTCATTAACCTTTGCAGCTCTGTTCTCAAGTCTTGCGATTTCAGCATCAAGAAAAGCTACATAAGCTTCATTGTCCTTTACAAGTTCCTTAATTGCATTGAATTTTTCTACCTTTGTCATAGTAAACACCTCTTTCTTTCTTTTGTTATTTTTTGTTTCATTTTCTATATTTATTATACTAAAATTTTTTAGAATTTACAAATGAGCTTTTATTTTTTCATTTTTGCTCTTTTGTTATTTTCTATATATATTATACTAAAAATTTTTTAAAATTACAAATCTTCCCTTTAAGTTTCTTCATAGAACCCTGCATAATCAAAAACAATAGGGCGACCTTGTGTATATCCTATGTTACAGTCATGCAAATCATTAATACCATGTTCTATAATAAAATCTAAAAATTTATCATATGTTTTAAGACCATAATATTTTATAAATTCACCAGTCCATAACTTTTGAATATGAGGAGCATTTTTATGCTTTGAAGTATATTCTTGAATCATTTCTCGAGTTCGTTGTGAAATTTTAGATCCATTAGCACTTGATGTCTTTTCTATATATTCACATAAATAAAGGGAAGTATTATTAATACCATCAAAAAGATGAATTTCCATAAAACATTTTTGTAGTCCATTTTTAATAGCATCTTGATAAAGTACAGCTTCAGTATAACAATAGAGTTCATCTAAATCCTGTAAATCAAATTTAAAAGCAAATTTAGGTTCTTTCATAGGGATAAAACAACCACGGGTTGCTCCATATGAAAATCTAAATAAGTTATTTTCAAATAAAGGACTATATTCTTCTTCGTCTAAACTATTTATACTAAGATTATCAATATTTATTCCATTTTCATCTAAAAAATCTTCTATATCAACTATAAACTGTTGTGGTGTATACATATTACTCTCCTAAAAGACCATTCTCATTATACATATCCATTAAAGCTTTTTGAAGCTTTTTCCAAAATCTAGCCATTTTCTTAGGGTGATTACGCATGAATTCACCTGCCCATTGTGTTGCCGCAAACTCATCAGGAATAGCGTGATACCAAGTATTCATATATTCCCAGTCTACTTCAGATTCACTTATAGCATCTTTCTGCATCCAGAAATACTCTTTTTCAGCTTCCGTCCATTGATAATCCGTCAGACAATGTCCTATCTCGTGCATCAACGCCCATAAAAAGATGTCTGCATTTACTTCAGGGTATCTTTTTACCGCGTCTTCTATAAAATTACCATTACTCTCACTTGTACCTATAAGAGTATATCCAACTTTCTTTTCGTCGCAAAATGCTTCAAATTCTGTATCAAACATAGCGGTAACGCCAAATTGAGCCGTAAAATTGTTTATTATTTTTTCTACTTTTTCAATTCCTTTTAACTCTATCATTTGCGCCACCTCTTTTTTATTTATTTTCTATAATAATTATAGCAAAATTTTTAATAAAAGACAAAAAGACCCCGTGATGCACGGAGTCTCCGCATTAATCAATTTTTAGGCTATCTACAAAATCCTTGATTTTTGCAAGGAATTGCGCCTCCTCTAAGTAAAAAGGATCGCCATACCAACACATAAAATTATACATAAATTGACCAAAACGCCAATCAGGAAAAAACTCTTTATGAATTTCTTTTAATTTGTCATAAAACTTATCTAATCTTTCTGGATCTCTCATAACTATATCTCCTCTACTAAAATCTTCTTTACTCTTTTTACATCATTCTTTAAACAGGTTGACTTACTTTTTGTTAAAGCCATAGGCAATGATGAAAACATAGCTTGAATTGTATGCTCTGTATTATCTTGTGCTATATATTCAATAGTTACTCTATATTTCTTCATTATTTTGTCTCCTTTATTATACATCTGCTCAGCTGTGTTTGCAATACTCCATTGTATTCAGTATGATTTTTAACTGTACCAGTTAAATCAATAACATCATTCTCTTTTATATCTAATACCTTTTGAGTAAACCATGTGAAGATATTATCATCAACTTTAAAAGTGTATATAAAGTTTCCGCCCCAATTACCTTCAAAATATTTTGCAGAAATTAAAGTTGCTTTCATATTGCGGAGGCGCTCGCCTATTTCACCAACGAATTCAGACTTAGAATTTTCTTTGTTCTTCTTTGCTATAATATCTTTAATACCTTCCCTCATTTCATCAAGAGCCCCGTCTAAGAAATAAGGACCTCCTCCAATGTCATTCCAATAAAGCATATTTTCAACATGACATGTATATAGAAAAGCATTTGGATCACTTAGTTCATCTGGAGCTGTATCAACTCCAAAGAACCAGCCTAATCCAGAATAATATTTAGCACCTTTTTCTTTAAGTTCGTCTTTCATTTCATAAGTATTACATCCTGCTACTACCAGGATTATACCATGTGTAATATTGTATTTATCAAGCCATGCTTGTCTTTTTGCGGGAGCCTCTGCCTTCTGCTTCTCAAGTTCCCTTTGCTTTTTGGCTGCGGCTGCCGCATCCATCTTTTCTCTTTCTTCTGTTGTATATACACGACAATGTTCTTTATAGAATTTACCTCTTCCGCCGCAAGCAAAACAAACACCATTATCTATATGACCAAAATAAAGTATCTGTCCTTTTCCGCCACATCTATAACAATTACATTCAACATCCGCATATAGCTTATTCTTCTCTGTACGGATAGTCTCAGGAATAATTTTATATCCAGACTCTTCATATGTTCTTGCTAATCTATAATCCATATGCGCCACCTCTTTCTTTTTTCATTTTCTATATATATTATAACAAAAAATTTCAAAAAAATAAAGCGGGGTGCGTGACGCATCACCCCGCCGCATTAATCTCTCCAATCGCGCAAGATTTTTTTATCTAAAAAAGTACCTGCTGCATCTCCATTTAATATATCAATAGCCTTCTGTGTAAGATAGTCGGTTAGTCCACTAGATTCTTCATCCCAGTTATCAACAGTTTTAATTAAATGTTCTTTAATTTCAGGTCTATCGTATCCAATAAAGAAACTTTGGTCATCTAATATTACCCAATTTTTATGCTCATGATGCTCTAACCAATGAATAATTGCATACCCTCTTGCTTCCCATCTAAAGTCTTTATTTATTGTATCATAAATATTTAATCCTTGTGCGCGCAGTTTGTTACTTAAATATTTACCAACATGGTTCTCTTGCTTATACGCGCCAACTATAAAGTCCTTTTTCCAGGTTGATGTTAATACAATTTTTGCATTTGTGGCGTTTACAATCTGCGCCAGCCGCTTCACTCTTATATTATCTATTCCTAAATACGCATAGCCATTGTCTGCAACAACACATGACTTAGAGTGTTCCCAGTTGAGAACACCGTCAGTCTACATCAAGAAAAATAATATTATTTGCCTCGATGTTCATGAAATCACCTCTCTCCTTCTTCAAATACATATAAGTCAGTATGTTCACCGCCTTCATCAAGATATTCTTTTATAGTAACGTCACAAATTATACAGTCATACTTAGAAGTAGCTTTACCTTTAAATTCAAATGCTTTTACTACTTTTTCAGTAGCATTAGCAAAAGAGTGCGCGTATACGACTCCTTTGTATACGTGTTCATCACCATCTTGTTCTTTATATACTGTTACCTTATATTTAAATAAATATTCTTCCATTATAGCCACACCCTTTCTATATCATGTATTTCTGATTGTGTTATATCTGTTAATTTATACTTCTGCAATAGGCTTACAAACACAGCTTCAGGAACAACTTTACCTGAATACCCCATGCTGCGGAGGGTACGTCCAAGTTGATTTAGACGTCCCTGCCGCGTATTAACTAAACCGCTTCCTTCTGCTTCATTCATATAAAGCCAATATCCGTTATCCATTCCAAACATTATATCACCTCTTAAAAACTTTCAAAAGCTATAATTCTAATATTATCAGGATCCATCCATCCATAATCAGCAAATTCAAGATAATTTGCAATTTCCTGGTCTAATTCGTTCCAAAATACTCGCTGGTCTTGTGCTTCTTCAAAACTATCATACTGATTATACTGTTCTTTTCTAGCTAAATATTTAACTTTGGTGTAAGTTCCTACATAAAATAAAGGAAGTCCATTTTCATCTTCTTCATCTTTCCAACCCGCTTCAGAAGCCATTATCTTTATTTCTTCTATATCTAAACTATCTGTTTCTAGACGAAAGCCATCCTTTATATAATCAGCTATTTCATAACCTCTGCGCCATATACCAGTTAGTTCTTTTGGATTATAAAGACCAACAGTCTTCCAACCCTTATCAGTCTTTCTTTGCATATATATTCCAATATCCATACCCATTAGTTAATACCTCTCTTTCTTTTATACTCACGGACTTTTCTACCAAAACGAGCTGCCGCGCGCTCTCTAATTAACTTATGTCTATAAGATTTCTGAAAGAATCTTACACAACTCTGCTCAGGAGTAAGATATACATACTGACCTGTTGCAAAATCAAACTTTTTACTTAACTCCTCTGTCCATGCTTTTGGATTTTCAGTATAATAAACAAACTGTCTAAATTGAATATCTGCCAGTTCTCTTGCCTGTTTAGACCAACTTGCTGGATGATATGTTCTCATAATTATCACACTCCTTTTTATCTTTCTATATATATTATATCAAAAATTTTTAAAAAAATAAAGCAAGGATATTACCCTTGCTTCATTTTACTTTAAGCTAATATTATTTTACAGTCTTTTTTCCAGCTTCCGCTAATAGTACCGTCTGGATGACATATAAACTCTCTAAAAATATTGTCTTTTTCTGTTTTTTCTACTTCTCTTAACATTTTCATGTCAGAATAAGAGAAAGTAACATCTTTGTTATTATAATTATATATTTCATATATATAATAATCTTGAATTGCTTGCTCCTTAAAAGTCCAATTTGTAAAAGCGTAATTCAATACTTTAAAATATTCATCTTGATTTATGGTATAAGAAAGTCCAAATTCATCTCCAACCTGCATTAATCGTCTAAAAGAATAGTCATCTGCAAAATCATATATTTTTATAAAGTTAAGAATATCCTGAGGTGTATGTAATTTATCCCCAATAACGCACTGTATTCTAAACTTGGTTTTGTGGTATTTTTTCTTAATTTCTCTTAACTCATCTATTGTATGAACTTTTGTACGGAAAATTTCGTTGTTTTCCTGGTCAGAGATACTATGTCTACTAATATTAACAAAATCAAATAATCCATCAATAGTGTCGACATATTTATCCAGTCCATACCCATTTGTATTCATAGTTAAAAATTGAATATTATATTTACCTAGAATATCACACAATTCTTCAAAATAAGGAAATAAAGTAGGTTCTCCGCCAGTAACAGAAACAGAAAACAAACAATCATTATCCTGCATTTCTTTTAGCATTTTATCAATATTTACTAAAGCTTTTCTTGGCTGTTCATTTTTCTTGCAGTTTTGTTCTATACAAAAACTACACTTTGCATTACAAATATCTGTAATTTTAATATGAAAATGCCAGAGCCAAGGGTTCTTATTAAGGTTGACATCATTACCAAAAAGTTTTACATCAAATCTATCATTATATAAAATAGGCAATTTACAAACATCACAAGCTTGAATATACTCATTTTTATTTGTCACCGTCTTAAACATACAAGCATACACCTCTCTTTTTTTAATCTATATAATAATTATACCAAAATTTTTAATAAAATACAAAAACATTTTACCAATTCTGTATCATTTTTAGTCCAGATTTCTTGCATTTCCCGCAAACACAAGAGTCAAGATTCTTTAAAATCTTACCCATGCGGGAATACGTAGTTACAAGCCCGCAGTTGTCACACCATACTTCATATTTAAACTGACCTTCATTTTCAAGAGCATTATGAGTTTTTGTATGTTCACAACCTATTGCTTTACACTTGTCTTTAAATAGGGCGTCATGTCCATGTTCTTCACCTGTCACCACCAAGAGAAAGTAATGAACATATTCATGTTTAATGACATTGATTACATCATTATCAGTTCCTTCATTTAAGAGTTTCTGAGAGAACTCTATAGATATAGGTTCACAAGTGCTCTTTCTATGTCTAACTCGACCCAGTGTAGCGGTTAGGCGAGCATTCGCGCTTATAGGACAAGTTATTGCTGGAAGTCCATCTGCTACCCGCAGGTTATCAAGTTCTTTTATTACTTTTTCTATTGTCCACATAAGTGTTTTCTCCTTTTTTCATTTTCTATATATATTATATCAAAATTTTTATTTATTTGCAAATGTTGCGCGGTTGTGGCCTCCGTGTAACTTTAGGGCGCCCTTTCCGCATTTGTATTTTATTAAAAATTTTGATATAATTATTATAGAAATTAAAGAGAAAGGTGTGTGATATAATATGATAAATGCTAAAGAAGCTAAGCAGATAATGAGAGGTGTTGATAGATATAAAGACGAGTTAAAAAATATTGAACCATATATTATAAAAGCTGCTAAGAAAGGAAAAGATCACGTTGCTTTGTTTTCTTCTGTTCCTTTTAGTGTACAAACAATAGATAAGCTAATAGATCTGGGATATATGATAACTCCATTTGAAGAGCCCAAAGGTTTTACTTATCGTATTGAGTGGATGTGGATGGATAAAGATGAACAGGAGGGATATATATGTTAACTGCTGAACAAGTTAAGAAAATGATGTATCATAAAGATGATATTATATTCGGTGTTATTAGTCGTTGTAATCATGCGATTCAGGCTGCCGCACTTAAAGGAGAATGTGGAATTGTATTTGAATATCCTGCTGAATATGACGGCTATAAAGAGATAGAAGTCTTTTATCAGACTTTGGATGATTATGGATATACTGTTGTTGATTTAAATCATGGACAGTCAGCTGATGATGGGCAACATAGGATTGAGATTTACTGGGCGGTATAGCTTGCCTCGTGGCGTTTCAAGGCAAAAATCGCGCATATCAAGCAAAAAGGCAGAAAAAAGATTTCGGGGGTAAAATCGAAATTCCCGAATTTACGATAACAGAGAGGAGTAGATGAATATGAATTTTCATAGATATACGGAGTATGATTTAAGGAAACCTCCAAAGAATGTAAAGGTAATGATGGTATTTACTGATGAGACAAAGGATATATGTTACATTGATGATTGGGGTATAATTCATGGGGAGAAGACTCGTATAATTAAGGGGCAGGTTCCCGCATGGTGGAAAAAGATAGAGAAAAATGAAATGGGGGAGTATATATGGTAATTAAAAGAGGGGTATGGTTTTATAAACCGTGGTTATATTTTTAAAAGGGGGCGGATGCTCCCCTTTTTTAATTGGGGGTACTTTTTATTGGGGGTAGGACATTTTTATTAAATTTTATTGGGGGTACTTTTAAATATAGTAAAGAGGGAAATCTCTGCTAAAAAATGAAGGAAAAGGGAAACCGCAATGACTAAAAAAGAACTTAGTGAAAGGTTTGGTTTATCAGAGAATCAAATCACTAAAAATTTTAAACGCTGTCAAGAACAGGTATTTAAAAAGTATAATGTTAAATTAAATAAAGTAGGTCGAGGAGAAAAAACAGAATATATTCTTGAAGATATACCTATGACCGCAAATATTCATCAATCTATTGCTTTTATACAAGATGCACACAAAGAAGTTGTTATGGATCAACAGTTGTTTACTGATTTAATAGATTGGAATTTTATGGTGTTTATGGGTATTACTTTGTGTCCTATGGTAGTATTTAGAGGTACTCTTGAAGATTTTTTACAGTATGTTGGAGTTAAAGTTAATGCAAATAATAAAAAGTTATTAGAACAAAGTTTGATAGAGTTAGATAAGAATAATCTTATTATATATACTGTTGATAGGTCTGATAATAGGGTATTTACCGCAAGTATTTTAGCAAAAGTAGAACAAACTTTACATATTGGTATTGATATGGTACAAAGGTGTATGAAATTACAGAAAGAGAATAGTATGAATTCATGGGTTCCGCTTTTAAAAACTTGGTTAGGATTACAGATTATTGCTCTTGATAATAAGCAAGAAGTATTTACTATGAAACAGTTAGAAATGATTACAGGTGTTAATAAAAAGATGTTAACCAAGTGTAAGAAAATATTAGAAGAGGATAATTTGTTTCAGACTTCGAGAGCTTTTGCGGGAAAGGATTTGTGTATAGGACAGAATATCAATTTAAATGGGTTAGAACATAATTACAGCGATTATAGCTGAAGTTCCCCAATTTTTAGCATTTAGTTACCCTATATATTATATTATATATATTTGGGTAGATATTTGCAAGAATTTGGGGAACTTTAATTAGTTTTTGCTTGGTTTTGTTATATTTCTCCCAAAAAGTTGTCGGAATTTTTTATGCAATATATGTTTAAGTAATGTGCTAGTGGTTGAGGAACTTTATGTGATTTTCCTCAATTTTTTAGTAGAATTTGTTAAACTGTAGGTTTGGGGTGACCGACCTCCGTCCCTACTACTCTTCTCATCACGAATAACGCCCGTTAACAAAATTTGTCTATATAAAACTTGACAAATTTAAAAAATTATGTTATACTTTATATATAAAATAAAATATTATATAATGGCGGTATCCTTTTAGCTTCCAGCGCTCCGCGCTTCCAGCTAAAAGGATACCTTAGACGAATTCTATTGCTCACTGCGTTCGCTGAGGATGGTCCCGCTCCCATAAACAACTACTTTCAGGAATCCTATAAGCATATTTTAGTGAGCGCGAAGCGCGAACGAACAACTGGGAGCGGCAGCGATATCCTGTACACGGGCGCTGCCCGCCCGTCCAAACAAACAAGAGCTGAACGCCTATAAGGTCAATCAACTGCGCGGATGATGCCTATAGAGGCGCGGATGACGTCTAATACCGCTTTGGACAGCGGTTAGAGATGTCTAACTTGAGTTAGTCTTGACTAACTGGGAGCGGGGTTTACATAAAAATATTATGTAAACTGGCATTTTGCACAAAAATTTCGGGATTTTTTAAAAAATTTTTGTGCAACATTTTTTACAAAAAAACTTGACAATGATGAAATTTTTTGGTAGAATCGGGGCGCTTCGCAAGCTCGCGCGCCGGCAAATCGTTGTCAATAGGCAAAATTCACAAAAAATCTGCGCGAATCTGCTATTTTTTTAGCAAATTCGCGCATTTTTCACTTTTTAGGGCGATGTTTTGTTAATTTTACCGTATATTTGTTATTATTATAGGTAAAATACAGTTCTGTTTCGGTTTTTATCCAAAATTCTTCAATATTTGCTTCATTTTCAAGTGCTTTCCGCATAATTTCAAGCAAAAATCCCTTTTCAAAGTCAATTTTACGAACTTTTTGAGCTTTTTTGCGAGGGTTTGCGCTCTGTTCATACCTGCGCTTGCCTTTTTGCGCTTCTTTATTAGCTTTCTCTTGTTCTTCATTGACCATTTTATCATGGTCTGTGAGCCATAGTTCACAAGCTTCAGCTATTGAAATTTCAAGGGCATCTACCATCTTATCTACTTCGTTATCGGGTATCTCAATTCCATTGTATATCATAAGCAGAACCTCCTTTTACTTACTATAGCTATTATAACACTGCGGAAGCATTTTGTCAACGATTTTTTTAGGGGATTTACATTTTCTCGTTTCGATCTGTTTTGCTTTAAATGTTAGCATTCTAGTTCCTTTACAAAATGCATAATAGGAACGAAAAGCCCCTTAAATCGGACGGACAATTTAAGGGGTGGAGGATACCAACGCCCAAAATGGATGGGCGGGGTATTGACTAAGTTAATATACTCGTGAGATTTTCTTTTTTCTCTCACTTTCTATATTTATTATATCAAAAATTTTTCATTTTGTCAACAATTTTTTTCAGCCCTTGGTTTACATAATTTTTAACCGGCCGCCGCCCAGGTTTACATAAGACCACCTACTTTTTAGGTGGTCTATGCTTGGTTAACTTAAACGTATAATGTGCGCCCTCGTAGATAAAATTCAACTCGGTTTCGGTTTTGATTCCTTGAACCTCTGCGCCCATCTTTTCAATTAAGTCTTTGACGTTAGCAAGTAGCAACCCTTTTGTTTCGTCAACCTTGCGAACCTTTTCAGTTTTCTTTCTGTTGCCACTTTTCTCATAGCGTCTAGGAGCGTTTTTCTCAGCGTCTTTAATAGCTTGTTTAGTCTCTTGACTTTCCTCGATTTTACCTTCTTCCTCAAGTATCAAATCGCAAGCCTCAAGGATAGAAATATCAAGTTTTTCTACATATTCGTCAATTTTGTTATCATCTACTTTAAAACCTTTGTAATCCATAATATTTACCTCGCTTTCATTTGATACTTAGATTATAGCATATGGAGTTGACTTTTGTCAACCCCTTGCATATAATTCTTTTCGCATTTTTTTATGTTTGTTAAAACAATATGCTAAAATTTCTTTTTCAATCAAAACATCTTCCAAACCAGTGTGACTTTCTTTAAAGTCATTGTTTCCAGTTATATATTTATAAATAACCTCAGCTTTTACTTGTGGTCTTGGTGTTTTATGTTTTGTCATATAACCATTTTCTTCACAAAACGCTTTATAACTTGGAGTTTTTGCAACTACGTCTAAAGCCATTTTCATAGTATCCCAAACGATTGTGCCATATGGTAAAAAGTTTCTATATTTAGATTTTGTTAACCATCTTTGAGTGTTTTTTGTTGCTCCATCATCAAAACGAGCATTATGAGCGCATACTGTTTTTGTGTTATATTTCTTCATAGTATCGGCAAGGTCTTTTCTAATTGTAAACCACGTTACAACTTTGCGCTTGCCACTCTTTATATCTTCCCAATACTTAGGAATCTTATTGCTATAATAAGCACTATTCATAAGATTTTTTTCTTCCATAAAAATGTCACGATTTATATATGACTTCGTTTCGTAAACATTTCCTTTTTTATCAACAACTGCCCATCCAATATCATATACAAACATATTAAAAGGGGAGACACCATCAAAATCTTTATCACAAGGGCAAGTTTCTGTATCAAGTACAATTATATAATGCTTTCTTTTATCTATCATTTTTAAATCCTTTTCTTTTGATTTTATAGTGTAGGTGTTTTACAAGATTTAATTCCTACAACTTGTTTTCCCATCTGTATATATATTAACATATTTAAAAGGTAATGTCAACTAGAATTTTATCAATTTTTCAAGTTCTTTTAAAATGTTTTCATTTGCGTTTATGGTGTTTCCTAAGTTCCAACCCTTGCGCACATTTTCGTTATCATCAACTAAAATTTGATAACCACCAATTTTTCTAGTGCAATTTGCTTTTGTAGTACCATACTTTACAAGGTGTATTTCGTCATAAGGAAAATGGTATTTTTCAAGCCATTCAAGTTTTGCCTTGCGTGTTCTGTTATTATATTCGTTAGTACCATTTTTAGCAAGCCACGTTGTAACAACGATTTTCCAACCTTGATGTTTAAGAATTGTAAGGATTGCGTTAAGATAATTCATATCATACAATGGTTCAGCTACCTCATAAGGAGTAGTGTCCTCATTCATAAGATAATCAAGCCAATTAGCTACACCATAGAAATTTGCGATTGTTCCATCCATATCAAATACGATTGTTCTGTTACCCATTCTCAATACCTCTCTTTCTTTTACTATAATCATTATACTACTTGCAAATAGTAAAGTCAAGAAAAATTTTAAAAAAATCAACGGGCAATTTGCACAAAGATCACGGCGAAAATACAGAACCTTTTGTGCATTTCGACGGGCGGCCGGCGCAAAAAATCGCGGAAGTCAATAGCAAAATTGCACAAAAATAATTAGTGTTTTTTGTGCAATATTCCGACTTGCAAAATGAAAAAATTTTTAGTATAATTATATCAGAAAGTGAGAGAGAGATTAAAAGGAACTACAAATAGAGTCGACAGTCTAAGCGCGCAAGACGGACTAATAATGAGATAGGTAGTACACCCTAGTTTCTAGAAACTTTTAAAGAAAATTGAAAAAAGTGCTTGACAATAAGCAAAAATTTTAGTATAATAAGTATGTAAGATAAATAAAATAAAAGAAAGAAAGAGGTAGATGTATTATGACAAAGAGAGATGTACTTACAAAGGTTGTTGCACTTGAGGATGTTTTCACTGCTGAGGAGCGTGAGGTTGCTCAGAAGATGATTGCTCAGCTTGACAAGAAGTCATCTAAGCCTACTAAGGCACAGATTGAGAACATCGGTATCAAGAATGACATTCTTGCGATAATCGCTGATGGTCACAAGAGAACTGCAAAGGCTATTGCTGAGGAAGTTGGTTACACAACTGCAAAGGTATCAGCACTGTTGAGACAGATTGTCGCTGATGGCAAGGCTGAGAAAATTCCTGGCGAGAAGTCAAAGGATGCTCCTACTTATGTAGGTAATGAGGACGCTACACCTTACGAGGTGTAGTCCCCTCTAACTAATAGAACGAAAACCGAAAGAGGTTTTCAGTGGTAGCGATACCTGTATCAATGCCATTCTTGTACAAGTTGCACAAATTTCAGGAATGAGATTTGTGCAACTTTTTTGCATTTTTCACTTGACAAATTGTGCGGGAGGTGGTATAATGGAGATTTGGGGTTTCGCGCGCGAAACCCCGCCGCCCGCACATGTCAATAAAAAAATAGGCTTTTCAGCCTATTTTTTACCAAGGAAACCAACCAATTTTCTTAATCATTTAAATCACTTCCTTCCTTTTTAATCTTCTACATTTACAAGATTTGCTATCTCATCTAAGTGATAACCTATTTCATCAATGTCATTATAAATCTTTACTGCATTGCTACTTATCTCGTCAGCCTCTTCAAGTTCATCCCATATTTTATTCACAATTTTTTGTGCTGATACTAAAGTTTGAATTTCTTCGTTAGTAAGAGCAACTCCTGATGCGTATGTTTTAAGTTTTTTTATTACTTGCATTTTTATTTCTCCTTTTCTCTTTTGATAAATCTATTATATCATAGGGTTGATGATTTGTCAACCCCATTTTCCTAAAAGTAATAAAATTATTACTATTAAATTACAAAGTCCAGCAATACTTAAACAGCGTTTTTCTTCATTTTTATCATACCAAGAAATTTGAATCGCTCCAAGAATTAAAAGTATGATTATTAAAGTTTTCATTTTTTATCACTCCTTTTCTTTTTGTACCTTTATTATAATACATTATATTTAATTTGTCAAGGGGTTTTTCACATTTTTATGAAAGATTTTTTCTGTTGCGCATTGTAGCAACTCTTGCGTGTGCTTATTCCAACTTCGGAACCAGTCGTGTGGCGATTCTCTTTCTCCCCTTGACAATTAAAGTATACCATAGTTGAATGTAAATTACAATAGTAAGATTATGACATTTATGTTAAGATTTTGCGGCGGCCGGGGCCTTGACGCGTCACGAGGACGCGTTCGCGCTATTCTTTTTCATTCAACAATTTATTAGCAAAGGAAATCAGTATTTCATAATAATCTGCTGTTGTTAGCTCATCTATAGCATTATCTCTTGCTTCATAATCCATTTTGTATTTATCGAAAAGCATATTATCAAGAATTTCTCTTATCATGTCAAGAAAACTTCCATCTTCTAAAAGAAACTGTGCTATTTCTTTATTGGTCATTATTATTTCTTTTTTAATTTCTGCTTTTAACATTTTTATTACTCCTTTTCTTTTGATAAATCTATTATACTACATTTGCGGTTGTTTGTCAACCGCAATATAGTAAAATTAAGAAATAAATATTTAATGCTACGCTTGCAAGGTGCATTACAAGTCCGTTAATATGTCTATCAACTTTTAAATCTTTGATTGTTCCAATAAGTGCAACAGCAAGTCCAAACCATGCAATAGATAGACCAAAAATCATAATCAGCACTACATTTATTACAGTTATCAAAGCTCTAATGTCATTATATTCAAGTCTGAATGGCTCTTCGATTTTGAAAAATTTCTTCATGTTTGTTACCTCGTTCTTTCCTTTACTGTAACTAAATTATAGCACATGATATTTTAAATTGCAATACTAAATTTTTGTTATTTATATCAATTATCTGGTGCGGCGGCCGGCGCCTTGACGCGTCACGAGGACGCGTTCGCGCAATTAAAAGTCTTCATCATTCTCATATTCATAGAATGGGTTGTAAGTATAGTCAAGTGGTGTATCAGGTTTCTTAGGCATTGTCTTAAACTCCCACCATTCAGAGCCATCATATTCTCCTCTTTCTAACCACCAATCATCTCCTACTATCTGTAAATCCATATCTACTTCAGCACCACCATATCCGCTATCATATGTCCTATCGGCTAACATAAAAAACGAATCAACAGGAATATTTCTATTTCCAGAGCAAATAAATTTAATATCTTCAACTGTTTTATTATGTTCGTTTAAAATTTCTAACGTTTCTGTTCTTAGATTCATTTTATATCTCTCCTTTTCTTTTTGTTATATCTATTGTATCACAAGGGTTGACCTTTGTCAACCCTTTTTTAAATATTTTTTACAACTAAAACGGTTTCATTAAGTCCGTCATTACTTGCAACGTGCATTTCAAAAGTATCTGTGAATACACGTCCAAGTTTTATGTTTGTAACTTGTGGGCTATTCTCCATCATTTCAAAGAAAAGCCTTGCGTTCATAAAAGTATTATTGTTTGCTTTTAACCAATTCTTAATCTCCCAAGTGTACATAAAGCTTTTCTCCTTTCCTTTTTCTTGAGTATAGTATACACCTTTTCAAAAGAAAATGCAATAGGCAAATTGCACAAAGTTATTTGGTAAAATTGCACAAGCGGGCGCCGGCGCCCATAAAAATAGGGCGTACCTATTACAGTACGCCCAAAGGAAAGGAGGATTTACGAACTTTGTCTGTTTAAATGTGCCTGGAGGGGTTCGAACCCTCGACTTACGGATTAAAAGTCCGTTACTCTACCAACTGAGTTACAGGTGCTTTTATTATTTTATAAAATTGCCATACTTGTCAATCTTATATTTACATTTAGGATGATTTTTCAAATACTCTTTTCTATTCTGTTTTCTTTCCTTGCGTACTTTTTCAATGTATTCTACTATTGAACAAACTCCACACATAATACCAAATATTATGAAGAAAATTATCATTAACACTATTTTATCCATTTTTAATCCCCTTTTCATTTTCTATATTTATTATAGCATCTTTATTAGAGGTTGTCAAGCATTATTTTTGTTCATTGTAAATTTTTTTATGAATAAAATCATTTAGTTCAATAGTGTCATGATTTTTGAAATATTCAAAGCTAATCATTCCGAGGGTTGAGTTATTTATCATTAGGCTATCAATAATTCCTTCAAAATGTACTGTAAAAATTGGGAGACCTAAAGCGGTTGCTACTCCAATTTCAAAGGCAGTTCCCGCATCTGAATTATACCCGTAGTTTATTGCTACTACACAATCTGCGCTTTTGAGTTCGTGCATATCCTTGCTATAGATTTTCTTTCCCCACTCATGATTAGGGATTTCCCAAGCATTTTCAACTTTAAATTCATAAGGAGCATAGACTGTATACCCACTATTTCTAAGTACCTTTAATACGGTCTCCATTATTTTGCGCTCGTAGTTTGTAAAAAAGGGACTAGCTAAATAAATATCTGCCATTTTTATTCCTCACTTCCTTTATCTTATGTATACATTATAACACTTTTGTTAGGGGTTGGCAATACTAAATTTCTGTTTTTTGTGTTAAATTCTTGGGGTGCGCCGGCGCGCGCCCTACCCCCTTGTCAAGTATTTTTTTGATTTTTTTGGGCGCACCCTTACAAGCGCGCCCATTTAGGAAAGGAGGATTTTCGGTTTTTCATCTGTTTGAGTGGAGCGTGGGGGAATTGAACCCCTTAGGGTTGAACTTTTGCAACAAGCCCTAATCGTAATCACCTTTCGGTTTACCTCGGTCGCTACCCTGATGCGACTAACACACCCCTTATTTATTGCCTTTCGCATTAAGAATTTCAAGACGCATCTTTACTTTTCACTTATCCGAAGATAATTGTCTTTCATTGGACTATCCGAAGAATACCAAAGGGCATAATCTTTTATTTACCATCAACCCCCTAGCCCCATTGACTAGGGGGAGTACCCTCGCAAGACTACTCAGCCTTGCGATACTTTGGAGCGTCCTTAGACTTTTCTCCAGGGATTTTCTCAACCCCGTCCATCTGTCTAAGGAGGGCAGCTGCCTTGTTGGTTGTGATTCCAACACCTTCAGCTATCTCTTTAGCTGTCTTTGGCTCTGCACCAAGATATTCAGCTATCTCGCCCTTAATCTTTTCGTTTTCAAGCTGAGCTTTTGTTGGCTTGCTAGACTTCTTATCGAGCTGAGCGAGCATCTTATCAGCTACCTCTCTCATTTCATCTGTGCAACCCTCAAGTGTCTTTACTTCGTTAAGGAAATCTCTTTTTGTCATAATTATCTACCTCTTTCTTTTTTATATTTTTTATTTTTTACAAGTTTATTATAACAAATTTTTAAGTGTTTGTCAAGCACTTTTTTATTTTTTTTAAGGGGAGGTGGGAACTTGCCAACCCCTTTGGTCGCATTTCTTGGCGCCCTACTGTTCCCGACCATTCGGCGCCCCTTTCGGTACTCTCGATTTAGTTTTATTTCGGTGGTGCTCTCATTTATCATCCCTCACTTTCTGTATTTATTATACACTATTTATTTTATCTTGTCAAGGAGTTTTTTAGAAAATTTTCAATACTGTTGGCTGAGCCGTTTTCTTTATTCATTTTCTATATTTATTATAGCACTTTCGTTTTAGCTTGTCAAGTATTTTTTTAAGGTTTTTGAAATTGTTTTCAGCCATCTCGGTCTGTTATCTTTTCTTACCTTGTAAATACATTATAGCATACTGAGGAAAGATTGTCAAGACCTTCTTTCGAAATTTTTTCAACCTTTTTGCACCTTGACTTCCTTACACACTTGACAGGGTTTTGGAGCAAGTTTTAAAAGCTTTCCTCATTTGCTAAATACATTATAGCAAAATTTTATTTGTAAGTCAAGCACAAATTTCGGGAGGATCTTTGTGCAATTTGCACAACAAAAAACACTTGACAAAATGGCGGGCGGTGTGGTATAATGGAATTTGGCGCTTATGCGGGAGGCACGTCCGCATTCGCGCGCCGGCAAATTAAAAAGAGGGCGTTCCCGCCCTCTAATCTTTAATAGGTATCCAAGCCCATTATTTCAGCTTCGTCGTCTGTAACCTCGCTATCAAAATGAGGCTCTTCAAAATAGTCATTAGCTATTTCTATTGCTTGGTCTTTGTTCTGAGCATATACAAGGAATTCTTCTCCCGTAACTTCATCCCAAAATAGATAATTGTGCATTTTTTTTATCCTCCTTTTGTTTTTTCTTTATTATATCACGTTATTTTTGCTTTGTCAATAGTTTTTTATAATATTCTATAATTCTGTTTGCGGTTACACGTTTACCGCCATTTCTATAAGCTATCCACATTAACTTTAATGTAACAACCTCGTGGCTATCAACTCCATATTTATCTTCTATTGTTCTAATCATTTCGCTATATGAGTACATAGTAGTACACCCCCTATAATTCGTTTTCCCATTCTTCAAAAACCTCTGCAAATTCAATGTCTACGATTTCAACTCGATTTGCCCATTCCATAAACTCTTTAAATTTTTCATATGCAGTCATTATATCATTAGTATGTTCGATATATGTGCCTACTGTGCTATATCCTATAACATCATATCCATATATAAATGTTTCTCCAATATACATATTTTTATACCTCTTTTCCTTTTTCTTTATTATAACAAAATTTCAAACAATTGTCAACATTTTCTTTATAGACCTTGCTAGGCTGTTAACCTAGCAAGTATCTTTTCGTTTGTGAATGTTGCGCCTTGATACTTTATCTGATATGCAACACCATCAACTGTGAGGTCTCCGTCTATAGTGAATGGAACACTATCCTTTGTCCATTCTTGACCGTTGTTCTCTGTGATGATTTTCTCAAATACTTCCCCTTTGTTATACTTGAGATTTGCAACCATATCATTGAAATATGTTGCACTACAAACAACCTCTGCCCCTTTGGCTATAAGCATGATTTTCTGAGCGTTCGTAGGCTTGAATCTTAGTGCATATCCAGCTCCGCGACTAGCCTTGTCAAGTTTTAAAATATATGGTAGTATTTCATTATCAGTTGTTACTGCATATACTACCCCTTTATACTCAAAACCAAAGATATAGTTGTGAGTATATGCAAGGTCATTATATCCATTTATAAGATATTCAAATAGTGTAGTGTTCATTTTCAAATCCTCTCTTTCATCTGAACTACTTAGATTATACACCCGTAGAGCCGGAAAGTCAACAAAAATTTTGCACAAAATAAAAAAAGTTTTTTGTGCAGTTTGCACAATTATGGGATGCCAGAATTTTGATATAAATGACAGAAATTTGATATTGACAACTGCGTCACGATGTGGTATAATGGTTCGGATTATAATCGAGTTAAACGTCTATAACGAAGATTATATTTGACTAACCAAGGTTAAACGTCTATAACCAAGGTTAAACGTCTATAACCAAGGTTAAGCATATTTAACCAATATTAGGATTGACTAACCAGGGTTAAATACCTCTAACTCGAGTTAAATATGCCTAACCCTAGTTAGATGCGTTTAACGGCGCGCAGTGAGAGCAGGTGGTCGAGCGCGCGCCGCCCAAACAAATACAAAAACAGAGCCATATAGGCTCTGTAATTTGAGTGACTGCCAAGTCCAAACCTCTTTTCAGCTTCATCAGCTTACTCATCACTCTAGAGGGCTTTGTCCCTACTTATTTCAGTGCTACTGTTCTTCGCAACTGTCCCATGTGGATTACTCGGGTGAAGGTGTTCCTCTTGGGTTACTGGCTCATTCTTTAAAGGTCTTACACCTCGACTTGTGAGGATTTATTGCCTACCAACCTTTCTGCTTGGAGCGGGTTAATACCCCGAGGGTTTGATGGGTTTTCCTTCCCTTACTATGTCTTTATTATATCATAGGGGCTAAAGTTTGTCAACCCCTTATTTGAATATTTTTCAAAATTTTTTGAACTTCTTTAAGTTCCTGCTTTGTCATTGCATACCCTTCTTCTGCATAATAACCAGCAACAATTTGAGTAATAGTATAAGCATTATCTTTAATTGCTTCCTCGACATCAAACTTAATTGTGTTAATTGTATTTTCCATTTTCAAACCCTCCCTTATCTTTATATATACATTATATCACAGGGGGCTGACTTTGTCAAGCCCCTTTTTTAAATTTTTCTAATTTTTCTTTTTCTTGTTTTTCCACCTTTGCTTCACGGATACGAAATGCTATCCACACAAAAGGTAAAAGCCAAAAACCAAATACTGTATCTTTAATTTCTTCCTTGACGTTAAACGCCTCTAATACTATTACAAGTATTCCGTTAATTATAATCATTGTTAATATTCCTAGCCAAAACATATCTTAAATCCTCCTTTATCTTTATGTACACATTATATCATAGGGGCTGAGGTTTGTCAACCCCTATTTTTAAAATTTTTGAAGGTTATTCGGGATGCGCTCCCATCCGTAGCACCTACAACGATCAAGCGGAAGGTTATCTTTATGACTTTTATAGTGGCTGAACACCTACAAGCACCACTTTGATGATTTTTTCGTACGTGGAAATCATCGAAAACCTTCCCTACTATGCGGAGCACATCCGCTTTATTTAATTCGGTGGGTCTTTCATACTCCTTACCTCACTTTCTATATATATTATACATCATAGATTTTTAAAAGTCAAGAACTTTTTTATTTTTTTAAGATTTTTTAGAAGTTGTTTTCCGCCTCTCCGGTCGGTTATCTCTTCTTCAACCTTACAAGTATATTATACTCGATGAAAAAGAAAAAGTCAACAACTTTTTATAAAAAAATCGTAGTTATTTTGCACAAAATAGGATTTTGTTTTTTGTACAAATTTTTTGAAAAAAGTTGTTGACAAGTCCAAACCGCGTGTGTTATAATATTTCGGCGGCAGCTGGTTAGTACGAAAAAATGCGGGCGCCCGCACACACGGACGCCCTTTAGGAAAGGAGGATTTTTCGAACTTTATCTGTTTTAATGCGCCCGAAGGGACTTGAACCCCCGACTCCATCATTAAAAGTGATGTATTCTACCAACTGAATTACGGACGCAAACTTTTATTTTATTTTATATAGATTGCCTTCTGCATCCTCCGCATAGTTTGGATGGTTTGCAAGGAAACGCTCACGTGCGCAACGCCTTTTAAAATATAGAGTATCTCTGTATTCATCTATGATTGTTACTATTGACACCAAACCCATAATACATAGTATGATTAAAAAAATTATTAGCTCATTCATTTTTTTTATCCTCTTTTCATTTTCTACAATAATTATAACAAAATTTTTAATTTTTGTCAACAGTTATTTTATAATAACTGTAAATCCCGCTGACTCTAATTCGTGAACAGTGTACTCGTTTGCTTCAATAGTTCCTACATACATTCCATTAAACATTATTATCATTTTTTTATTCCTCTCTTTCTTTTGATAATGTAATTATATCACAAGGGATTGACTTTGTCAACCCCTTTTTAAAAATCTTTACCTTCGTATGAATGTGTTAGACACTTAAAAAAGGTTTTTAAGTTTATAATAAGTTGAAGATTAAAAGCCATTTCAATAGTGTAAACACAATTTGGTTCACAATACCAAGAAGGTAACTGAGGCTTTTTCCCAAAATGATAATAAGTAAATTTAGTTCTAGTTGCCATTGTTTCATTGGATATAATCCAAATTGTTTTATATAACATTTTTGTTTCCTCTCTTTTCCTTTTGATGATTTAATTATATCATAGGGGTTGAGATTTGTCAACCCCCTTTTTTGTTTTATCTATACATAAAATATAGATGAGGAGTTTCAAAATCTCCAGTAGGAACAGACTTTCCATATTCATCGCTATATCCAGTATGAACAGTCTGAAAACAAATCTTAATGACTTCCATATCAGCCCAGTCTTTCCAATCAGCCAAGAACTCTTCAAGACTTCTATAGATTTTGTTTTTTCCTTTGAGCCCTGTTGCATACTCTCCATTAACTTCAAGTGTCTTATACTGTCCAAAATAAAACTTTGCCATATCCATAACCTTCATATTTTTTTACCTTTACACCTTTTCGGTGTTCCTTTCCTTTATCTTATGTATATATTATAGCACCGGCAAGAAACTTTGTCAAGTACTTTTTTTATTTTTTTTTACAACTTTTGTGGTCCTCACCCGTGAAGTAAGTTGTTAACTCAGAGCGGTTTGGTTTCGTGTCCCTCGTCGCCATGACACGACTTTTTGTTTTACAAGGAGTTTTGTTCTCCTTTATTATGTCTTTATTATATCATCTTTGTTTTGCTTTGTCAAGCATTTTTTTAACTTTTTTTAAAGTTTCTGTGCAAGCCCTCCGTTGGTACTTAGTTACTTTTCTGAATTTAGCCGTCCGTCCAACCAAACCCCTACTTTTCACTATGTAGAGCAACTATCTCACTGAATGGGTTTCTGTCTTGCTTTCCCCTTCTGTAATTATAATATATCATACTTATTATCAAATGTCAACACTTTTTTAATAAAAATTTGCACAAATTAGGAACAAATTTTTTGTGCAATTTTTTACAAAATTAGTCTTGACAAACTCCAACCTTATGTGGTATAATTTTTCGGCTTTTAGTGGAACTTGCGACAGTTCCACTTTGTAATATTTATGGGTTTAGCAATACACTAAACCCATGTCGCGCCATCTTAAAACGCTTATTTGGTTACAAGCTTTTCCAATCTCTAAAGCTTCCTTTTTAGTGTTTACTCTGTGGCTTTTATCAATGTAGTAAATACCATTTTCAAGCCATACACCACAGTTACCACCGTAAGCTTTTATCATTTTCATAGCTTCTTTTATATCTGTAGTTTCCATTCCTTCTGTGGCTACTTGCCAACCACTTTTATAAGTAATGACTTTTCCATTTTTAAGAGTAAGTCCACCATTCTCTACTACTTTTCTAAGTGTTCTAATATTTATCATTTTGTGTTCCTCTCTTTCCTTTTCTAATTATAGTATATCATAGTGCTTGACTTTTGTCAAGCACTATTTTTAATTTTTTTAATCTTCAGGATACATTTTTGCATGAGCTATCATGTCGATAGCATCATCTAAATCGTCATAATACTCTGGGTCATCTTCATATTCTGCAATTGCCTCAAGTACTATTTCTCTTGCCTCTTCTTCTTCGAAATGACCATAGTCATATTCTACTTCCATGAGTTCTTTAACTTTTACATCTACCATTTTCTTTTACCTTTACACCTTTTAGGTGTTCCTTTCCTTTATCTTATGTATACATTATAGCATTTTAAACCGGTTTTGTCAATACTTTTTTTTAAATTTTTTGATAAAAAAATTGCACAAAATAGGATAAATTTTTTTGTGCAACTTTTTGTAATTTTTTTGTTGACAAGTGCTGACCTCGTATGTTATAATTTTTCGGCAGTGGAGCGGGATGGCGCCCGCTCCGACTTTAGATATTCTCAATTTTTCCAGTTGCATTATCTTTAATTGTAACAACTCCATTGTAGCAAGCGCGCCATTTTCTAGCTGTTTTTACTGCATCATCTCTGTCTGTAAAATTCTCAGTTTTTGTAAAATCTCCTCTAAGTGTAACAACGTATCTTCTCATTTTTGTTTACCTCTCTTTCCTTGTTTCTATAATTAGTATATCAAAAAAAGTGCTTGTTGTCAAGCACTTTTTTTATTTTTTTTATTTTATTTCTGTATTTGATTTCCAACCTTTTTCGCAAAGTTCCTCGTATTCAGCTTGTGTTATTTCTACAACATTTTTATCTAAACTTTTTTCATAAGCAATGTTTTTCATTTCTAAAACCATTTCGCTTATTTTATAAATAATTGTTCCTAAAACCATTCCTACTATTACACTTAATACTAAAACTGTCTTTAACATTTTCTTTTACCTTAGTCCTTCCGGACTTCCTTTCCTTTATCTTATGTATACATTATAGCATTGTAATAGTATTTTGTCAATAGTTTTTTTAATAAAAATTTGCACAAAAAATAATAATTTTGTGAATCATTTTTTGTGCAAAATTTTCTCACTTTTCTACTTGACAAACCACAACTCATTGTGGTATAATATTTCGAAGTGGTTGCGGAAACCACGTTCAATGCGACATTTAACTTGCTTTGAGTTACCTCAAAGCAAGCTTTCGCGCTCAACATAGCTCTTTCATTTCATTTTGAATATTCAATGAATCTTCAACTCTGCAAATAAAAGTTACTTCAATGTAATTCATTTCTATTGTTTCAATCTTTACAAAACAAATGTAATTTATCATAATTTCATTTATCTTTTCAATGTTATTATCATTGTATTCAATGTAAAATTTTATTGTTTTCATTCTCTTTTCTTCTTTCTTTTGTTTTATTATTTACTTTATTATAACAAAACAAAATAGTTTTGTCAACTATTTTGTTCTGTTCTTTTTTTAATACATTTTTATGTAAAGTCCTTTTCTTTGAACTTCTGTTTTTCCACAATACACTTTTGTAGGTCTTTCGTATTGATTAGTTTCTGTATCTTTAATAAAAAGCACTTTGTTGTAGTAAACTTGATTTCTTTTTACTTTAATAATTGCTTCTTCTTTTGTTTCTGCTTTTGCAATTATTGTATCGTTATTCATTCCTTTTATTACTATTTCGTATCTCATAACTCTGTCCCTCTCTTTCCTTTTTCTTGACTTAATTATACTACTTTTAAAATGCTTTGTCAACACTTTTTTTATCTAATCTTTGTTAGTGTTGTCTAATCTTTGTTAAATACATTTAACTCAAAATTTTTATTTTTTATTGCAAAAAATAAAAATTTGAAAAATTAGTTTTGTCTGATTTCAGTTAAACATGTTTAACAGTAGTTAGTCCTCTCTAACTGAGGTCTACTACTACAACCGGTTTATTTAAAATTTTTGCATCGCATCGCACAGAGCAAAAAGTTTTCCTTTTTTATTTTTTAGTTAGACACCCTTAACCGCAGTTAGTCAAGTATAATTTTGGTTAGACGCCTCTAACTGAGGTCTACTACTTCTAACAGGTGTTAGCTGCCTCTAACACCTGTTAGAAAAATCGAACTAAAAAACCTGCTACACGCAGTGAATCTGAATCCTGGCGCGCTGCGTCCCTCACCGCGCCAGGCACGTACTATCATACTTCAAAATGTATTGATAATATTTTTATTTAAAATAAAAACAAAGTTTTATTATTTGTTTATTTATAATAAAACTTTGTTTCTTTATTATCTTATCTTGAATTAAGTTATTCATCTTTTGTTTATTATTGATTCATTGACTCTATTGTTTAATCAGTATTTTGCCTACCCCTACTGTGTGAAAGCTTGGAGCGGAAGAACATTAAAGGTCCGCAACGTACTATAATATTTTTTCGACTTCACTCGATGGGGGGGTAGGGTTTTGGGAAAAAATTTATTTCAATTCGTAAAATCGGTTTTGGCACGTCCATTCCCAGAGAAAATAGACTTCAAAATCGAATAACGAAAACACTCTTAAAATCGAATAACGAAATTAATGTTTTTTAAGCCAAATACTATATATTAGGAGTATTATAAATAGAATAACTAGAATAACTACTATTCCCAAACTAATCCACAATGGCATTAAAACCAACCACCAGCTCCATTTAATGACTCCACATAGCTTTAAAACAATAAAAACTATCTGTAATACATCAATAGCAGTAATTCCGCCAGTTGTAACATTATTATTACTTTCTTTCATATCTTTCTCCTATATTAATAGTATTTATGCTCTAAATTTCCATCAATGTGTTTTCTATCTTTACCAAAATTTACCTTCTCCATATCAGGATCAAGTATTCTTCCTTTAATATATTCATCTAAATAAACAATGCGAATGTCAAAGTCTGTTCCCATAAACATATTTATAATAATTTGTTTAACATCTTGCCAATCTAATTTATCAAGTCCGCACCCAATGCGCGGCATTGCAATTTTATAAATACCTTCTTGTTCAGCAATTTCTTTCATGTGCGCGAGAGCGGCTTCCACGGTACGTAAGGTTGGCTTTTCAAAATATCTATTTTTAGTTACTAAATTAAAAACATGATTATTATTTGTAACTAAACAATAGCCCTGACCAGTCCAATGATGCGGAAACCGTTGCCTCAACTCGTCACGGGTTGAGTATCGCGCCTGAAATAACTTGGCTATCCCCGCGCCTAAGGCAAAGTCCGCGCTTATACAATGCGCAAGCGCATATTCTTTATCATAATCAAATAGATTGCCTGGCGTTTCATTTATCTGCCCGCCCGCAATTTTTTGTTGTGGCTGTTCCTCTTGTTTTAATTGGTTCTCTGTAAACTCATCATACATTTAATTATCCTCCTTTTATTTTTATATTCTTATTATAGCATAAAATTTTTATTTTGTCAAAAATCTTCAATCAACATTGACAAAAGTGAAAAATTTTTGTATAATATAGATATAGAGTTCAGAGAGGAGACATGAATGCAAGAAAATAACTATACAAGAGAGCTTCAGATTGCGGAAGACGGTCATATTAAATTAGATTACTCTATCCCAACACCTGAAGAACGTAATGAATTAGTTAAAATAATTATTAGTAAAACCCCTCAAGAAAAACTCACTAAAAAATATTTAAAAGCTATGGCTGATTATATATTGGCGGCATGTACAGAAGATATTAAAGAGCATAAAATTATAACTAAAAGTAGATTAAATAATACAATAAAAGTAAGAGAAACAAGTTTAGAAGGATTATCAGCTTCATTTGAAAATAAATACAGTGAGAGCGGGCATAACAATACAGCAGAAGACTATGTATATAATTTAATCATAGAGAATGATAAAAATATTATTTTAACACCTAAGAAAAAAATAACAAAAGAAGATATTGAAGAAATACCAGAATTAAAAACTTTATTTAAGGAAATTGAAAGACTTGAAACCCAAGTATTACCTTTTGCTAAAGGTAAACAAAAATTTTCTGTAAAACAAAATATAATGGATTTATATAAAGATACGTATGTAATTAAATCAGCGTATAAAGGCTTTGTAAACTATTCTAAACCAATCAAAAGCGCAACCACTTTAGACATTTATGAAAATATAACATTTGATAAAGATGGCGGGCTGCAGATTGATAGTAATTTAAGTTTATTAGAACCTAAACATGTAAGTGCGTTATTGTGTAATTATTCACGTTTAAAAGAAAATAGTTACAGTAAATTTACATCAGATATTTATTATATGATGATAGATTTAGATAGAATTGCGACTAAAGCTTTAAAAGACTATCCTTTATATGAAGATATAGTAACTTATAAAATAGATGGATTACAAAATAAAGATATTCAACAGAAAATAGAAGAAGATTATGGAATACGTTATTCAGTAGAATATATTTCTTCTTTATGGAGAAATAAAATACCAAAATTAATTGCGGAAGCAGCTCAAGAACAATGGTTAGTTTGGTACTATACAGAGAAAGAAAAAGGGCAATTTAAAAAATGTAGCAAATGTGGACAAATTAAATTAGCCCATACTAAATTCTTTTCAAAAAATAAAAGCAGTAAAGACGGTTTTTATAGTATCTGTAAAAAATGCAGAAATAAGAAGAAAGGAATTGAGTATAATAAATGACAACAACAGAACCAAAAAAGAAATATACTTGTGTCAGATGTAAAAAAACTATGGTGGAAACAAAGTTTTATACATATAAAGATGGCACAAAAGTAGAAATGTGTAAAGATTGTTTATGCGCTCATGTAAATAATTTTGAACCTGATACTTTTTTATGGATTCTTGAAAAAATGGATGTTCCATGGGTTCCTTCAGAATGGAATACGTTGCGGGACCGCGCATATCAACAAGACCATAAAAAAATTGGTGGACCAGCAGTATTAGGTAGGTATCTTGGTAAATTTAAATTAAAACAATGGATAGATAAAGAAACTGGAAAACCTTATACATGGGCAGATTCAGAAAGACTTCAAGCAGAACATAGTGTTGTAGAAGAATTATCTGAAGAAGATAAAGCAGAAGAAGAGGCGCGAAATCAGCAACTTAAAGAGATGTTTGAAAAAGGTGAAATTTCAGAAGCTGAGTATCGTACTTTAAGTTCAACTGAAAGTCAACAAGTTGAAGATGCGGGGATGACGTTTCCAGGTGCGGAGACGAACCCTCCAGATGCATTAGACATGTTCGGCGCAAATTTCATGTCTGAAGATGAATTACCAGACCCTGCCGCAGAGTTAACTAATGAAGATAAAATTTATCTTGCTATGAAATGGGGACGCTTATATAAACCAAATGAATGGGTTATCTTGGAGCAGAAATATGAAGAGATGATGAATTCATTTGATATACAAGATGCAGACTCACGTAATACATTGATGTTAATTTGTAAAACAGATTTAAAAATGAATCAGGCTATTGATTGTGGTGATATTGATGGTTATCAAAAGCTTGAAAGAGTCAGCGGTAATCTTAGAAAGTCAGCAAAATTTACTGCCGCACAAAACAAAGATAAAGATAATGAACAGATTGACTGTGTAGGTGCGCTAGTTGCTTTTTGTGAAAGAGAAGAAGGGTTTATTCCTAATGAATTAGTAGAAGTTCAACAAGATATGATTGATGTAAGTATTAAAGATACTCAAAAATACTTATATAATCTTGTTACAAAAGATTTAGGTTTTGGTCAGCAAATTGAGAATTATTTAAAGAAAATCCAACTTGAACATGATAATATGGAAGCTATGGAAAATGAAGAGATTGATGAAATCACTGATGAAAATATAGCTGAATATTATGAAAGAATAGAAGAAGAAAAACAAGAAGATGCAAAAGTAACAGAAAAGACAACAGCTTACAATAGAGAGGATGATGAATAATGGCATTATCAGATTTACTAGAACTCTCTGTTAATAAATCTAATCAAAAAATTGGTATTTCTGAAGAAAGATTAAGAGCTTGCCTCCCTGAATTAAGGAAGGCTATTGCTTTTTACAGACAATATCCAGACCTATATATTGATTTTTGTAACTCTTGCGCAGGCGAGAAACAAAAAGTGTTAAGGTTATATACTTATCAACGTATATTTTTGCGGCAAGCGATGCGTTATCGTCACGTTTATGCAGTGTTTCCACGTGCTTATTCAAAATCCTTTTTATCCGTACTAACTTTAATGCTTAGATGTATTTTTTATCCTGGATGTCATTTATTTGTTACCACAGGTGGTAAAGAACAAGCTACAGGTATTGTTAGAGAAAAAGCAGAAGAGCTTTGTAAACTTGTTCCTGGTCTTGCAAATGAGGTTAATTTTGATAGAGGTAAATCAAAATCATCTAAAGAAGAATTTACTTTCTTATTTAAGAACGGAAGTGTGCTTGATGTTATGGCATCTACACAACGATCAAGAGGTCGAAGAGCAACTGGAGGTCTTGTGGAAGAGGTTATACTTGTAGATGGAACTATTCTTAATGAAGTTATTATTCCTACTATGAACGTTAGCCGACTTCTTCCAGATGGTAGTAGAAATGATGAAGAGATTATTAACAAGTCTCAAATTTATGTAACTACAGCAGGTTGGAAAAATACTTTTGCTTATGAAAAACTTATGATGATATTGCTTGAACAAATTACTCAAAGTGAGAGCGCTTGTGTTATGGGAGGTACGTGGCGCGTACCCGTTGCCGAAGGTCTTTTAGCAAAAAATTTCGTACAGCAACTTAAACTCGATGGAACATATAACGATAGTTCATTCGGTCGAGAGTATGAGTCTGAATGGAGCGGTGATGCGGAAAATGCTTATTTCTCTTCTGAGATTTTTGACAAATATCGAGTTCTTCTTCAGCCAGAGTATGAATTTAGCGGGAGAAGTAGCAAAACTGCTTTTTATGTAATAGGAGTTGACGTAGGTAGAAAAGGATGTTCAACAGAAGCAGTTGTTATAAAAGTAACGCCGCAGCCGCAAGGAACCTCTATTAAGTCTATTGTTAATATATATTCTTGGGAAGAAGAACATTTTGAACAACAAGCTATTAACTTAAAGAAGTTATATTATAAATATAAAGCAAGAGCTCTTGCAATAGATGCAAATGGATTAGGTATTGGTTTAATTGATTATATGATAAAGTCACAAATAGATCCTGTAACGGGAGATACATTAGTTCCTTTTGGAGTAGATAACATTGAAGATTATCCAGAATATAAAAAATATCGAACTCCGGAAACAGAGAGAGATGCTATGTATTTGATTAAGGCAAACGCGCCAATCAATACTGAAGCTCATTCAAACGTACAAACTCAATTATCAAGTGGTAAGATTAAATTCCTTATTGATGAGACTACTGCAAAATTAAAGTTAATGGAAACAAAGATGGGGCAGAATATGACTCCTGAAAAAAGAGCAGAATATTTAATGCCTTTTACTTTAACTACTTCTTTAAGAGAACAAATGCTTAATTTAATTGAGGATAATGAAGGTGTAAACATTATTCTTAAACAGTCATCTAAAGGTACTCCTAAAGATAAATTCTCTGCTTTTGAATACGGTATGCTATACATAAAAAGAGACGAAGATAGAAAGAAAAGACATAAGCATGGTAATATAGCAGATTTAATTTTATTTAATTAAGTTTGGGCATTTTTAATAAAAGAATATTGTTTTATTTATATATTATATATAAATCAAAGAAAGGTTACGAAAATGAGAGCGAGTAGAGGGGAAATTACAATAGAAGAAATTTTACAAGATGCAGAGTTAGATTTTAAAGAAGAATATAGTTTTTCGGATTTAGTATCAAATACTGGTAGACCTTTACGCTTTGATTTTGCTGTTTTTGATGATGATGGAGATTTAGATTTTTTAATTGAATATCAAGGTATCCAGCATTACAAACCAAAGGAAAAATTTGGTGGTATATCTGGATTACGAAAACAGCAATTTAATGATTTAAAGAAAAGAGAATACTGTCACAAACATAATATTAAATTAGTAATTATTCCATATACAGATGAATATTTATTAAGTTATGATTATATTATGCAAAAAGCAGGATATTAAATGAGGAGGATGTAAAATGAGAGTCAGACAATATACAAGTCCACATGAATCTCGTGATATGAATATACATATAGATACAAATAATAACAATCTTCCTATAAACTTAGAAACAAATACAGTCGATTATTCTAAAATAAAAGTAGGTGCAAAAATTCTTGAAGATGCAGTTTTTGACTTTCCTTTAAAAAAGGTAAACAAAAGTTTTGCAGATAAAGAATATATATTAAGGTCTATTGAAAGAAAAGATACTAAAACTCTTAAACAAATTTCAGAATTTTATTATTATTCTAGCGGTATATATGGTAGATTATGTAGATATTTATCTTATATGTATCGTTATGATTGGTATATCGTTCCTTATATATCTGGAGGAGATACTTATCCAGCAGATAGTGATAAAGGTGATATTAACGCAAAAGATGTTAATAAAATTTTAGATAATTTTTTTAAGACTATGAGATACCTTGATAATTTTAAAGCAAAAGCTATGTTAAAAGATATTGCTTTAGATGTTATTGTAGAGGGGTGCTATTATGGGTATATTATTCATACACCTAATGGTCCTACTATACAAAAGCTACCTATAGAATTTTGCAGAAGTAGATTTAAAAAGAGTAATAAACCTGTAGTAGAACTAAATATGAAGTATTTTGATACTTATTTTCCTGATACAGCATATCGTGCAAGAATATTAAAGTTATTTCCAAAAGATATTCAAGATGGATATAGAAAGTATTTAAAGAAAAAATTAAAGCCTGATTTCTCTGGAGATATAGATGGTTGGTATTTACTTGATCCAGCTTTTGGTTTTAAAGTTACTTTAAATGATTATGATATTCCTTTAATGATTTCTGTTATTCCTGCAATCATTGATTTAAATGAGGCGCAAGCTATGGATAGAAAAAAGATGCAGCAAAAATTATTAAAGATTATTATACAAAAACTTCCTATGGATAAAAACGGAGATATGATTTTTGATTTGCAAGAAGCTCAACAGATACATAATAATGCTGTAAAAATGCTTGCAAAAGCAGTTGGTATAGATGTGTTAACAACTTTCGCAGATGTTGATGTTGCAGATATGTCTGATAGAAACACTACTACAACAGTAGATGATTTAACAAAAGTTGAAAGAACTGTATTTAATGAAGCTGGTATATCTCAAATGCAGTTTAATACTGATGGTAATATTGCTTTAGAGAAGTCTATAGAAAATGATGCTGCTATGATGAGTGTATTAGTTGATCAATTTGAAGAGCTATTACAACAAATGATAGTAAACTTTAATCGCAGTCCTAAAAAAGTTTTTTATCAAGTACAAATACTTCCTACAACGATTTATAACTATAAAGATTTATCTAAAATGTATAAAGAGCAAACTCAAATGGGTTATAGTAAAATGTTACCTCAAATTGCATTAGGTTTATCACAAAGTTCTATTTTAGCTAATGCGTTCTTTGAAAATGATTTACTTAACTTAGTTACTGTATTTGTACCACCTCTTACATCTAATACTATGAATGCGGACGCCCTTGCGCAACAACAAACCGGTCGCCGCAGAACAGGATTATCTAAGATGATAGAGGCAGAGGGAGAGAGTAATGGAGAGGGTGCTGGTCGCCCTGAAAAAAGTGATGACGAAAAATCTACCAAAACTCTTCAAAACCTTGAAAGCAAAACTTAAATAACATAAAGGAGGATAAAATTAATGAATAATTATCAGTCTATTGCGACTATTAATGCTCCAGAATTTATTAATTTAGAACCTCTTGACATAAACCCAATGATGTCTAAATGTGAAATTAAAGTTTTATATTTAGGTGAAAATAGAAATGGAACAA
>ODAJ014738548.1_pt1 | contig 63150 bp, 58 predicted proteins | sample 1539241 | NCBI WGS metagenome assembly ODAJ01 (sample SAMN02144231, study PRJEB22623) | gut metagenome | biome: sheep rumen | host: Ovis aries | place: New Zealand | reverse complement strand
GCGATGGCGCGGCCGAGCTGCCGCGCGGCCTCTGTGATTTGTTCGCTGTGCGGGAGCGACGCCCCGCAGAAGACTGAGATGTGCATTGTGGTGGCTATTGTGCGACAGTTTTCAGCGTGAAAGTTTGAAGATGCGGACGGCGCCGCGCAGGACGATGACGAACACCACGGCTCCGACGACGAGGTCGGGCACACGGCTGTTAAATATCCAGACCGCCACGCCCGAAAGAATGACTCCGAGGTTGACCACCACGTCGTTGGCCGAGAAGATGACGCTGGCGCGCATGTGCGCGTCGCCGCTTTTCTGCCGGTTGAGCAGCCACAGGCAGTAGGCATTGGCGACCAGCGAGAGCGCCGACATCCATATCATGGCCGCGAACTCCGGCGGCAGGGAGGGCGAGACGAAGCGCCGCACCACTTCGACCATCCCGGCCACGGCCAGCAAGGATTGCAACAGCCCGCTCCACCATGCCACGCGTTTCTTTCGTCCGACGGCGGCGCCGACCACCATGAGGCTCATGCCGTACACCGTGGCGTCGGCCAGCATGTCGAGGCTGTCGGCCACCAGTCCCATGGAACGGCTCAGCAGTCCGATGGCCATCTCCAGGGCGAAGAAGACGGCGTTCACGAGCAGCACACGGTGCAGGACACGGCGTTGCGACGTGTCGTCGGCCGCTCCGACGGCAGCATCGGCATCCCTTGTCTCGATTTTTTGGGCACCCATGTCCACGCTCTCCATTGCATCTGCGAGACGTGCCGCCGCGCTCTCGCTGTGGGTCACCGCCAGCGTGCGCTTCCTCAGGTCGAAGTCGAGCGACGCGATGTCGTCGCCCAGCTCCGCCAGCTTCATCCGGATGATGTTCTCCTCGCTCGGGCAGTCCATTTCCTTTACCTTGAAGAGCGTTACCGTCATTTTCTTTTGATTGTCCATTTGTGTCTGTGTTTATTGTTTCTATTCAATCTGTTGTTTCATTTCTGCATTTTCACCGCGCACAGGTACGGGGTGGCGTTGCAGGGCTGCAAAATGACCGCGCACAGGTGCGGAGGGCATTACGGTCAGTGCCTTTTATCTGGGCAAAGAACTCCACTTCTATCTTCACCACGAAGATAGCATAGCGATCCCAGTCAAAACCTTTGCATACGGTGGAGACATAGTCAGTCTTACCAGAGTCGTAGAACTGAAAATATATGGTATTGTTCACGTGCCCGAACTTGTCAACGTCGTTGAAACGTATCTGCAGCGGCACCACATTGTGAAACTCGTTATTACTTTCTTCTGCCATCTTATTAGGCTTAATCTCTGTATAAATCGGCTGCAAAGATACAAAAAGTTTTGGAAAGTTATACGCATTTACAACATTTTTCGTATCTTTGCAATCAGATTAGAAAATCGTTCCTTCAAAAACGGAGGGGGATAGGCATTCTCAAGCGAAGAGGATGTTTTCAAATTTGAAATTATGTTTAAATACAACTCTGCGGAAATTCGTCGCAAAATTGGCGCAAAAGCTAAAAGCGGAAACGCTGAAATGCCGATATATACAGGGGTTCCAAGAGATTCGACAACTTGCTTGTGGTTCTGAATGTCGACGGTTCGAGTCCGTCCGGGCACCCGAAGGAGACATCGCCGAAAGGCAATGTCTTTTTTTGTGAGAAGTCATGAGGAGACATCGCCGAAAGGCAATGTCTTTTTTTTATTTATTATAGCATGTTTTCTAATTGTTCTACTGCTTTTGTGATATCCTCCTGGAACTTGCTGTGGTCACGGAGAAAGTCTGGGCGGCCATCGGATAGGATATCATACAGTTCCTGGCTCATGTCATCAGCGTATGACGCAATGGCATACTCGATGTCATCCTTCTGCCACGAGAGCGAAGAATGGATATAGACGTTCCGCTTCTGATGCAGGAAACTGTAGGCGGTCTCTATACTGTCACGGGTGATCATACGTCGTAGCCAATCGGCCTGAATTGTTTCTGCTGCTCACTCCATACGAAGCCTTTGCCGAGCAGGTAGTCCTTGATCTCCTGCGGTTCCCGGCTGAAAGCATAGCACAGCGATTCAAGGCTGTCAAACTCTTCGTCACGCAGCAGCATGTTGACGCTCGACACCAGTATGGCAGGGTCTTTCGGCAGGTAATCCATCTGTTTATCTCCTCTGCGTTTTTGCTTTGTTTATTGTTTCTTGTCCCTGGCCTGTCGTGCAAACTCGAAGAGCGACTGGGGCAGATGGCAATAGCCGGTGGGATTCTTGTCGAGATAGTCCTGATGGTACTCCTCGGCAGTGTAGAAACGGTCCAGGGGCTGGCGCTCTACTACCAACGGCTGGTCATAGTGCTGTTGCTCCTCGTCATATACCTTATTGATAACGGGCAGGTCGGCAGCATCGGTGTAATAGATACCCGTGCGATAGCGGGTGCCCTCATCGTGGCCCTGCTTATTCAGGCTCGTGGGGTCGATGGCCTTGAAAAACATCCGCAACAGGAAGTCGAGGCTGACCACATCGGGCGCGTACCTCACATGCACGGTCTCGGCGTATCCCGTCTCGTCGGTATATACCTCTTTATACGTAGGATTCTCCGTGTGGCCGTTGGCAAAGCCCACCTCGGTCTCCACCACGCCCTCTATCTGTTTGAAGTAATGTTCCGTCCCCCAGAAGCAGCCTCCTGCGAGGTAAATGTCTTTTGTTGTCATTGCTATTTTCCTAATCTATGTTTCTTTAAAAAATGGATGCTGCCAATGAATACAGGTAGCTGCCGAAACTGATGAGTGCCCATATCATCAGGGCTATGAGCAGGAGCAGGACAGCGAGGACGATGGCTGACTGAAAGGCTCGCTGGTTTACCTGCTTGATTATCGCTTTATCGCCGTCAACGAATCCCTGTATCATCTGCATGTTCTGGATGTTGGCACGGTGGAATATGTCGATGATGTCGCCGACGAAGAACGGTATCATGCCCATCAGCACGTCGCGGAGGGCATTGTTGAGAATGGCCAGCGTCAGCGGTACGCTCTTGATGACGCGAGCCGAGAAATAGACGAACGGCACGGCACTGAGCAGTGCGATGGCATCGCCCCAGCCGGGGATGACTCCGATGAGCGCATCCAGATAGTAGCGGTCCATATAGCGGGTCAGGCTCTGCATCGTCTGATAGGCTTTATTGTCCATCAGGCGCTGTCGTCGCTGCTCGGCCTTGGCCGCTTTGCTTGCAAAGAATTGTCGCTTCTCGTCCTTGTTCATCTGACTGTGTGATATAAATGCTTGACTTTATTTAGGTAAACCCAGATAGTCGAAGAACTTATCCGGCCAGTAGTTCATAATCAGCTCGTCAGGGAAATCAGTCTCTGCAAGAAGTGGGTAAAGACGCTCGTAGTCGGCAATCTGGAATGAGATATGGGCATCGCTACCGAGAATGGTAGGCACCTCGTGCTTCTTGCAGAGGCGCAGAATCTCCAGATTGTTGTCTCGTGCCACCGTCTTATGCCGTTGTGGAGCCAGTGAATGGTTGTTCACCTCCAGCAGCGTATGCGCCTCCTTGGCTGCCAATACCAATGGCTCGAAATCGAGTTCGCAAGAGCCGTCGCCCGGATGGCTGATGATGTGAATCCTAGGATTCTTGATGACATTCACCATCCCTTGTGTATTCTCCTCTTTCGTGCCAGCCTGATACCATGCTGCATGAACACCAGCTATGGCTATGTCGAGCCAGCCTATCTGTTCGTCAGTCAGGTCAAGGCTTCCCTTCGTGTCGAGGATATTGATTTCGCAGCCCATCAGCAGCCGGATGCCGTACATCTGTCGAGGCACCACGAACATATTCTTGAAATACAGCGTCGGGCAAGTGCCTGGCACACTCGGCCCGTGTTCTGTGATTCCCAGCACCTCCAGTCCCATGTCGGCAGCGGCCTTTGCCATCTCCTGCAGACTGCTGTAGGCATGCCCCGATGCCACCGTATGCGTATGCGCGTCTAATAAAACCTTTCTTTTATGCATAATTGCAACTTCGCAAACTTTTTGGGCGCAAAATTAGAACTTTTCGCCATATAATCCAAATAATTGCTGCATTTTCTCAGTCTTATTTCTCTTAAACTTTGTTGTAATTGCAAAATTCTTTTGCATAATGGCTTGTTTCTGCCCGATTTTGATTACTTTTGTGCCAACAATTAAATCCCTAAGACGAAACGATGAAGAAGTGTTTTGTTACGATGATGGCAGCCGTGCTGCTGAGCGTGCCGGCTAGGGCACAGTACAAGCAGGTTGATGACATCCGTTATACGGCGTCCGCAGACCCTTATGCCCAGGAGCGTTGCAAACTCGATGTCTATTACCCTACTGACCAGCAGGATGCGCCCGTGGTGGTATGGTTCCATGGTGGAGGCATCGAGGGCGGCGAGAAGCACATTGATCCTCAGTTGAAGAACAGCGGACTCGTGGTGGTGGCCGCCAACTACCGACTGTTGCCTAAGGCTCCCATTGACAGCATCCTCGACGATGCAGCGGCAGCGGTGGCCTGGACATATAAGAACATCGACAGATATGGTGGAAGCAAACGCAAGATCTTCGTGGCAGGCCACTCAGCAGGCGGCTACCTGCTCGACATGATCGGACTCGACAAGCGATGGTTGGCGAAATATGGCGTCGATGCCGACAGTCTCGCTGCCCTTGTGCCGTTCAGCGGACAGTGTATCACCCACTACAACATCCGCAAGCAGCAGGGTATACCGCCCCTTCAGGCCACCATCGATGAATATGCTCCGCTGACCTACGTGCGCCCTGATGCACCGCCTATCGTCATCATCTCAGGCGACAGGGAGCTGGAACTCTTTGGCCGCTACGAGGAGCAGGCCTACTTCTGGCGGATGCTGAAGCTAGTGGGCCACAAGGACGTGACGCTCTACGAGATGCAGGGCTACGACCACGGAGCCATGCCGCAGCCTGCCTACTATATCTTGAAGCAGCATATCAAACGATTGACAAATAAGAACTGATCTTTCGGTACTTTATTTTACGATGACCTTGCGGTTGTTTCGCAGGTAGATGCCGGGGATGGTAGGAGCACTGTCCAGCCGGATGCCCTGAAGGGTGTGCCATACGGGGTGGTCTTCGCAAGGATCCGTTGGTATCTGGCGTATTGCGGTTGGCAATACAGGCATGGCGATCGTCAGTTCCCGATCATCTACCACATTGTCCATCTCGTCGGGCGAGGAATAGTCACCCAGCATGCTTTGAATGACCTCGTTGAAAGCTTCGGGGGCGATAGCGGCAAGCTGGGAGAAAATAGAGGAACTGTTGCTCTGGGGCTCATTGCCTTCTGCGTGGATGATGAAGATGTCTGCGACGAGACTTGCTGCAAGGTCGTTTATAAAACCGATGTCCGAGAACGTTATACGCTTGGCGGCCCAGGTCTGGACAGCACTGTGAAGCCTGTCTTTGGCATAATCCCCGAAATTAGGGACTGCGTCAAGTTCTGTAATAGATTTTGTAGAAACCTTCAGCGTGCTGAGGTTGTCGTCGAACGTCAGGATCCGATAGTCGCAGGAGTAGGCGATGGGGGAGCCTGTGCAGATGTCGTAGATGTCTTGTCCCTGAGGGTTCGTATAGCGGGTGATGTCCGATATGTGGTAGTGGCCTGTCAATATCACTTTCACTCCAGCTTCCATCAGTTGGTCGCGCACGTTTTCGTTGTCGCTGATGACGGAATATGCATGGATGAACTCCTGACTGTAGATATGTGGCAGCAGGGCATGATGCATCATCGCGATGACTTGTCTCCCCTTGCTTCTGGCCTCTTTTGCTTTTTCGCAAGCCCATGCTACAGCGTCTGGGTCAACGATAGCTGTCTGACCACTGTCGATACCGATCAGGGTCAATCCAGGCAGGATTTCTGTGGCATAGGTAAGATCGGAGTCATGCAGCTCGGAGCCTTCGCCGTAGCCGAATTCCTTGTAATAGCTGAGAAACCGGCTCGTTGACGTGTATTTCGTGTCCTCTGCCGTGTTGTTACGATAAATCTTTGCATCAGGTTGCCAGCCTCTGTCGTGGTTACCGGGAATGACGAACACGGGTATGCCTGCGGCTTCTATCTCTGTCAACTTTTTTGTTACATATTCTTGACTCTCGATTTCGCCGTCTTTGGTCATGTCTCCTGCAATAAGGAGCAGATCAGGCTTGTCGGCGATAATCCGACTACACACCTCGTCAAACACAGGTACGCTTAAGTCCACCATTTTCTTGGAGTCGGACAGATAGGCTTGCCAAGCCTCGTTGTCTGGAGTTTCAAGCAGCAGTGGGCTCATGACATGGATATCGGCTAGCAGGTATATCTTTTTGTCGGCATGGACTGATATACTGCAGGCAAAAAGAAGGAGTTGTATGAGGAGTGACTTGGTTCGTACAATTTGATTCATCGTTTCACTAATTACGCTGCAAAATTATCTGTTTTTGGAGAAGAAACAAGCAGTTTAAGGATTTTTAACCCAATAAATTTTTCCGTAAAAATATGCATTATTTCGCTTTATTGTCGATAATTCTTTGTAACTTTGCGCCAAATTTGCCTCTCCTCATCCTAATAGGATGGTTTTTTAGGACTATATGGGATGGCTTTAGTTCTGTGATGTCGCTGAATGTCAGTGCAATATGGAAACTAAGATAATAGAAACGGAATCTTCAAGTCACCGTAGCCTTGGGCACGGTGTCCCCCTCCTGTGCTTTGTGATTTCATGGTGATGAAGCAGATGACTGGTGCACAACATTGGTATCCCATGCGGGTAACTTACTCAAGGGAGCTGCAGGCAAAGGCTTTTCTTGACAGCGTAGGTGTCGAGTGCTTCATTCCGATGCACTATGAACAGGTGGAAGGGCGCCATCCCCGCCATCAGGAGTTGCGTCCAGCTATCCGCAATCTCATTTTCGTCCATGCCTCACAGTTGCAGATTACGGAGATGAAGATGACCCGTCGGGAGATGGCCCCGTTACGCTATATGATGCGGCCAGTACATGATGATAAAGGACAGACTGTTCGTCACGAGATCATCGTGGTGCCCGACCTGCAGATGGACAACTTCATGCGTGTGGCATCGATTGTCGATGACCGGGTGTTCTATATCGAGAACCTCGATTTCGCAGGTAAGCCAGGGCAACGGGTAAAGGTTGTCGCTGGTGATTTCGCAGGCGTAGAAGGCATCATCAAACGGGTTAAGAAGAACAAACGTGTCGTGGTACAGATAGAGCATGTGGCAGCAGTTGCTATTGCTTTCCTGCCCTCGGCATATCTCGAACCGATAGAATGAATATTGAATCAGTAAAATTAGAATATTATGGAACAGACAGCAAAATCTCAGGGTCCCACGTTTAATGTCGCCAGGGCATGGGAGGCTATAAAAAAGCACAGGATGCTGTATTATAAGTTACTGCCGGCAACATTGGTGGTGACATGGCTTCTTACATTGTGCTATCCAGACTACTATAAGTGTAAAGTGACATTGGTGCCCGAGTCGAGCAGTGGTACGGCAAACCTGGGGGCATTGGCTTCCCTTGCTAGTTCTTTCGGTATGAATATCGGGGGAGGAGCTACCAAGGATGCAGATGCCATCACGCCGATGCTCTACCCGGACTTGATGAAATCACTCGACTTTGTGACTTCGCTGTTTGACATAAAAGTCAGGCAGGAAGAGGACTCTACGGTCATGCCGTATTATCTGTATCTGCGTGACTGTCAGCGTCAGCCTTTATGGGATGAGGCTCAGGATGCATTTTGGAATTTTGTGCTTCCTTACGAAGAGAAGAAGCCGATGAAAGAAGTGGATCCATTTAAGTTGACCGGAGAACAGCGGGGGGTGATGGGAAAGATTATCTCGAAAGTGGTTTGTACGGTGGACAAGAAGACGGATGTCATCTCCATCGATGTCACTGACCAGGATCCGTTGGTGGCTGCGACAGTGGCCGACTCGGTAAGAAGTCGTCTGCAGGCTTCGTTGACAGAGTATCGCACGAAGAAAGCACGTCACAATCTGGAATATGTGAAAATGCTGCAGAAGGAAGCTAAGGTGAAATACGACCGGGCTTGTGACCTCTATAGTGATTTCATGGATTCCAATCGTGACATTGTCTTGGAGAGCGTACGACTGAAGCAGACGCGTCTGGAGAACGAGATGCAACTGTTGTATAACAACTATAATGCCTTGAGTGCACAACTTCTAGCGGCAATGGCAAAGGTTCAGGAGGATACGCCGGCCTTCACGACATTGGAGCGGGCTACTGTTCCCAGTAAGATCGCAGGTCCGCAGCGAAAGCGGATAGTGATTCTCTTTACACTACTCGCCTTTGTGGCTATTACAGTATGGGTACTCTTCAAGGAAGGAGAGATAAAGCCCTTGTTCAAAGGTTTGAATTAGAAACGGTCACATATTTGTGAACCTGTCTATATAATATAAGAAGGTGTCTGATAAAACAATTATAGGAAGTCGTATGTATGCGATGGCGGAACGGCTGTTCCCCATCTGTCGCAGTATCACGGGCGACGGTTTCCGTCGGTCACTGGAGATGATTCGTGAGGAGGTGCCGGAGATTCTGGTCTTCGAAGTGCCATCGGGTACACAGGTATTCGACTGGACGGTTCCTAACGAGTGGAATATCCGGGGAGGATGGATCCGTACGATGAAGGGAGAGACGGTTGTTGATTTCCGCAATTGCAACCTCCATGTGCTCGGCTATTCCGTGCCCATCCATCAGACGGTGAGTCGGGAGCAGCTGCTGGCACATGTCTATACACAACCCGACCAGCCCGACTGGATCCCCTATGTTACCTCTTATTATAAAGAGCGCTGGGGGTTCTGTATGTCTGAGAGACAGAAAGAGCAACTAACGGATGATACCTATGAGGTCTGTATCGACAGTACCCTCGAACCGGGCAGTCTGACCTATGGCGAACTGATCCTGCCGGGCGAGACTGACGACGAGGTGTTCTTCTCAACCTACCTCTGCCACCCTTCGATGGCGAACAACGAGCTCTCTGGGCCTTGTGTGCAGACGGCCCTCATCCAGTATGTGAAGAGTCTGCCGTGTCGCCGTTATACCTACCGTTTCGTGTTTATCCCCGAGACGATAGGGTCGATTACCTATCTCAGCCGTAATCTGCCCCAGATGCAACAGCATGTCAAGGCGGGCTTCGTACTGAGCTGTGTGGGCGATGACCGCACCTACTCGATGGTGGCTACGAAGTATGAGGATACACTGGCCGACCGCGTGCTCACCAACGTTCTCCGTTTCCATTATCCGGACTACATCCATTATTCCTTCATGAAACGTGCCTCTGATGAACGGCAGTATGGCTCTGCAGGTGTCGATTTACCGGTCTGTGCCTTCTGTCGGAGCAAGTATCATGAATATCCGGAGTATCACACCTCTGCCGACGATCTCTCGCTGATCAGTCCAGAAGGCCTTCAAGGGGCTTATGACGTGATGACGAGGGTGATCCGGGCTTTGGAGCATAATGCCTATTACCGTATGACCTGTCCTTGTGAGCCGCAGCTTGGCAAGCGTGGGCTATATCCGACCGTCAGCCAGAAAGGCACCTACGACGCAGCCCGTACGATGCAGCATTTCATTGCCTATGCGGACGGGCGTAATGATCTGATCGGAATTAGTGACATCCTACAGATACCTGTCGATGAGCTTATCCCTGTCAAGGATAAACTGATGGAACACCAATTGTTAACAGCGGAGTAGGGATGTCCACCAGGAAGATAGTCACAAATACAATCTACTATGGGGTCGTTCCGAAGCTGTCGATGCTTCTGAGCATGGTCATGCTCCCGTTGACGACACCTTTCCTGACAACTTTTGACTATGGTGTCTATGGCGTCTTGACCTCATACACGAGTCTTTTTGTGTCTGTCGCACCTTTGGGACTGCATGTCCATCTGACGAATAGCTATTTCGAGTTGCCACGGCATTACAACCTTGTATGGGGCCGTGTCCTGCTGATGATCCTGCTGTCGTCGCTTTTCTTTGGGCTGTTGAACATTGTAATACTGCTGCTCACGCTGCCCATGGGATTTTCCCTTGAAGGGATGGCGCTCTGCGTCGTGGGTTCTGTGCCGATTTTCCTGTTGGCCAATGGCCTCCTGGCACAGCATATCTTCCCACTTGTAGAAAACCCAAGACCACTGGTCTTTACCAATCTCCTTGGGGCTGTATTGGGCATGTTGGTGTCCTTTGTGCTCATTTGGTGGTTCAGGCTTGGCTATTGGGGACTGATCTCTTCAGGTTTTGTCTCGGCCATCTTCACCTTCACGGTCTTCGTGAAGTTCGTGTGGCATGATTTCAAAATCCGCCCCATATGGGATCATAACATGCGCCGTGTGCGCTGGATGTTGAAGGTTGCACTGCCGTTAGTGCCTCACACCCTGGGCTTCGTGCTTCTAACGAGTTCTGCCCGTATCGTGATGAGCCAGTATCATGTCTCTTATGATGACATCGGACTCTTCAGTCATGGTTCTGCGATGGGAGACTATGCAGTGGTAATCACTTCTGCGCTGGCACTGGCTCTGATGCCTCAGATTCAGCGGGCATACCGGAGTGCAGACTATTCTGCCTATAGACGGTTGTATTTCCTCTGTCAGGTAGTGGCGTTGCTTACGTCGTTCCTTATCTGCATCTGGATGCCGGAGATCTATGGCTTGCTCATCCGCAATGAGAGCCTGGCAAAATCTTGCGATATCGCCAGCCTGCTCTGTTTTGCCAATGTTGTCTATTCGTTCTACGTGTTCATGAGCGCGCCGGCTTTCATCGAGAAGGATACGATGCAGTTGCTTTGGCTTGTCTTCGTGCCGGGCATCCTCAATTTCGTGCTCTGCTACACGCTGATACCAATGTTTGGCTATCGTGCTGCCATCTGGTCCACAATCGTCTCTTACTGGAGTCAGCTGCTGATTCCCTTTGTGGTTGGCTATTATCGTAGGAGCGTCCGTAAGTGGCTGTGCGACCGCAGACTGATTTTATTGCTTCTGGTCGTTATTATTGCCGACCTGCTGCTTGCAAATGAGGCCATGCAGTTTTCACTTTGGATGAAACTGGGCTTGACGCTCTTGTCTGCCGGCCTTTTGGTGTTGTTCTACCTCCGTAGCCATCTAAGCCAGGTGCTATAGGCTGGTAATTAGTAAATCTGTTGAATGAAAAAATTCTATTATAATTCGTGTTCGTTGGAGGCACCGCATGCTGGAATTATCATGGACGACGTGATGATGAGCCGCAAGCAGGGTGACACCGTCTATTGGGCCTATTGCAAAGACGCACTGTCCTCATGCTTTATGAACCTCGACGGACATAAGAGTATCTGCAAGTTCTGTCACCGTATGTACAGAGAGTACGAGAAACGTTACCTGGAAGATGTGACAATGATTCCCATCTCTCAGAACGATTTTGAGCATCAGCCGCGTCACTTTGACTTGAAAAATGCTGAAGATGTCAAGGCTGTGAAGTACCGAGACGTACAAGTGGGCAGTTCTGTCTTATCGATCTACTACGATGTGACGCGTGACTTGGACATGCAGAATTTCAGTGGTTTCCTCGCCTATGCGATTCCGCTGATGGAAAGACTCTGCGATTTTGTTGATTATGCTTACAAATTACTTGGTGAGCTTCAGCCCGACCAGATCCTGATTTACAATGGACGTCTCTTCGAGAACCGTCTTTTTTATGATATTGCGAAAGCGAAGAATATCAGTTTCGTCTCACTTGAGGGAATGGGCGGACGTGTGGAACCCTATAAGAAGATACGTTTTGAGGGTGACCTGCCATTAAGCATTCCTCTTTTTGGTAAGATGATCGAGAACCTCTGGAAAGAATCGCCTCTTTCGGATGAGGAGAAGACACGCCAGGCTTCGACTTACTACGAGAAACGTCGTCATGGCATCCTGATAGGTGATACGAAGGTGTACACCAAGGAGCAGCAGGATGGTCTGTTGCCGGAGGGATTCCAGATGGACAAACGTAACTTTGCCATCTTCAACTCTTCACAGGATGAGATAGAGGCACTGGGTGATGACTTTATGACGGGCCGTATCTTTGATACCCAGTATGAGGCCATCGCTTTCATGCTCGAACATGCTGATGCTGACATCCATTTCTATCTGCGTATCCATCCCAACCTGAAAGGGGTGATGCATAAGGACCACATGGATCTCTACAATTTGCGGAAATATGCCAACATCACGGTTATTCCTCCTGAGAGCACAGTCAGTTCCTATGCGTTGATGGATGCTTGTGAGAAGGTCATTACCTTTGGTTCCACCACTGGTGTAGAAGCCAGCTATTGGGGCAAGCCTTCCATCCTTGTGGGGCGAGCCTATTACGAGATGACGGGGGCATGTTACCACGTACATGACAAGGAAGAACTGGTGCGTGACCTTAATGGCCGTTTGGCCCCTCTGGACAGGCTCGGTGCCATCAAGTATGGCTATTTTCAGGTTGACCGCAAATATTTGGTTGAGGAGAGTGACATCGATATTGACGTCAAGTATCGTCATCTGCGCTGGAACTTCTTCTCTACCTCTTATTTCAAGATAAGGAACTCCAGCACACTGTTTCAAATTTACTATTTCATCAATTGCATCTTAGGCGTAAAGTTCTCTGAAAAGAGAATGCCGTTCCCATGGCCTGCCCGCTCATGAAGATTTCTGTCATCGTACCGGTTTATAATGTGGCACCTTATGTGGCGGATTGTTTCCATAGCATCGCGCGACAGACATGGCAGGGATCATTGGAGTGTATCTTTGTTGATGACTGTGGTACTGACGACAGTATGGCGATTGTCGGGCGTTGTATAGAGACTTATACGGGTTCCATAGACTTCCGGATTGTTCGTCATTCGCAAAACCGCGGATTATCTGCAGCCCGCAACTCTGGTGTCGCAGCTGCCACAGGCGACTATGTCTATTTCCTTGACAGCGATGATGAACTGACGGCCGACTGTATGGCATCGCTTGCTGCTCCCTTGACTATTGAGGCTTGTGATCTCGTTATGGGCGATTGCAGGATCGTGGGTGGAGAGATGCCTGGGGTAGCATTGCAGTTGAACGATGGTCAAGTCTTGCGTGGCGGTGATGTTCTTCAGGCTTATCGTTTGGGCAGATGGCATATGATGTCGGTAAACAAGCTTTATCGCCTGAGCCTTCTCAGGGACCATCGCCTTCAGTTCCTCGAAGGCATCCTGCATGAAGACGAGTTATGGTCTTTTCAGGTTGCCTGTGTCGCACAGTCGCTTGTCGTTGTCAAACGCCCCACCTATATTTATAAACTGCGTGAGGGCAGCATCACGGCTAGCTCACTCACCCAGCGTCGTATGGATTCGCTGAACAGGATATTGAGGGGTATGTGTGAGTTTGCAGCTTCCCATGCCTTACAAACTAATGGTGATGTTCACAACCTCATCCAGAATTTTCGTATCGCCTGTCTCAGCAAGGTGCAGCATGATATGCCCGAACAGTTGTCTGCCTTTTATCGGCAGCAATGTCAGGAGATGGATGATAGTTGGCTCCGGTGCTGCCGTCTGAACGGCACTGATATCCGGAAACAGGTACGTGATTTTCATATTGCCTTGCCGTTTTTCCTGGCGCTGCCTTACCTCCGCCGGTTGTTGCAGTATTACCTGAAGCTCTCAGCCAAATGACAGTCAGCATCATAGTTCCCGTCTATAACACGGCAGTCTATCTGCCAGCCTGCATTGACAGCATTCTCGCTCAGTCATATACGGACTTTGAACTGATTCTAGTCGATGATGGCAGTACAGACGATTCCTTGCAGGTCTGTGAGACCTATGCTGCCCGTGATACTCGTATTCGGGTGCTCCACCAGCAGAATGCCGGTGTCAGTGCTGCCCGTAACCTCGGAGTGGAACAGGCCCAGGGTGACTGGTTGTGCTATGTTGACAGCGATGATGTGGTGTTGCCGGCCTATTTGCAGGATATGCTGGCAGTAGCTGATTCTGAGGACTGCCTGGTGATGGGAAATATCTCCGATCCTCGTATGAAAGGACTGATTACGGCTGATGCCGTTTTTGAGGGAGAGGCGATGGTACATCATATCCTCACTCACGATATTCTCAACCTCTCAGGACCTGTAGCCAAGCTTTACAACCGAGCTACCTTGCTGAGATATGGCATTCGCTTTCCTCAGGATATTCACTATGGGGAGGATATGCTTTACTTCCTTCAGTACCTGAATCATGTCAGTCGGGTGGCTTTCCGTCAGTCAGAGCAGTATCTGGTCACGATGCGTGAAGGGTCTCTCAGCCGGGGGTATTATCCCTTTGAGTCGGAGTATGCCTGCTTTGAGGCATGCCTGTCTGAGCTGACGACTTTTGTAGGCCGTCTGTCGTTGTCCGAGACAGAAAAGACGAGCCTCGTCTGGCGTAACCGTACGGCTCAGTTCTTCTTACATAGCGTGAAAAGTGTCTATGCCTTGTCGAACGGCTATACATGGTCTGAACAGAAGAGTCGTCTGCAAGGCATCCCTGTTGCCTATTACCATAGTTTTGGGAAGGCATTCCGTTCAGAGGGCCTGTCCTCGTGGGTAGTCAGCTTCCTTGTGGCTCATCGCCTGATAAACTTATTGCTAATCTTTGGCTTTTGCTATGAGCAGAGCCGACTTTTGAAGTCCCGAAATCATTCATGACATCCTTAAAGGTTTCCATTTGTGTTCCGGTATATGGGGCAGAAAAGTTCATGGAGAAGTGTGCACGCTCTCTCTTTGAACAGACCTACGACTATATAGAGTATGTGTTTGTCAACGACTGTACGCCCGATCGTAGTATAGAGATTATCCGTCAGGTACTGGTGGATTATCCTCAGCGGCAGTCGGCTGTGAAGATTGTCGAGCATGAGCATAACCGCGGTTTGTCTGCCTCCAGGCATACGGCTGTCTTACATGCTACAGGCGACTATTTCCTCCATTTCGACGACGATGACTATATGGAGCCGGATGCCATCAGCCGTTATGTGGCCTGTGCTGTCGAGACGGGGGCAGATATGGTTATGGCCGACCATAATTTCGTCTATCAGGACCGTGTTGTGCCTTATTATGATGTGGTGCCTGCAGACAAGACTGACTATGTGCGTCGCCTGTTGACACGCCGTTCTACTATAGAGGTCTGGGGGCGGCTGATTCGTCGTTCTTTCGTGATAGAGCATGACCTCTTTGCCCCCGATGGGCTGGATCTCTCAGAGGACTTTGTTCTAGTTCCGGTTATGGTATATAAGGCAGCCAAGGTGGCAAAGGTCGATGCACCATTGGTCAATTACGTCAAGTACAACACGGGGGCAGGTTCCAGATGTGTGCGCCGTCGTGGTTTGGAGACTACTGTCAGAGCCATGGAGATGCTATGTGAGTTCTTTTCAAGTGTGCCCGATGCTGCACGGTATAAAGATACACTGCAGGAGGCAAAGCTTCATAATAAGGTGACACTCTACGGCCTGGCTTCCTTGACCGACTATGATTATATCCGACCGCTCTATCCCGAGGTTGACGTGTGGCGTTCCTCGATAGCTTTCAAGAAGAAACTCCTGCTCACCATGGCAGGATGGGGCTTCGACCGTCTGGTGTTCCGTTGTATTCATCATGTCATAAAATAGCGATAGCAAGTGATTTACGTGACTTTTGCTTTCCTCTTGCTCTCGATGCTGTCGTTCTTCATGGCGCCGCTGTCTTTCTCCAGAGAGTACTGTATATGGGAGATGGTGACTTTCTTGATGGTGGCTGTCCCTTTCTTACAGCATAAGATCCGACGGAACGGCATTATCTGTTTTGACATGTTCTTTATACCTACATTCTTGCTGATTAATTATGCTCATGCGGTGTTTATCTATCCTGATGACGGATTCCTGCCGCCATTCCAGTTCCCTACTAATACAGAATTGATTCCTTATGCTGTTGGGGTGGCTCAGATGGGCATAGCTTTCTATATGTTTGGTAATGTTCTTTTTGAGAAAGACATGCAGGAAAGAGGGGTGATAAAGGCGGATATCCCGAAGATGGCGGTCAATAGAATTGCTATCGTGTCATTCATCGCCAGTCTTGGCGTATTCTGCTATGTCATCGTCCTTAGGTTGGCTGCGGCATTCCAGCATTTGTATCCCCGTCTGATGACGATGATTCTTTGCCTGATAGCTTTGTCCTGGTTTTTCCAGGCTCAGCAACTTGAACCGGAAGACCATAGCCTCTTGGGTATGCTGCGCAAGAACAAGTTCAATATTGCATCTACCTTGTTGTTTTCCCTTAGTCAGCTGTTTGTAGGCAGCCGTTCAGTGGTGTTGTTCCTGCTCTTCATGCTCCTCATGCTGACTAATATTTATTATTTTCGAGTCCGCTTTCGGCTACTACTGCCCGTGATGTTGCTAGGTATGGTACTGATGGGCTTCCTGGCCATCATACGCGTGTCTTCCTATAATCTTTCCAATGTCAACTTCATGGAGGCGTTCAAATATGGGGTTGAGGTCATTATCGACTCTCCAAGTATCCTTTGGCTTTTCCTTTCCGACTTTGTTGTGAATGCCAAGACGCTTTATGATGCGGTGGATTTCACGCGACTGAATGGTTTCCTGATGGGCACATCCTATGTCCAGTATATCTTCGTCTTTCTTCCGATGGGCGGCTCCTACTTTACAAAGTTGCTGACAGGCTTGGATATGGATGAGGTACGAACAGGAAACATCCTCACGGGCTTCTCTGATGCTACCTATGGTCTCGGTACTAATATGGTGGGCGATCTCTATATGAACTTCTCCTTACCAGGTGTCGTCATCATGATGTTCCTATTGGGTATGTTGGTGGCCAGGGTTGAGATTCCAAGCTCGAAATACCAGCTGTATGTCTATTTGGCTCTTTTTGCCAATTGTATCTATCTGGTGCGGGCAGACATCTTCAGCTGGCTTACGTTTTTTGTGTTTTTCCTGATCTTCGACTGGTTATTGCGTATTCATATTGCCTATGACGAAAATACTACAGATTAACGTTGCTGCCAACTGGGGGTCGCATGGCCGCATTGCCGAGGGTATCGGCGAGATTGTCCAGTCTAAGGGCTGGGAGAGCTATATTGCCTATGGGCGCTATTCAAATCCCAGTAAGTCTCATCTTATCAAGGTGGGAAGTACCTACGACCAGTATCTCCACGGGGCGGAGTCCTTGCTCTTCGATCGTCATGGCCTTGGTTCCATGGGAGCTACATGGCGTCTGATCCAGGACATCGAGTACCTCCAGCCGGATGTGATTCAGCTGCATAATATCCACGGCTATTATCTCAACTATCCGACATTGTTTGAGTATCTGTCCAATATTGACATCCCGGTGGTTTGGACATTGCACGACGCATGGGCAATGACTGGCCACTGCGCCTTCCCGGCTATGGGTAGCTGTACACAGTGGCAGACTGAATGTGTCAGTTGTCCGCTCACGCGCAAGGAGTATCCCAGGTGCTATTTCTCAGCACGTACCCGCGAGAATTTCCTGGAAAAGAAATATTGGTTCAACAGTGTCCCGAAACTGCATCTTGTCACTGTCTCGAAATACCTTGAACAGCAGGTTCACCAGTCGTTCCTCAGCAAGATTGATACCCGTTGTATTTACAATGGCCTCGATATTGATGTGTTTCATCCATACAACTACCAGTTCTCACGGGTCCGTCATTATCAGGTGTTGGGCGTGGCTAGTGTGTGGGAGCGACGTAAGGGTTTCGATGATTTCCGTCGCTTGCGGGCCCTTTTGCCAGAGAACTATGATATCACGCTAGTGGGACTGACCGACCAACAGATCCGTAGGCTTCCTGACGGTATAACGGGTATTGGGCGGACAGACAGCATCCAGCAACTTGTCGAATTATATGCCAATGCAGACGTCTATGTCAATCCTTCTTACGCAGAGTCGTTTGGCATGACCACGGCAGAGGCGCTTGCCTGCGGCACACCGGCTATTGTCTATGATACGACGGCTTGTCCGGAGATTGTCGATGACCATACAGGTAAGGTAGTGCCTCTGGGGGATGTCCAGGCTTTGGCGGAGGCAGTACTGGCTGTCTGCGACTACTCCCGTAGGGCTGACATTCGCAAAGCCTGTCGCAATCGGGCTGAACGCCTTTTCAACCGTCAGGAGAAGTATCAGGAGTATTTCGACCTCTATACCGACCTACTGAACAAGTAAGCTAATGAAACTATCCATTATCACTGTCACCTATAATTCCGAGCGTACTCTTCGTGACACAATGGAAAGCATCCTCAGCCAGACTTTCCAGGATTTTGAGTACATTATTGTCGATGGGGCCTCCAAGGATGCCACACTCGATATTATTCGTGAATATGAACCCCGTTTCCAGGGGAGAATCCGCTATCTTAGCGAACCGGACAAAGGCATCTATGATGCGATGAACAAGGGTTTTGCCATGGCAACGGGTGATATTATCGGCACCCTCAACTCCGACGACTTCTATACCTCCGACGACGTACTTCAGGCTGTTGTTGACGGCTTTGCTGGCGAATATGTCGATGCTGTCTATGCGGATATCCATTTTGTCAATACCGACGACCTGACCAAGTGCGTGCGCTATTACTCTTCCAGTGTCTTCCGGCCATGGATGATGCGTTTTGGCATGATTCCCGCCCATCCGTCGTTCTATTGTCGGAAGGCGGTCTATGACCAATACGGCTTCTTTGATACCAACTACCGTATAGCCGCCGACTTTGAGATCCTGCTCCGCTTGATTTTCATCCACCGCATCCGTACGCGCTATATCAAGAAGGACTTTGTGACGATGCGGCTGGGCGGAGCTTCCACCACGGGTTACGGCTCTTGGTCACTGATCATGAAGGAGCACCTGCAGATTATGAAACGACATGGGGTGCTTACCAATCGTTTCCTGCTCAGCCTGCGGTATATCTATAAATTATTCGAATTCCTCTGATGGACTATCTGGATATCGTCTTATCTCTGATGCCGTTGCTGATCTCTATGGGGTTGGCTACCTATATCATTCCCCGCATTCTTGTCGTGAGTGTCAAGAAGGACTTGGTGATTCCCTCTCTTACGACCCGTAAGGGACGACTGCGTGTGCCGCGACTTGGGGGACTGTCGCTATTCCCCATTCTGGTCATTAGCCTTGGGACGACGGTTGTCTCGCTACTGATGTGTAGCAAGACAGCGGTCATCGACAACGAGTCGGCAGACTCTTTTGTACAGTATCTGTTTGCCATGGCAGGCTTGACAACGATGTATCTGTTGGGAGCCATGGACGACCTGCTGGGGGTTTCCTTGAAGTCGAAATTGTTTATTGAGTTTCTGGCGGCTTTGCTGATCCCGCTCTCAGGACTGTGGTTCGACGATCTTCATGGGTTGTTGGGCATCTATGAGGTGCCACCCTTCTTTGGCATCCCGCTCACCATCTTTACCGTGCTTTATATCACCAATGCCATCCCGATGCTTGACGATGTCGATGGACTGGCATCCGGCTTGTCGATGATTGCCTTTACGGTACTGGGCGGCGTGGCCTATCTGGGGGGTATCCCTTTGGTATTGGTTCTCTGTGCGGCGATGGTTGGCATGCTCATGCCCTTCTTCTTCCGCAATGTGATGTCACGGCGTATCGGTTGGCGGAATATCTATTTGGGTGATACGGGTTCGCTCTCCATCGGTTATGTGCTCTCCTTCGTCGTACTTATGCTGAGTCGTCTGGGGGGTATACGTCTCCCGGAGGGTATCATCATGGTGTGCTTCGGTACCCTTATCATCCCGATGTTCGATGTGCTCCGTGTGGCTGTGACGCGCCTGATCAACCACCGGAATATTCTGCAACGTGACCAGAACCATATTCACCACCGTCTGATTCAGGGCGGGATGGAACCTATGGAGGTTTTGGTTACGATATTGGTCCTTACGCTCTTCTTCGCAATACTGAATATCGCAGGGGTGTGGTTCGACTGGAACCTCTCCATTCTGCTCATTACTGATCTGACCTTGTGGGTGATATCTCAGGTAGTGATCAGCTATTATAAAAACAAAAACAGAGATATTCGTGATGATGGATAATTCGACGATGCAGTTCTATTCGGTGGTACTGCCTTTCCTCCTGTCGGCTGTCCTGGGATGGCTGTTCATACCGAGGGTGCTCATTCTTAGCCACCGTAAGCGTCTGTTCGACATGCCCGACGAACGTAAGATGCATAACATGCCCATTCCCCGTCTTGGGGGCATTACTTTCTTGCCCATCTTGCTGCTGTGTGTCTGTATCGTACTGGGGCTATGGGTGACGATGGACATGCCTTATGCCTTCACTTCGCTTCGCCTTCTGCTGGTACGGTTTATCCTCCTGTTTGTTGGCATGATGATGCTCTTCCTGGTAGGCGTGGTCGATGATCTTATAGGGGTTTCCTATCAGGCTAAGTTCATGGTGCAGATTGTCTGTGCCGTGTTCTTTCCGCTCTCCGGTCTTTGGATCCATGATCTCACAGGCCTGTTCTGGCTGGGTGAGATTCCGGCTTGGGTAGGCATCCCGCTCACGGTGTTTGTGGTGGTCTATGTCACCAATGCCATCAACCTCATCGACGGTGTTGACGGTCTGGCGGCGGGCATCTGTTTCGTGGCTTTGCTCACGCTGGGTATGGCTGCGATGATGCGTGCCCAGTATCTCTTCATGGTTGTCGCTTTCGGCATGCTGGGTATCCTCTTGCCGTTCTGGCTCTTCAATGTTTTTGGCAATGTGGAGCGGGGCAATAAGATCTTTATGGGCGATACGGGCAGTCTTACCTTGGGCTATCTGGTCAGCTTCCTGCTCATCTATATGGCTGGTGAGGCTGATATTCTGTTCCCGCGTGAGATGCTGATCATCGGTCTTTCCACGATGTTGGTTCCAATGTTCGACATTGTTCGGGTAGTGATGGCGCGTATCCGTAATCACCGCAACCCGTTCCTGCCCGACAAGAACCATATTCACCATAAGATTCTGCGCACAGGCATCGGACCGCGTCTGACGATGTTCATCCTGATTCTTGTCTCTGTGGCCATGGTACTTATTACGATCTGGGCGGTGTGGGTGCGCATCCCAACGACGTGGATATTTTTTATAGATGTGGCTTTTTGGCTGGCATTCGACTATACCGTCAATTACTTTATCTACAAGAATCATCGTCGGCGCTATGAGTAATTTTTCAATCGTTTCTTTGGCTATGTCGGTATTTCTTCGTACTTTTGTCCCCCGAAAATATACTAGTTTAATATGAAAAGACTTTTTTTGTCAATATTGTTGATATTGCCGTTCGTGTTGCAGGGTTATGCCCAGAGCATGAGCGATACCCAGGTTTTACAGTATATACAGCGTGAGGTTAAGGCTGGTACCAGCCAGTCACAGATAGCTGTCAAGCTGATGCAGCGTGGTGTTGATATGAAGCAGATACAGCGTGTGCGCCAGCAATATGAGAAGCAGAATGGCACGTCAGCTTCTTCTTCGCAGACAAGAAGCGGGGGAGGGGAGATGGTCACTGACTCTCGCTTGCGTGAGTCTAACGGTGCTGTGCGTGTGGATGCACAGGGCAATCCGCTCTATACTGCCACCGGTGGTTATAATCCTATAGGCGAAAGCCAAAATCAGGAACAGTTGCAGGACCTAGACTCTCGACCGAATGTCTATATCAAGGATTCTGTCAGTCTCGCTATCAATGGCAAACGGGTCTTTGGACGCGACATTTTTAACAAGCGTTCGCTCTCTTTTGAGCCGAATATGAATATCGCTACACCAGCAAGCTATGTGGTTGGCCCAGGCGACCAGGTGGCCATCGATGTCTATGGGGCTTCTCAGGTATCTAAGATGTATGAGGTCTCACCAGAGGGCACGATCATTGTCGATAATTTCGGACCGATAGCCCTTGGCGGACTTACGGTGGCACAGGCCAATCAGAAGATCAAGGACCAGCTGGGACAGCGCTATCGCCAGTCCAGCATCCGCATGACGGTCGGTCAGACACGCACCATCACGGTCAATGTCATGGGCGAGGTCTCTGCCCCCGGCACCTATACCCTCTCTGCCTTTGCCTCTGTCTTTCATGCCCTTTACATGGCTGGCGGTGTCAACGGTCTGGGTACGCTCCGAAACATCAAGGTCTATAGGGGCGGTCGCCAGTTGTCGGTCGTTGATGTCTATGACTATATCCTCAATGGCCGTCTCTCGGGTAATGTCCGTCTGGCCGATGGCGATGTCATCGTCGTTGGTCCCTACGACTGCATCGTTGACATCACGGGCAATGTGAAGCGCCCGATGGCTTATGAGATGAAGAAAAACGAGAGTGTGGCCACCCTTCTGAAATATGCCGGCGGCTATGCACCAAGGGCCTTTAAGAAGGCCGTGCGCCTGCGTCGTGTCAGCGGAGAGCATCTCTCTGGTCACAGTGTCTCAGAGTTCGAGATGGCTGATTTCCGTCTGCAGGATGGCGACTCGGTCATCGTCGATTCGATCGATGGCCGTTACGAGAATACGGTTTCTGTCTCTGGTGCTGTCTTCCATGCCGGTATGTATGATCTGGGTGACTGCTCTACAGTGCGTTCCCTGATTGAGAGTGCCGGTGGTCTTACTGAAGAGGCCTTCGTGGCTCGTGCCGTCCTGCATCGTATGAAACCCGATCGTACGCGTCGTGTCGTTTCTGTCGATATCGATGGTATCATGGCAGGTACGGTGGCCGACATGCCGCTGGAGAATGAGGATGAGCTTTTCATTCCTTATCGCATCGAGGCCATGAGTCGTCGCACGGTGACCATCCATGGTGAGGTGCAGTTCCCGGGAACTTATGAGTTTGCTGATGATGAGACCATCGAGGACCTGATCCTTCAGGCCGGCGGCCCGACTGATGCTACTTCTACGGCTCGTGTCGATGTGTCGCGTCGCATCACTGACCCTGCTGCCACCACTTCCGACAAAACCATAGCACAGTCGTTCTCCTTCCCCATCAAGGAGGGGTACAAGATACAGACCGATCCCGGCTTCACGCTCATGCCTTATGATGAGGTCTATGTGCGTAAGAGTCCCGGCTATCAGCCGCAGCGTAATATCCGTGTTGAGGGTGAGGTGCTCTTCGAGGGCGACTATGCGCTGCCCACCAAGAATCTCCGTCTCTCTGAGGCTATCAAGGCTGCTGGTGGTGTGACGCAGGAGGCTTATGTCCGTGGTGCTCGTGTGGAGCGTTTGCTCAACGAGGACGAGCGCTTCCGTGTGGAGAGTCTGATGAAGATGGCACGTCAGCAGACGGGGCGTGGGCTTGATACGGCCACGGTGACGCGTACCGACAGCATCTACTACGTTGGTATCCACCTCGACAAAGCCTTGGAGAACCCGGGATCTGACTACGATATCATCCTGCGTGAGGGTGACCGGCTCGTCGTACCGGAGTACAACGGTACAGTAAAGATCAACGGTAACGTGATGTATCCCAATACAGTGGCCTATAGCGAGGGGAAGAACTACAAGTGGTATATCAACCAAGCTGGTGGCTATGGCAACGGTGCCAAGCGCTCGCGTACCTATATATTATATCAGAATGGTACCGTCTCCCGGGCCAGGGGTAATGCGAAGATCGAACCGGGGTGTGAGATTATCGTACCCACGAAGACTAGGACCACCCAGCAGACCATTGCGAACATCGGTGCCCTCGGTACTTCCATGGCTACCATCGTCACCCTCCTCGTCAGTGTGATGAACCTTCTGAAATAAAAAGAAAATCTTAATAGATATATATGAACGAACAAATAAATAAATTGGTTATAGAAGATAAAAAGACTTTTAGTTTCAAAAATCTTCTGACACTTATTGTTCTCAATTGGTATTGGATACTTGGTTCCGTCTTCGCCTTCACTATTTTGGCAAATATATACCTATGGTTCGAACCATCCACCCTTTCTGTCTATGGTACCATGGAATTAATTGACAGGTCGAATAAAGGTGGCAGCTCCGTGTCAATAGGTCGGTCTATGCTCAATGCACTTCCAATGAACATGGGAAGCCTATTTGGAGGCGGTGGAGGGTCTGATATTGACTCTGAACAAGAAATTCTGAAAGCCAGTGCACTTGCTCGCTCGGTTGTGAAAGAACTCAACCTTCAGACTGAATATAGTATGAAGAGTTTGGGCCGGAAAACCCTTCTCTATCAAACACAGCCTATTAATGTGGCCCTTGACACAGTTCACATGGAGTGGTTGGATGATGAGCTCCCTCTGACTTTCCATCAAATTCTTCTCACTATCAAGAAGGGGGACGAAGGTATTACCGTGGAACCTATACTCAAGGAGGGAAAAGATGAGACAGAGTTACCGGCACAGACATTTTCCACACTCCCTGCCAGGCTCCAGACAGACTATGGTACCCTGACATTGACGGAAAATACCTTGTTGACCGACAAGCAACGCAAAACCTACGAAGGCAATTATAGCTTGAATGTGAAGATCTCTCCTTCAAAAATAGTTGCAGATGAATTTGCTGGTCGTTTGAAGGTTGAACCACCAACAAAGAAGGTGGTAAACATGTTGAGTCTGAAAGTCAAGGATGAGAATCTGATGCGTGGTATTGACTATATCGATCATTTGGTAAAGGCATATAATCAACGTGCCAATGATTTGAAGGATGAAGAAGCTCGCAAGACAGATGAATTCGTGAGTGTCCGTCTGGCAAAACTTGATGCAGAACTGGGAACAAGTGATGCGAGTTGGGAAGGTTCTAAGAAGAATTTTCAGATTATCAACCCAGAGACTGACGCTTCCGATGTCTTGGAAAAGAAAGGTAATTATGAACTTCAGTTGGTAGAAATTGGCACGCAGATCCAGCTGCATGATTACTTAAGTGAATATATCAACGATCCGGCAAACCTGTTTGAAATTATACCTGCGAGTATCGCCAATACAGGTGCATCTACTTCGGCTATGGGTATTTCTGGAGGCGGGGGATCGTCAATGTCGGGTGCGTCTGATGTGACTTCCCAGGCTTATGTCGGCTTGATTTCTCAGCATAATGAACTGGTTAACAGGCGGAAGGATTATCTGAAGAGTATGAGTGAGCAGTCGCCTCAAATCCAACGAATCACAGAATCAATTCGGGAACTTCATCCCACGCTCCAGTTAGCTATGAAGCGTGACCGTCAGAACTTAGTACTGCGCCGAAAGAACTTAGAACGTGAATATGAGAAGTATCAAGGACGTATGTCGTCTGCACCGAGGATGGAGCGTGTGCTGACGGAAATCGGACGCCAGCGTGAAATTAAGCAAGGAGTCTATCTTCTGATGCTCCAAAAACGCGAAGAGACAGCTATGGAACTGGCAAACACGCCTGATAAGGGCAGGTTGATTGATGATATTAAAGTTGTGCCAGGTAGCAATAGTCCGAAAAAGGGAATTGTCTATTTTGCCGCTCTTTTCTTGGGTTTTGTTTTGCCTGTAGTTGTTCTCTATTTAAAGCAGTTGCTTAAACCCAATATTGAAACTCTGGATGAATTAGGCTCCTTGACGAAATTGCCTATTTTAGGAGTTATACCTTTGAATGATAATGGAGAGGCAATTCGCAGCCTCCGTTCAACCCTTTTGTATAAGTTAAAAGAAGGAAAAAAAGTTGTGTTGATAGCCTCTGACTTGGATGGTGATGGGAAGACTTATCTGGCAGAGCGACTCGCAGAAAGTTTTACGGTTATCGGAAAGAAAGCACAATATATGAATTTCGATATGCGTAGCGTACCCCAAACGGGCATTCATCCGGCTGACTATTTGGCAAGTGAGGATTTCGCTAGAAAGTTGGCTGCTGCTAAGGCTAACAACGACTATCTTTTCCTTGACAGTCCTTCGATAAGCAGATTTTCTGATGCTTATCAAGTTGCTGAACAGGCAGATATCACTCTTTATGTAGTAAAGTCAGGTACTACCCCAAAAACAATGGTGAAGTCTTTTGATGCAGAGGTTCGTTTCCCGCAACCGATGTTTGTGCTCAATGCCGTTGACCTGTCAAAAAAGAAATTTAAACATTTAGTCTAAAGAAATATGAAAAAGGTATATTTCCTCTTGTCTCTTTGCCTCTTTTCCCTCTTGGTTTTAACTTCGTGTATGAGTACGAAGAATTTGTCCTATTTCGAAAACCACGAATCCATTGACGCCGTTTTGAGTCGGCAGCCGTTCGATGCTAGGATTATGCCCAAGGATATGCTTCAGATTCAGGTGTTTACGTTGACGCCAGAGGCCTCGGCGCCTTTTAACCAGCCTTCTATGGCCAGAAGTGATTACTTGGTTGATAATGATGGTAACATTGAATATCCCGTCATTGGCACCATTCATCTGGGTGGCATGACGAAGGGAGAAGCCGAGACGGCTCTGAAGGCAAAGATAGCGCCCTATATGTCTGCCACGGAGAATGTGGTGGTCCATATCCACATGAGCAATTACAAATTTGCGGTTTTGGGAGGTGTCAATCGTCCGGGTGTCTTCACCACGCCGAATGAGAAGGTCAGTATCCTCGAAGCCATTGCTCAGGCAGGCGACCTCACGACCTTTGCCTATCGTGACAAGATATACCTGATTCGTGAAGACAGCTTGGGGCAGAAAACCTTCCATCAGTTGAATATCAACGATGCCAACATCATCAGTTCGCCTTATTTCTACCTCCAGCAGAATGATGTCATCTACGTGGAGCAGAAGAAGGTCCAGGCCCGTAATGCCTTTATCTCAGCTAACACCTCCATTTGGTTCTCTCTGGCCAGTTCCCTCATGTCCATTGCGACCTTTATCTTAGCGCTCACCAGATAAAGCGTTTTGTCATTAGATAATATCCCTGCGCTCACAAGACGAGCGCAGGGATATTTTTTAGTAGGTGATGTCGATGACAGGCCGGAACCATGTTTCGGCATGGTAGCCTTCTGTGAATCCTGTATGCTTGAGGATACCGTTTTCAACGGTGATGTTATAACTTTTTACGACATCGCCGTCTATACAATAGTAACCTCCTTCGTAGGAAGGCATGGTTAGGGTGGCATCCAGGGCAAATACCTGGCACTCAGCAGGTGTTGGCAGTCGCCATTTGCCTGAGCTTACTGTATGTTCAGATTTTAGTTTCAATTCGCCAAACTTGCTGTCCATTGCTTCTTTTGTACTGATATCCTTATCTTGTGTTTTTCGCAGCAGCACAGCTTTTCGGTTCTCTGCATCGGCACTGACCACATAGTAGCCATCGAAAGTCTGTCCGACAGTCGGTACGGCAGTGTCTCTTCCCTCTCGTTTGTTGCCTGCATTGTCTTCGTTGAAGTCAAAGGCTATGGTCTTTGGGGTCCCCCATGCAGCGTATTGCAGGGTTGCTTTGAAGGTGGTGGCCCAGGCTTCAGAGTAGGTGGCACTGATTTCCACCTGTGTGTTAGCAGGTAGTCCTTCAGCATCCGTCACGTATGAATAGTGCCGCTCATCCTCTGCTGTGGTCATGTTGATGGTGATAGCTGCCCGTCCTATGGAAGGGAAGCAAAACACTGGCTTGTTTGTTTTCCAGACAGTATCAGCCTTGATCAGGGGGATATCCATAGTCATTTCGTTAATACTATAAGTACCGTCCATCAGCAAGTCCATATATAACGGTGTCAGACTCACGCTCATCGCCGTTACTTCAGCAGGAACCTCATGAATGGTTATCCCCGTGATACAGGAAACCTTTCGTTCGAGTTGGATGTTAAGTTCTTTTGCGTCTCCTCTGGCAAGTGTCACCTGGGCATGCCCCCATTGCAGGTCACCCATCGTTGTGCTTGCCCTGATATTACTACTGGCGGTCGCCTTACTTGCCTCGGGCAGCACCAGACTGTTCAGGTCGTCCCCGCCAAGGGCATAGAGGTCATAGGTGCCCTTGGGCAGTCCCTTCGTCACCTGTGGTTGACTGGCATTCACGGTGAGCACGCTTACGCAGCTCCCCGAACCGTCCATCACGTAGATCCGTCCGTCCTCCACGCTGTTGGCATCGCCGTCACGTGTCCCCACACGTATCGTGCCTTCAGGCGTCATGGCCATGACATCGTCGTTCATCACTTCCTCCGAGCAACCCTCGAAGGCCATCACGCTGCTTATAGCAGCCACTAAAATCCAAAAATGTTTCATAATCGTCTTTTCTTAGCGTTAGACATGTTAACTGCCCGCAAAGGTAGGTATAAATTTTTTATTTGCCAAATATTTCACAGAAAAAATATCTAAATTTTGGTTAATTCGTATAATTATCGTAATTTTGCAGCAATTTTAAATAATAGAGTGTAGTTTGTTACCATCAGAGTTACTGGATCCAGTGCTTCAGCGTACGGCTTCCCCTGCATCCGATACAGACGTTCGCCCCTCAGCCGACGGGGTGTCCCCCCTTGTTGCGCCTGAGGAAAGACACTGGTATCCCATGCGTGTCACCTATCAGCGTGTCACCGCCATCAAGTCGTTGTTGGATGCGGATCAGGTTGAGAATTTCCTGCCCATGCGCTGGGAGTGGTTGGAGTTGAATAATGGCAACCGCCAGCTAAAGCAGGTTCCTGTCATCGCCAGTATGATCTTCGTCAGGGACACCCGCGAACATCTCATTGCCCTCAAACAACTGTCGGGGTATGAACCGATGCGTTTTTATACCCGTCCTTCTGCTGATGTCAAGAACAGGCGTGAGATATTCCCCATCCCCGACAAACAGATGGAGGATTTCATCCGTGTTTCCACCTCCTCCGACGAGCGGGTTGTCTTTCTCGAAGACACCGACTATCTCCGTTCTGTCGGACAGCGTGTGCGTGTTGCCGAGGGTGAATTCGCTGGTGTCGAGGGGGTTGTCAAGCGTATCAAGAACAACAAGTGTGTGGTCGTCCGCCTGGAGGGTATCGCCGCCGTGGCCATCCTCCGTTTCCCGGTCCATGCACTGATCAAATTGTAATTCATAGACTATGAAGGTTTTCGTTACCGGCGCGTCTGGATTTATCGGCTCTTACCTGGCAAAGGAACTCCTCCGTCAGGGCCATCAGCTGCTCTGCCTGAAGCGTCCCTCTTCCGATCTCTATCGTCTGGGTGATGCCAGTCGGCAAATTGCCTGGGTGAATACCTCCGACGACTGGATGGCGGCTTTTAAGGCCTTCCGGCCAGAGGCTGTATTCAATCTCGCCTGGGATGGCGTGTCCTCTAAGGACCGTGTCGTCTGGAGCAAGCAGGTGGGCAATATAGCCCTCCAGCAGACGCTCCTCGACCTCTGTGTGGAGTGTGGCACACGTAAATTCATCGCCCCGGGGTCGCAGTCGGAATATGGCGACTTCGAGGGGGTGGTCGATGAGCACTATCCCACGAACCCGAAGACGGCCTATGCGGCTGTGAAGGTGGCTTGTTCCGATCTGTTGCATACTTTCTGTGACATCTACGGCATAGCATGGTACTGGTTCCGTATCTTCCCCTTGTTCGGTCCCTATGAGACCGATCGATGGCTTATCCCCAGTTTGATAGAGGCGATGTTCCGCAATCAGTCGATGGACCTGACACTGGGTGAGCAGCGTCTGCCTTACCTTTATGTCGGTGAGTGCGCAAAAGCACTTGCTGCCGCGCTTCAGGTAGAAGGGAAATGTGGAGCCTATAATATCTGTGCTGATAATGCCCGACCGCTCCGTGACCTTGTGACGGGTATCCGTGATGCCGTTAATCCTGATTTCCAACTGAATTTCGGTGCCTTGCCTTACCGCTATGGGCAGAGCATGTTCATGGGAGGGGATACGACGGCACTCCAAAAGAATCTATATATCCTCGATACATCCTCCTTTGATGCCCGTCTGAAGGAGACCATTGATTACTATACCGCATATTATGGAAAAAAACAATGACTATGCGTTGACAGCGCGTGAAATACGGCGTCTGTCTCTCATCCTGGCTCATCATGCCAAGGCTTCCCATTCTGGTGGTGCCTTGTCAATGGCCGATATCTTAGCCGTACTCTACAGTGGTGTGTTGAACATCACGCCCGCCTCTGTCGATGATCCTAACCGCGACCGTTTCCTGTTGAGCAAGGGTCACTGCTGTGCCGCACTTTATGCGGCCCTGGCCATTCGGGGCTTCCTCGACAGGGATGAACTCTGTGCCAACTACGGCAACGACGGCAGTGTCTATTTCTCGCATGTCAGCCACCATCTGAACGGTGTCGAGATCTCTTCCGGTAGCCTGGGGCATGGTCTGCCCGTGGCCTGCGGCATGGCCGTCAATGGCAAGGTGAGGCATCTTTCTTATGATACCTACGTCCTGACTGGCGACGGAGAACTCGATGAGGGCTCTTGTTGGGAGGCTGTCTTGTTTGCCGCCCAGCAGCAGTTGTCCCATCTCTGTCTGATTGTTGACTACAACAAGATCCAGAGTCTCGGCAATGTCGAGGATATCTGCGACCTGCGTCCGTTGGCGGATAAGTTCAGGGCTTTCAACTGGCACGTCCTTGAGATCGACGGCCATGACTACGAGGAAATTGCTGCAGCCTTTGCTGCCTTCAAACAGGAACAGCACCGCCCTACGGTCATCATCGCAAACACGGTCAAGGGCAAGGGGGTCAGCTATATGGAGGGGAAGCTGCTCTGGCATTATCGTAATCCGAACGATGAACAATTGAAACAGGCACTGGAGGAATTAGCATGAGAACGTCATTTATAGAACAACTGGTCATAGAGGCCCGAAAGAATGAACATATCTTTCTGTTGGTAGGAGATCTGGGGTATAATGTGGTGGAACCCTTTGCCAATGAGTTCCCCGACCGGTTTATCAATGTCGGCATTGCCGAACAGAATATGGCGGGCATCGCCGGCGGGTTGGCCATGAACGGCTGGGTGGTCTATTGCTATTCCATAGGAAACTTCCCCACACTCCGTTGCATCGAACAGATCCGCAACGACATTGCCTATTATAATAGTAATGTACGTGTGGTCTCTGTTGGTGCTGGCTATGCCTATGGCAGTCAGGGAGTGTCTCATCAGGCCACTGAGGAGATCGGTATGCTGCGTACACTCCCCAATATGGTGGTCTGCAGCCCTTCCGACCCCGTCGAGACCAAGCGGATCGTGCAGTTGTCGGTCACTCATCAGGGACCGATGTATATCCGCCTGGGGAAGGCTGGTGAGAAGGTCTTCCATACCGATGATATCAGTCAGTGTCAGGTGGGCGACCTGTTGCCGATTGTCGAGGCTCATGCCGACACGTTGGTGCTGACCAGCGGATCCATTCTGGCCCGGGTGATGGAGGCTGTCGGGGACGGGCGCTTGTCAGCTGATGTCTATACCGTTCCTTTCGTGAAACCGCTCAACTGCCGACAGGTGTGCAGTCTGGTGACTCACTATCGTCAGGTTATCGTCGTTGAGGAGAACCAGTTGTCTGCCGGCATTGGCTCGGCCATCATCGAGTTGCTCAGCGATGCTTACAACGCTGGCGATCTGGCTGCCTATCCCAAGGTGCGCAGGGTGGCTATCAGGGATGAGTTCCTGAGGGTGGCTGGTTCTCAGCGCTATCTTCAGGAAGCAGCGGGCCTGATCCTATGAACCACGCCAGTCTTGTCCAGTTCGTCAAATTTGGCATCGTCGGTCTGTCCAACACGCTGATTGCGTATGTCGTCTATGCCGCCTGCGTCTGGCTGGGTTGTCATTATCTGTTGGCAAACGCCTGTGGCTTTGTGGTGGGTGTGCTGAACGCCTATTACTGGAGCGACCGCTATGTCTTCAAGAAAGGAGAGGGGGAGACGCGCAGTGCCCTCTGGACCCTCGTCAAGACTTACCTCGCCTACGGGGCGACCGGTCTTCTGTTGGCGAGCCTCCTCCTGTATATATATGTCGATCAGTGGCATGTCTCAGCCTATCTGGCCCAGTTGCTGGTGCTGGTGGTGACGGTGCCGCTGAACTTTGTCATCAACAAGTGTTGGTCTTTTAAAACCAGGAAAGTGTATGAAGAAGATTAGTATATTGATTCCCTGCTATAACGAGGAAGAGAATGTTGTGCCCATCAGCAAGGCGGTTGTGGAGGAGATGACGACCCACTTGCCTCAGTACGACTATGAGTTGGTGTTTATCGACAACGACTCCCATGATAATACCCGTCCGCTGTTACGGGAGATCTGCAAGCGGAACCCGAAGGTGAAGGCCATCTTCAATGCCAAGAACTTCGGACAGTTCAATAGTCCCTACTACGGTATGCTCCAGACTACCGGCGACTGTACCATTGAGATGGACTGCGACTTCCAGAACCCCGTCAGTCTGATTCCCCAGATGGTGGAGAAATGGGAGCAGGGTGCCTGCATCGTCTCCTGCGTGAAGACGGCCAGTAAGGAGAATCCCGTGATGCGCTTCTTCCGTTCCTGTTACTACAAGCTGATCAAGAAGATGTCTGACGTCGATCAGATAGAGCATTTCCAGGGGTTCGGTCTCTACGATAAATCGTTTATCGAGGTGCTCCGCAATCTGAAGGACCCCACGCCCTTCCTCCGTGGCATCGTGGCTGAGTTGGGCTTCAAGCGTGTCACTTTGGAATACACGCAGGCGAAACGCATGGCCGGGAAGACGCATAACAATTTCTTCACCCTTTTCGATGCGGCCATGCTGAGTTTCACCTCCTATACGAAGGTGGGACTCCATCTGGTTACCCTCGCCGGCATGCTGCTCTCGTTCTTGTCTATCCTGGCAGCTATCGTCTATTTCGTCTATAAGTTGCTCTACTGGGATCGTTTCTCGGCAGGCTCTGCGCCCTTGATCATCGGATTGTTCTTCTTGAATGCCGTGGAACTGCTGTTCATTGGTTTCGTCGGTGAGTATGTCATGAGTATCAATACACGTGTCATGAACCGTCCCCTTGTCATCGAGGAAGAACGTATCAATTTCGACGAAGATGCGCAATAAGTGTTTCTGGTTGTTCCTGTTGCTGAGTCTGCTGAACCTCCTGGTGATGCACTACACGATCGTCTCTACCTGCGAGGTGGAGAACGAGTTGTCGCCAGTGGATTTCGTGGATAACCTAGGCTTTGTCACGATTGAGGTCATCCTGATGGTCAGTGGCTTCACTCTGCTCTGCTGGGGCAGGCTGCGACAGGCAGCCCTGTTCACGTGGGGGGTATCGGCCTTGTGGGCTTTCTGTAATATCGTCTATTCCCGTTTCTTCTTCCAGTATATCCCGTTCTCGGCCTTTACGGAGAGTGACGGCCTGCTCGATCCGATCGTCATCCGAAGCCTTGTCAACGGCTTCCATTGGCTGGATCTTTATTTCGTGCTCAGTCTGGTTTTGGCGGTTGTCCTCTACAGGTGGATGCCGGCTGTCAGGTTGCGATGGACCGATCTCAGATACACCTTCGTCAGTATCCTGACGGTCATCCTGATGGGCATGGCGGCGCACTGGGTGCTGAAGCCGATCCTCAGTCCGGGTGCCTTCTTCTCTCATCTGGGCTATGAACTGTTCCGCACCTGGCGCTATACGTGCCGTCCGCTCTATAGCAATTTCCAGCGTGGCACCTTGAGAAGTCAGGCTTTTGCGGTGTATGATATACTGATGGGCAGTCAGGAACTCACTGCCGAACAGGAACAGGCTCTGAACAAGGAGATCAGTGATCTGAAGCCCTATCAGCAGACCAGTGCCCCTCAGTTGCCTGATAGCATCCGGAACGTCATCGTCATATTGGTGGAGTCTTACATGTCGTTCACGGTCGATCTGAAGGTCAATGGTGAGGAGGTGACGCCTTTCCTGAACGCACTGGCGCGCGACTCCAGCGTCTATTTCAACAGGCACATGATGCCGAATATCACCTGTGGCGAATCGTCCGACGGACAGTTTATTTATATGACGGGACTGCTTCCCTTGCGCTCGGAGATTACGATCACGAAGACGAAGCGTAACACACTGCCCGCCTTGCCCAAACTGTTCAAACAGGCACGTGGCATGCGCTCGCGCATGGTGATTCCAACGGCGGCTGCCATGTGGAGTCAGGATGCCATGTGCAGGGCCTATGGTGTCGAGGAACTGCATTCCGTCAACGAGTATCTTGGCCCGCACAGCTCTTGTCTGTCCGACGATCAGGTCGTGGCACTCGCCGACTCTGTTGACGCACGAAGCAGCCAGCCGTTCTTCTCGATGGTGCTGACCTTCTCCATGCATATGCCCTACGACCACACGACCGATCCCACGTTCAATGCTACGGCACATGTCGAGCCTGAGGACTATGCGAACTATCTGAATGCCTGTCATTTCACCGACCGGAATATCCGCCGCTACTTTGAGACCCTGAAACGGCGTGGACTGTATGACAACAGCCTGATCGTCATTGTGGCCGACCACCATGTACAGGAGAAGTTCCTGACGCTCCCTGATGTCAAGGAGCGTGAATTGCCTGTCTTTATCATCAATGGCGGTGTCAACAAGCAGAATGCATGGACTGGTAAGTGTAACCAGATAGATGTCTATACGACCCTGCTTGACTTGCTGGATATCCATACACCCTGGGCAGGTCTTGGTCATACCCTGCTGGACAGGAATTATCAGAATTCTTTACCCGAAGGCACCTCCAAGTGGGACCATTCCGACTGGATCATCCTTTCCGACTGGTTTAAAGAGCCCTGACGATCTCTTTTTCTACGGGACTTGTTTGGCTGTTTGCTTTATTTGTTGTACCTTTGCAGCGTTTTTTAGAGTAGAGAGCTGATTGTTACCCCAAAAGTTGCTGGAATCAGTGCTTCGTGTAATGCCTCTCCCGCATTGCTGTCCATTTGTTGTCTCCCTGTGAAAAACGGGGTGACCCCCAATTTTTGACTTTATGATGAATTGCTTCAACGGCGCTTTCAAAGGGAAGCGCGTATTGGTTACGGGGCATACAGGCTTCAAAGGCTCCTGGCTGAGCATCTGGCTCCATGAGATGGGGGCAGAGGTGATCGGTCTGGGACTGGACCCTTATTCGGAAAAAGACAATTACGTGCTTTCCGGCATCGGTCATAAGATTAAGGCCGACCTCCGTGCTGACATTCGTGACGGACAGCGCGTGAAGGAAATCTTCCTGCAGTATCAGCCGGAGATCGTCTTCCACCTCGCAGCCCAGCCGCTGGTGCGTCTCAGCTACGAGATACCGGTGGAGACCTATGAGACCAACGTCATGGGCAGCATCCATGTTATGGAGGCTGCACGGGTGACTGACAGTGTCAAGGTGGTGGTTATGATTACCACCGACAAGTGCTACGAGAACCGTGAGCAACTGCGGGGCTACCGCGAAGACGACCCCATGGGCGGCTATGATCCCTATAGCTCGTCGAAGGGGGCGGCAGAGATAGCCATCAGCTCGTGGCGACGCAGCTTCTTCCATCCGTCCGACTATGGCCGTAAGCACCATGTGGCCATTGCCAGCGTCAGGGCGGGTAATGTGATTGGGGGAGGCGACTGGGCTAAGGATCGCATCATCCCCGACTGCATCCGCGCTTTGGAGGCCGAGCATCCCATTGAGATACGTTCTCCGAAGGCCGTGCGCCCCTGGCAGCATGTGTTGGAACCGCTGAGTGGCTATATGCTGCTTGCCCAGAAGATGTGGGAGCAGCCGACGGACTATTGCGAAGGCTGGAACTTCGGGCCTGAGACAGATGCCGTATCCACAGTATGGGAGGTGGCAACCCGGTTGACTCAACGGTTTGGAAGGGGCGTACTGAAGGATGTTTCCGACCCTGATGCCTTGCACGAGGCCAATCTGCTGATGCTGGACATCACCAAGGCGAAAAGCCGTCTGGGCTGGACGCCCCGTCTGGATGCCCTGCAGACCATCGACCTGGTGGCCGACTGGTATATGAGGTACCGTGAACAGGATGTCTATCAACTCTGTGTTGAAGAGATCAATACTTACCAAGACACGCAGCGATGATGAAATACCCTACAGGAATTCAGAAATCCCCTTTGGTGTCAGTTGTTATGAGTTGCTATAACAGCGAGGAGCACTTAAGAGAGGCAATAGATAGTGTGATAAATTCAAATTATGAGAATCTTGATATCATCATTTGGAATGATGGCTCAACAGATTCCACAGAAACGATTATCAAATCCTATAGTGATCGTAGAATCAGATATTTCTATCATGAGAATACTGGGCTTGGTAAGGCTCTTAACATGGCTTGTAAAGAGGCTAAGGGGAAATATATTGCAAGGATGGATTCTGATGACATATGTGAGCCGGAGCGCTTTTCTGTTGAGGTCGATTATTTAGAAAAGCATCCAAATGTGGTTTTGGTATCATGTTTTGCATCAATCATAAGTGGGGAGGGGGATTCCGGGTATGGAATCGCCTATTCCAGTCAGAAGATCGTTAAGTCTAATCCCTCCTCGATTTACCATTCTGGCGTCATGCTCAGGACAGAAGTGTACAACCAGACCCCTGGCTATCCTCCCTTGATGACAGCAGAGGACTTATTCTTATGGCACATGCTTCTGAATTTAGGTGATGTCAAAATAATAGAGAAGCCACTGATAAGATACAGGATTTCGAAAGGGTCATTGTCAAGTAATTGGAATGACTATCTCATTAATAACATGAACGACCTTTGGAAGATTATTGCAAACAAACCCAATCTGAAGGAAGAAGATTATAACTATCTTAATTCTTTCATAAAGGACAATATCCACAAAGGTGAGGATAGAAAACGGGAAACAAGACAATTGGAGACCGTCATAATTAATGCACTGTCAACAATACTTCCAGAGAATTGGGCATTTAAGATTGTGGCTAAAATAAAGAACGTGTATGGGCGGATAGCTTATTATAAACATATAAGCTAAGCTACGAGTAGTAGATTACATGATTCCTGATGAAAAAAGATTGGACAATGATAATCAGGCCGCAGGAGAAGCTGTGGCGCGTTGATTTCGGAGAGATATGGCGATACCGTGACTTGATAGAGCTGTTCGTCAAGCGCAATATCGTCGTACAGTATAAGCAGACCATCCTCGGTCCCCTTTGGTATATCATCCAGCCTGTGCTGACCGTCATCATGAACATGGTGGTGTTTGGCGGCATCGCCGGCATGAGCACCGATGGCATCCCTCAGATCCTGTTCTATCTGGCAGGCAACGTCTGCTGGTTCTATTTTTCCGACTGCCTGAATCAGACATCGAAGACCTTCACCGACAACCAGGCCATGTTCGGCAAGGTCTATTTCCCCCGCATGGTAGTCCCCATATCGACCGTCTTGAGCAACCTGCTGCGCTTCGGCATTCAGATCGGACTCTTCGTGGTGCTCTATCTCTACTATTTCTGTGTTGGTACAACAGTCAGCCCCAATTGGTATGTCCTCCTGCTCCCGGTCTTTGTCCTCCTTCTGGCAGGTCTGGGCCTTGGCTTTGGCATCCTGGTCTCTTCCATGACCACGAAATACCGCGATCTCACCATCCTGTTCACGTTTATCGTGCAACTGTGGATGTATGCCACGCCCATCGTCTATCCCTTGAGCATGGTGCCCGAAGGCAAGTTGCGTATGCTTATCCTTGCCAATCCGATGACGCCGGTCATCGAAGCCTTTAAGTACGCCACCCTCGGACAGGGCTACTTCTCCTGGACAGCATTAGGCTATAGCTTCGCCTTTATGACGGCGCTGCTGGTTGTCGGCATCGTCGTGTTCAACAAGGTTCAGCGGTCGTTCATGGATACCGTATGATTGAAATCCCCTTATGAAAGCAATAGAATTCGAAAACGTAGGCAAGCAATACAGACTGGGACTCGTCTCTACCGGTACGATCAGTCATGACCTGAATCGCTGGTGGACGATGAATATCCTCCATAAGGAGGACCCCTATCTGAAGATTGGTGAGACCAACGACCGTGCCCATAAGGGCCATAGCGACTATGTGTGGGCGCTGAAGGACATCAACTTCTCAGTAGAGGAGGGCGATGTCGTGGGCATCATCGGTAAGAACGGTGCAGGCAAGAGCACACTGCTCAAGCTCCTGTCGCGGGTAACGGCTCCAACGACAGGTTTGATCAAGGCACGGGGCCGCATCGCTTCCTTGTTGGAGGTGGGTACGGGCTTCCATCCCGAGATGACGGGGCGTGAGAATATCTATCTCAATGGCGCCATCATGGGCATGACCAAACAGGAGATCAGCCGTAAACTCGATGAGATTGTCGATTTCTCTGGCTGTGAGCGCTATATCGACACCCCTGTGAAGCGCTATTCCTCAGGTATGACCGTCCGTCTGGGCTTTGCCATCGCAGCCCATCTGGAGCCGGAGATACTCGTTGTCGATGAGGTCCTGGCTGTCGGTGATGCTGAGTTCCAGAAGAAAGCCATCGGCAAGATGCAGGACGTCTCGCGCGGGCAAGGGCGCACGGTCCTCTTCGTGAGTCATAACATGGACTCCATGCTGAACCTCTGTCATCATGGTATTCTTTTGGAGAATGGGGGTATAAAATATACAGGCGATATCAAGGCGACTGTGGCCGAGTATCTAGGAGGAGACAACGAGATGAAGTTCGTACAGAATAAGCCATCCAGTCCTCTTTACCTTTCGTCGGTAACCTTTTTCGGTACGCCGGCGAATGAGACAGGTCTCTTTGCGTTTGATGAAGACATCACTTTCTCTGCAGTCATCAGGAAGGAAGCTGGCTTTAAGGTCGATAAGAATGCCGTGATGAGTGTCATCATCATGACTTCAAACAGGACCCGTATCTGCAATTATGAGATACCTATCGGAGATATGCAAGAGATGGAACGTAAATTTGATTTCCGTTACAAAGCCCAAACCCTGCTTCCCAACAGGTATCTGATAAGAATCGTTATGCACATCCCGAATGTTCAGTTCTATGACAGACAAGACACCTGCACTTTTAAGGTGTCAGACACTGGTACTGAATTCTTGAAGTATAATGGTTCGGATAATGGCCTGATTATCTACACGCCTACTCTCACAACAACCAAGTCGTAATGGAAACAAAAGAACTGTTACTGAAGACTTTACAAGCTTTCACCAGCTTTTGCGATAAGCATGACTTGACCTATTTTGCGGCTTACGGAACCGCTTTGGGAGCCGTGAGACATCATGGATTTATCCCTTGGGACGACGATATCGACGTACACATGCCCAGAGCCGATTATCAGCGCCTGTGGGCGTTGCGTCATGAGATACCGGCACCTTACAAGGTTGCCGACATTCCCGAATTGGGATATACGGCTCCCTTCATGAAATTCATGGATATGAGCACCTCTGTCTGGGAGTTTGAGCGAAAGCCATACATGCTGGGGGAATACATTGATATCTTCCCATTGGATTCATATCAACCGGAAGATGTCCCTTACGTCAAGGACTTGAAGAAGAAGTTGGATGAGTCTTTCTTTGCCTATTTCAGATGTCTGGACAGGTGGACCATGAGAGAAATCGCCAGTGCCTTATGGCATTGCAAGAGGTCAACTTTCAAGAGCTACTGTATCCAGAACATCTCGAATATAAAGCATGTGCGGCACTATCACTCGCAGGTCTTGGCTCTGCTCGATGAGATAAGTTCTACCGAAGAAGCCTCTTTATATTTCAGTTCAGCTGATGTTTATGCGGATTTCCCTATTTTTGAGAAATCATGGTTTGATCAGCCTGTTGACATGCCATTCGAGGGTATGACGATCAAAGTACCTAATGGCTATGATGGCTATCTGCGTGTATTGTATGGTGACTATATGCAACTCCCGCCAGAGGAAAAGCGTGTGTCCCATCACGCACGGCATTTTGTCAGTCTTGATAAGGGACTATCTATCAGACAGGCCAGGGCTATCATGAGAGCACAAGCAGGGAAAAAGGCAGAGTGATGCGGGTCCTTTACGATCATCAGATATTCTCCCTTCAGAAATATGGCGGTATCTCCCGCTGTTTCGTAGAGTTGTACAGACACATGCCGGCATCGTGTCAGGCGATGATTGCTGTACGTGAGTCTGATAATGTCTATGCAAGGGAACTGGAGGGCGTAAGACCTCTGGGCTATCAGTATGACCACTTCATCTGTCGTCGGCATTTTTGGGGGAAAGGTCATCTGCATCAGTGGTATGACCGTCTGACGGGAGGCGGATATTATCCTGACTATAATGAACACTACACGATAGAATTGTTGAAGAAAGGGGCATTTGATATCTTTCATCCGACTTATTTCAGTGACTATTTCCTGCCATATCTGAACGGGAAGCCGTTTGTGCTCACTATCCATGACATGATACCAGAGTTGTATCCTCAATACTTTCCCAAGGATGATTTCCAAGTTGTCATGAAACGAAAACTGGCACCCTTGGCTTCTGCCATCGTTGCAGTGAGTGAGAATACAAAGCGTGATGTCGTCAGCATCCTAGGCGTTCCTGAGGAAAAAGTTCATGTGGTATATCATGGTAGCTCTTCCCCAATGGAATGGGCTGAAAAGAAATATGAATTTCCTTATATCCTGTTCGTAGGACAGAGAGGGCTCTATAAGAATTTCCTGCCTTTTGTCAAGGCTGTCATCCCGACATTGAGGCGGCACAAGGACTTGCACGTGGTATGTACGGGCAGTCCATTCAATGATGAAGAACATGCCATGATTATCGGATATGACTTGCAGGAGCGGTTCCATGCCTCATTGGTCAAGGATGACGGCGAATTGTTTGCCCTCTACCATCATGCGCTGTGTTTTGTGTATCCAAGTGCGTATGAGGGATTTGGCATTCCCATCCTGGAGGCCTATCAGGCAGTGTGTCCCGTCTTGCTGAACCATACAAGCTGTTTCCCTGAGATAGCTGGCGATGCTGCCATCTACTTCAGGATGGACAAGGATGGTTCCGACCTCGCAGAGAAGTTGGAATCTCTCTTGTCGATGGCGACAGACGAAAGACGGTCTCTGATAGAACGGCAGACAGCAAGGCTGAAAAACTATTCATGGGAAAACAGTGCAAGACAACTAGCAACAATCTATGAAACTGTCAGTCATCACAATCAACTACAATAACAAAGCTGGTCTCCAGCGTACCATCGACTCAGTCGTCTGCCAGACATGGCGTGACTTTGAGTGGATTGTCATCGACGGTGGGAGTACCGACGGCAGCAAGGAGTTTCTAGAGCAGTATCAGCAGCATTTCGCCTATTGGTGCTCAGAACCAGATGGGGGCGTGTATAACGCCATGAACAAAGGTATCGCCCGTGCCAAGGGCGACTATCTGCTTTTTTTGAATTCGGGAGATTGCTTCCACAATGAGACTGTTTTGAGAGATTTTGACGGATTGAATTGTCATGAAGATGTGGTTGCTGGGATTTCTGTGAGTCAGGATTCGGGTGAAACAGTGAAGATATTGTATTCAGATATTGTCAGACAACTTTTTTTTGATTCATTAAACCATCAGGCCACTTTTATAAAACGACATCTTTTTGCAACGCATAAATATAATGAAAGAAACAAGATCGTTTCAGACTGGGAGTTCTTTATCCAGACAATATTAATAGATGGATGCTCTTTCAGATATATAGATTTGATTGTCGCAGATTTTGACACGACAGGTATTAGCAGTCAACCAGAGTTGGCCGACGTTCAGAAACAGGAGAGAATGCGTGTTTTAGATAGTAGTTTTAGCACTTATGTCCGTAAGGATTTGATACACTATCTTGAAATATGTTCAACACCATATTATCAGAATGTTAAATATTTGCAAGAGCATTCCAGGTTTCTTTCCATCCTCATAAGAAAACTAAACTCACTCTTTTACAAGTTGTTTGTAATGAACCACATTGGGGAAGGAAAAGTTAAAGAAGTGTATAGGAAGCATGAATAAGAAGAGCATTTTAATAATTATCCCATGGTTGCCATATCCAATAGTGTCAGGCGGTCATCAAGGATTGATGAATTCGTTATTGGCATTAAAAGATGATTATGACTTCTTTATTGCTTTTGGTGTCGATGATTACGAAAAATATCATGAAGACAAAAGGAATTTTCTGGCGTTAATGCCAGATGCACATTTGTTGCCATTGCTGAATGGCAGCTCTTCAAGGCCTCCTTTATGGTATCGGTTTCTTTCGAAAATGAAGCATGGTTTATTCTCATTTCAGAAGAGATTAAAGTCATATTCCAGCGGGGATAATCGTGAAGAAGATATGTGCTCAAAGTGGATGCAGACCGTATCTCCATTGAATAAAGCTTGGTTGGAACATATCTCAGAAATATGTGAGGAGCATCATTTTGACATCATACAAGTTGAGATGCCATGGCTTATCTCACAGGTGCTGACGCTTCCCAAAGATAGCAAAAAGATTTTTGTTCATCACGAACTGGGTTTTGTAAGAAGAGAACTGGAACAAAATAAATATCCAGATAGTGTCTATGTGAAAGCCTGGAGGAGTTTCGCTGACATGGTCGAGATAGAATTGTTGGATATGTATGATGCTGTTGTGACAGTATCACCCGTAGATCAGCAGAAATTGAAAAATAGAGGCGTGAAGGTCCCTGTCTTTGATTCCTTCTTAGTTGTTGACATTCCTCTGAAACCGTTATCTGTAAAGCCAAAAGAGAGACAATTGACTTTTGTGGGGCCAGATTCTCATGTTCCCAATCTCGTTGGGATTACGTGGTTCCTTGAGAATTGTTGGGCAGCACTAAAAAATAGCGACGGGAATTACAAATTGAACGTTATCGGAGAGTGGAGCAAGGAACATATAGCTGACTATACGGAGAAGTATCCTGATGTGGATTTTTTAGGATTTGTCGAAGATCTTAAAGCAGCCATCAGCGGGACGGTCATGATAGTTCCTATCACGATAGGGAGTGGGATCCGCATGAAAATCCTGGAAGCGGCATCCATTGGCGTTCCTTTCGTAAGTACGACAGTGGGTGCAGAGGGAATCCCTGTAAAAGATGGTGAAAACTGTTTTATAGCAGATACGCCACAGGACTTTGTGGATAAAATCATACGTCTCCAAGATAAAAATGTTCAGGAGAATTTTATCTCCAACGCCCATTCTATGGTTTTGAATCACTATTCTGCAGAATCGTTGCGTAAAAACCGGATAAGCATATATAAGAAGATCTTTGGTGCGAATGAATGAGATGGAATCCAATGGCCCACTCGTCTCGGTTGTTGTTCCTAACTATAATTATGGACACTATCTTGATGAAAGGCTGGAGAGTATATTGAACCAGACGTACGGGAATCTTGAAGTGATTATCCTGGATGACTGCTCGACAGACAACAGCAGGGCGGTCATCGAGAAATACAGGTCTCATGAAAAGGTATCCAAGATCATATACAATGAAGCAAATAGCGGTTCTCCATTTAAACAATGGCAACGGGGGATCGAGGAAGGCAAGGGCGACATTATTTGGATTGCCGAAAGTGATGATTTCTGCTCGCCAGACTTTTTAGAAACACTAGTGTCTTCCTATGTGACTAATCAGTCCGTCTTGGCCTTTTGCCATTCGACAATAGTTGATGCGAACGGTAGGAAATTGTATGATAATCATCAAATGAGAACTGTTCATGCCGATTTCTCAATGGATGGGAAGAACTTTATAAAGGACTATTTGGCATTCTCTAATGAGGTGCAGAATGCCAGCTGTGCTATTTTCAGTAAGAAGGCTGCATTGGAAATAGACAGAAGCTATATGGATTTTAAAGGTGCCGGCGACTGGCTGTTCTGGCTGAAATTGTCCGAATGCGGAGGTGTCAGTTTCGTCACAGACGAACTGAATTGTTATCGGCTTCATACAAATACGACGAGCCGTGTGGTGAAAAGTGGGGTCGAGTTTCATGAAGTGAAATCTATATATGAGTGGCTGCTGGCTAAAAGCTATTTGTCGCCCTCTGCGTTTGCTTCGTGTAGGAAAAGGAACTTGTTACAGATATATTCATATAAGGAAATCCCGGAAGACATAAAGACGGAATTGTTTGATGCGTGGAAGGTGACTCCTTGGTATAAGGCTTATATACAGTTTGTCAGCATGCTCTATACGGTCAAATCGTGGGTGCGTGTGTAAGGGTAGAGAGGAGAGAGAATGAGGGTTTTGTGGTTTGAGGTTACGGAGCCGTCTGCCTATATGTCAGGAATAGTTCCTTCTGGGGGCTGGCAAGATTCTTTGGAGAGAATTGTAAAGTCAATCCCGGAAATGGAGCTGACGGTAGTGTTTGTGTCAGACAAATATGCAGAGGTGAAAGTGGTGGATGGCGTGACGTATGTGCCGATACTCATGAAATGGTCACTGTTTGATAGACTGTCAGTTAATTATTGGGACTCATTTGTCAAGAAGATGCTGCCGGGCGCTATCAGTATAGTAGAGCAATTCAGGCCGGACGTGATTCAAGTGTTTGGGACGGAATGGCCCTTCGGTCAAGTTGCCAAATATACGGATATACCAGTTGTTATTCATCTCATGGGGGCGGTGGTGCCCTATAATAATGCGAGATTCCCGCCAGGCTATTCTTTTCATACATACATGCCCCAGCTGTGGCACAATCCCCGAAAGGTCTTTGCCTACTGGCTGAATGAACGTCGTTGTAGGCATTGGGAGCGTTTGGAGCGTGACACCTGGAAGACGGTAGAATATTATATGGGACGTACGCAATGGGATTGTGCCTTGTCAAGGGTCATGCATCCCAAACGAGCCTATTTTCATGTGGAGGAGGCGCTTCGAAGTGCATTCCTGAATACTGCGCGTGTTTGGAAAATGCCGGAAGACAAGACATTACATCTTATCTCTACAGGCTGTAGTACGTTCTGGAAAGGACCGGACATGTTCATAAAAGTGGCAAGGATATTAAAGCGTCTCAATGTGGATTTTGAGTGGAATGTTGTCGGGAATATCGATGGTTTTATCAAGTCTGTTGTAGAAACGACAGAAGGTTCCCTGTTTGAGGACTGTAATATCAGGTTTCTTGGTTTTAAACAGCCGGAAGAACTTATAGAGCTCCTTTGCTCCTCGTCTGTTTATGTGCATACAGCCTATATCGAGAATAGTCCCAATTCAATCTGTGAGGCCCAATATCTCGGACTGCCTGTCGTTTCTACGAATGTAGGGGGCATTGCGTCTTTGGTGCGTAATGATGTTGACGGTATGCTGGTGGCCTCGAATGACCCGTGGCAGATGGTCGATTCAATTATTGAACTGGTCAAGGATAAGGACAGGATGTTGCGCTATTCCGAGAATAGCAGGGCATTCGCATTAAAGCGTCATCATGATGAGCATATCAAGGGGCAGCTTCTGAATTGCTATCATTCGATATTGACGAGTTGTCATACAGCAGAATAAAAAGGTGAGACATTAGGGTATGGGAAAAACGGAACATCTCTTGGGCATCGTGATGCGTTTCGTCAGCTTCGTCTATCCTTATAAGCTGAGTTTGAAGCTTGCCGGATTACGGAATCTTCTTTATACATTGTGGATTCGTCAATTCATGGGGCATGTAGGCGAGCAGTCCAGACTACATTACCCAATAAGGCTTCAGGGTGAGAATATCCGCAATGTGCTGATAGGATCGCAGACCGTGATAGGGGCTTATAGTGTGTTGGGCTGCCGGAGATGTCATCCCGCGACAGATGCTTCTACATCAGGTATCGTTATTGGGGATAAATGTTGTATAGGCGAGTACAATCACATCTCAGCCTGCAAGAAGATAACAATAGGAAATGGACTCCTGACAGGACGTTTTGTCTATATAGGCGATAACTCGCATGGCGGTCTTTCGTGGGATGAGGCTGGCTTGCCGCCGCTGGAGAGGAACTTGACTTCCAAGGGCGAAATTAGAATAGGAGATAATGTCTGGATTGGCGATAAGGCGACTATCCTTGGTGGTGTGACAATCGGGGATAATGTAATCATTGGAGCTGGTGCTGTCGTTACCCACGATATTCCTTCACATTGTATAGCTGTGGGGATACCAGCTAAAGTCGTCAGACAATTAAAATAGTTGCCTGGGTGTTTGGTTCGGATAGAATGTAGAGTATATGGATCTGATAGGTGATATATTCGTCGGACTTATTATTTTGGTCATTATTGTCTATGCATGGATTGTGTTTAGGGCAAAGGATAAGGCGTTGATATGGTCGCCCCTGTCTTTTGTGCTTCTTACATACGCCTATTATATTGTCATGCCATATTTTGCCCATGAAAGGGACTCTGTATATGGCTTCTCAATAGATGACGTGAAGTACCTGACCGTTTTTGCTGCTTTCCTGCATTTGTTTTTCTTCATTGTGGGAATGGCCATAAAGTGCCCTGTAAGGTTTCAGAAGTTTAACGCTCTGGTTTCAGAAGAGGAGTACAAGAGGTATGCAATAGCACTTTTCTTGATTTCATACCTTATATATTTACCATTTGGAGGATTCCGTATCTCTATCTTTACCCAAGATGACGGAGTGAGTAACCTGGAAGGTGCCGGCGGCATTGCCTATTATGCCTTAAATACGATAGCCGTGTTCACTGTTTCATGCTGTTTGCTGCTGACAAAAATAAAGGAGAACAGATGGCTGATACTTCTTATATTTTCATTCACGGCCATCACATACATCATAGGCGGTTTCAGGTTCAGACTGGTTTTCATGGCTATAGCTGTTCTGACTTTTTATTATCTGTATGACCTGCGCCGGAAAATTAATTGGCTGTTGATAATCCCCTCGGCAGTTGCCATATTGGCTTTCTTCGTGGTCATGGAGTTTTCGCGAGGATATGGAAACGGATTGAACTACGATAAAGTGACGAGCCTTTCCGCAGAGAACATAGTGGCATCTAACGGACCTATTGAGAACCGGGCCGTTTTTGAATTCTCGTCGTTGACAATGAGGAACTACCAGGAAAAGGATCCTATACTCTTCGAACCGATCTGGTGCGCAGTAACCATGCCAATTCCTCGCAGCATATTTCCTGCCAAACCGGAAGCTGATTATTTGAAAGAGTCGGAAATGGAGGTCTATGGGACATTAGGCTTTGGCTGTGCAATGTTTGACTTTGTAGAGGGCTATATGGCCTTTGGCTGGCTTGGGGTCTGTCTCTACGGTTTGTTTTTTGGACTGTTGTCGGGAATCTATTGGAATAATTATAGAGAAAACAGGAACTCATTAGTAGCTGTGACGATGCTTGCCACTTATAATGGCATGACTTATTTTATCATCTCTCGCGGATACTTGGCCGGTGTACTGACAACATTCGTCTTTTATATGCTTGTACCATATTGGATAGCTTTATTATACCAGTATTGGCTAAATAGGGGAAAAGATCGTGACGACAGGTATGTTAGTGCAATCAACGAAAGACCATAGGGAACTTTGAAAAAAAGACAGTATAACGATGGAAATCGTCATTATTTCAAATTGTATCAATCATTATATGCTTCCGCTTGTTGAGGAGCTGATTAGCCTCGGGTGTGAAGTCTGGTTCGTCGAGACGGAACAGTTACCAGCTCATTTGAGGAAAAGCGGATTTTCCGAATATGGTGATAGAGACTATTTTGTGAGAGCATGGCAGGATAAGGCATCAAGAGCCAAGATGGAGCAACTGGCCCTCAGGGCTGATGTCCTGATTATCGGCAATGAACCGAAACTGCTGGAGCTGAAGAGACTTCGTCAGGGGAAACTGACTTTTGAGATATCTGAAAGACCATTGAAGAGAGGCCTGGTCAATGCGTTCTCTCCCGTCATTTTCAAGACACAGGCCTTCTATCATCTGTTTTTTTATAAAAGACCAGTTTACATGCTGTGCCTGAGTGCTTACACGGCTACGGACGAGTATCGCCTGAAGGCGTTCAGGGGGCGGTGCTATAAGTTTGGATATTTCCCGAGAATTCCCGATCAGGACCTGAAGGCGGTACTGGAGGCCAAGCCCAAAGGTAAAGTGCGTATTATTTGGTGTGCAAGGTTTATTAAATGGAAGCATCCGGAATTAGCAGTGTTGTTAGCTGAAAAATTGAAGGCTGCAGGATATGACTTTGAGATTAATATGATTGGCGGCGGTCCTCTGTATAAGAGCATTGAGAAACTTGTGACAGACAAGAAGGTGGGGGATTGTGTTCACCTGTTAGGCAACTATCCGAATGCAGAAGTCCTGAAATTAATGGCTGCACATCACATATTTCTTTTCACTTCGGATAGGAACGAAGGGTGGGGGGTCGTCCTGAATGAGGCCATGGGCCAATGCTGCTGTCCGGTGGCAGCCGATGCTATCGGTTCTGTGCCGTCGCTCTTGCAGAATGGGGTCAATGGTAGGGTCTTTGAGTCTGGCTCCCTGGACTCGTTGTTCTCTAGTATGAGAGAATTGCTCGATCATCCTCAGAGTATAGGGGAAATGGCCGAAAAAGCATATCTGACGGTTCGTGATGAATGGAATCCTGCCGAAGCTGCAAAATGTCTTTTGGAATTGTGTGAGGCAAAGCTATGCAACAAGCCTTACCTGAAAGCCTCGGGTGTCTGTTCGTTAGCATATCCAATCGGTAAATGAAAGAGATGCATATTTTATTTTATATGACCACATACACAGGCTATGGGGGCATAGAGACGGTGACCTCGCAGGTCCTGGGCAAGCTATGCGCCCTGGATGGCATCAAGGTGACTGTCATTGCCCACCTGAACGGGAATAATCCCCATTGTTTTACGAAGGGGATTGACTATCGTTTGATGCCTGACAGTGTACCTAGTTATACTAAAAAGAATTTCGACTTTGCTGAAGGCATCGTTTCTGCGGGTGCCTTCGATGCCATCGTCTATCAGGACAGCTATGCTTACACAGAGAAAATCGTCTGTACGCTATCCCGGAAATATAATATTCCTCTTTATGTGTTTGAGCACAATTCTCCATTATTTATCTATAACAAACGGTCTATAGAGCCTGTCTATAAGCCCAAAGGCTTCCTGCGACATGTGCTGCATCCGTGGCTTTTGCACCGTGACATAAAACGGAGACGGTATTTGTTGGAGCATTGCAGGAGATATGTCCTCTTGTCGGAACATTACATCCCTGAGTTCTGCCACTTGACTGGTACTGATATTAATAATGAGAAACTGGCTTATATCAATAATCCCACCATGTCGTTTAACCTGAATCCAGGCATAGAGAAACAAAATGTGATCCTCACTGTTTCGCGACTGGTAAAAGAAAAGAGAATATCGGAGATGCTCAACATCTGGAAAGCCATAAGCGGGAAACTGCCAGACTGGAAATTCCAAATCGTTGGAGAGGGCCCCGAGAAAGAAAGACTTCACCGGATGAAAGAGGCCTTAAAGTTGTCGAACGTGGAGTTTGTTGGCTATGCCAATCCGGCGGAATATTACCAGAAAGCGAAAATCTTTTGGATGACTTCGAGTTTCGAAGGTTGGCCTATGACATTATTTGAGGCGATGCAATGTGGTTGCGTGCCTATAGTCTATAAGAGTTTTTCATCTGTCGTCGATATTGTTGATGATAAGCAGAATGGGCGCCTGATTGAGAACAATGATTTTGAGGGATTCAAGGAAGCGACACTGGATCTTGCAAACAACGGGACGACCCTGCATAAATACAGCATGAATGGGATCGCAAAGACAGAACATTATAAGATTGATGTGATCTTTGAGAAATGGAAACAACTATTTCAAATATAGTATTTGTATGCCAAGATTTGTAGCGCTCTACTTGCCTCAGTATCATCCGATTCCGGAAAACGATGAATGGTGGGGGAAGGGTTTCACGGAATGGGTTAATGTAGCAAAGGCCCGGCCTCTTTACCGGGGGCACAAGCAACCTCATATCCCGTCGGATTTAGGTTTCTACGATCTAAGACTGCCCGAAATCCGGGAACAGCAGGCCGATTTGGCCCGCGAAGCTGGCATCGAGGCTTTCTGCTACTGGCACTACTGGTTCGGCAATGGAAGACAATTGCTGGAACGGCCTTTTACCGAGGTCGTCCATTCGGGAAAGCCCGACTTCCCCTTCTGTCTGGCATGGGCCAATCATTCGTGGTATCAAAAGCTGTGGAGTCAGGACGGTAAGGGGAAAGACAAACTGCTGATAGAACAGACCTATCCTGGCGACGATGATTATATCGCTCACTTCAATGCTCTCTTGCCTGCCTTTCAGGACAAGCGTTACTTCAAGGTTGACGATAAGTTGTTTTTTGCAATCTTCAGTCCTCTTGGCTTTCCTGATCTAGAGCACTTTATTGCAATGTGGCGTGACCTGGCGAGAAAAAACGGGTTGAATGATTTCTATTTCGTGGCGCAGGATTTTGACAGCCGCAACAAACAGGAGATCCTTTCCAAGGGAGTTGATGCAATCTATAACAGCGATACGTTTAATATTCACCATCATCTCAGTAAATTCAAGAAGGCCATGCATTGGCTTGAAAGACAGTATCTCCACAGACCAACAGTCTTTGACTATAAGGATGCCATCAAATACATGGTGATCGATGATTGCAGGCACAGGGATGTGATTCCCTGCATATCGCCAAATTGGGACCACTCCCCCCGGTCGGGCTCGAATGCGATCATATTAAAGAATGCCACGCCCGCCTTGTTTAAAAGGATTGCCAAAAGAGCCATAGAGATTTCCAAAGACAAACCGGAAAGTGAACAGATCATCATGATCAAGTCATGGAATGAATGGGGAGAGGGGAATTATATGGAGCCGGACTTGGAGTTTGGCCATGGGTTTATCACTGCCTTGCGAGAGGCAATTGAAGAGACTCGTCAATCATGAAGATACTCTTGAACTGTTCGAATCTCAAGGCTGGTGGAGGCATGCAGGTGGCAGACTCCATCGCTTGTCTTTTGCATCGGTTTACCGGGGATACTTTTTATGTTGTACTCTCGTCGTACATGATGGCTACCCATGCTCGGCTAAAGGAACAGGGGGCTTCAAATATAATATGTACATGCCATGATATTCGGAACGATTTCCAGACGGTTGTGTTAGGGCGCGATTCCTATTTAGACCGTTTGGTGGAAGAGAATCAGATTTCCGTGGTGTTAACCGTGTTCGGACCTTCCAGGTGGTGTCCTCGGGTTCCGCATCTTAGTGGTTTCGCCATGCCGCATTTAGTCATGCCGGAGTCGCCTTTCTTTGCTCGGATGAGTGGGATGCAGCGCATGAAGTGGAAACTGAGGAATGCCGTCAGAGCATGGTCATTCAGACATAGTGCTCATTTCTTCTGGACCGAAAATCCCTATATATCCAGACGTCTTGTCAGGTTGTTCAAGCACACCACGGTATTCACCCTGTCAAACAGCTACAACCAGATTTATGATCATCCGAGCCAATGGACCCGCAGGATATCACTCCCTTCCTTTGACGGGTTGACTTGCCTGTCGGTATCGGCTTATTATCCGCATAAGAATTTCGAGATTATCATTGGTGCCGTCAGGAAACTGAACGCTTTGTTCCCTGATTTGAAAGTGCGGTTCGTACTGACTTTCGATGAAGCGGAGATGACCGTTCCTTCGGACGTAAGAGATGCTTTTGTCTTTGTCGGCAGGGTGGATATCTCCGAATGTCCCAACCTTTATGAACAGGCAGATATCATGTTTATGCCCACCCTTCTTGAGTGTTTCACTGCGACATATCTGGAGGCGATGTGCATGGCGGTACCAATCGTCACGACTGATCTGGAATTTGCCCGTGGCCTCTGTGGCGATGCGGCTTGCTATTATAGCGCTGTGGACCCGGAAGCGGCGGCGAAAGCAATACATAGCGTTGCAACTGATAAGAAGTATGCTGCTCAACTTATAGCAAATGGAAAAGACCAACTCAAGAAATTTGACAACAGCGACCGACGGGCTGAGAAGTTAATGGAACTGTTGAATGAGATAGCAGGTAGAGGTAATGAAAAATATTAATTCAGAGGATTTATGAATACGTTTAAAGATAAGACCCTGTTGATAACAGGTGGCACTGGTTCTTTCGGAAACGCAGTGCTGAACCGTTTCCTCCGTACCGACATCGGGGAGATCCGTATCTTCTCGCGCGACGAGAAGAAACAGGACGATATGCGCCATGACTTTCAGACGCGCATGCCGGAGGTGGCTAATAAGATTAAGTTCTACATCGGTGACGTGCGTAACAAGAGCACGCTGAAGTACGCCATGAAGGGTGTCGATTATGTGTTCCATGCCGCAGCACTGAAACAGGTGCCTTCGTGTGAGTTTTTCCCGATGGAGGCCGTCAAGACCAACGTCATCGGTACGGACAACGTGCTCGACTCTGCCATCGATGCTGGTGTGGCGTGTGTCATCTGTCTCTCAACCGACAAGGCAGCCTATCCCATCAATGCGATGGGGATCACGAAGGCCATCGAGGAGAAGATTGCCGTGGCGAAGTCTCGTAACGCTGGCAAGACGAAGATCTGCTGTACGCGCTATGGCAACGTGATGTGCTCGCGTGGCAGTGTCATCCCGCTCTGGATCGACCAGATCCGCAAGGGCAACCCTATCACCCTGACGGAACCGAGGATGACGCGTTTCATCATGTCGCTCGAAGAGGCGGTCGATCTCGTGCTATTTGCTTTTGAGCACGGTCAGAACGGTGATATCCTCGTACAGAAGGCACCGGCCTGTACCATCCAGACGCAGGCGGAGGCGGTGTGTGAGCTCTTTGGTGGTGACAAGTCACAGATTAAGGTGATTGGCATCCGTCATGGTGAGAAGATGTATGAGACACTGCTCACCAAGGAGGAGTGTGCCAAGGCGCAGGACATGGGCGATTTCTTCCGCGTGCCCGCTGACAACCGCGACCTGAACTATGACAAGTATTTCATCGAGGGCGATGTGAAACGTGCTGAGATTGAGGAGTTCAATAGCGACAATACGTACCGTCTGAACTTGGAGGAAACGAAGGCTAAGATTGCATCGTTGACGTATATCCAGAATGAACTGAACGGTATTCCTAATCTCGTCTGATCATGAACATTCTCGTGACAGGGGCGAAGGGGTTCGTAGGAAAAAATCTCTGTTACGCCCTGAATAGTATCAAGGACGGGAAGGACCGGACCAGACCAGGCTTGAAGATTGATGAGGTCTTCGAGTACGACATTGACACGGATCCGGCACTGTTGGACGCGTGGTGTCAGAAGGCCGACTTCGTGTTCAACCTGGCAGGGGTGAACCGGCCCAAGGAGACTTCTGAGTTTATGGAGGGGAACTTCGGGTTTGCCTCGACACTCCTGGAGACCTTGAAGAAACACGGGAACAAATGTCCTGTGATGCTGTCGTCTTCGCAACAGGCATCGCTGACTGGGCGTTTTGGAAATAGTGAGTATGGCCGTTCGAAGAAGGCGGGGGAGGACTTGTTCCTAAAGTATCAGGAAGAGTTTTTGATGTCTGATGTAAGAGGTAAGATGGATGATGTCAGACATCAGCCTTCAGGCCTCAGACCTCGCGTACTGATCTATCGCTTTCCGAACCTGTTTGGCAAGTGGTGCCGACCGAACTACAACTCTGCGGTGGCCACGTTCTGCCATGCCATTGCCAACGACCTGCCCTACACGGTCAACGATCCCAGTGTGGAACTGGAACTGCTCTACATCGACGATCTCATGCGCGAGATGCTCGATGCCCTGGAGGGGCGGGAGCACCGTTGTGAGTTCAATGGACTCGAAGTGGTTCCGGCTGAAGGCAGATATTGCTATTGCCCGGTGACCCACAGGGTGACCCTCGGTGAGATTGTGGAACTGCTGAAAAGCTTTGCCGAACAACCGAAGACCCTGATCATCCCTGAGATCCCTGCTGGTTCGTTTGCCAAGAAACTGTACTCCACTTATCTCAGTTACCTGCCCAAGGAGAAGATGGTTTTCCAGCCCAAGAACAACGAGGACTACCGTGGCAATTTCATTGAGATTATCAAGACCAAGTCGTGCGGTCAGTTTAGTGTGAATGTGAGCAAGCCTGGCATCACGCGCGGACAGCACTGGCATCATTCCAAATGGGAGATCTTCACCGTCGTCTCTGGGCATGGACTGATTCAGGAACGTCAGGAAGGGACAGGGGAGGTGATCAGCTTCGAGGTCTCGGGCGATGATGTGAAAGCCATACAGATGTTGCCGGGCTATACCCATAATATCATCAACCTGTCGGACACCGAACCGCTAGTGACATTCATGTGGGCCAACGAACTGTTCGACCCTGATTTCCCGGATACCTATTTTGATCCTGTAGAATAACTGAAATATGGCAAAATTTAAAGATAACGGTAAACTGAAGCTGCTGATTATCGTGGGCACACGTCCGGAGATTATCCGGTTGGCAGCGGTGATCAATAAGTGCCGTCAGTATTTCGACTGTCTGCTGGCGCATACCGGTCAGAACTACGACTACAACCTGAATGGGGTTTTCTTCGAGGACCTCAAACTCGCTGATCCCGACATTTATATGGAGGCGGTAGGCGATGACCTCGGTGCTACGATGGGTAACATCATCGACAAGAGCTACAAGGTGATGGTTGAGACGAAGCCCGATGCCGTTCTGGTGCTGGGTGATACAAACTCCTGCCTGAGCGTGATAGGTGCCAAGCGCCTGCATATCCCCATCTTCCACATGGAGGCCGGCAACCGCTGTAAAGACGAGTGCCTGCCCGAGGAGACCAACCGTCGCATCGTCGATATCATCAGCGATGTGAACATGGCGTACTCCGAGCATGCCCGTCGCTATCTGGCAGACTGCGGACTGCCTAAGGAGCGCACCTACGTCACGGGCAGTCCCATGGCCGAGGTGCTCCACCAGAACCTCGCAGAGATAGAGGCCAGTAAGGTATTTGAGAAAATCAACTCTCAACTTTCAACTCTCAACTCTCAACTTCGGCTTGAGCCGAAAAACTATATCCTTCTCTCTGCCCACCGCGAGGAGAACATCGACACCGAGAAGAATTTCCTGTCGCTCTTCACCGCCATCAACAAGATGGCAGAGAAATATGATATGCCAATCCTCTATAGCTGTCATCCGCGTAGCCGTAAGCGCCTCGAACAGTCTGGCTTCCAATTGGACAAGCGCGTGATTCAGCACGAGCCTCTTGGTTTCCACGACTACAACTATCTGCAGATGAATGCCTTTGCCGTGGTCTCCGACTCAGGTACGCTGCCCGAGGAGAGCAGTTTCTTCACCAGTGTCGGTCATCCGTTCCCTGCCATCTGCATCCGTACCTCTACTGAACGCCCCGAGGCCCTCGACAAGGCTTGCTTCATTATCGCAGGCATTGATGAAAAGTCATTGCTTCAGGCTGTAGATACTGCGGTGACATTGAACCGGAACGGTGACTATGGCATCCCCGTACCCGACTATATCGAGGAGAATGTCTCGACGAAGGTCGTGAAGATTATACAATCTTATACAGGTATTGTAGATCGTATGGTGTGGAGGAAAGAGATTTAAACTTGGATGAAAAAAGTTCTAATACATAGTTTGATATTTAGTCCAGACGGTGTTTCTACGGCATATCTGTACAACGATATTGCACTCCATTTGCAGTCAAAAGGCTATGAGGTAGTGGTGCTGACAGCAACACCCCATTTCAATATTGTGCCTGAGCAAGTAGAGAAGCAGCCTATGAGGTGGAAAGTGTGGGGTTTGTGCAAGGTCAGTTCATACCATGGCATGACGGTACTCCATGTGCCGCAGAGAAAGTTTAAGTGTACCAGCCTTCGGTTGCTTGGCTTCCTTTATTGGCATATTGTTTCTTTTCTCATAGGACTGACCATCCCGCACGTGGATCTGATATTGTCCCCTTCGCCCCCTCTGACACTGGGATTCCTGAATCTTGGCTTGGCCAAGCTGAAGGGGTGCAAAGTGGTGTACAATGTTCAGGAGATTTATCCCGATATCTTAAAACTGAAAGATGGCCTGGCGCTGAAGTTCCTGCGTTGGATGGAGCGTAGGGTGTACAATGGCTCAGATGCAGTGATAACGATCGACAAGGTGTTTTATGATACGATAGCTCCACGTTTCCGTGATAAACACAAGTTGCATGTCATTCCTAATTTTGTGGATACCGGCCTATATCATCAGGTGGATTGGGAGACTGTCCTGGATGGTAAGTTGTTTCCGAGGAATGACAGTCTCAAACTGCTCTATGCAGGCAATATCGGTCATATGCAGTCATGGGAACCCCTCGTTGATGTGGCAGAGCGTACCCGGCACCTGGATATTGAATATTTTGTGATTGGCGAGGGGGCAAGGCGTGAATACCTGGAAGATGAAATCCGCAAGCGTGACTTGTCGAAGCTCCATCTGCTCCCTTATCAGCCGCGTAGTCTAATGCCTGCCATTCTTTCATATGCGGATGCTTCGTTTATTTTTATGGTTCCGGAGAGGGATGGGGACGGATTCCCGTCAAAGGTCTATACCATTATGGCGTGTGAAAAGCCTCTGCTTGTGTTGTCTGGAGAAGGCACGCCCCTCGTGAATTTCCTGAAAGACAAGGGGTGTGCTAAACTGATCACGGAACAGGACTATGAGAAGAAAGTGAACGAAACTGTTTCGTGGTTACAACACGTCACCAAGGAGCAATTGCGGATCATGGGGAAAAAAGGCTTGTCCGAGATACAGGAGCGTTATTCCAAGGACAAGGTCACTGGCTTATATGAAAACTTGTTAGAAGAATTGATGTAAAAAATAGTTGACATGAAGATATTGATAACTGGGGTACATGGATTTGTTGGGTCTAATCTTGTAAAGGCTCTTTCCCCGGCCTATGAAATATATGGACTGGATATCATAGCACCATCGAAAGACGGCGTGATAGCAACCTATGGCTGGGATCAGCTGGATAGCGGGTTGATACCGGATGTGGATGCAATCATTCATCTTGCAGGTCATGCTCACGATACGAAGAATGAATCTGAAGCTGACCTGTATTTTGAGGTGAATACAGAATTGACAAAAAAGATATACGACTATTTCTTGAAATCGTCGGCAAGGAAATTTATCTTTTTCAGTTCGATAAAGGCTGCCGCGGATACTGTTGAAGGCGAGTTCGTGGACGAGAATGTGGTTCCTAAACCTGTTGGCCCATACGGAGAATCCAAAATAGCTGCGGAGAGATACATTATTGATGCCTCTGCAAATTCAAGGCTTACAGACAGACAAACCTATATTCTGAGGCCGTGCATGATCCATGGGCCAGGGAATAAGGGGAATCTGAATCTGCTGTATAGCCTTGTCAAGAAAGGAATCCCCTGGCCGTTAGGTGCATTTGAGAACAAGCGGACTTTTACCTCTATTGATAATCTTTGCTATATCATCGATGGACTGCTGACAAAGAATGTTGAGTCTGGTATATATAACATCAATGATGATGAAGCCTTGTCGACGAACGAGATGATAAGGATTATCTGTGAGGTCCTGGGGAATAAGGCCCACATTTGGAAATTGCCACAGGGGATGATGATAGACGTGGCAAAATTGGGTGGTAAGCTCCATCTGCCCCTGAACTCAGACCGCTTCAAGAAACTGACGGAAAACTATGTTTCCTCGAATGAAAAGATAAAAAGGGCGTTGGGTATTGAACAATTGCCGGTGAGAGCTAAAGATGGGCTGATAAAGACAATCAAGTCTTTCGAGGAACAAGTTTAATTTTGATATATTTCAATATGGTTTCCTATATGGTGATCCTGGCATTGTTGTTTATGCTGGAACTATGCTACTTTAAGATTGCCAAGCAGCTTAATTTTATCGACAAGCCAAATCTGAGGAGCTCCCATACGCAGATTGTGCTGCGGGGTGGGGGCATCATCTTCCTCGCAGGTATTTGGATATGGGCTGTTGTCTATGGTGTTGCTTATCCCTGGGCATTGGCTGGTGTGACTTTGGCGGCTGCGATAAGCTTTATGGATGATGTCCACTCTCTTCCGAATATGCCAAGGTTCTTGGTCCAGTTGGTGGCAGCTGTCCTGATGATGATGGACATGGACATCTTGCATGTGGAGACAGCAGGGATGGCGGCATTTGTTCTTCTGGTCATTGTCAGTGTGGCAAATTTCTATAATTTCATGGATGGTATAAACGGGATCACGGGTGGCTATTCGGTTGCAGTGTTGATTCCCATGCTATACTTGAACCACAGCCTGCACTTTATCGCAGAGGGCTATCTTGAAGTGAGCCTGACGGCTGTATTGGTGTTCTGTTTCTTCAACTTCAGGAAAAAGGCGAAGTGCTTTGCCGGGGATGTGGGGGCGGTAGGTATCGCTTTCATCATACTCTTTGCTCTTTGGCGACTTGTCTTGACAACGCATGATCTGACTTATCTGTTATTCTTGGCTGTGTATGGCGTTGACGCCATCCTGACGATTGGGCATCGCATATTGCTAAAGGAGAATCTGGGCGAGGCACACCGGAAACATGCTTATCAGATTATGGCGAATGAATTGAAGATACCGCATCCTATTGTATCTGCATTCTATACAGTTTTACAATTGGCAATCTCTATTGGATTGATTTCCATGGAACAGCACTGGCCTTATTGTATGTTTGTGATTATTGGACTGACCATCCTGTATTTGGTGTTTATGAAACGATATTATCACTTACATCAGGAATACTTGCTTTCCATAAAGAAGCATGAACCGTAATTTTCTGACCGTTTCTTTGGTAGTGTCGGGATTTCTTCGTACTTTTGTCCCCCGAAATTATATAATTTATATATGAAAAGAATCTTTTTGTCAATTTTGATGATGCTGTCGCTCTCGCTGCAGGGCTATGCCCAGAGCATGAGTGATACGCAGATACTACAGTACGTCATGCAGCAGAAGAAGCTGGGCAAGGCCGAGAACGCCATTGCCCAGGACCTGCTCAAGAAGGGTGCCACACTGGAGCAGATCCAGAAGATACGGCAGCAATATGCCAAGCAACTGGAGCAGACCGGTATGGGACAGACGGCCGACAAGGCCTTGGACGATGTCTCTCGCATGCGTAAGAACAACGGAGCCCTCCGTGAGGTGGATGACAATACTAACGCCCGTCAGATGCGTCAGCAGCAGATGATGATGCAGAACCGTCCTGACAGCTGGCTCTATGGCGACGATATGTCGATGTTCCAGTCTCCCGACTCCCTCTATTTCAGCAAACCCGAGGAGAAAGGCAAGAAGGTCTTCGGTCGTGATATCTTCAACAACAAGGCGCTGACCTTCGAGCCGGTGATGAACATCGCCACGCCGCAGAACTATGTCTTGGGTCCTGGCGACCAGCTCATCGTCGATGTCTTTGGCGATACGCAGCGCAGCGACCAGCTGACGGTGTCGCCCGACGGTGATGTCAATATCCCGGAGTTCGGACCGGTCCACGTGTCTGGTCTCTCTGTTGCTGCCGCCCAGGCCAAGATCCATAAGAGTCTGGGTACTTACTATGCCAGTTCCGACATCCGTGTGACCGTCGGACAGACACGCACCATCCAGGTCAACGTGATGGGTGAGGTAAAGGCGCCGGGCACCTATGCGCTCTCAGCCTTTGCCACGGTGTTCCACGCCCTCTACATGGCCGGTGGTGTCAGCGACCTCGGTACGTTGCGTAGCATCAAGGTCTATCGCCAGGGCCGTCAGATCTCCTCTGTCGATGTCTATGAGTTCATCCTCAACGGCCGTCTGGCCGGTAATGTGCGCCTGCAGGACAATGATGTTGTGCAGGTTGGCCCCTACGAGAGCATCGTCGATATCTCGGGTCGCGTGAAGCGCCCGATGGCCTACGAGCTCCGTAAGAACGAGAGTCTCTCCACGCTGTTGAAGTACAGTGGTGGCTTTGCCAGCGATGCCTATAAGAAGTCCCTCCGTGTACTCCGTAAGAACGGTCGTATGAAGTCTGTGTTCAATGTCGAGGAGTTCGAGATGGCCGACTTCAAGATGTTCGACGGCGACTCCGTTTCTGTCGATTCGATCATCGACCGCTTCGAGAATATGGTCGAGGTGAAGGGTGCTGTCTTCCGTCCCGGTATGTACCGTCTGGGCGAGAAGGTCAACAGCGTGCGTAGCCTCATAGAGAATGCCGACGGTCTGACCGAGGAGGCCATGGTGGCCCGTGCCGTCCTGCGCCGCATGAAGCCCAACCGCACCCAGGAGGTGATGTCCATCGACCTGAAGGGGATTATGGACGGTACGTCGGCTGATGTCGCCCTGGAGAACGAGGATATCCTCTTCATCCCGACGATGGCCGAGCACCAGAACCTGCGTACGCTGACCATCGACGGTGAGGTAATCTTCCCGGGTACGTATGAGTATGCTGAGAAGATGACGGTCGAGGACCTCATCCTGCAGGCTGGCGGCCTGACTGAGAACGCCTCTACTGTGAAGGTCGATGTGGCCCGCCGTATGATCGACCCTGAGGCCATGACCTCTACAATGGAGATTGCCAAAACTTATAGTTTCTCCATCAAGCCGGGCTTTGAGTTCGACGGCGACCGCAGTTTCACGCTCGAGCCATACGATGTAGTCTCCGTGCGCCGCAGTCCTGTCTCCGTACAACCGTTCAAGGTTCGTGTCGAGGGTGAGATTGCCTTCGAGGGTTCCTATACCCTGCAGCAGAAGAACCAGCGCCTGAGCGATGTCGTCAAGGCGGCTGGCGGTGTCGTCCCCGGTGCCTATGTCCGTGGCGCCCGTCTGATCCGTAACATGAACGAAGACGAACTGGCCCGTCGCGATGAACTCATCAAGATGGCCAAGCAGAGTGCGGCTGCCGATGCCAAGGACTCCCTCAGCCTGGAGCAGCTCGCCACAGAGACTACCTATCTCGTGGGTATCCACCTCGACGAGGCACTGGCTAATCCTGGCTGCGACGAGGATGTCGAACTCCAGGACGGTGACCGTCTGGTCATCCCACGCTATAACCGTACGGTGAAGATCTCCGGTGATATCCTGAAACCCAACACGGTGGCCTTCAAGGACAAGAAGAGTTACAAGTACTATATCGAGCAGGCTGGTGGCTATGGCAAGCGCGCCCGCAAGTCGCATACCTATATCCTTTATCAGAACGGTACGATAGCCAAGGCCTCGAAGGGCACTGTCGAACCAGGCTGTGAGATTGTCGTGCCGACGAAGGGACCGCGTGATCCGGCACAACTCACCCAGTGGCTCTCCATCGGTACCAGCGCCGCCTCCCTCGCCACCATGTTCATTAGTATCGCTAACATGCTAAAATAATCATATGAACGAAGAAGTAAAAAATATAGAAGTATTGGAAGATGAGGATTCTTCTATCGATTTCGGGAAGATCTTTCAGGACCTCCTGAAACACAAGAAACTGTATTATAAGGTTCTGCCCGTCGCCTTCCTCTTGGCTGCCATCTACGCCATCAGCCTGCCCAACTACTACGGCTGTCAGGTGAAACTGGCTCCCGAGCTCGGTACGGCTGCCAGGGGTGGCGGTGGTCTGGCCAACCTGGCCAGCAGCTTCGGCTTTAACCTGGGTAGTGCCCAGCAAGGTGCCGATGCCATCAATCCGACCCTCTATCCCGACCTGATGAACAGTGTCGATTTCAAGACCAGCCTCTTCGCCGTGCCCGTGAAGCGCGAGGAAGACCAGAAGAGCTTCACCTATTACGACTACCTCATGAACGAGCAGAAGGCGCCCTGGTGGTCACAGGGCATGAAGGCCTTCTTCGGTCTCTTCGGTACTCAGGAGGAAGATTCTGTTGCGAAGGTCAACCCGTTCAAGCTGACCAAGAAACAGGCTGCCATCATGAAGGATATCAACCAGAATGTTGTCTGCGACGTCGATAAGAAGACCATGGTCATCACCATCAACGTCACCGACCAGGACCCCCTGATCTGTGCCACGATGGCCGACTCGGTGAAGACGCGCCTGCAGAAATTTATCACCGACTACCGTACCAGTAAGGCCCGGGTCGATCTTGAATACAACAAGAAGCTCTATAAGGAAGCCAGGGCCAAGTACGAGCAGGCTCGTGACCGCTATGCGGCCTACTCCGACGCCCATCGTGCCGTTACCTCACAGGCAGGTCAGACCAAGCAAGCCGACTTGCAGAACGAGATGGACATGCAGCAGCAGATCTACCAGCAGGTGGTGGCCCAGCTCCAGCAGGCGGAGATGCGCGTACAGCAGGAGACCCCTGCCTTCACCACCCTGCAGAGTGCCACCGTCCCTGTCCGCAAGACGGGGCCCAAGCGTGCGCAGATGTGCCTGATCTTTGTTTTCCTCGCCTTCCTCGGCACGTCCGTCTGGATCCTCTATAAGGAAGACGACCTGAAACCCCTCTTGGGACTGAGTTGAAGTTAGAGATATGAAAGTCGTACTGTTAGCAGGTGGTTTCGGAACCCGCATTTCCGAGGAGTCCGTTTTCCGGCCCAAGCCGATGATAGAGATTGGCGGTATGCCCATCCTGTGGCATATCATGAAGGAGTATGCCTACTATGGCCATACCGAGTTTATCATCTGTGCCGGCTATAAGCAGGAGTTCATCAAGGAATGGTTCGCCAACTACTTCCTCCACTGTGCCGACGTGACGTTCGACTACACCCACGGGCGCAACGAGATGACCATCCATCACAGTGAGGTCGAGCCCTGGAAGGTGACCGTGGTCGATACCGGCTATAACACGATGACGGGTGGCCGTATCAAGCGCGTGCAGAAGTATGTCGGCGACGAGCCCTTCTTCATGACCTACGGCGACGGTGTCTGCGATGTCGATATCAACAAGCTCCTTGCCTTCCACCAGGCCCATGGCCGTCTGGCCACGTTGACGGCGGTGAAGATGAAGCAGGAGAAGGGCATCCTCAACATCGGCGGCGACAATGCCGTGAAGTCCTTCCGTGAGAAGAACCTTGCCGACGGTGCCCCGATCAACGCCGGCTATATGGTGCTCCAGCCCGAGGTCTTCGACCTGATAGCGGGCGACGAGACCGTCTTTGAGAAAGACCCGATGAACCGCCTGGTGGACGAGGGCCAGCTGATGTCATACGTCCACGAGGGTTTCTGGCAGTGCATGGACAACATCCGCGAGCGCGAGATGCTCGAAAAACTGCTCCAGGCCGGTCAGGCCCCCTGGAAAAAATGGTAGCATAATCTATTATGGAATATCAATATCATATTTTTAGCCCGTATCGGGTGTGCCCATTGGGCGCACATGTGGATCATCAGCATGGACTGGTGACGGGATTTGCGATTGACAAAGGTGTTGACCTGTGGTTTAACATCCGTGAGGATAATGTCGTCAAGTTGTCTTCCAAGACTTTCGAGGGGGATGTGGAGTTTCATGTGAACACGCCTTCGC
>ODAJ012069192.1_pt1 | contig 63287 bp, 34 predicted proteins | sample 1539241 | NCBI WGS metagenome assembly ODAJ01 (sample SAMN02144231, study PRJEB22623) | gut metagenome | biome: sheep rumen | host: Ovis aries | place: New Zealand | reverse complement strand
GTCTTTACGCCGCGCCTGTCGGTGTAAACTTCAAGATTGCCCAGACTGTTGTAATACCATTGCTCGGTTTTTCTGTCGGGATAAGTAATTGACAACTGCCTGCCCGCATCATCATAGGTATAGGAAGTTTCGCCGCCGAGGGCATCCGTGACCTTGCTCACAAGTTTGTCTGCATTGTAAGTATAGGTCGTTACGTTTCCGTTAAAATCTTCCTCCGATTCAAGCATAGAATCGTTGTTGTAGTCGTTTGTTTTTGTGTAATTGTTTATACTTTCGGTAAGAAGGTTGCCCTTATTGTCATAAGTATAGGTAGTTACATTGCCGTTCTTGTCGGTAACGGTATACACCTTATTATTTGCGGGATAATAAGTGTAAGTTATGGTCTTGCCGTTTGCATCCGTTTCCGTAAGAAGATTGTTTGTTGTCAAATCATAGGTATAGACCGTTTCCCTTTCAAGTGCATCTGTTATCTTGACAAGGTTATCCGCCGTATCGTAGGTATAGATAACAGTATTTTCGTTAGGGTCGGTCATACTTGTTCTGTTGCCGTTTTGGTCGTAGGTGTAAAGCGTTGTATGACCTAAAGCATCGGTATCGCTTACCAACTCACCGAAACGATTGAACTTTCTGATTCTATGATAACCCAAGCGGTCGGTTTCGTCAACAATTATTCTCCAAAATTCGGAATTTTTATCATAATTGTATAAGCGGCTTTTACCGAGATTATCTGTTATTTTGCTTAAATAGCCATCTTCACTGTATTCACAGTCAAAAATATCAAGGGATAAATTGCCTTTGCTCTTATTGACATTGGAAAGTTTATCGTTTGTATATGTAAATTGTTTGAGAATACTGTCGGGCTCGGTTATGCTTGACAGCTTGCCGCTGCTGTAATTAAACAGATATGTGCCGTTTGTGCCTGTCATTTGGCTTACATAGCCGTTGGCATCAAGTGTAAGGGTCGTACTTCTGCCGCTCGCTTTTTCGGTTATCTCGCAAGTGTTTGATGCTCTGTCTATATCGTAGCCGCCGCCTGTTTTGTCGGTTATATCGACCAATAAGCCGTTTGTATCAAAGGTATAGACCGTCTTGTTTGCTGTTGTAACGGTATAGCCGTTTGCGGTAACGGCAAGGTCAAAGTTTTTTGCACCCCTTGTTATAGGTGTATAGCCGTTTAAAAGCATCGTGTTGACATTTACTGCAACTTCGTCATCGGTAAGTTCGCCCCTTATAGTATAATCGGGCTTGAAGAAGTATTTTGTCCCGTCGGGCATAACAAGTGCATATTTGCCGTCTGTCTGCTCGATCCTGTAGTCGTAATTAAACAGCCAACCCAAGCCAAACATACCCTCATATTCAGATAAAGAATTGTAGGTAATGCTTATAGGTGTTTGCTTTTGCCCTATCAATGTGCCGAGGCTCTCTTTAAAAGTTGCCGCACCGATTGCATTTGCGGTCATTTTACTGCTTTCAACCGGGACTACCTCAACAGGGACAACTCTGAGATCGGTGTTTTCGTGGCTGATAATAGTGTCGATAAGGCTGTAATAAACCTCTGACGGATCGCCCTCAAAATCTATTGTTGTTTCATAAGTGCCGCGTATGCTGCCGCCTGCCGAAAGCTCGTCAACAAATACGGTATCGCCTGCGTGGAGATAAGGAAGATACTGTTGGTCGGCTTCGTCTTCAAGTGTGTAGGTCTTTGCATTTGATACGGTTTCGCCGTCCATACCGAAAGTAAGGCTGAAATCATACAAAGGATTATTGCTCTGATTTTGCAGAACATAGTCTACATAGTATTTTTCGCCGATAAATGCGGTATCTTCGGGATAAATGTAAACTTTTAAAGCCTTTTCACCATAAACGGTTATGGCTTCTTCTGTTTGGAACGATGCGCTGACATCGGCTTCAAAAGGCATAAGAATGCCCGTAAAATCTGCATCAAGGTCGTAAGTGCCTGATACATCGCCGCGAATTATCCATTCTGCCGTTGCTGTGCTTTGTCCCGCAATATCACCCAAGTCAACGGTGAGTGTCTGCGGTGTTGCTGTGTTGGCAAGCGAAAGACCCGTAGGAAGTGACAATGTTACAACGGAATCCTGTATAACAAAGGCTTCGGGTGCCTGATTTATAAGTATCATCTGCACGTTGAAGAATTCCTTTAACCAGCTAACAGTCGAAGGTATTACAAGGTATGCAAGTGTAGGCGGTACTTCGGGGTGGTCTTCGTTTACGATAACTTTTGGAACAATTACCGTCTGTGATGTGCCGCCGCTGCTTGGTGTTGTACTCGGTGTTGAGCTGCCGCCGCCGTAATAATATGTACTGCCGCCGCTGTATACCGTACCTGTACCCGATGTAACAACGGGAGGTAAGGTTATCTCTTTTTGTTCAAAAACAAGGGTCGTTGTTATGCTGTAAACATACTGATTGTCGGGGTCTGATGTATCTATGCCCGCATCGATTATTTCATCCCTTGTCATTGGTGTAACGACAACTTCCTGTGTGACAAGATCGCTTTTTGTAAGTGTTAAAGTTGCGGAAGTCGTTGTGTACTGTGTTACGGCAAAATTACCCTCATTAGGAACATAGCCTTGGTAATAAGCGGAAATATTGTAATTGCCCGCCATAACTTTAAGTGTAGCTATGCCGCTGCTGTTTGTCATATAAATTTTCTGACCTGTACCGGGCAAGTCGATAAATACATAGGCATTTGAGAGTTTTCTGCCATCGGAGCCTTTTACTGTAAGGTTAAGTGTACCGATCTGTGTATTGGGATACACTGTAACAGTTATGCTTGATGAAGAACTGTTACCTGCCGCATCGGTAACGGTCAAAGTTGCTGTGTAATCATAATCTTCATTTGTTTCGTCTTTTAAAGTCGTGTATGTATGTGTCGGGTTAGCTTCTGTAGAAGTAGTACCGTCACCAAAGCTCCATAAGTAACTTGTTATACCCACGTTATCGCTTGAATTGCTGCCCGTGAAAGAGATACTCTCGTTTATAATGCCTGCCATATCAAAGCCTGCATTAGCCACAGGCGCAACTGTATCAACAAAGTTAGGTGTAACCGTTACTATATTGCTTGTGCTGCTGTTGCCGTATTGGTTTACGGAAACAACATAATAGTTGTAGGTTATTTCGGAAGATAAATCGGGGTCGGTATAACTTGTGGTTTCCACTCTTCCCAAGTATCTGTAGCTTTCGCCTGTTCTGCCGCGATATATCTTGTAATAGGAAATATCACTGTCTGCATTTGTCCATGAAAGGTTAGCGGAAAGGTTGCCTGCCGTGCCTGTAAGAACTGCCGCGGATGGCTGTGAATTTTGCAAGTTATAATTATATATCTTTATATATTCCGTTCCCAATGTATTTGTAACGACAAATTTTACATCATAGCTGCCGGATGCAAGATTTGTTGTGTCCCATGTGAATTGGGAAAGCGTATAATTACTTGAAAGAGCTTTGCTTTCTATAAGTGTCCACGCAGAAGTTCCGGATGACTTATAGTATACCGAGCAATCAGTAAGCTGCTGATTATCGCTTGCACTAACCCTAAAATTAGGAGAAGCTGCAAGTGTAGAGTTGTTTGTAGGCGATATACTGTTTATACCTGCTGTTTCCCACTCACAGATAAAGCCGAATTGAGAAAAGTAACCACTTGCGTTCGCATTTAAATCATTCCATGTCTTATCGCTTGAATATAAATGAAGATAGTCTTCGTTATTAGCATTGTCGGGTTGTACTGGATTCCAATTATTATATACCCAATCTTCACCCGTTACCCATTTCCATGTTCCTTCTGCAAGTTCATCAGTAGCCCCCAACCAATAAAACGGTTTTGAATAAGTTCTTAATACTGTATTTGCAATAAAGTTCTGCTCATCCAAATTGGTTATAGTTGCCAAATGTCCGCCAAGGCTTTCGCAATAAGTCTTAGCTTCAAACCAAGTTTTGGAATCATCAAAAACCTTATATTGACTATTGCCAAGTTCATATCTGTCTATTTCTATAGTATACGGATTAAATATTTTGTTATATACATTTCCGCTTTCATCCGTAACTACGATTTTAAACTTATATGTCCCATTGCCTATCAAAGACACGTTTACATCAAATGTCGCTTCATTAATTGTTGCCTCATAGATATTTTCATCAAATAAAGTCCAATTGTTGCTATTTGCAGATGCATAATATAAAGCTACTGTATCGACCGATTGTGTAGCTGTTAATCCCACCGAAAATTCCGTTCGTCCGGTTATTGTTGAATTTGATGCCGGGGTCATACCACCTATAACAATATCATCCCATTCGCAAATAAAGCCAAAATTTGAAAGGCCGTAGTAAAGACTTGCATCAATGTTTAAGTCATTCCACTGTTTATTATTTGAATACAAATGCAGATAATCCTCATCATGTGCGTTATCAGGCTGACCACCAGCCCAATAAGAATAGCTCCATTCCTCATTTGTTATCCATTTCCAAGTGCCTTCCGTTTCTGCATCCGAAGCTCCAAGCCAATAATACGATTTTGTAGGAGATGAAAGCAAACTTTCTATATAAGCCTGTTCTCCGCTGCTTGTTATTGTAGCTAAATGTCCACCAAGATTTTCACAGTACGCTTCTGCTTCTGCCCAGGTCTTAACATCATCAAATAATTGATATGTATGACCTTGATAATAATTAGGTTCAGGCTCATTGCCCAAACTTAACATTCCGCTGCCGTTTGACAATAATTCTCCGTTTGGTGTTATTTCTTCTATAGTAGGTTCAATAGCAGATGAAGATAATATCTCGTCTTGTAGGAAACCGTTTGTATGAAGGTCATCCGCCCCTACAAATACGCAGCTGTTAATAACCATTATAACACTTAAAAATGATGTTATTTTCTTTTGAATCCTTTTCATTTATTATCCTCCTTTACAATTTAGTTTTTGGAAAACGCTTGTTTATTGTCCTATTATACTAATATTTTGTAATAAGGTTGAGAAAATTAATTCTAAAACATTACTTATCAAATTTTATCAAAAAAATCAACAAAATATTATTCTTAGGTCATGCGTACCTCCTTAAACAAAAAGAGACCTCAATACAATGAGGCCAAAGGTGTGACAAAAAATTCAGTAATCCTGTTGTAAAATCTTTATTTATATAAATTAATCTTTAGATAAACATATAAAATAATAGCTTGTTTTCTGAATAGTATGCCACATTGTTTTAAACCTCTCTTATTTGATGACTGGTATTATAGCATAAATAATAATACAAAACCACATTATGTCAAAACAGTCCGATATTTGTAAGTTTTGGTCTGTTATATAAACTTTGCACTACAATTTGTTATATTTAAAGCAAAGAAATCCACAGCTGAATGGCTGCGGATTTCTGCTGATCGGACTTTTTTATTTTTGCGGCAGAGAATTCTTCGTGGAAATATTTTCTCAATTCCTGCCATTTTGGAAATGGGCGTTGAAATTCTCCTCAAAGATGATATTATTGTATTGCGATATTTTTTCCATACAAAATAACGTTATATTCGTACTTTGTGACCTGTCCGTTGAAGTCCACTTGTGATAACAAGCCGCTTTCCGAATAGGTGTACTTTGTAGTTGTACCCTCTGCACAAGTCACGGTCGAAAGTCTGTAATACTTGTCATAAGCGTATTTTGTTGTTTTACCGTTAAAATCGGTATATGAAACTTTGTTTCCGTATTTGTCGTAAACCGTTTTATCGGACATTCCTTCTGCAAGAGTTGTTGAAACAAGACGGTTCATCTTGTCAAATGTGTAAGATGTCTTGTTTCCGTTAGGGTCGGTCACACAGGTGATATTGCCCTGCTCGTCATAAGCGTATGTCCATGCGGATTCGTTTGCATCAATAACGCTTATAAGCCTGTCGGCATTGTCATAAACATACTTTGTGCTTGCGCCCATTTGGTCAATCTCCTTGATAATTCTTCCGTGCAGGTCATAATTTGTCTGCATATATGAGTTATCGGGAAGTGTCATCTTTGTGCAGTTGCCAACGGGAAAAAGAGAAAAGCGGAGAAGATAAACATTGCCTATTTCTCCGCTTAACTTGTTTGATACTCGGTTTTAAATCAGTAAATCGTGTGCAAACCGCTTAAACAGCGGTTGTGACACAGAACCGTCACCTGTCCTGTATAAGTTAAGCGGAGAAAGTAGACATTATCTATTTCTCCGCTTAATTTGTTTGATGCTTAGTTTTGAATCAGCGAATCAGGCGTAAGCCGCTCAAACAGCGGTCGTGACACAGAACCGTCACCCGTCCTGTATTGCACAGAACCGTCACCCGTCCTGTATTGCAACTTAATTATAACACAAATCTGATGACTTTTGTGCTTTTTTATTCAAAAATTTTGGGGATTGGGGACTTTTTCAGCGGTCTCCCTCCGTCCCCTGTAAGTACCCTGTTACTTATGCGATAGCTGTAATACAGAATCTCAGCCGTCCTATTAGATAGAAATTCTACTGAATTTAACAGGCATTTCCAACCAGAAATCTTCTAAATTAGCCCCAGCATCAATAGCGCCTCTCCTTAATGTTATAAACTTATTTACATCATCGTAAGTAGAAAATAGCCCATACTTATTAAGATTCAATTCATTTTTAAAATCTTCATAGTTGTTTCTTAAATAAGAATAATAAACCGTACCGATACAATCATAGCCATATACTTCATCAATTACAATATTATCGTTTAAATTAAAAATCCCTTTTGATGCTTCTACAAGCAGTATTATGACATCAAGACCTATTTTTTTGCAATAATTAAAATATCGTTTTACATAACCTAAATCAGGTGCTATTTCCTGCATATCGTATACTGTATACCACTTATTATCTGCTTCATCTGTAAATTTATCGGCAAATACATCGTTTTTTCTGTTTGCAAGTGGCCAAGCGCAATAAGTGAAATTTAAATAATCCGTAACTGTTACTACTATGTATCCAACTTTGTATAACTCCATTTTAATCTCCTTTGAATTAATCGTCAATAATAGGAATATGCAAGGAATGATTGTGTGGATGTAGATGAGGACCACCCGAAACTCCCGGTTGAGGAACATTAGGATTATTTCTTAAATTGTGCCCTTCATGAATTTCAGCTTTTAAGCCAGCATCATGACTTCTTTTAACAAAACTTTCAGCATCTGTACGACTTATGCCACCATTTTTATTCGCCTGTTTAGCCTCTTTAATAAGTTTTTGTTGCTCTGGAGTAAACTTTTTTCCCTCTTTTGCATTACTTAAGTTTTGTGAATCATTGTCATTTCGAACAGCTAAGCCATCAGAATCAGTTGCATCTATACGACACGAATTATGAACAAGTATATGTATCATACCAACAAAATAAGTATGGAACTCATCAACGGTAAAGTTATAAACTTTTACCGGCTCATCAAGTAATTCCGTCAATTTATCGGCTATTACAGCTGTTTTACCATCCTGTAAGATAACTTCATCGCCAACCTCAATTTCAACAGCTTCTGTCCAGCCTTTACCCACAACATAGAACGGATGAAGTGCAGTTGTATTGATAGTTTCATCATTTACGGTAAGATGAACAAGAATATTATCTTCCTTAACAAAGACTTCTGTTACGGGTTTAAGTTCAACCTCTCCTGTTTCAACATTTGCAGACCAGACCATATCTCCGACTTGTATTTCGTCTATTCGTTTAAGTCCATCCGCTGTTGAAATAAGAGTCTCGCCTGTAAAGCAGTTAAAGAATATTGCGCCTATGGTCGTCATCAGCAGCTGTGCAGTTCGTGTAACTGCCAAATCCGTATCGCCATTTTCAAGCGCATCAAATATACCTTGTATTTCCGTTACCGTTCCGAAAGAAAGCAGTACGCCTTCAAGCACTTTTTTCATTGTGGGATTTAAGCCCAATGCACACTTATTTATGGCAATAGAGGTTAAAGTTCCCATAAGAAGCGACTGTACAATGCTTTCTATACTTTCGCCATTTATTATACTGTCAACCGTTGTTCTGGCAAAATCATACACAGACAGCATATTATTTATTGTGTCGAATAATCTTGCATAGTTTATAGTAGGTGCGCTGTCTATTATTTTGTCGATAGCTTCCGACGCATTCATTTCAAGCAAGCTGAAATATCCCGTCGGGTCGGTGTACATTATAGGGTTGCTGTTTGCATAAAGGTATTTATGCAGGCTCATAGGGTCGAACAAACTGCCTGTGTATGGGTCCATTGTTACAAAGCGTCCAACGCTCGGATCCATATATCTTGCTCTTAAATAATAGAAACCTGTGTTTGCATCGTACTGCTCACCACAATATAAGAAGCTGTTTTCTGTTGTACCCGTTTTGTCTGTGAGTTCACCAAACGCATCATAAGTGTATGTGTCGGTTATATTACCGTTTTCATCGGCCAAAGCCCTTACGCTGCCGTGACCGTCAAACAGATAATACTTCTTATCATCAGCCCTGTGAAGGCTTATCAACTCCTGTCCGTAGGTATATGTGGTTATGTTGCCGTCACGCTTTTCGGCAAGAACAGTTGCAAGACCGTAGTCATCAACAAGATATTCCGTTCTTGTTACTTCGTTTGCGGTTGCTGCGATCCTGTTTCCTGCGTAATCATATTCGTAGGTCTCAATGGTCACGCCATTGCCCGAAGTGGTCTTTGCTCTGATAATGCGATTCTCGCTGTCATAGGTAAAGAATTTTTCGGTTTCTCCGCCTGTCTGACTTAAAAGATTACCGTTGTTATCATAACTGTAAACTTCATTGCCCGCCTGTATCAAGCGATTATTCTTATCATAAGTATAAACTATTTCCGTGCCGTTTGCAAGCTTTTTTATACGGTTGCCGAATGCATCATACTCATAGCTTACTGTTTCGCCATTCACACTCTCACTTATAAGTTTGTATGTCTTGTCGTAAGAATACTCAACCGTTCTGTCAAGTTCCTCAACTTTTAAGCGTTCGCCTGCTTTACCGAGAGTGTATTTGTAGCTTGCTACCACCTGACTGCCGTTGGTGATATTTTCTTCAACAAGTCTGTTTTGAGCATCATAGCTATAAGTCATTGTCTGACCGTTTGCATACTTAACGGCTGTTCTGTTGCCGTTTTCGTCATATTCATAAACGGTAGCAACACCATTGCGGTCTAATACTCTTGTTATCCGACCCACATCATCGTATTTGTATTCGGTAAAAGCATACGGTGTTGTGATTTTAGTTATTTGTCCCGCAACATCATAATCATACGATATATATTCGCCGTTAGGAAGGGTCTTTTTAATAAGCTCTCCCATTGTATCTTCGTATGCGAAGCTTGTAGTACCGTTCTTATCTTCAACGGAAGATAATCTGCCTTTTTTATCATAAGAATATTCAATAGTATTATCAGCCGTTGATTTTTGGGTCAAATAACCTGTTTTCTTGTCAAAGGTGTATGTTGTTTTATTACCGTTATAATCGGTTGTTTCAACAACTCTGCCCATTTTATCGTATTCTGTATACGCCGTTTGACCAAGTGGTAAAGTTGTTGAAATACATCTGCCGAGTTTATCATAGCTATACTTTGTGATATTTCCGCGTGAATCCTTAACACTTATAAGATTTGAATGATTATCGTAGTTATATGACCAAGTATTATCCTCGGCATCCGTTACGGATGTAAGAAAACCGAACTCATTATAAGTATAAAGCGTGGAATTATTGTTTTCATCGGTTTCTTTTGTTATCCTGCCATCGGCATCATAATCGGTCGTTCGGGTTGAACCATCAGGCATTACGAGTTTTGTCCTGTTGCCGTTGCGGTCATATTCCATTTCGAAAACATTTCCGTTATGTTCCTTATTTTCAATCGGGTCACGCATTTTAATGATTTGTGACTGATCATTATAAACAAAGGTAGTAACTCCGCCCGCGGGATCGATAACTGTCGTATTTCTGTCCGCCTCATCGTATAAGTATTGGGTTATGCCGCCGTTTCTTGCTTTAGAAGAAATAAGTCTGCCTTTTACATCATAAGTAAATGTTTCGGTAGAACCATTCGGGTATTTTATTTCCGTAAGGTTATTAAAGCAGTCATACGACATTTCAAGTACAATACCGCTTGTGGTTTTGGCTTTTACAGCATTACCGTTACCGTCATACTCAAATTCTTCTGTAAGTCCATCTGCATAGGTTATAGTTTTAATATTGCCCGCATTATCATAGGAGTAGGTTGTAACCGTACCATCGGGAGCTTTCTCGGAAGTTTTTCTGTTAAGTCCGTCATATTGATATTCCGTAACATTGCCTTCGGCATCTGTTACTTTTGAAATATTACCTGCATCATCATATACAAAGAACTCGGTAATGGTCTCAATACCGTTATCGACCTTTCTGTCGGATGAACGGCTTACAATTCTTCCATTGTCATCGTAGGTCATATTAACAACATTACCGCTGTCTGTTGTCATTTGAGTACAGTTACCTTTATCATCATAGACAAAATTCATTTTTAGACCAACGGCATCGGTTATTCTTTTTACTTGTCCGTTAGCATAATACTCATAATTGGTTGCATTGTTTTCTGCATCGGTTATTGTTGTAACATTGCCGTGCGTATCATAATCAAACTTTATCAGTGCGTCTTTTGCATCGCTTATGCTTACAATTTTGCCATATTGATTCCACTCGGAGTTGATTTCGGCATTTGCTGCATTTTTTGTATTTTTAAGATTACCCGATTTATCATAATCAAAATATGTAGTATTACCTAAAACATCTGTGGTAGAAGTTTTATTTCCGTTAGCATCATATTTATTCTCCGTTATATTTCCATTCGGGTCTTTAATGGTTAAAATATTTCCCTTATCATCATAAGTGTAGGTAGTTTTATTATTGTTACCATCCGTTATTATTTCATAATTACCGGAAAGACCGTGTTCATATTTAATGCTGTTTCTGTTTCCGTCAACAACTTCAATCAGTCTGCCGTCATTATCATATATGTTTCGGCTTATCGCAACACCGTTTGGATCTATAATATCTTTAAGAAGATGATTTTTATATTTAAACGAAACGACATTGCCTCTTTCATCTTTCACATCCGATAAATTGCCGTTTTCATCATAAGAATATTCTTTGCTGTGTCCATCGGGTGCGGTTATCTTGGTTATTCTGTTTTCGTTATCACGCTCAAATACCAAGTTTTTGCCGTTATTGCTTTTAAACCCGCTGTCATCAAATGTAACGATATTGCCATTAGTATCCTCAATTGACTGAACACCGTTTTGTTTGCTGATAATAATCTTGGTACCATCTTCACAGGTTAAAAGATACTTATCGAAATGATAGAACATATCAACGGTTTCATCGCTGTGTAAATAACCGCCATCGCCATAATATGCAGAAGGATTATTGTACACTTCAAGTTTTACATTGGGATTTGTAATACAAGTGAATGACGGTGTAAATGTTGTAGTGCCGGAAAGTGTCATTGTCTGCGGCATATTTAACTTAAATTTTTCAATTTTTCCATTGCCGTAATTGATAATTATTTTATGTGGTTTTGTTTCGACAATGCATCTTTGTATATAATTTAAGTATTGAGTATCGTAGCCCTCATATAATTCATTTGTTTCGTATAGTTTTAACGAGCGCAGACCCATACTCCAGCCGTAGCCAAAATCTCCGACGCTTTTATTAAGGGAACTGTAATTTCTGTCTACGGTAAGGCTTAATTTACCAAGACTTATATCAAAGTCTGTAAAGCCTATATTCATAGCACCTAATTTTAATTCGCCCTCGACTACAACAAATTGAGTAGTGCTTACAACATATTCATTTTGGTCTGTAACAGACAGCATTATCTCGTAGAGTCCGTTTGAAAGCAATGTGGGGTCAAATTTGCCGAGTTCTGCATCTTCTACATTTTCATAGCCTGTTTTGAATAAGTGCCATTCATCTGTTCCTTTTTCTCTGTAGAAAAGTTCATATTTCGCAATACTTATACTGTCGCTTGCTGTTCCTGTTACGGAAGTCAAGGAAGTTATGGACTGCAATTCTTCCAAATTTAAAACAGCAGTTGGCTTTGTTACCTGTCCTTTTTCAAAGAATTCACATACAAAAGTTTTTGTGACCTTTTCTCCATCGGAGTTTTTGTAATCTACCGATACAGTTACCTTTTTAGGCGTACTTGATGTGAAACTCAATTTATCATTTGTAAGTTCCTTTTCCGTATCGTCAATTCTTACCTTAACATCCGATACAAGGTCATTAAGTTTCTGAACAGTTAAAACTGCATCCTCATTGATTTCTAACTTGCTCTTTGAAAGGCTTATAATAATATCATCACTTGCGACACTGCCCAAAGGTCTTGCAATTACCTTGCAAGAGGTTTCATAATCGTTGCCGTCAAGATCCTGCGCTTTAAGCGTAAAAATATGGATACCCTTGGTATTGAATATGTATTCTATATATCCAAGCGAGTCGTCTATAACTTCATCGTTATGGTAAAGTTTAATTGTATCTGCTTTAAGATATTCTGCATTTTTAGCGCTATATTCTATTAAAGCACTATCACCGACAAACAAATCTGTTACCGAAGCAGACAAGTTTAAAACCGGCGTTTTATCTTCGTTGCTGCTTTCTCCGCTGTCGGTCTTATTTGAAACGTGATAATTGCTGATATCAGCCGAATAAGCACCCTCTGTATCTTCGGCATACAGCTTTACAAAGTATCTGCCGTTTGGTACTTTTGTTGTGTCCCAAGTGCCGAGAATATCGTTATCAATAACTGTATTTCCTTCAACAATGGTTACATAGCCCTCATCGTTATCTCGTGCAGCTTCGAGTTCGGTCGTATCGCTTGTATCGGGGTAAGCCTTATAAGATAAGCGATAATATTTTAATTCTTCTCTCATATCCGATAAAAGAACATTGCCCCTGAATTCAACGGTTTCGCTTAAAACGGCACCGTTCTCGGGAGTTACAATCAAAGTTATAGGGCAGATAGTATATGACGATGATGTATTGACTGTTACCGTTATTTCATCCTCTGCCACCTGTCCCCAATTGCTTGTTGCTACAAGTTTGATTTTGTTTTCGCCTTCAACCAATTTTAGTCCGTTTATATCAGTGCCATTTGATGTTCCGTTTACAAACCATTCTGCACTTGCTACATCATCGGTATTACTGCAAACAACATTAACAGACAGATCCTGACCTTTTTCATACTCCTCTTTGTTATAGGTAAGCTGCACCCAAAATTCACGATAATCATCGGAATTTCCACCCGATGTATTTTCGATAACATTAACAATAATGCTTTTCTGTGTTTTCGCGCCGAGTTTATTTGTTGCTACACATCTTATAACCTGCTGACCAACAGTATCAGCGGTAAGTGTAAATTCGCCCTGCTCGGAAGTATATAATTTATCATTGAGATATACTTCAAAAGTTTTCGGTGTTACATTATTTGTTATTTTTGCCGTTACGGTATAGTTTTCTCCCTTTTTGACAGCTGTTTTGTCAACAGAAAGCTGTATTTCGGGGGATTTTGCAATATCTTTTTCGGGAAGTAAGTCCTTGATAAAATCAAGGTCATCATCCTGTGCATTTATATATAAAGTTGTGCCGTTGAAAACAAACTTATCGCATATTATCCTGCCGTTTATCATAAAAGAATTGGCATTTATGGTAACTGTGCCGTTTGGTGCATAAATAATACCGTTTAATGATATATCCGAACCGTTTATTGTAATATTGCCGTTATCGGAACACAGCAAAACTTTGTTTTCGGTATCTTTATTCAGGGAATTTACATTATAAGATATATTTTCCCCCGCATAAACAATACCTTTTCCGTTAAATGTAGTGCCATTGAACTGTATATTCTGTGATGTACCGATATTGTCGGTTACTTCAATGGCATTTTGACCGAAATATATATCTTCATCCGATATTTCCGCGATATGCTCTTTTATTTTATCTGTAATATCGAGCATTTCTATGGAATCGGTATTTTCTTCTTTTTCATTTATATATGAACCGCTGCCGCTTGAAAGATAAGCGTTTATATTTCCTACGGTCTCACACACGCCGTCTATTTTAAGAAAGTTGCCTTGATAATAGAAACTGCTGTTTGAGTGAATATCTCCGTTCACTGTGGTATTATTCGTATATAAAATGGTATTTGCTTCATTACTTCCTGTAAAAAGTGCGTAATCAAAAGCATTTTTACCGTAAAATAACTCTCCGTCATCCCATTCACAAACAAAACCGATTTCTCTTAAATTTGTAGCCGTTCCTGTGTTGGTAAAGTCATTCCACTTACGCGCAGCAGCCCAACCGTGATTAGTTGTTACAAAGCCGAGATATTGCTCAATACCGCCGCTCGGTTGACCTCCGCCCCAATTGTCATAAGACCATTCCTCGCCTGTTATCCACTTCCATACGCCATTGTTGCCTGCGCTTGTGCCGCCTATCCAAAAGACAGATTTACGCGCATTTGACGGAATAAGCGATAAGATAGTTTCATATTCTTCTTCGCTCGTTACAGTTGCAAGATGACCGCCGAGACTTTCACAATAGGCTTCTGCATCTGTCCAAGTAAGATCATCATAGAATACTTCATATCTGCTGTGCTTAACGGAATTTTCCCATTCACAAAGCAAACCGAAATTTCGGAGTCCGTAGTAACGGCTTGCATCATAGTTTAAATCATTCCATCTCTTGCTATTTGAGTATAAATGCAGATAATCTTCATCGTATGCGTTATCAGGCTGTGGTCCATCCCAATATGTATAGTTCCATTCCTCGCCTGTTATCCATTTCCACGTTCCTTCACTTTCGCTATCTGTTGCACCAAGCCAGTAATAACCCATTTTAGGCGATGTTAAAACCACATCCGAAATAAATGTCTGTTCTTCTGCACTTGTAATCGTTGCAAGATGACCGCCGAGATTTTCACAATACTCTTTTGCCTCATACCAAGTCATACTTTTGTCAATATACGCATAAGTATGTCCCTCAAAGGTGAAGGTCTCTCCATCTTCTATTTCAGGTTTATTTATAGGTAATTCTACCTTTTCTTCGGCTTCTTTTGTATTTGATGTAAAACTTCCGCCGTCATAAGTAAGCAAATAATTAACAGGCTCGCCATTTACAAGACCGGGATTTCCGTTAAAGCCTACAGTAAGGCTCGTTCCTGCCGCTATCGTACTGTTGTAGCCTGCATTTGTTACAGTGTAGTGGTCATCTGTATGTTCGGTTATAATTCCGTTCCACAAACTATCAATGCTGTGCGTAAAATCAAAGTCAAGTTTCCAATTTTCTATGGGCTTATCGGTATTGTTTTTTATGGTGATCTCACCCGAAAAACCGTTTCCCCAATCATTATTTACTTTGAATATAATATCAAAGTCTTTGTTTTCTGTTTCAGCTGCTATGGCTTGCGATGATGCAGTTTCGTCAAACGTTAATGCCTGTCCTGATACAACAGAATCATTATTCCCTGCGGATGCAGCAGAAATATCATTACCTGTCACAAACGACAGGTTGTTGACCAAGAACACAGATGCCATAAACAAACTGATTTTCTTTTTGAACCTCATTTTGTCCTCCTTAAATTTTTTATCCCCTTGTTTTTTGCTTTTTGGTGTTTAGCAACTGTCGATTGCCTCGTTATCCTCCTCTCTACAAAAAAATAAACCGCATCAAAACTATAAATAGTTTAAAATGCGGTTATGCAATCGTAGCTTACGCCGTAGACCATACACTTTGCGTCTTTGCCTTTCGACAAATTTGCTTAATTAAGGAAATAATAATCTTTGCCAAATGACTATATCATATTTTCTCATAAAAAAACACGTTTTGCAAAAACAGTCCGATATTTGTAAGTTTTAGTCCTTTAAACAAAAAAACAGCGCTATTTAGAATGAGTTATATTCATTCTAAATAGCGCTGCCTTATCGGCATATTATACTTTTGGAAAACGGATCAAGCTCATAGTTTGAAGTTACTATATGAGCCAACCCGTCAATAGACCTGCGCAGATCTGTGTATCCGCAAACGATATAAATACTTTCCGCCTTTATTCCGCCTAACATGATTTAAGCCCCTGTAAAAGAAGTTTCAGCATTTGCGGCGATATACTTTCGGGGACTTCAACTTCCATTCCATCCTTGCGGATAACTACATTTGCGGCGGGTTCGGATTCAAACTTTGGCAGAGGCTTGCTTATTTCTGTGACCGAAACTATCTCTTGCCTTTCTGTCTGCTGTTCGTTTAAATCAAGGAAGAATTCACGGACTCTTCGCAGATGATAATAATAGTTCTTCGGTACTACGTTGTTAGCACGACACCATTCACTGACAGTCATTCCGCTTGACATCTGTGCTTCAACTTCTTCTTTCCAGTTTTTGAGCTGTATAGCTCTTTTCGCTTCTCGTATTTTGCCCATATATTTCACGCTCCGTACAATTATTTTTAATAATTGTACCATAGGAACGGACGGAATGATAGACGTGGGATTATTTATCGCTTACTATGGAGGAGCCAATAGCTACACCTTATATACATTTATAGCCGAATTTGCATACACAAAAAGAGGTAGATCACTGTTAATTGTAATCTACCTCTTTTTTTATATTATGAATACAGAAATTCATACTATTTAATATTTAAATTTATATGAATTTAAGCAAATATGGCACAAGATAACTATTCATACATATTAATAATGAACTATTGAAAGAAAAAACAACCGCCATATAATAGTTTTCATATTTCTTTTTATTAATAACAAGTGCGCACAAATAATATATTATAAATCCTATTATAAAAAACACAGTAAAATATATAATTTTAGGATAAATTGGAAATGTTTCATAGAATCCTATGACATTTCTCAGTTTTGAGGGAATTCCTGCATAAAGGGAATCTCCGCGAAAAACAAGTTTATGTATAAACATAAGAATACTGCCGGATATCACATTGTATATACATAAAGCAAGTTTTCTGAAAACTGCAAATATGATTAAGGATTCTGTAATCAAGAGAATTATACCAATTACAATATTGATTTTATTTGATAAATGCGGATAAAAACATATCTGTTGTGTAAGGGAGTAATAAATTTTTTCTTTTGAAAATATGTAATCTAAACCAATATAAAAGAGTACGGAATTTACAGTATATAATATATATTTAAAATTTTCCGACTTATTTTTAAAATCTGATTTCAGATTATTCTTTTTGCCGATTACATATCCTATTATTATAAATAATAAATATGTTGCCAAGAGCAGCGGAATCAATTTTCTTGAATATATAATCGTTAATGCAATAAAGACAAAAAGATTTATTTTAAAATCACCTTTAAAATTATCTCTGTAAATACTTCCACTTGGATAAAGATTATTTATAGTAAGAATATTAAATCCAGCAACCCCACTGTCTGATTTGTTTTTTTCATTACATTTATACAAATCAAGAATATAGTTAGCATAATCATATAACAAAAAACTTTCAAAATGACTAATATTTATTTTTTTTCTATTATATGGTGAAATTATTAACACTATTTCCTTGTTACTAATTATTATATCTCCCAGTGTGATATTTTCATCGACATTATAGTTTATCTCGATTTTTTGCTCATATATCGAATTATTATTATAGTATAACGCCCTGTTATAAGTATAGAAAAAATATAAGATAATTAAAGAAACGATTAAAGGAATAACAAAAACAAAAATCCTTCTCATATCTAGCACCACCTTATGTTTCTATTGTTGTAAATTTTTCTCCATCAGCATAGATAATATATGTTTTTCCTTCTTCATAATACCAAGTTATGACACCTTCACTATCGGTTTCAGCTGAATACCATATGTCATCTGAATCTGCTTTTTTTATATCAATACTTGTATTTGAAAGTGGAGTTTCTTCTCCTGATGATGAATTTTCATAATATAAATATAAGCCCCCTTCGGTATATTTATTAACAATGATGGCTTGCATATTTCCATAAGATGTTCCAATATATATTGGTTGTTTAATATCTTTAAGTCGTAATGCTTCATTTTCCAAAATACGATTATCCACAATTTCTATTATATAGTTACCGTATGGAATATCATACAGCACACACATTGATGTGCCATTAACCTTACCTTTAAACACCAAATCATTAGTATCATAATCATATAAATTAACTGTAATTCCATTAGTATTAAAATTATTTTGCTTCATGTTTTCCGTTCCAACAAAAACATATAAGTTTATATACGCTGTTTGTTGATAAGAAGTAGGGGTTAAAACAATATCTTCTCTGGTTGGCGAATTTGATAAATTACAATATAATTGTTTGGTTCCCGAAAGATAGCCATCTGCTGAATAATCCATAGTAAATATCGGAGATGAAGCGTTATATATATATAATATATAATTATCTTTAATTGTTCTTATTTTGTATGAGCTTAGTCCTGACGAAACGATTAATTTATAATTATATACTTTTTGACCGTTAACATCAGTAAATTTACCATAAAATTCGTCTGTTGGCTTTGGGTTATATATTCCAGCTTCCGTAAACGCTGTTTTTATTGTGCTCATTTGATATTTATTACATCCTAATTCTTCTGCCGCATCAATTACCTTATCTGCTACAATATCAAATGTAATTTCATCGCCATTTAATAATGTTATAGAATTAAACCATATTTTCCCAAGAGTATTGTCATTTATTGCAACCCCACAAAGCCCTTTGTTCATTTTATATGCAGCACAGCTTAAAATGGTAGAATAATAATAAGCCTCTTGTTTATTTCCCCCTGTGTTTTCATTCAAACTTTGTTTCTCTGTTGCGTTTAATGAAGTACGAAAATAGGAAGATTTTCCTTTTGAAATCGTGGCAATATCTCTTGGTGCAGTATGTAATTCGTTTTCAGTCATTTCTCTCTCAAAAATCCAGTCTTTTTGATTGTTAAATTTACTATTTGCAATACACGCCATTATATCTCCATAAGCTTCATGTACAGATTTTTTACATAGGGAATCTGATTTGAGATGACCTTTATTATACATTAAACCGTGAGTTAGTTCGTGTACCGATGTATCAAATTTTACCCCAGACCGATTATTATCTCTGCCAAAATTTATACATCTATTATCTTGACTATACTGTCCGTAAGAACCAAAATCTCCAACAGGTTTATTATACATCATAACATATAATGGTCTTGCTTTTGAGGTACTAAGTTCAAATCCCAAAATATCTAAAGCATTATCTATACCGTATGTTCTAAAAAAATCAATTGCTTTTGACATATTTTGATATGCAGGAATAGCATCAGGATAACTATTTTTCATGATATCATCATAATCTATAATGTGAAAGCCTTTATCTGATTCTGTTAAATACATAACCATCCTATCCATATCAAATAACTCTTTATTGGTTATATATTTACCATAATTAGTGTCAGCAAAGTTGAGTACAATCTTGGATTCACCATTATTTATGGAAATTGGTGTAGAAGGGCTTATATCCGTAGTATACAATCGATTATTCTGTGTTATATCTCCATCAGAAATGTAATCTTTATTTACTTGAACATATTTTTTTATATTGTATTGCTGTTTTTTAAATGTGTTCTCATATTCGAAAATTGATCCACTTTCGGGTCGAAGTATAACATTAACATCAAATTTCTTACCACTTTCACCTGGAAAATTCGAAACAGCAGAACCACTGTAATTTTCAAATGATAATAAAATATTATGATTATCATCTCTTACATAATATACATTACCATCACTTTCATTATAAATACACCAACACAAAGTATATTCACCATCATCGTTACAAATCTCAAAGTTGTAATTTGAATTGTTTGTCGGCGCCTTAATAATTTTATTTATTTGAAAAATGTCGCTTTGCGGATTAGTATTCACGTAATTAATAATGTTATGATAATGTCCATTAATTGATTTAATATTTCCGCTAGCATCCGTAGTTATAATTAAATTGCTATCCTTAATAGGAATATTTTCATATACTTGCTGTAAGCGAAATCTTTTTATATTGTCTAAATCGGTATAGTCCAAGAAAACATATTCATTTCTGGGATCTTTAATTCCCATTAAATCACATAAAGCATTTAATGAATAGATTGCTTCTTCTGGCGATTCCACAAGATAATCCGCATATTTTCCTTTAATTGCAATTATATCATCTGTAGAATCATCAAAACTAATTTCAGGAAGACCACCACCATTTAATTTTTCAAGCACATCAAAATCCGCTATTGGAATTTGTGCATTAATAAACTTTTTTATTACTTTGACTGTAAAATCCTTTGAAACTGAAGAACCATTTGTGTCGGTGTAATTTGCAGTTAATGTTACGAATTTACTGTTTTTTGTTGGTCTTGTAACCTTTCCATTACTATCTATGATTGTTTCATCACTACTGCTCCAAGAAATTATGCTATTGCTGTAAAGCCCTAATGTTGGCAATCTCAAATCCTGAGTAACACTATTTGAAAAATCACCTTCTGCATAAGATATACCCATCAAATAATAGTCTGCATTCGAAATATATCCTTCTTCAGTTTCATCTAGAATATCCTGTTCGTATAAACCAAATACATTAAGCGTATAATTATTAGGTTTTGTTTCAGATGTTCCTGATGAACCATTAAACCCAAAGCTGATACTACTATTAGCAGGAATGACCGAATTATACTCAGCATTTGAGATATAGTACTTATTATCTGTATGTTCTTCAATTACAGCGTTCCAAATACTGTCTATATTTCTGTCAAAGTCAAAAGACAGGTGCCATGCTTCAAAAGGCTTATCCGTATTGTTTGTTATTGTTATCTGTGCAGAATAGCCTGAACCCCAATCACTTAACAAAGAATATTCAATAGTATATGCTTCTTCGTCAACGTCGGCTCTAGATTGTACAAGTTTAACATTCGATGGAGAAGTAATGCTATCTTCGTATGTGCCACTAAAGCCAAAAGTTACGCTCTCACCCACAGGAATGTTTATATTGTTGTTATTTCCTGCATTTCTTATATTATACACCATTCCTTCATGAGAATCAATAGATGCATTCCATATATTTGTAATTTCTTGCGGAAATTCCATTTGTATCTGCCAATTTTCAATAACCACATCTGTCAAGTTGGTTATTTTAATTTCTCCGTTAAAGCCTCCCTCCCATTGACCTGTAATATTAAATTCGACATCAATACTACTATCGGATACAGCTAATGCACTGCCGCTTACAAGTTCATCTTCTGTAATTGTAGTGTCATTTGTTATTTCTTCTGCAAAAACATTAAATGGAATATTTGCAGAAAACATTACGCCCATCATAAATAAGCTAAGAATTTTTTTTAATCTCATTTAATTATCCTCCCTTTAATTATACCTTCTTGCTTCTTGAAAAGTGTATGTCGACGAATTATTATCCTCCCTTCTCTCAAAAAATAAACCGCACCAAAACTAAATATAGTTTTAAATGCGGTTATGCAATCCTAGCTTACGCCGTAGACCATACACTTTGCGTCTTTACCTTTCGGCAAATTTGCTTAATTATTGAAATAATTCTTTTTCCCAAAATGACTGTATCATATTTTTCTATCTCAAAAACACATTTTGCAAAAACAGTCCGATATTTGTAAGTTTTAGTCCTTTAAATAAAAAAAACAGCGCTATTTAGAATGAGTTATATCCATTCTAAATAGCGCTGTTTTATAAATCCTAATACATGTTACCTTTTTCCCTCAAATCTTTCCGCATGATTAAAGAAAGTCGTTGCAGGCAGATGACATTCAGCTGCTGCCTGTTTCAGCGTAAGTTCCTTGTTTCTCCATCGTCTATGAACATCATAAAAGTTTGGAGGCAATGCTATCATCGGTCTTCCGAATTTTATGCCTTTTGCTTTCGCCGCAGCTATACCTTCTGCCTGTCTTTGGCGGATGTTATCCCTCTCATTTTCCGCCACAAAGCTAAGAACCTGAAGAACAATATCGCTGAGGAAGGTGCCCATAAGGTCTTTCCCTCGTCTTGTATCAAGAATGGGCATATCTATCACCATTATATCTGCCTTTTTGATTTTTGTGATATACCTCCACTGCTCTATTATCTCCTCATAATTTCTTCCCAGACGGTCAATACTTTTCACTATTATTACATCATTCTCTTTTATACGCTTTAACAGGCGTTTATATTGCTTTCGGTTGAAGTCCTTGCCGCTCTGTTTATCCATAAATATATTTTTTTCCGATATATTATATTCTTTCAATGCTATAAGCTGTCTGTCTTCGTTCTGTTCTCTTGTAGACACACGAATATAGCCATATTCCATAAAATCACGTCCTTTTCATTATTATTATCATTTATTATACAATTAGCCCCCACGGACACAGTTGACTTAAATTTCTTTTTCTGATAAAATCTTCTTAAAGTCCTCAAAATAAGCAGCAAAGGAGGCTCAAAGATATTATAGCCCTAATATCCCGCCAAGAACGGCGGGATATTGTTTATACATCAGCGAGAATATTTATCGTTTCTGCCATGTTCAGACTTATCGTGTGAATGTTCATCACTTCCGTTTTGCGGTGTATCACCACTGTCATCGGCAAAAATCCTGTTCAATTCCTCCAGACGCTGTTCTTTTATTTTCAGTTCTTCAAGCTGAGGGAACGGCTTGTCAACCACTTTCTTTGCTTCTTCAAGTGCCGTTTCCGTTTCCGCAAGCCTTAGCTTATGTCTTTCAAGTTCTTCGGGCAGCTTTTTCAATGCGTTTTCAATTCTTGTAATGTTGCCGAAAGCATCAGCACCCACTTTAAGTGTATGCGATACAGCACCCTTTAAAGTGAGTTCGTAGCTATTCTCCCTTGCGTTGAAAGTCACGGACATATCAAAGCCCTTATATGTACCCACATCCTTGTTATGTTCGCCGAATTTAAGGCTTCGGCAGGCTTTCAGCAAGGCTTCCGCCGCTTCTTTCTTGTCTGTATGGGTAACGGCCAAAACAGTCATTTCCTTAAACTCTTCGGATTCGTGTGCCTGTGCAAGTGCTATATCCTTTGCTATGCCCTCGATCTGTGCTGTATGGAACTTTATCTTCTGCGGATATTCTTTTGCTATGTTGTTCTGCTGTTTACGCTTTGTTTCCTTATATCCGCTGTATATCATGCGAAGTCTGCCGACCTCTATATCAAGATCCATTTTTTCTTTTATTCGCTCGTCACCCGATGCGATAGCTTTTATCTGCGCATAGCTCAGTACCGCTTCATCCACATCTTCCGCACTTCTTGCGGGAGACTTGCTCGTCATTATCTGAGAAATAAAGCGCTGTTTGTTTTCAACCAGCTGATAGAGATAACTGTCAAAGGTATTCTTTGTAACATAGGTGAATATCTTGACTTTCTTATTCCTGTTTCCTCGTCTTATGATACGCCCCTCTCGCTGATTGAGATCCGAAGGTCGCCACGGTGTATCAAGGTGATGTGCCGCTATAAGTCTCTCCTGTGCGTTTGTACCCGTGCCCATTTTTGAAGTGGAACCGAGAAGTATTCGTATCTCTCCGCTGTTGACTTTTTCAAACATTTTCTGTTTTTGATCGTCAGTTTTGCAGTCATGGATAAATGCTATTTCTTCTTTCGGTATGCCCATATTTACAAGTTTCTGTTTAATATCATCGTAAACATTAAACTCTCCGTCATAATGCGGCGTTGAAAGGTCGCAGAATATCATCTGCGTACTGCGGTCGGGTTTTGTTTCATCCCAGATATTGAATACATTGTTTATACACTGATTGACCTTGCTTTCAGCATCATCGGGCAGCAAGGGGTTGGCAAGCCGCTGATCGAGTGCCAGTTTGCGGCCTTCGTTTGTTATTTTAAGCATATTGTCAACGGTGGGATCAACATGTCCCTGTCGTACTGCCTTTGCTCTTTCCGCAAGTGCATCTATCATTTCTATCTGAAAATCACTTGCTTCGGTCGCTACGGTTATATATTCCGCTTCGGGTACGGGCAGTTTAAGCATATCGGGTGTTTGAATATCCGCCGTTTCCTTAAACAACTTCATAAGTTCGGGGATATTGAAGAACTTTGAAAATCTTGTTTTCATTCTGTAACCCTTGCCTTCCGGGGCAAGTTCAAGTGCCTGTGTGGTCGAACCAAAACTTGAAGCCCAAGCATCAAAGTTATCAAGGCCAAGTTCTTTCAGCTTTTCACGCTGCAAGAAAGTCTGCATAATATAAAGTTCCACCATTGAATTGCTCAAAGGTGTTCCTGTCGCAAATACGCAACCTTTTGAATCTGTAAGTTCATCAAGGTATCTGCATTTCATAAATACATCCGATGCACGCTTTGAGGGATTGGAACTGTTTATACCCGCAACATTGGACATTTTTGTATTGAAATTGAGATTTTTGAACAGATGTGCTTCATCAATGTACATTCTGTCAACGCCCAGTTCTTCAAAAAAGACAACGGAATCTTTGTTTTTACCGTCATACAGCTTTTCAAGTCTGTCCTGCAATGCTTTTTTCTTGCTTTCAAGCTGCTTTATACTGAAACCGTTGTCGCCCTCATTATCGCTCATTCTTTCGATAGCCGCAACAATATCGTTGATCTCGTCCTGCAAATATCTTTCCTGTCTTTCGGGCGAGATCGGTATTTTTTCAAGCTGATTATGAGATATAATAACAGCATCATACGAGCCTGTCGCTATTCGTGAACAGAAACGCTCTCTGTTGGCTTTTGAAAAATCACCCTCTGCGGGCAAAAGGATATTTGCGTTTGGGTAAAGTTTCATAAAATCACTTGCAACCTGCTTAACTATATGTTTCGGAACAACGATAAGGCTTTTGTGGCAAAGTCCCAGACGCTTGCTTTCCATAGCAGAAGCTATCATCTGATAGGTCTTGCCTGCACCTACGCAATGTGCTAGCAGAGTGTTGCCGCCATATATCGTCCTTGCGATGCCGTTTAACTGGTGTTTGCCGAGTTTTATATCCGAGTTCATTCCAACAAGGTTAAGGTGACTTCCGTCATATTCTCTCGGTCTTACCGAATTAAATTTTTCGTTGTAAATTTGGCAGATGTCCTGTGTCCTTTCATAATCATCAAACAGCCACTCCGCAAATGCTGCCTTTATTTCTTCCTGTTTCTGCTGTGCGAGCAGTGTTTCCTTTTCGTTGAGTACGCTCTTTTTCTTGCCGAATTCATCTTCAACAACATCCATTACCTTTACGGGTTTAAGATTAAGTGTATCCTCTAATATCTTATAAGCGTTCACACGGCTTGTACCGTATGTTTGGCTTGCCTGCACCGTATAAGCGGCGTTATAATTGCTCTTATTGCTGATGCCGTATGTTGAAGTTTCCGCATCATAAGCAACGGTAACGGTCGAATTGTCTCCACCCCTGCTTGCAAATGGATTTCTGTCACTATCTCTCCACACATAATCAGATCTGTTGGAATGCGGCGTATCAAGAAGCTGATACATAAATTCCTCATAATAGTGAACAGGCACCCAAGTAGAACCAAGCTGTACGGTTATTTCCTCCGGTTTTAATTCTTCCGGCTGCACCGATCGGAGAAACTCTGCATTCACGGCATATTCCTCATTTTCAACAGCTTTTAATTGTGCTATTTCAAGTTTCTTTCGTACATTGCCCGATAAGTATTCATCGGCGTTTTCATAATTGCCTGTTTCGGGGTTCTTGAAAATTACACCCTTTAGATCTTCGACAATATCCTCAACGGTCTTTGAACATAATTGTGACATAAATTCAAGATCAACATGTGCCTTTTCGGATATGCTGACCGCAAGTGCTTCAACGGCAGTATCAACGCTTTCTATGGGGACATAATGCTCAATGGTACGCTTTGTGAATATATCCGCCTTGCTGATAAGTTCGCCCTTTTCATTGACGTTTTCAAGGGATGCAAGCAGTTCGGCGGTATCGTCAAGCCTGAATGCCGCACGGTTCAGCTTATTGGTTATAAGACCGTATTTATCGGTAAATTTGTCATACTTCGTATTCAGCTTTGACTGTAACTTATGCAGCGTTTCATCGGAGCAGCCCTCACGCTGTGCAGTTATAAGTTCCTGCAATACACCGCTTAAATGCACAAGCGCCTTGACACGTTCCGCCTTTTTCCCGTCAAAATCCTGTTTTTCCATTATCTCGTTGTCACGGAAGTAAATCTCATCATCAATGACCGCATAGCAAAAATTACGGTAGTTTTCAACAATAATATCGTTTTCTTCCCGAACCGACATCAGATCTTCCGATATATCATAGCCGTTTTGTCTGTATTCGCCCTGAATATTTTTGACGATATAGTCCAGATCTTCGGATAAACTTCTGTAATCACGGGGTTTGCAGGTCAAGTCAAAACCGTATTGGCCCGACACAACACCGAGGTCGCCCGCTATCATTTCGGGGTGTTCGGCAAAATAGCTGTTTATATAAATTTTGTTGCCGTAATCCGCAGCCTTCTGAGTGTATAGCTCCTCGTCGATCTCCTTGACTTTTACCCAGCTCGGCACATTTTCATCTTTGCTTAAATCGAGAGGTTCTTCACGCTTCTGCAAAAAGATAATATCCGAAACAACTTTTGCATTGGCATTGGAAAACACATTGTTGGGAAGTCTAATAGCACCGATAAGCTCGGCTCTTTCCGCTAAATATCTTCTTACGGTATCGTCACGCTTATCAAGTGTACCCTTTGAAGTGATAAAAGCAACTATGCCGCCGGGGTGAACTTTATCCAAAGCCTTTTTAAAGAAATAATCGTGTATAAGGTTTCCTCGTCTGAATTCCGTATCGGACAGCTTGTAATTGCCAAACGGAACATTGCCGACTGCCACATCAAAAACATTGCTTGTAAAACCTGTTTTTTCAAAGCCTTTTATCTGAATGTTGGAATTGGGATATAACTGCTTTGCAATGCGTCCGGATACAGAATCCAGTTCAACACCGTAAAGTTTTGAATCTTCCATACTTTCGGGCAGCATACCGAAAAATGCACCCACACCCATAGACGGTTCAAGAATACGGCCACCGGCAAAGCCGAGATTTTCAAGACCCTTGTATACGGTCTCTATAACTTCGGGCGGTGTGTAGTGCGAATTTAACACCGATGCCGATGCGGAAGCATATTCATCCTCGGTCAAAAGCTCTTTTAATTCCTTGTATTCCTCTGTCCAGTTTTCACGGAAAGGCTCAAAAGCCATTGAAATACCGCCCCAGCCGACATACTTTGCAAGAACTTCCTGCTGTTCGGGTGTAGCCTGTGCGCCGCTTTCTTCCAATTCTTTTAATAAACGGATAGCCGCAACATTGTTTTTGAAACGCTCTTTCGGACCCGCAACATTGAAGTTATAATCGGTTATCTTGTAATTCTGACCCTTGTTTGCAAAAGAAAAAGGCCCCGTTTCTTCCTGCGGTATAGCACCGAGTTCGGAGTCTGTAAGATCATCAAAATATTCTATTGTTTCCCTTGTAGATTCTGTCTGCTGCACATATAAATCAAAAGCCTGTTCTACAATATCCTCATCACCAAGAATATCATTAAATGCCTTTTTTATCTTGTTTTCTTTTATTTGGTCTCCCTGCCAGCCGTGCATACGGTTCTCATTAAATGCCTTGACTATATCGACAAGGTTATCCGTGCCGACAATATCTTCAAGTTTCTGCTTAAAATCGGTCATTGAACGGTTTGTAGTGTCGGGAATATCAGTAATTTCCATATTCCTTTCCGCCTTTATCGGCATATAGTTTTCCCACTCTGCCGCCGAAATGCCGTATAAAGTACCATCCATTGATGTTTCCAAAATGTCATTGGCTCTTTCCACATAATCGGCAGTATTGTTTCTGTGAAGCTCATACACAGTAAACTTGTCTATAAGTTCTTTCGCCTTATCGGAGGTAACGGGAAGTATGCCGTTCCATTTATAGCCGTATTTATTTCTGTCCTCGATAGTTACAGACGGATCAGGCATATTTTTGAGTATTTCTTCGGAAAGAACATAGATTTCTCCGTCCTGTTCCTCTTTGGCAAGTTCTGTATTCAAGGACTTCTCCCATTCTTCCGCTTCTATGCCGTACATAAAGCTGTCAGATATTTCATCGGCAGTTTCCATCAAATGTTCTGTATTATCATCACCAAGTTGATAAATGCTGTGATCGTGTTCAAACAGTTCTTTTGCTCTATCGGATGAAAGCGGCAGCATACCGTTCCAAGTATAGCCGTACTCATTTCTGTCCTCGACCGTCATTGTAGGATCGGGCATGTTGTTGAGTATAAAATCCGATAAGATATATTCTTCGTCTGCCGTATTTTCTGTCTCGTCAAGATATTTTTTTAAATCTTCCGTATCAACGGTATATTCGATATTTCTGTCCTGTAAGATAGTTTCCACAAAATCTGCGTTTTCAAAATCGACCTCAAGGGACTTATAAAGCTCCGACCACTTGACATCATATCCGTTGTTTTCCAGATGTGCCTTTAACTCTGTTATCTGTTCGGCATCGGCTTCTATATTTATCTTTACAATAGGAAGTTCGTCCGAGGTTTCAATACCTTCCGCCGCATTTTCGGGTTCTTTTTCAACCTTTGGTGAATCAAGCTCAAATACTTCTTCTATAAGAACAGTATATCCCGCTGCACGCAGTTCTTTGCAGAAATCGTCTTTTGCAAAATCGGGGAAGCCACACATATCATCGTTATTTTTTCGCGAAAGTTTCAAGCTGAGTGTTTCAGCGGCATTTCGGGCATTTATACCATAAAACTCCCAGAAGTCACCGACCTTACGCATTGTTATAGTTCCTCTGTCCACCGGCTTGTCAATGCCGTTTATTTTCAGTATTTCATCATTAAAAGCAGCTTCAAGCGGATATTCACCCTCAACCTGTTCGATCTTCTTTGTTTTCGTATTTAACACAGCAAAACCGAGATAATCATCGTCAAGATATTCTTTGCCTGCCTTGACCGCTTCGTCGAGTGTGGCATATTCAAGTTTATCATCAATACCTCCATCAAGGCCTGCATTGGTTATTACCTGATATATTTTCTTAAATTCTATGCCTTTGTTTTTCAGCACATCCGTTACGGTTTTTACTGCATCTTCAACGTCCGAATTATAGGCTTCTACTTCGTATGTACCTAAATCATTGATAACGCCGCATACGGGTATACCGTTATGATATATCTCCGCAACAAGGTCATAACCGCCGTTTGCAATTTTCCATTCTCCGTCGGGAGATTCAATTACAGTATCATCACCCGAAAAGAAACGGTCAACTATATCTTTAAGCCCTATCTGCTTTTCAACGAAAAATTCGGGTATGTCCGCAAAACCTATATCATCCACAAAGTGAGCTGTTTCGTTGCCGTTTTCGTTTAAAACAACAACATCGCTGACAGAAAGTGAATGACCTGTGAAATCATCGGGTCTTTCCTTGTTAAATATATAAAACAGCTTTTCCAGCTTCTCATCAGAAGTCAAATCTTCCTTGCTTTCAAGTTTTCCCTCATACACAAAGTCATACCGGCTCACATCGGGTTCAATGCCCCTGTTGTAAAGCGAACCGTAAGGCTCAAAGCGTATACCTCTGTTTTCGGGTACGCTTTTCATTTGGTATATCTTATATTCTGTCGTACTGTTTGCGATAAGATCTTCGGGATATACAGGCTCAAAGGGTTTACCCGCAAAAGTAAGGGGATATTCTTCTTCATAACCCGATAAGGTGGAGTCCATAAGGTTTGTAAGTTCGATAAAATCATCCGTATCAAAGGCTTCTTCCTTATCCAAAATTTCTTCCTGCGATTCCGTCCATACATTTTCGCTTGAAAGCAGACTGTATATCGCATTGTTTCTTGTAAGATATAAAAGCGAATCGTCATCATTGTTGTAATTGCCGAATTTATCTATGTTTTCTGTCTTGCCGAGGAAAATGCCGTCATGCTTATCCATAATGACAGACATACCTTTATATATGCTTTTCTCCGTCATACTGAGTTCAACAACATCTTGATTTTCGGGATAAAAAGGCTTTATAAGGCGGCTTTCAAAAGTTTCTTTAAGGTCAATAAGAACTGTGCTTTTTATCTCGGTAAGTTCTTCAAAATCTTCTCTTGTAAATCTGCCGTCTGCTATATATTTTTCGGGAGCGGGTTCAATGCCGCTGTTCTTTGATAAAAGTGTAAACATATTTTTGTTACCCGATATATGTATGATCGAATCGCTGCTGTTATCATATCTGCCTGCATCATCAATGTTTTTAGTTTCACCCATAAACACCATATCGTCATATATCATTACGGAATATCCGTCATATACGCTGTAATCCAAAGAGGAAGGTTCAATAAAGTTTTCGTCTTTTTCCGGTACAGCTTCTTCAACAGGCTCAAACGGTTCACCATCAAAGGTAGGTAAAGCAAGTTCTTTGAATTGTGACAAAACACCGTTTCGGAGAGCTTTAAATTCAATAAAATCCTCTTTGCTGAAAACTTTGCCGTCCATAAGTTCGGTCTGTGTTTCAGTCCAACTGCAATGCTGTCTTAACAGCTTATAGATATTACTGTTGGAAGATACAAAAACAAGGGAATCATCGCTGTTGTCGTAACCCTCACCGGGGGTGTAGTTTTCTCTTTTGCCGAGATAGACATTATCGTCTATATCCTGCATAACCATCATACCTTTGTAATTGCTGTAAACAGCATCATAGACACGCTGCATACTGTTTTCGGGTTCATCAGTGCTTACAATGGGTTCGCCCGCAAATGTTGGTATTTTTAAAACCTCATATTCCGCCGAAAGTTCTTTATGCAGCTCCTTAAACTCATCTACATCGGCATAATTGATGATTTCTTCATCAACTATTTCATCAAGTGTTTTGTCATAATCGCTGTTAAATGAAAAAAGCCCGAACATATTATCAAATTCGGACAGCTCATATAGAGAATTATCACTGTTATCATATACACCATAGAAACCGTGGCTTGAATAGTTTTCCTCTTTACCGAGATAAACGCTGCCGCGAGGATCCATCATTACTATCATATCCTTATATATGCTTTTGTTATAATCATATATAAGTTCTTTATCCTTTCCGAGTTTTGAAGCATCGGGAATATCCGCATCCTTTACCTCGGAAATTTTCATTCCGCTGTTAAAAATGTAATCAAGTGCATCATCTACAGAAGGACCGAAATTTTGAACATAAACATTTTTTATTACACTGCCGTTTTTTATCATATCGGCACGCATTTGGAAGTTACCGTCATCACCGCTTAATATACAACGGTTTACAAGATTGTTTTCCCTTGCGTTCTCGATAACGGAAGTATTGTCATCATCCTCAAAATAAATAACTTCCCCGATATTTAAGGCAAGTTTTAAATCGTCACGGCTATATATTTCGGGTTCTATCTTTTGGCCTGCAAAAGACGGTGCATCTATACGCTGATATTTTTTTGAAAGTTCCCTGACAAGTGCAGAAAAACTGACAAAATCTTCTTCCGAAAATTTGAATTTCTCAACAGCTTCTTCACGACTTTCAGACCATACCGCACCTTTTTTAAATAAATCATACAGTTTTGACCCGTCTGAAATCACCTCAAGCGAATTATCGGAATTGTCATACACACCGTAGAAACCCTCTGTTTTATAGTTTTCGGTTTTTCCGAGATAGAGCGTACCCTCAATATCATCACACATAATAAACATATCTTTGTATATGCTCGGTGCGTGAATATCAATTCTTACCGCATCTTCTCTTTCGGAGAAGTCTGGCATAATTCTTTCGCTTATACCGCTTACTATGAGATCATTATCTTCAATGTATTCCAAAGCTTCTTTCACGGAAATACCCAAGTTTTGTATATTTATTTCTTCGCCTGCTCTTGACCCGTCGGGAAATGTTCCGCGCAGCTGATAATAACCGTTATCGCCTATCGCAACACGGCGGTTTTTATACAATATCTTTCCGTCCTCTCGCTTTTTATCATCATCTTTGATATTTACAACACGATTTGTTCTCAATGCTTCGATTATGGAATCTCTTGAATAATTTACGGTTTCATCAATAATTTTTTCTTCAACGAAATTATCCTCTGCCTGTTCGGGCTTTTCAAACTCGCCGTACTCTGCAAAGTTCACAAGTGCATTGTATGTATCATTATCAAGTACATCAAAAATGGGGATACCGTTTTTGTATTCATTCTCGGCCTGCATATAGAACAAATCGCCCAACCTTACAGTTTCGGGATTTGAATATGCTTCAAGCAGTTTGAAGAAGTGCTGTGCATCTGCCGCCATATCGTTTGCCGTATTTATGCTTTCCTTTGTGATAGAAGCAGTTACAAGCTCCGCAGGGCTTTTTCTGTATATAAGTTTCAGCTCATCATCATTTCTGCCGCGGAATATTCTATGGAAAATATCCATTTCCGTGTGGTCTTCCTCATTGGTTTCGGGTTTACTTTCGGGAACATCTTCGGCCTCAATTTTTTCTTCGGGAGTTTTCGTTTCGGGTTCAATAGTAACTGCGGAATCATCTCTACCAACAAATATACCGTCATTTATAAGGCGTTCTTTCTTCATCGGCATAGTTCCCAAAAAGTCCACGCCACCGATATTTCTCTCAAAACTCACCATCGCCAAAGGACTGCTGTCAGCTGCAACCACCGTGCAAATCTTTTTGTTGATAAAAAATATATCGCCCGGTTCTATGTTACCGGCGGTCTTTTCGGTATCGTAGCCTTTTTCTTTGGAAGTTTCGTTGTAATACTCTTTCCACATTTCATCGGATATAAAAGTTAAATCACCAAAGGAAAGGTTTGCCAGCCTTGCATTAAAATCCGTATCGTTATCAAATATTTCCGCTTTCACAAGAATATCGTCAACATATATTCTTATTTCACGGTCGATAAGGTCTGCATCGGCCTGAACGGTAAGTTCTTCATCCGTGGGACTGTCAACTGTGGTATGTGCCAGCCCGACCTCTTTTAAGTCGCTGAAATCGGGCGTTTCTGTTTTATCTTCCGTTGAAAATTCTTCGTCAATATATTCCGAGATCAATTCTTTTGCGGTCTTGTAGGGATCAATTTCTTTCGCCTTTTCATTTTCGACAAGCATTTCTTCGCCGATCTTCTTTGCACTTTCAAGGTCAACTATGTTTTCGGCATTGAGCCTTTCGGCTATTTTTATACAAATTTCCTTATCCTCAACATAAGGTATAGGATATTCACGGTTGCCCGAATAGTCTATGCTGTCCTTATCTTTTAATCTGAACACGGAATAAAGCATCTCACCGCCTACCGGGTTTGCCGTGTAGTCCCATTTACTGTAACTATGCTGTGTTATAGCAGCCTGTCTCGCTTTTTCTTTCGCTTTTTCATCAAGATATTTATCCGTTTCTATAAGATATGCCGCAAGGTCGCCCATATCGTATACTTTTTTCGGGTTAAAATCTATCTTCAAGCCCTCGAAAGTCTCATTCTCATCATTTAAGATATTGAAAAAATGATCCTCACGGACATCGCCGTTATAAGCAACCAAAACATCAATATCCGAGCCCTTATCCTCTATGCCGCGGCTTCTGCTGCCTGTTACCATAACATCGACAACATCAAGGTCGAGTTCATACGCATCTGCCAGAGTGTCTACAATATTTCTAAGGTGAAATTCAAGACTTTCAAGAGAGGTTCTCTCTATCGGTTTGAATTTTTCGGCGGTCTTTGCCTTAAATTCATCGACTTTCGCTTTTGCAAGTTCTTCGTACTTTTTATTCTCGGAATTTATAAGAAGTTCATTCCAGTCCTTGACCTCTGTTCCTATCTGTTCAAGCTGCTTGTACCTGTAATCATCGGCTATACTTATAGAAGAAATATTGTATTTTTCTTTCATCTTCGCAGCAAAGCTTTTCCCCGCTTCATCATTGTCCGCTGCCAAAAACGCATTTTCATAGGAGATACCTGTCTTTTTAAGCATTGTTGTAATAACCTTGTCTTTAAGCCCGCCCATTGATACCATCAAAGCTTCATCATGCGGATTTAAGTTGAAATAACTTACCGCATCAATAGCAGATTCAAAGAAAATAGCCTTTTCAGGTTTCTTATCCCGTGTTGTTGTAAACCAAAAACCTTTGCCCTCATTTTCGGTTATTCTTTTAAATCTCTTGCCGGATGTTCCCGTTATCTCTGCACCGGTCACCTGTTTATCAACACCACGGATATTGAAAACAGCGTTCCCTCGCTCGTCTTGTGCAACAGCACCCATTTCAACCATTTTTCTTACAAGTCCTTCATTTATACCTCTTGTTTTCGTAAGATATTCGACTACCTTTTCGGCATCATCTACGAGGGGATATAAATATATCTTATGAGGCTTTTCTTCTTCGGAAGTTTTTTCCGTTACCACAGCAGGTCTCGGTGTAAAATCGCCTGCACTTTTGTACTGAGAATATCCGTTGAAATTAAGCAAGTCACCGACTGCCGTTTTGAAGTCCATACCGAGATAATTTATTGCAAAGTTAAGGGCATTGCCGTACATCTGCTGACTATTCCAGTAGAATTTACTGCCGTTTATACGCATACTGTCGTGCTCTTCAAGCGTATATTCATTTGAACCCACACGCTTTGTCTTTATACCTTTGCTTGCAAGATAGTCAACGATATTCGTTTCTTTTGCAATTCTTATCTGTTCATCATCGAAAAAGCCGCGTAGTTCCTTAACTACCTCATTTGCAATACTATCGGCTTTTTCCTTATCGACACCATATACGGTCAATGTAGTTGTATCACCGTTTATTCGGCCGCTGTATTTCAAACCTTCCTCATTAAATCTGTCCGCAATTGCAAGTGCGGTTTCCGTATCTTTTTTTATATATGTTTTATCCTTAATAAATCGAAAAGGTACATTTCCGATTATATCCTCGGAATCAGAAAAGGCAGAAGATCGCTCTCCTGCCTTTTCGTTTATGCGTATATCAGCTCGTTGTATATTATCTCGTGGACTCTGTTCTTTATTCCGCTGCGTCTCGCCGCCCATTCTATGTGGTCTTTCTTCTTCAGTTCGGCGTTCACTCCCTCCGCTTCGCTCATCTGCTCCAGAAGTGTCTCCGACATTTCTTCCGCTTTCCTGTCCACCGATACCAGATGCGCCCACAGACCGTCCATCACCAGTTCTTCGTACATCACGGGTCTGTTCTCTTTCAGATAATTCAAGCGGCGTTTTCCCCATATCCCCATTTCGTATTCCTCCTGCGGCTCGGGTGCTATTTGTGGTATGTATGTCATCGTTTCCGTGTCGAGCAGATATGTCATTCCCGCTTCTTCCTTCGTTTCGGGCAGCCATGCTTGTGCCTGTTCGCTGTATACTTCCGTTATTCCGTTTGTTATACTCGTTTTCAAGTTTTTCTTCATAATGCTGTTCCTCCTTGTTCAAAGTCTTTTCATAGGCTTTTACCTGTGCTTCGATCTCACGCAGTATGGTGCTTGAAATGCCGTTCACCGCTTTGCCGAGCATAATTATAAGGCTTCTTGTGTTGAAATCGCCTATATACTTATGATCTTCCGCATTGAAATCGGGCTCAAGACCGCATCTTTTTTCTATAGCGTATTTTGCACTTGCTTTGACAATTTCTCTGAATCTCAAAGAGATATTGTCACGGTCAAGTCCGTCAATCAGACTGTCTTTGCGGTTTTGAAAAATATCGTCGGTATATTTGTCGGCAATATTTTTGAGTATTTCGTCAATTCGTGCCGAGATATATCCGTCAAGACTGCCTTTGCCAAGCCTTTCAGCGACAGCTGCTCGGTATTCGGGCTTCATTTCCCAAGCCTTTATAGGTGCAGACTTTTCGTTTCCGACCGTATCCGACACATCAAAAACGTGCCACATACTTATTTTACCGTTTCTTTCGGTAAGAAGCGGGATACCGTTGGCACCGTCCCTTACCTGTCTACCGAGTTTGTTTTTCCAAGTGTCATACGTTGCACACATCGTTGCATTCGGTCGCTGACTTTCTATCAAAAGCTGTTCAAGAAAACCGTATTTGTAGAACTGCGCCGTAAAGTCAAGGTGTTTCTGCCAGTTGCCGATACTTTTGGTCGAGTTCAAAACTGCCTCCCTCAGAATATTCCCGACCCTTAACATTTTATCCTCTCTCTGTTCCATTGTGTTCCTCCTTTCAGAAACTATTATACTATATTAGCAGTCATATAGCAATTAAAACTTTGTTTTTATTATTACCAGAATTTACATATCTCAAAGAGTACAATTTTGTTAAACTTGCTATATGTGCATCCATATAGTTTTGTGTTACAATAAGTCTATATACTCATAAAGGAGCGTTAAAATGCCATCTCACACATACTCAAAAAAAGCTTTAAATAAAGCTGTTACGAAATATGTAAAACAAAATTATGACCGCATAACCATTAGATTGACTAAGGATAGCGGTCTTAAACAGCAAATAGACGAGCATATCGCAAAAACAGGCGAATCACTCAATTCTTTTACTGTGCGTGCTATCAAAGAAGCACTTGAAAACGATAAGAAAAAGAGTTCTCAATAATCTTCAAACTCGTCCTCGTCCTTTTCGGCTTCTGTCTTTACCTTGTTTTCGTTAAGACTGGTCGAGATAAAAACCTCATACATCTTTTCACTCAGCTTGTTGTCCTGTCTGAGTTTAATTATCGTGTACCACTCATTGAGGAAGTTATTTATCTTCTCATTTTTGAAGTGGATATATGTGGTCTTGTTCTTTTTGCCGAGGCTTATGCTGTCTGTCTGCGACTGCAAAAGAATATATGTAATTACAGCGTTTTCTACATCTATGTCATTATAAATGTTATCCCTCACTTTAGTTTCAAGCGAGGTTGCTTTTTTCTTTTTCTTAAAAAAGTCCATACTTCCTCCTTACTCAATGCCTTTATCGGCAGTCTTTTTTTCGGGTGTTTTCTGTTCCTTGCCCGTTTCTGCTTTGGCTTTTTCTTTTATCTTGTCGCCTGCCGCAAACATTTCTTCTATCGTTGCTCTGTCGCTTTTTTTGGGGTTTGATGTATGCTTCTGCGGTGTAAGTTTCTTTTCGATCTCCTTTACCGCAAGCAAGGCTTCCTTATCACCCATAGATGCCGCCTTTGTGTATGCTTCAAGTGCACGGCGGTAGTCCTGTTTTACACCAAAGCCTTTGAGATAGCAGTCTGCCATCTTCTTTATACCCTCGACATTATCCTTATCGGCTGCCATCTTGTAGTATGTAAAAGCCTTTGTTTCGCTTTTTATTATGCCGTTTCCGAGAGCATAGCAGTCCGCAAGGTTTATCATAGCAAGATCGTCATTTCCCTTAACGGCTTTTTTGAACCACTTGACCGCCTGTTTCGGATCTGCCTTAACTCCGTCACCGATAAGATAGCAGGCACCGAGGTTATTCATAGCATAAATATCATCCTGTACCGCCGCTTTGGAATAAAGCTCAAACGCTTTTTCGGCTTCGCCTTTTTCTTCAAGCAGTATAGCAAGGTTTCTTTCTGCCGGGGCATAGTCTTTTTCCGCTGCCATTTCAAAGTATTTTATAGCCTTTTCAATGTCGCGGGGAACATTGTAGCCCGTACAATAGCATACGCCGACAACATTCTGTATTGACGGATCGCCGTTATCGGCAAGGCTTATAAGGTTTTTCATTATATCGCCCTCGGTCTCAATTTCTTTCGGGAGATAGCCTTCCAAGCCTTCTTCCTTTATCTTGTCAAACACATCGGCATTGACCTCGTTCATATCGGTATAACGCTTTACCTTTACAGGCTCATCTTCGACAACGGGTGCAGCCTGTTCCTCCTCGATCTCCGCCGCAGGTCTCTTGACAACTTCCTTGTCATCGGTCTTATGTATAACCTCATCTGCCTCTGCAAAGAGAGTTTCCACAACAGAAGCGTCAACTTCAAGCTGTTCATCTTCCTGCGTATAGCTGTCGCTTTCATAGGCAAGTTCATCATTGTTTCTTTCCTCATTTCCAACCCTTAACATATCCATTATATCCAAGGTTTCCTCATGACCGTTGAGTCTGCTGAAATCTTCCTCGGTCACTTCGCTGTCAAATTTAACGGGACCGATACAGGATAAGTCGGGCGGTGTTTTTATTCTGTCAAAATCTTCCTGATTCATTATTACCCTTTCTTTGAATTATAAAACGGCAGAGAAGCATATCCCTGCCGCAAATATTTACATTATTTTATTTTCAATGTTTTCAGCGGCCGTTCAAACTTTATCAGCTTTTCCACGATAAGCGATCTCGGCAGTATATCTCTGCAAAAATAAGCACTGCCAAAGTGGTTGCCGTTGGTGTACGAAACAAAATTTCCGTTGGTATGATAGTCTATTCTCTTATCAAAAGCCAGCATTTGAATACCGTTTTTAAAGCAGTATTCATAGCGTTTCTGTCACTGTATCGAATTGACGGGCAATAAAAGCATAAAAGGCTTTTTTAGCTCATCAAGACGTTTCAGTATCTCGTCTTTTTTACTGAACGGCGGGTTACTGATAATAATATCGTATTTGTCCGGTTCGTACACGAAAAAGTCCTTGCCCTCACGCAGACTGCTTCTTATTACATTATAACCGTTTTCTTTAAACGTCTGATAAAACGCACTCCAGTTTTCATCAAAAGGACACCAGACAATCATACTTTTCGGAACATACTTCAAAAGAGGTTTTACCGCGTAATAAGGTGTATAAACTTCATCTCCCGATGCCGTGCGGTCACAGGTCAGATAGCCGATATTCAAACCCATATCGGCATCACTCCTTTGGAAGCTCGGCAAATTATTTTATACCCGCAAGCACAAAGCAAACACAGGGAAGTGCGACACCATTGCCCCACATCTTGTATTCTGCCGAATCGGAGTGTGGATTTTTAAGCCATTTGATGATCTGATTATCGGATTTTGGCTTTGCAAACTTGCCCATAGCTTCGTTAAACTCAATAAATCTTGCTCTCCATTCGGCTATATCTTCCTCGGTAGGTTCGACAATACCAATGTCATTGCACCACCAATCGGGAAAACCCTGCAATCTTGCACACTCTTTAGGCGTTAATCGTCTTACTATGTAATCATTTCCGCTTGGAACTCGCACATAAGGCGGTTCCTTGTAGTCCCTTGCCGCCAATGTTGCCGCAACATCTTTGTCATACCCTGTAAAATGTGAATTGCCGCTTGATATGTATATCGTTTCGTTTTTATAGGCAACGGCATGTTGAGAAGTGGTATCCAAAGTATAACAAATATTTTCACTTGCGCCGACACCGTTAGGACCGTTATGGTCTGCACGGTTTATAACCGTACCCTGAATAGCAACTACAGGTTCGCCGCCGTGGGTACAAGCAAGTGTAGGTGATATATCTTCGGTAATGTTGCATCCCGATTTTCCGCCTCCCTGATCTACACATAAAACGACCATTCCGCCTTGATTTGAGGAAGGGTTGCCACCGTTCGTATCAATAGTCCTTGAAGTTTCCGTCTCATAAAATCCGCTGTTTGGATTATCCGACTTCATAGAATTACTGCCTTTTGAGCATACACCATAGACCACAGGCTGAAAGAGTGTCTGATCGTTATGTGTTGATAATGTTGCCGATAAATTTTCCTGTATCAATGCACCTTTGCCGCCCGAACCGCCACCACACCTTATTTTTAAGGTTTTGGGCGTATCTACCACAAGCGGCTGATTATTGCCGCCCGTTCCCATATTTGCCGTTATCGTCTGTGATACATCGGGCGTTTCCTTATATCTTATATCTCGTCCATGATTTTCATAAACCATCGGAGGTCTGCCCTCGGTGCGTAATGTATTGGCATTTTCAAAGTTAGAGCTTATTTTGTCTCCGCCCTGATAATTAAGAGCGATAACACCGTTCCTGCCTGTTGACATTCCACAGTTTACACCAAGTGTTGCCGCTTTATCGGATATAGCACCGTTATAGCCGTCTATCGCTGTGCCTGCTGTTCCAACGCACGCTTCAACAGCTCCGGCAGTTCTTTGCCACGCACGGAAGCCCTGTGCAGAATACCCTGACAAGCCCTCGGACTCAAAAAGTATTTTTCCGGCACATTCACCGTCAAGATCTGCGACAAGAAAGATTCGTTTTCTTCTTTGGGGAACTCCCCACACTGCAGCATTAAGGATCCTGTAAGCGACGGAATAACCGTCTCCCAGTATATACCCTGCGTTTTCCCACTTTTTAGGCTGAGGAATAACAGCTTCGGGTTCTTTGATGCGGCAGAGTTCTTCGAGGACTGCTTTGAAGTCCTCGCCGCCGTTTGACGAGAGAGCGCCGGGGACATTTTCCCAGACTGCATATTTAGGATATTTTCCATTTGTTTTACACCTCATTTCTTTTATAATTCTTACTGCTTCAAAAAATAAACTTGAACGGGAACCGCTTATTCCGTTTCGCAGGCCCGCGATCGAGAGATCCTGACACGGTGAGCCAAAGGTTATTATATCCACGGGCGGCAGTTCCGCTCCGTTAAGTTTATTTATATCGCCGTAATGTTCCATATACGGAAACCTTTTCTTTGTTACCGCTATGGGAAACGGCTCTATCTCCGATGCCCATATAGGTCTTATCCCCGAAAGAACGGCACCAAGCGGAAAACCGCCCGAACCGTCAAAAAGACTTCCGAGAGTTAATTCTTTAATTTCATCTGCTGCATTTATCATTCCTTTCGTATTTTATTTACGCACTTAACCACCAATCGAAAACTTCCTGTCCTGTCTGCCAGTTAAGCCTTGTTTCAAGACCTCTCTGTTTTCTGACCTCAAGCATACGGTCAAAAGCTCTTATGTACATCTGCTTGTATTTCGGGAATATTTCAAATTCCTTTATTCTTGCCTTTGATGCAAGCGGACAGCCGATACAGCCGCACCTTTTAAAGCCCAAGTCATAGATGGGGTTATGATACTTGCATTCATTTTTATAAAAATCAAGAACCTCGTCTGTTGTAAAATCTATGATAGGGTTACATATAGTCTTTGCTTTCATTTCGCAGCGTTCAAACAGGCGGCGTTTATCGTCATTGTCGTTCATCAATACTATCTTCTTTTCGATATTTGAGTGCGAATCCTCAAATATGCCGCGTTTCTTTCTTTTAACGCTTTCTGCCCAGCGAACACCCGTTGCCACCATACGGTTTTTGCCGCCACCTTCTTTAAAATATTGACAGCAGTACCTCACACGCCTTGTCATCGGGAAACCCTTATGCGGTATAAGCTGCCACATTGACATTTTCGGGTGCTCTATCTTACACGGTATGCCTTCCTGTTCCAGATCCTTGAATACCGTGTGAACAAGTCTCATTGTCTGCGGTGCATCCGCTGTTGTGAGATTATGACGGACCTCAAAAGGAATACCGCTTCTTTTGGCGAGTTCAAGAAGTACCTCGCTGTCCTTGCCCGCCGAGTATGCTATAATTAAAGGCTCCCCATAGGTCGCAAGCGACATATCGGAAGCCGTTTTCAGTCTTTCTATTGCAATTTTTTCTTTATCTGTACTCATTTATCCCCCTGATAATAATTATGTATTTTCTTTATAGCCTCGTGCCTTGTATACTTCGTCACTTTCAAGAAAAGTTCGTAAATGCGCATTCGGAAAACCAGTCTGATAAAGGCGTATGCCATCCGTAATATCCACATTCAGCCATTCATTGTTTATAAAAACTTTATTCCATTCGTGGGTGAGATCATCGCTGACAACTACCTTGCATGGTATATCAAGCCTGTCCATTACAGCCTTGAACGCAAGCGAAAAAGAGCAGCAGGTACCAGATTTTTCTTCGTATAAATGTTTAAGATCATAATTCAGTTCATCATCATAAGTAAAATTTCGGCAAAAATAAGAGTATACAAGCTGTACCTTTTCTTCGTTGGGTTTGCCGCTGACATACCTTACAAGTGCCTTTTCCTTTTTTTCGATATTCTTTAATATCTGTGCTGTTTCTTCTTCCGAATATCGGTAATTCAAACCGATAGTGTCTGTAAAGCCGTTTTCGTCCTCGTCAAAGAACGAAACGGAGGCATCTATAAGACCTGCATTTGAATATTCCGCAAAGTATTCACACATGGTTTTTACAAGTTCCTCATCGGAAAGTTGTGTGTCTCCAAGAAAGACATATTCCTCACGGTTTTCAATACTTTTATTGATGTTTTCCTTTATATCGGCGTTGTCCGCACAGTACGCACTGTTAGTGAATAATGCTGTCATTAAAAGAAAACAAGTTATAAATTTCCTCATTATTTTCAAATAAAAAAGGGCAACATCTGTATTTTTGATGCTGCCTGTATCTCCTTTCATATATTTTACTTTTACCGTTTTTATAGGCAAACGGCAGACCTTGTTTTTAATCACCTCCGAAAACATTTATGCACAAAACAAAACCCATAAATATTCCTATCGCATTTCCAAAGATAATGCTATTCGTATTCCGAAATATTGGTAAACCAATATTCCTACATACTCATAAATTGCCAAATTGCGTAGCAATTTTAAATTCTTCGGAAGATAAACTTCCGCAGAATTTAAAGAAAGTCCTCCAAACGGAGTCCTTTCTTGGCAATTTAAAAAGCAGGATACATCTTAACTCTCCTCGCCGCTTACAATGCGGTTCACAAGAGTTTTTATATCCTGTATAAACACCTTATCCGAATTTTCGCCCTTTGTTATAAGCGCAAGCATATTTTCCCAATCCGCTGTCATATCCGCAGATTTTAATACATCGGGAACCGTGTCAACGATCTTCTTTCCCATATCGGCAGAACAGAGCATCCTGCCTTTTCTTTTTATGTAACCACGCTTGACGAGTGCTTCGATTATTGCAGCCCTTGTTGCGGGTGTACCCAGACCGACACGCTCAACATCCTTTTTTTCAAACTGCTCTTTGCCGGCATTTTCCATTGCAAGCAGAAGCGTATCTTCCGTATAGGCTTTTGGCGGCATCGTGTAATGTTCACGCAATGCAGCCGTTACCGTGTACGCTTCGCCCTCCGAAATATCATCGGGAAGTATCTGTTCAACTTCATCCGAAAATTTCAGGCCCACAGACTGTCTGAAATTCTGTGTTATCGCTTTATATCCCGGTTCGATAAGTGCCGTTCCGCTTGCCTTAAAAATACGGCCGTTACATTCGACCTCAACATTTGTTGATTTAAAAGCATATTTGCCTGCCGTTGCTTCGAGAAGTCTTGCACAAATAAGATACAATATCTTTGTTTCATTATCCGAAAGTTCAGCAACATCGGCAATATTGACTGTAGGTATGATAGCATGATGGTCACTTACCTTGCCGCTGTCAAGTATAGGCGGCAGAAAAGGCTTAAAATCAATATACCCCGCAAAAGGGATATGCTTTTTTATAAGACCTATGACCTTGCTTGCCGTATCGTCCATATCATCCGTGAGGTATCTGCTGTCGGTGCGGGGATAGGTTATCAGCTTCATTTCATAAAGTTTCTGTGCCGTATCAAGTGTTTCTTTTGCCGTAAAGCCGAATAACCTGTTTGCTTCACGCTGTAATGCCGTAAGGTCGAACAGTTTAGGCTCCGATGTATATTTATTCTTTGTTGTTACCTCCGTTACCCTTGCACTTGCCGTTTCGCAGTCCATAGCGATAAGTCTTGCCTTTTCATAATCGTCAATACGCTCACTTTCGGCAATGTATTCGCCGCAGTCTATCTCAACGGTATAATATTTCTGCTTTACAAAAGAGGATATTTCACGGTCACGCTGCACGATCATAGCAAGCGTGGGTGTCTGAACTCTGCCGACACTTATAAGCTCGTTATTATTATGTACGGTAAAATATCTTGTACCGTTAATGCCAATAAGCCAGTCGGCACGCTCTCGGCATAAAGCGGAAGCATAAAGTTTGTCATATTCCTTACTCGGTCTGAGGTTATCAAAACCCCTGCGGATAGCTTCATCTTCAAGTGACGAGATCCATAATCTCTCAACAGGCTTTTTGCAGCCGACATACTCATACACAAGGCGGAAAATAAGCTCGCCCTCACGCCCCGCATCGGTCGCACACACGATAGATGTTACCTTTTTATCGTTCATAAGTCTCTTTACAACACCAAACTGGTCTGCCGTAGACTTGTTGACCGTATATATCCACTTTTCGGGGATAACAGGAAGATTATCCCATTTTTTGTATTCCTCCGAATATACTTCGGGCAACGCAAGCCCCACAAGATGCCCGATACACCAACTTACTATGTAGCCATTCCCCTCATAGTATCCCTTACCGCGCTTACTTGCACCCAGAACCTTTGAAAAAGCCACTCCCTGTGACGGTTTCTCTGTTATAACTAATTTCATTTTTAAATTCCTCCCTTGTTTTTTGAATTAAAAAAGGCATTTAAGATTTTTTACGTCTTAAATGCCTTATTTATTGTTACCTCTCTCAATCAAAGAGTTTTATATATTCCATTTTTGTTCTTTACATATCCACTTGCCCGAAAACTCTTTTTTCGATATGATACACGGTTTCAAAAAAGCAATTATATCACCAATTACAGTATCAAACGGGACTTCTGTTTCCTTTGCAGGTTCAAACACTTTCCACTGGGCAAGAAGAAATGTATTTTTACCAAAACCGCTTATTCTATCAAACACATTCGCTTCTATCTGCCGACCTCTATGTTCGGCAGTTTTGAATATTGCGGTTTTAAGAGTTGCTCCGTCAAAGTCAAACATCTTTGAGAGATAGTAAATATCATAAAAATCTTTCATTCTGCTTGTAGTTTCCATTCTTTGAATTATAGCATCAAACTTTTCGGCAATAGTGCTTTCAAGCGAATATGTATATATTTCAGGCTCGGAAAAACCGTCAAGCCGTGTTGTTATTTTTCTTATGTCCGCTTTTGGTACGATAACATCATCAATGCCTATATCTATTGAAAACGGTACACGAACATTGCCGATACGACCGATCAATTTAGTGCTTACGCCGGGATATTGTTTTTCAAGAGTTATCTGTGACGTGCTTAAAACCTCAATACTTACAAAATCATTTTCCGTTTCTGTTAAGCATATCTCGCTCATTATGCGTTTGACATCTTCAATATCATTTGAAATGCTCTGCATAAGAAAATCCATATCTTTCGTAGGCCTGCTTTCAAACTCTGTAAGTGTATATATGAACATACCGCCTTTTAAAACAAGATTTTCCTTATATGCCGACTTTGAAAGCCTGCGCAGAAATTCCTCTTGTATAAAAAGCTGAAGCCCAATCTGATAATTGATGCCTTCCTGTTTTGCCTGATTCCGCAGCTTTGCAAGCACGGATGCCGCTATGTTTTTTACAGCCATATCCCTATGACCTCCTTTATCTTTTTAGCAACGTGCAGTTTTGTACCGTATTCGGCAAGTACCGCCGTGCGTTTGTTTGTATCATTAAGATAACCGCGTATCGTTTCATTAAATACTTCGGGATCTATCTTATTTCTATGAAGCAGAAAGTCACAAACAGTTCTTTCTCTGTCATATATTTTTATTTTTGTACCCTCAACATCTATTTCATCAATGCCTGTATAGAACTTTGTTTCATCAACAAAATGAACTTTTATAATAGGATAATCAATGTCATATTTCCTTCTCGAACTCTTTGACGGAACCGCAAGATGCCAAGCACTCGGTGTTCTCTGCGTATATCCGTATATATCTGCTGCTGATTCCATACATATAACAGCTTCGGGAAAAAGTTTAAATATCACAGCAATCTCCGAATAATTCTCAGTATATGCATACTGATAAAAACCGTGCTTTATCTGTTCTATTTCTCCCTCATCAATAAGTTTGTGAAGTTTTTTATAATATATTCCCTGTTCGGCAAGTTCTTTTGTTTTCATTATGCCACCATGTTTTTCAAACATTTTACGCATTACAGTCTGTTCGCTCATGCCGTTTCACTCCTTATTGTTATTTTTTTGCACAATAACTATTATAAACTTGTGCAGTTTACTAATTCATTATAACATTGATCACCTAAAAAAACAAGTGTTTTTTAAGAAATATCAACCGTCACTTGTAATGTTATTATGTACAGTATCATTCTTGTTTAAACTTCTTACCCTACCATCCGTAAGCCTCCTTCCACAATCCTGCACTACCTCAAGGAATTGTTCAACACTCCAATCAAATTTCCTTACAGCACTTAAAATAGTTCTTGCATACAAAGCATCGTATTTCAACTTGGTTTGGTCGTACTGTGCTTTCAGCTTTTTCATCTTTTCGTCATAGGCTTTCAGCTGTTCAAGGTTTCGTTTCTGTTCTTCCGTCAATTTCTCACCCCCTCCCGATACAAATATGCTTATTCATCGACTTCATTTGAATAATCAAAGAATAATTCGGGAGCAAGGACATTATCCTCTATGCTGCTTGTGCTTGAAAAATCGCACGGCAGCTTATACATCTCGATATGCAGATGATCCTCTTCGGGTTCGGGGACTTCATACTCGTTAGCGCCTATGGTGTGATATGCCGTTGCGGTGCAGCACGGAAACAGCTTATCGGCGAATATATCTTCGTTCTCGCTGTCATTATCCTTGTCGGGGATATAGTTATTTACCCAGACATTGCCGCAGACCTTTCCGAGAGCATCACCCTTATGAACAAGCGTTGGTGTGTTCGCCGGGATAAAAGAACTGCTTGTGCATGACATTTTCACAAGATAACCGTCTTTGGTATAGTCTATCGCATTGCCGTTGTATACCGTGGATATTGTAAATTCAAAACCTCGCCCGTCACGCTGTTTGACGATGCAAAGTCCATCTATCGGGGCATAAAATATATCGCCTGCATCTGCCGAAAGGTCGTTTGCATAATGATACCCCGTTTTGCTTTTTACAGTCCCGTAAACATCATCGGTCGGATCACTTGGCGGATCGGGTGGCTCATATACAAGATACAACTGCTTGCCGAAATGTTTTGAAATTCGGTCGCTTATTTTTTCACCGTCCTCCAGCTCCAAAGGAAAATCGAGGTTGCCGACAGCAAAGTTACCGTATTTATAGGTATTGTAGAACTGTTCTTTTAGGGTATTGTTTTCGGCATCGTCATCCGAAAATCTTACCATGTCATTGTCAATAAGATATTTTACGCTGTACTTTCTGCCGTAATAAACATAGTAATGATAATCGTCATTTCTGTATGTTTTGTAATATATAGGCGTTTTGAAATCATAAGTCACTTCGCCTGTTTCCCCGTCTTTATCCTTAACAACTATCTTATGCCCGTATGTCAGTTTATGCAATGCCGTTGCTTCATTTTTTAAAGCCTGTTCGCCAACAAAACTGAAAAAGGTCTGAAACCAGCCGAGGTTTTCTTTTTTTATCTGAATGTATGCCAACGCCGCACGGTAATCATCGGTAGTCCAGCGATAAGTTTCAAGCATTTCATCCTTTGAAGAAAAAGATTTATTAAAACCTCTCTGTGAGGGTTTTAGTGCATCACCGTGACTATTTGTACCGATTGTTACCATACAATTCACATTGTTTTCGTCAACATAATCCGTCACTATATCATCGGGAACATCAACGGCAAGATAGTATTTATATTCATATTCGGCATCATTTCTGTTTGATTTTTCTATTGCAACACCCGTAGCACCCTTACCAAACCATTTGACCTGCTGATCGTAGTCCAGCGAGGATATATGTTTTATTATCTGTGTTGTATCAAGCGGTCCCGAAGTCTGCCACAGCACACTGCAAACGGCGGCAATAACAGTTCCGCCGCAGATAATAACGATAAGAACAAGTATACCAAAAAGAGCAGCGATTTTCAAAAATGCACTCTTTACGGCAGAAGCAACGGTATTTGCCGCTTGTTTTGCCGCCTTGCCTGCTGCTTTGCCGACAAGTTTACGCTTATGGGAATTTTTCATCATAAGCAGTTTTCTTGTTTTTTCGACCTTGTTTTTAAAGGCATTGTAAGCGGCTTTTGTATTTTGGGGCAGATTTTTGATGCCTTGCTTTGCCAAAACAATGCCCTCCGCCGTGTTTCTTGTACTGTGTATGATTGCAGCGGCGGCCGCTTTTGATTCATTTACGGTATCGACTGTCTTAACGGCATTGTCAACGGCTCTGAAAGCCATATTATCCTCGGCGGCATCGGAAACATAGTTTTTTATTGACTTTTCAATAGCTGAAACAGCGTTATTCGATACTGCCTTAGTGATATTTTTACTTTTCAGCACCATAGAGTCAAACTCATTTTTCATTTCCGATTTTATGCCAAGTGCAAGAGATACCTTTTTTGTATCTATTTTCGGGCGGTTATCTTTTTTCAATGCTGCCGATGCAATATCGGCCACAACAAATGTTCCTACGGAAGTTTTCATTCCCTCATCTTCGGAATTTTCCATAGAGTTTTTAACACTTGTTTTTATCGCTTCTTTTCCATATACTGCAACACCTCTGACATTGCTTTTCGACTGTGAGGTAGTTTCTATTCTTGAATCACCGTTACTCCCTACCGTGCCCTCATTTAGATTTTTAGACCATTTATCAAGGCTTTTTACTATTTTCTCATGTGCGGCATCGGCAAAGTCTGATCTGCCGACTTTGTTTTTCGATGTTTCAATATAACTTGCCCCGGTAGCCGAAAGAAGATCGGCATACATATTTTTTATGACCGATTTTTCATAGTCATATTCGCCTTTGACTGATACGGTCATTTTCTTATCCGAAACGGAACTTGAAGTGCTTGTATCAACATATTTAAAGGCTTGCTGCCGCCTTATCTGCCTTATTCTTCTGCGGCTTACGGCAGATAAAGACGTTTGTGTGTCACCCCCTTTGGCGGTATCTGCAAAAGCCTGATGTTCTTTTACAATCCCGCCGTTGTTTTCTTCTTTTATAATGCCGCCTGCCGTATCATCCGTTTTAACGATCTCGGAATACGCACCGTTAGCATTTATAACGGAATCACGCCGTTTATCCAATACCGCCTTTCTGTATCTGCTGTCCGAAACGGGTGTTTTGACTGTATCTTCAATGCCTTTTACCGATTTTTCGGTATCTTTAGGCTTTACAACAGGCGTTTTCTTCTGTTTTGTGGCGGCAGTCTGTTTTGGCGCATCCTCTCTCTTTCTTTGACTGCCGTATTTTATCCTGCCCGAACTGTCTTTCAGCGATATATGCGGTTCAACGGTTTCGGTCTTATGTTCCTTGACCGTCTTTTTTTGACTTTCCTCTATGTTTTCGGCATGGGTATCTTCCTTTCTTTTGGCTACTTTTTCCGCTGTACGGTCTTTATTTATGACATCTTCGATATTTCCGTTATATGTGCTTCTGAACGGTTTATTATCACTCATTTTCTTCACCGCTTATATCGGAAAATTTCGTTGTCATCATTTTAAACATTTTTGTATCTTCGGGGAACTTGTCCACAAAAGGAACAATGGAATTGCCGGCAAAAAGCAACCCCTGTCCTGCAGAAGCATTTGTCACATAGCCAAGCTGCGTAGGTGAAATGTTAAGTATCTCACCGAGCTTCACTCTGTCTGCCGTTGCCTGATTGAGCATCATTATAAATTCGCTGTTGCTTAACATTTTTCTTGCATAGTCCGATTCAAGAAGATCCTCAACATTCTGTGTGATAGCGGTACAAACACCGCCGTATTTTCTTGCTCTTTTCCACAAACTGCTCAGAAACTGTGCGGAAAACTTGTTTGCAAAAAGCAAGTGGCTCTCATCAATTACTATCCAAGTACGCTTGCCAAGCTCACGGTTGGCACATACACGGTTCCACACCTGATCGAGTATAACAAGCATACCGAGCTGTTTAAGCTGTTCACCCAAGTCTTTTATATCATAAACAACAAAACGGTTGTTTACATCAATATTCGTGTGGTGTGCAAACAGGTTAAAAGAACCTGTTGTGTAAAGTCCGAGTATCTTTATAAGATTATTCTTTTCTTTCTGCAAGTTTTCATCACTTATGTTTTCAAGTGCCTTGCAGAAGTTCACAAGCGTGGGCATAGGGCTGTTTTTCTTCTTGAAATAATCTCTGTAAAGTATGGTAAGCACACGGTCAACAAGAGTTCGTTCCGCACCCGTTAGACCGTTTCCGTTTTCACCCGTCATAACCACATCAAGGAAAGAAAACATAAACTCCGTCTTTACAGCTAACGGATTTTCTCCGCTTTCTCCGTTTTCGGGTATGTCTACATAACCCTCGTTAATATCAAGCGGATTAAAATATGTATCTGTATCGGCACTTATCTTTATAACTTCGCCGCCGAGATTTTTGCAGAGCAGACCGTACTCCGATTCGGGATCTATACAAAGAATTTCATCATTCTCGGAAGATAAAATGCGGTTAAGTATTTCTCTTTTTACCGAGAATGACTTGCCTGCGCCGGGTGTACCCAGAATAAATCCCGCAGGATTTTTCAAAAGCAGTCTGTTCAAAAATATAAGATTTCTTGATAAGGCATTCAATCCGTAATACATACCGCTCGGCTGAAAAAGCTCCTGTGATGTAAAAGGTATGAATATTGCCTGTGCCGCCGTTGTCAGCGTTCTTCTTATCTTTATATCATTTTTTGCAAACGGAAGTGTCGCATTAAGTCCCGCCTCCTGCTCATATGCAAGCGGCATAAGCGAACAGCCGTATGACCTTGCAACGCCTTTCAGCTTTTCGACATTCTCTCTTAACTCTTCTCTGCTTTTGGCGGAAGTAAACACAAGGAAACTGCCCTTGAAAAGTCTTTGGTTCTTATTCTGAATGTCATCAATAAGAAGATTTGCTTCAGACAAACTTCGTTTTAAGTGATGCGGGATAAGATCGGGATCATTACCCTGCTGTAACAGCTTTGACTGTCTGTTTGCTTTATCCTGCTCCATAAATGCTATTTTGGTATTTACCATATTTATAGCTTCGCTGTTATCCATTGAATTGGTATGGATATTTATTGTCGTATTGCACGGTATCTCCGACAATGCATTAAGCAGCTTATCCGACATATCGCTCGGCAGCTTTTTTATCATAAGCACCTGTGCATAATTATCGCCCATTTCAAAGTGTATCTGTTTGTTATCGGGTTTGAAATCAAAGAAATAAGGTGTTATAAAGTCCTTCGTTGTCAAACCCGTGCCGATAAGCTCGGTATAATCAAATTTAAGCGGTTCCGTAGGATTGAGTATACTGTTCATATACTCCAATCTTTCGGCTCCGCTTACGGTCTTTATATCACAGCCAAGCCCCTTGAACTTTGCCGATATATCAGTCTCTATTCTTGCAAGTGCGGGGACAGCCGCATCATAATTATCGGCTTCTATGCCGAATGTGATATACTTTTCCTTGACTATGCTGTTCTGTCCCTGAACCGCCTTATTAAGCAGCATATCATTGTACTCAACACGCAGATAGTCAAGCTCGTCATCTTTCATAGGCAGTAACATCTGTGCCTGAAATTCGTCCTTGTCTATCCTGCGGTTATGAATCGTTATCTGAATATTTATATTCGGATCAAAGTAGTTAAGCAGCTCACAGTATTGTGAAAAAATGCTTATCTGCTCGTTTCTTTCGGCAACCTGATAATTTATATCCGAAAATTTCAGCATCTTTGAAAAGAAATTTGCACCCGTCTGACAGATGCCATTTTGAAACATATATGTATAGCCAAGTGTATGCTGACAGTCTTTCGGTGCGGTATTACCTTTTAATTTCTTCTTTCGGGCTTTATTTTTTCGTTCCACAGCCTCCTGCTTTTGCTTTAAGGCTCTTATACGCTGTTTTTCTCGTTCTTTCAGAAGTCTTTTTTGTGACTTCGATGAACTCTGTTTCGTGTTTGTATTCTGATTTATTTCTCTTTTTCTTTTTCCTAAAATGGAGCTTTTCACCTCTTTCCTTGTTCCGATCCTCTGTTTCTTCCTGCTCTCTGTAATATTCCTGTACTGCCTCTCTGTATTTTTCTACCTCTGCCGGCAATTCATTGGCATCGGGATCTGTTTCATAACTTCGCTTATGCTTACAGAACATTGCTTTCAGCCGTATTTTTAAATAATGCTCGAAATTGTACCCATCCTTTTTTATGAAACCAACACAGAATGCCGGAACAACAACGATCATTGTGGCGTAGGTCGCAATATCTATGTTGAAGTCCTTTAAAAGCATAAAGGTGGGTATACCGCAAAGGAAAGCAATACCGCCGCATATAAGCTGTCTTACCGACAAGCCGGCGACAATGCTTTCCTTGTAATCGGATATTTCCTCCGGTACTCTTACTTCTATTGACATAGTAAACTTCCTTTCCCGGTGCTACATAGCGCCCATAATTTGCTTTATGATGCGCCCACTGCTGAAAACAGAAGTCGCAAGCACCGTAGTATATATGATGTTCTGCATCAAAAATGAATTGATAAACTCGCTTATATCCAATGAAGCGTCATAACTTTGTATTGTCGAAGCCATCAAAGCCTGATAGATCAAAAAGCAGGCTATAATAGCCGAACCCTGCAAAGCGACCGCCGTAAAAGATTTAAGAAAATTTATTGCCGATTGTCTGAACTCCTGACTTGCAAGCGTAGCAAGCGGTATAGGGGAAAATAGCAGAAACAGCCATAATTCAAACACACGGAATACCGTTGTTATGCTTAAAATACCCTCTATTATATGTGTAAAAAGCCAGCATATAAAAACAACAAGATATGTAAATATCCTGTTGAGAAAGGGCAGGTTTTCTATTGCATCGGCTATATTGGTTACATCTGTCTGCACGATACCGACACCAAAATCATAATTGACCGAGCTTACCATACTTGTACCGATACTCACAGCCGTTGCTTCAATGCCTGCCAAGATCTTAGGTATGTTACAGAACAGAAAAGCAAAGATACCAAACTTTATCAGCACATTTGCAGGCAGTTTAATGCTGCCGAGACCGCCGTCGCCGCCGTTTGCACGGTTGACCATCGCAACAAGCTCCATAAGCATAAACAAAGTCAAAAGTGATGCACCGACAGCAAAAACGCTGTTGCGCATAAACCCGACTATCATTGAGTTTGCTCCCGCATTATATTGGTCAAGTGTGGTATTAAGTGATAAAGCAAAATCATCTTCAAGTGAAAGAGAGCATAAGTCCGTTATCATTACTTCGATAAAACTCATTTTTTACTTCCTTTCCATTAACGTAAGGCAACAAAAAAATGTTGCCTTACAGAAAAATTTATGCTATAATTAAGCAGTAGCCATTGTTAAGTCAAGGGCTGATACAGCGGTACCTGCGGCGATAATCACGGCGCCGCCCAAGATCTGCCAAATTGCGGCGCCGATGCCCGGACCGTTGTGATCTTTTAAACTCATACCAAGCTGAACAAGTCCCCAGACTGCCCAAAGACCGCCACCTGCGGTTGCTGCCTTGCTTAATAAACTCTGCGCTGTTGTGATCGCATCACCGCCTGCCGCAAAGCATACAGACATACAGCCAAAAATAGTAAACAGCATTGTCATTACGACCATGTTGGCCATCTTACTTGTAAGAATACCTCTTACCTTTCTCATAGTTAAGTTTTTTCTCATTAAATTCCTCCTTTAAAAAAATCCGACTCGCAGAGGCGCATTTTTTATTTCTCTGCTATGTCTTTTGAAATAAATTTTATGTTATGCCTTTGGCATCAAGTTCTTCTATACTCATATCGTCAAGAAGATACTCATCTAAATCAAACTCTCTGTCCTCCTTTTCTTCCTGAATTTTCTTGTTTTTGTTGTATTCCAGAATATCAAACAGATATTTTTTATTAAAATCTGCCGTTTTTCTGAAATTCTTATGTTTGGTTATGTCATACTTGCGTGACTTAAAAGGGCGTAGACCCCTGATGAACAAAATACACTCATTGTTGTCCAAACGACCGACCTCATCGGGTGTTATCAATTCTCTGCCAAGTATCTGATCCTGCAAGCTGTAACTGCCCTGAGTACCTTTTGTCGTACTGTTGCCCGTATGGTCGATAGTGGCTTTGCCGACTCTTTCGGATATGTTTTTCATCGTGTTGACTTCGCCGCTGCCTAAAAATAATGTCGTATCACAGTTTCCGACTATCGTACCCATCTGCTTGTCATACAACGATTCTATTTGGGCGAGATTTTGAACAATTACACTTACCGAAATTTCTCTTGACCTTATGACCGAAATGATCTTTTCAAAGTTAGGTATCTGTCCCACATTGGCGAACTCATCAATCAAAAACCTTACATGAACGGGAAGCCTGCCGCCGTATACATTGTCAGCCTTATCGCACAATTCCTTGAATAATTGACTGTACATCATGTTGGCGAGGAAGTTATAGGTCGTAACTTTATCATCAATAATAATGAAAAGCATTGTTTTCTTATCACCCATAGTACCAAGCTCCATTTCGTCATACCTTGTCATTTCACGAACTTCCTTTACATCAAAGGGAGAAAGCCTTACGCCTGCGGTAATAAGGATCGACTTCAGAGTTTTGCCCGCTGCCATCTTAAATTTGCGATATTGAGAAACTGCAAAATGTTCCGGCTGCGGCTGTTTCTTCGGTCTATCGGGCGGAAACTCAATGCCGTACTTTTCGGCAAGTGCATCCGTTCCAATCTCCAATTCCTCAAACATATAGTCAACATGGTTTTTGAAGTCATCGTCATCCTCTTTGACTTCCATTTTGTTCAATATCCTTATAAGTGTCTCAAAATTCTGTTCATCCTCGTTAAGCTCATAGTACATATATCCGATAAGTGCCATATACAATAAGCACTCGGCATTTTCCCAAAAGGGATCGTTTGATTTTTCGCCTTTTTGTTTCGTACTGGTTATTATCATATCCGCAAAGACCTTTATATCACTTTCGGACTTTATAAAAGTGAATGGATTATAGTGCATTGACTTTGAAAAATCCACCGTATTAAAGGTCTTTATCTCATAACCCGCCCCGGCAAAAATATTTCCGACCTCTGCCATAACGGTACCTTTGGGATCCGTCATTACATAAGAACAATGAAGCTGCATAAGGTTAGGCTTTACAAAAAACCTTGTTTTGCCGCTGCCCGAACCGCCGATGACCAATATGTTATTATTACGCATCGTCTGCCTTGTGTTAAGGCTCATACTCTCCGTTGCGGTGAGTATCATATCATTATCGGGCTTCTTGTCCTTATACTTTGCAATATCCGCCGATGTTCCCCATTTAGCTGAACCATGTTCAATGCCGGGCATACGGTTTTTCTGTGCAAACACAACATAGATAACACCGAGGGCATAAAAGAACATACTGCACAAAGCCGCAAGCAGCGACTTTGGAGTAAACGCAAGGCTGTATTCTTCCAGTCCCTCCGATATATCATTCAGCTTGCCGACCATATCCGCAGCCGTTGAAGTGAAATATATATAACCGCAGCGATTACCGATATAACAGACAAGTATGCCTATAATTACGGCAAAGATGAGTTTATCTTTTTTCAACGAGCGTTTATCTCTCTGTGTCGCATAGGCTCTCTCTTTGTCCTATCGTTTTTGGACTTGTCAAAAACTTTTAATATATCGGCTAATTTCGCCTTGTTTTTAGGCTTTAACTGCTGTGACAGCACCTTTTCGGTAGCTATCTGTAAAGCAGCTCCGTCCTTTTTTTGATACAATATCTGATACTTGCCATAGGGCGTTTTCTTGACTGCAAAAGCCATTCCCTGATTTTTGCATTGTTTACAGATTTTTTTAAGATGTTCTTTTGATTCTATCGGTTCGGAAAGTTCAAGGTCTCTGCCTTTCCTGACCAATGCTTTGACCGACTGTTTTCCCTGCTCAGACTTCTTTTGTTTAACTTTCCCTGCAATATCACGAATTACATTTTTAGCGTGCTTTCCCAAAAAAGAGAATACCATCTTCAACAGGTCAAGAACCTTTTTGTGTCCGTTTTCTCCGAGCATTTACATCTATCACCTCCAAATGCTTTTGATTTTCATTATCTGCGCCGCAGGCCTTAATCCGCAGGCGGAAACCGCGTTTTCGCCGAGGAGCGGACTTTGTCCGCATACCTTACAGCCGTACAAGTGTATCTTTGATGCACACAGGACGGCTGCAAAGATCTGCCGAAAAACCTGTTTTTCGGCAATTACCTGCCGTTTATTTTTATGCCAAGCAAAGTCTCTATACTCGGTCTGACACCTCCGTTAGCAATTTTAGTCAATTCATCTGTAAACTCAAAATCATCTATCCTCTGTACCGTGTTGGTCTTATTCACGGCATCGGCAATAACCGTATCATAGTCATATATACCGTCTTTTGCACCGCAAAGCATATTTATAAGCTCTTTGGCTTCTTCAAGGCTGTGACACTTCACAGCAAGGTCTGTAACAAGCTCCTTGTCCGCCTTGTCAAGTGCATAGTTTATCTCGGAATACGGCTCATCGGAATATTTGTTCCAATTTTCCGTTATTTCATCGGCGTATTCGGGAAAATATGCCGAATACTCTACAAGCTGTGTAAGCAGTTCCGCTTTATTCTCCAATCCCTTTGTATTGTCAAGCAAGTCCTGTATTTCGGGCGGCATAAGCCATTCTATCTCAAACACTTTTACGCACCTCCGAAATCATGCCGTACTTCCGCGCCCCAATAGGTGTTCATGGTACTGGGTGCATTATATACCGCCGAGATCAAGTAGCTGCGTATATTGCCTATCTTTGTGTAATTGCGGTGCAAAGCAAAAATAACATAGTCTATTTCGTTGTAACCCACTTTCAAAAATCTTGCTCTGACCATATCGGCGGGGATAGGATCCTTGTTGATATATATCGGGTTTTCAGCAAAGGCTACGACTTCTGCCATAATAGCAACTATCTCGTCGATCTCCTGCATTTCGGACTCGTTTCGGCTCTGTAGAAAACTGTCATAGCTGATATTCTGCTTTATAAGCTCTTTGTAGCGGTTATAGGTCTCAACAGTCCTTTTTATGCCGCTTGTACTTTTGCTTCTGTCGATCCTATCAATCATTCCCTCGTTATTCGGATAGATAGGATCGATAGATCGAGTATTTTGTATATAAGTATTTTGTAATTCAGTTTTTTGTTTATTAGTATTTAATTGTGCGCGATTTTCCGTTGACGGTTTCTCCGCTGACAGTTCAGCCGTTGACGGAAAATCGCTTAACGGTGAGGGTGCATCTTCCTCAATTTCGCCTGTTTCATAATTTTCGCATAAAGTTTCTTCAAAACCGGGGGCATCCTCTCTCTGTTCCGAAGCAGGAGTGATATTATTAAAAGACTCAACCGTGTTTTCCTCCGTTTCATCAACGATAAGCGGTATTTCGTAGACATCATAAATGTTCTTGCTGAACTGACCGTTTTTTGCCCTGCCTTGCGCTCTTTTTATGTAGCCTGCTTCTTCAAGTTCCGCAACACCCGATTTTACGGCAGAAACGCTGTCTTTGGCTATTTTAGCCAAACCTGCAAGCGTATAGTCCCAATCATCGGGAAGCGACAGCATAGTGGACAGAATACCGCGAGCCTTAAAAGAAAGACTTGCATCCTGCAAATGATGGTTTGACATTATGGTAAAATTTCTCGTTTTCTGTACTCTGAATACCGACATTTCCTATACCTCCCATTTGACTACCTGCGGTATCATTTCTTTATTTACCGCGTATTTTTCACCGATTTTAAGCACATATCCCTTTTCAAGCAGACTGCAAAGCAAGGTCTCTATATATTCGGCTTTGTCGCTGCTCTGTTCCGCCAGATAGTTTGCCGTTGTATAATCGGCTTCGGGAAGATTTACCATAGTGGCAAACACACCCATTTCCTCAAGTGACAGGTCCTTATCCATTTGTAATATCATCTTGTATCCTCCTTTGGACATAAAAAAAGGAACAGCGTTTGTACTGTTCCTAAATCTTGTTATTTATATTTTATTTTGCATCAAAACAAGCAACTATATAACATTCGGGCTCGCTGTCATCCATTCCGCTGAATGTGAACCTGAAACCGTTATTTTTGACTGTTTCTATGATGCCGTCTATAAATTTACCGCCGAGAATATCGGGCGTGATAGGTGCATCATAACCGATCTTTATGGTTACACGGTAGGTCTTGCCATATGAATGACTTATATCAAAGTCAACGCTTGTTATATACTCCTTTGCAAGCAGTTCCGCTTCGAGCTGTGTCAGCTTATCGGCTGCACAAATTTTTTTCAAAAAATCATTTCCTCGTTCTTTATAGTTATACATATCATCCCTTTCTTTTCAATTATTATAAACGCAAAAAAGGGACTGTCTTTCAACAATCCCTTTCTCACATATTGGTACCTAATTTAAGTTATAAAATTAAAATTCTCATCAGATTTGCGTAAACTTAGCCGAAGGGAAGTGTTTTAATTTTTACGCAAATTTGTACGCAAATTTTACGCAAATTCCTACGATAAATTACACAATTTCCCGATAAGTTATGATACTTTACGCAAATTCCGTAATGCAGTTATAAATCTCTTGTTTGCCTTTATTCAAGCATATTTTACAGCTATCAAGTACCGAACTTTGCCGATGTAATCAGCCTTTCATAGCCTTTTCAACTTCTGCTGCGAAGTCTTCGTTCTTCTTCTCGATACCTTCGCCTGTTTCAAAGCGAACAAATCTTGCTATGGAAACATCAGCGCCGATCTCTTTTGCAACCTTTGCAACGTACTGACCAACAGTCTCCTTATCCTCTGCCTTAACATATTCCTGATCAACAAGGCAGATCTCCTTAAGTTCCTTGTTAAGCTTGCCCTGGATCATCTTTTCAAGGATATTTTCGGGCTTGTTAGCGTTCTTGGGATCGTTCTTTGCAGCTTCGATAAGAATTTCCTTTTCCTTTGCAAGGTATTCTTCGGAAATTTCTTCACGGCATACATACTTAGGGCTCATAGCAGCGATCTGCATAGCTACGTTCTTGCCTGCTTCAAGAAGAGCATCATCCTGCTTGTCTGTAGTAAACTCAACGATAACAGCAACCTTGCCGCCTGCGTGGAGATAAGATACCATGTAGCTGTTTCCGTCATTTACAAACTTCTCGAAACGTCTGATGTTGAGGTTTTCGCCGATAACTGCGATCTTCTCCGTAAGAGCTTCCTTAACAGTCTTGCTCTCGTCAGCATTCCACTTTTCTGTGAAAAGTTCATCAACAGTCTTTGCATCGGAATTAACGACCTGCTTTGCAACATTGTTAACAAATTCCTGGAACTGTGCGTTCTTTGCAACGAAGTCTGTTTCGCTGTTTACCTCAACAACAACGCCAACGCTGTTGTCTTCTGTGATATATGCGTAGCTGAGACCCTCGGCAGCAATTCTGCCTGCCTTCTTCTCTGCCTGTGCAAGACCTTTCTTTCTTAATACTTCAATAGCCTTTTCGATATTGCCGTCAGCTTCAACAAGCGCTTCTTTGCAAGTGCTCATACCAACGCCCGTAAGCTCTCTTAATTCCTTTATCATAGCAGCAGTAACAGCCATTTTTTTGTCCTCCTGTAATTTAAAATTTTAGTAAAAAAGGGCTTCGGCCCCATACGACCGAAGCCCGTGTGTTTGTTATTGGCTGTCGATAAAGTCGACAGCCTTGAAAGAAAACTTTGTTTTCTTTCAAAATTTGCAGTCTTGTCTGCGTGCATCAAAGATACACTTGCAAGCCTGTAAAGTATGCAGACTTCATGCGGCGCGAATGTTTACATTCACGCCGTCCCTACGGGATTTGTGCGGCTTTAGCCGCACAAACAAGCTCCTCGGCGAAAACGCGGTTTCCGCCTGTGGATTATAGTCTGCGACGCTGAAATTACTTTTTGACAGTCTTAAACTATTATATTAAGCCTCTTCTGTTTCCTCGACCTTTGCTTCTTCCTCTGCAACGATCTCGCCCTGCTTGGACTCAATAACCGCATCTGCAATTCTGCCTGCGATAAGCTTTACGGCACGGATAGCATCGTCATTGCCGGGGATAACGTAATCGATCTCTTCGGGGTCACAGTTTGTATCAACGATACCAACAAGAGGTATGTTAAGGTTGTGAGCTTCCTGAACAGCGATTCTTTCCTTTCTGGGGTCAACGATGAAGATAACGTCGGGGATCCTTGTCATTTCCTTGATACCGCCGATGTTCTTGTCAAGCTTTTCCTTCTCGTGCATAAGCTTTGCAACTTCCTTCTTGGGAAGGATGTCCATTGTACCGTCTTCGATCATTGCATCAAGCTCTTTAAGTCTCTTGATTCTTGTCTTGATAGTCTCGAAGTTTGTGAGCATACCGCCGAGCCATCTTTCGTTAACATAGTACATACCGCAGCGAACAGCCTCTTCCTTGATGGACTCCTGTGCCTGCTTCTTTGTACCTACGAAAAGAACCTCGCCGCCGTCGCGAACGATCTGTGCAACAGCCTCGTAAGCTTCCTCAACTTTCTTAACTGTTTTCTGTAAGTCAATGATATAAATACCATTTCTTTCGGCAAAAATGTATTCTGCCATTTTAGGGTTCCATCTTCTTGTCTGATGACCGAAGTGAACACCTGCTTCAAGTAACTGCTTCATTGAAATAACTGCCATTATTTCGTCCTCCTTATTTTTGGTTAGTTTTCCGCCACGGTTTGTACCGAGGACCGCAGAATAAGCGGCACCGACCCGATATAAAAAGCCGTGTGAGTTTTTTACCGCAGACAATTATATCACAGTTTCACTGCCAATGCAAGCCTTTTTTTATTTTTTTCTCCTATTTTTCGGTTTTTGGAAAAAAACGACCGTTTTGGTATAAAAAAACGCTTAATATAAAAATTTCCATTGATTTTTTTATTGATTTTTTTGCTGTAATATGTTATATAATATTATAAGGAAGTTTCCAACAGAACATTTTTCGTTATTGTTTCGTTATTGTTCGGAAAAACTCTCTTAGGAAACACTGTTCCTTATAGCAGAAAGGAGAATTCAAATGAAAGCAAAACTGACTTTATCCGCGGTCATCGCTCTTGCTCTTGCGGCAGGCATAGGCACAAGCAGCGTTTTTGCGGCTAATAATTCAAAATATTTTGTGGATGTTAACGAAAACAGCTACGCATGGGCAGCAGATGCCATTGACTCACTGTTCACGAGCGGCGTTGTAAAGGGCGTGGGCGACAACAAGTACGCACCCGAGCTTCCCATAGAGAGAGGCGATTTTGCAGTCCTTCTCAACAACACCTTCAAATTCAAGGAGTTCAATACATACTCCGTGGGCTACTCCGATGTCAGCCCCGAGTCCTACTATTACAAGGCTATCATCAATGCGGCAGGTTCGGGCATTATCGAGGACAAATACGCATACTATCCCGAAGACCCCATCACAAGAGGCGCCGCAATGGGTATGTTATACAGGTCGCTTGACAATGCGGGCTTTGTAAAGACCATTTCAACAGACCTTTCAATGTACAGCGATGCAAGCGAAGTTCTTGACACAAAGTCGCAGATAGCCCTTGCAACACTCACACAGATGGGCATTATCAGCGGCAACGGCGGCAAAATACTCTATGCCGACCATATGTCACGCGCCGAAATGGCAATGGTATTCTACAAAACCATCGAATATATGAACACCAACCCCGTTTCCGTTGACAAGGCAAGCGTGACAAAGGATTACACAAAGCCTTCCGACAGCACGGCAGCAACGACAACAACGGAAGAAACCGATACCGACAATACAGAAAAGACATCAAGCAAGGCAGGTGCCCTCAAAGACCAGACCGTTAAATCAACGGTAATAATCAACGGTCAGGAATACAGCGGTCTTGAAAACACTGTTGTGCGTATATCCGAAAACAGCAAATCCGCTGTTGTTATCTCAAACAAGTATGCGGCAGATATTTCTTCTTCCGAGGTTCACGCAACGGGTTCATCCTCCAATGCGCTTGACCTTTACTCGGGCGCAACGGCAGATGTTGAGGACACTGTTATATATGCAAGCGGCGAGCGTTCCAACGGCATACACGGTTCGGGCAACAGCACAGCCAACGTAACAAATGCCAAGTTCACCGCAAACGGCAAAAAGACAGCAGCCGTAAGAACATCGGGCGAAGCCGAGATCAAGGATTCGACATTTGAGATAACAAACGGTGCAGCCGTTATAGCAGAGGATGCAGCCGAAGTCAAGGTAGAAAACAGCATCATCACAGCAACAAATATCGGTGACGGTCTGTTCTGCTCCGTTGTGGGTCCCGATGACAACCCCAACGATGCCGCAGAGATCACCGTTAAGGACTGTGACATCACAGGCGACAGAAAAACCGTGCTTTTCTTCGCAAACAATAACGGTCTCAATGCAAGGCTTGAACACTGCAATATCACAAAAGTGGGTCAGCTTGTAAACAGCAGCTCCGATATTGCCGCAAAGGACAAAGAAGGCAGCGTTATCGAGATAGACCTTGTCGATCAGGAACTTGAAGCGGATGCTATCTGTGATAACAAGAGCAAAATAATCATCAACCTTAAAAACGGCAGCCACCTTACAGCAAGCATAAACGAGATAAACCTTGCCGATTATGTTGAGGTGAATGTTGAGGAAGGCTGTACGCTTGAACTTACTACAGACTGTTATATAGACGTATTCAAGTACGAGGATGCACAGGATGTTCACGAAAACGGCAGAACCATCTATTATGACGGCAACAACAGCAGAAACGACTGGCTGTTCAACGATGATTATCCGCTTTCATACGGCGGTCAGCTTTCACCGCAATAAATTTTGCTTGACAAAAACTTATTAAGGGTTTATAATCAGTTTATACAATTTAAAATCAATAAAGTTTTGATAAGGACAGTAGCCTGCGCAGGCTTATCCAAAGAGAGGAATGTCGGTGAGAATTTCCGTTAAGCGCGCTTGTGAAAACCACCTTTGAGCGGGTCCAATAAGCCCCGTGCGGCTTACGTTACAAAGCCGCGAAAATACCGTGTCTTACTTAATATCGGTGTTTTCGTAATAAGCGGTGTTATGCACAATTTGGGTGGAACCGCGGAATTTTAAAAATTTCGTCCCTTACTATACCTTTTCGGTATGGTAAGGGATTTTTTTGTCGGCATTTGTGCCGCTTACAGCGGCGCAAACAGCCTGCGGATTAAAGTCTGCGACGCTTTGAGTTACTTTAAAAAAGAAAAGACGTTGCATTAGTCTTGCCTCCCCTTTAGCGTAAGCGGTCAGGGGAGGGGGACCGCGCGCAGCGTGGTGGAGGGGTTTATTTGCGAC